>Ga0181525_10004721_pt1 | contig 10338 bp, 8 predicted proteins | sample PEATcosm2014_Bin_48_FD_121100 | JGI IMG/M metagenome (GOLD analysis project Ga0181525, IMG submission 121100) | Peatland microbial communities from MTU Mesocosm Facility, Houghton, MI, USA - PEATcosm2014_Bin06_10_metaG | ecosystem: Environmental > Terrestrial > Soil > Wetlands > Peat | place...
ACCGGGAATTGCACCGCCTGGCGGGCACCGACCCCCTCACCGGCGCGGCCAATCGCGTCGGTTTCGATGCGGCCGTGCAGCGCAGCGTGCTGCGCTGCGCCGACGGGGCGGGGGCCTTCTCGCTGCTGCTGCTGGACCTGGACCAATTCAAGCAGATCAACGACAGCCGCGGCCATGGCGCCGGAGATGCCGTGCTGCGCGAGGTTGCGCGCCGCCTGCTGGCCTTGTGCAGCGCAAGCGACGTGGTGGCCCGCACCGATGGCGACGAATTCGCGCTGCTGCTGGCCGCTTCCAGCGATGCCTGCGCCGCCTCGTCCGTTGCCGAGGAGGTGCTCGAACGGCTCGCCGAACCGGTCATCCTGTGGGACGGATCGGCGCTGCAGGTGCGTGGATCGATCGGCATCGCCTGCTGTCCGGAGGACGCGACCGACGCGCGCGCGCTGATCGACCACGCCGGCGCGGCGCTGGGCCAGGCCAAGTCGCAGGCGCACCCGCGCTGGGCCATGTCCGCGGCCGGCGCCTGCGCAGCGGACGGCGCGCCGCGGGGCTCGGCGGTCCATGCCATCGGCCTGGTAGCGGCACAGGGCCGGGACATGCCCGATCGTTGCGGTGCCTGCATCGACGGCATCGCCAAGCCGTTCCCCTTCTCGATGGCGTTCCAGCCCATCGTCGATACGCAGGCGCGCAGCGTCTTCGCCTACGAGGCGCTGGTGCGCGGGCCCGCCGACGAAGGCGCGCTGTCCATCCTCGACCAGGTCACGGCGCGCAACCGCTATGCCTTCGACCAGAGCTGCCGCATCACGGCCATACGCCTGGCCACCGAACTGGGGCTGCACCGCACGGGCGCCAGCCTGTCGATCAATTTCATACCGGGCGCCATGTACGAGCCGCGCAACTGCATCCGCGCGACGCTGAGCGCCGCGCGAAAATACGGCTTCCCGCTCGATCGGCTGATCTTCGAGGTGACCGAGGGCGAAGAGGTCAACGACAAGGAGAAGCTGCGGGAGATCTTCGCGGTCTACGGCGAGCACGGTTTTCGCACCGCCATCGACGACTTCGGCGCCGGCTACTCCGGCCTGACGCTGCTCACCGAGTTCCAGCCCAGCATCATGAAGCTCGACATGCTGCTGATCCGCGCCATCGACCGCAATCCGGCGCGCCTCGCCATCGTGCGTGGCGTCCTGTCGATGTGCCGCGAGATGGGCATCACCGTGATCGCCGAGGGCGTGGAAACGCTGGCCGAATTCCGCGTCCTCGAGTCGCTGGGCGTGACCCTGTTCCAGGGTTACTTGTTCGCGCGTCCGGCCTTCGAGCAGTTGCCGCCAGTCATATATCCGCCGCCGGTCTAGCCGCCGCGCCGTACCGATGGTGTTGCGCCAGCACGACGCGGTCGCGCTCGGCGCGGGCACAGCCGCGGGTTCCGGGGCAGAATCGTCCCGGCAATTGCACCCGGAGGCGGTCGATGGCGATCGATGAAGCGACGGCGCTGGCGGATGCGGCACGCGGCCAGCCGTGGGGCGGCCGCTGGCTGCAGCTCGCGTGCGGCGTCGTCTGCATGATGGCGATCTCCAGTCCGCAATACATCTGGACGCTGTTCACCAAGCCGCTGGCGGCGCAGCTGGGCGCCACGCTGCCCGCACTCCAGGTCACCTTTTCGCTGCTGGTCGTGCTGCAGACTTTCCTGTCGCCGCTGCAGGGGCTCCTGATCGACCGCTTCGGTCCGCGCCTGCTCATCTCGGCGGGCGCGCTGCTCAGCGGGCTGAGCTGGGTGCTGGCCGCGCAGGCGCAGACGCTGCTGCAGCTCTATCTCACGTACGGCGTGCTGGGCGGCGTCGGCACCGGCATCGTCTACATCGGCACGGTCAGCCAGATGGTGAAGTGGTTTCCCGAACGGCGCGGCTTTGCCGTCGGCATGGTCGCCGCCGGCTACGGCATCGGTGCGATCCTCACCACGCTGCCGATATCCGCGGACCTGGCGACCCGGGGCTACCAGGCGACGCTGGTCTTCTACGGGTGGATATTTTGCGGCGTGGGCGTGCTCGCGGCCCAGGGGCTGCGCCGCGCGCCCGGCGAACTGCTCGCCCTGCGCAGCGGCCAGCGCGAGCGCCTGGCCGGGGTCGCGCCTGCGGTGATGCTGCGCACGCCGCTGTTCTGGCTGCTGTTCCTCATGATGGCGATGGTCTCGACATCGGGGCTGATGGTCATTTCGCAGACGGCGGCCTTTGCGCGCGATTTCGGCGTGGCCGGCGTGATGGTCCTGGGGGTGGCTGCGCTGCCGCTGGCGTTGACGGTGGACCGCGTCACCAATGGCCTGACGCGGCCGTTCTTCGGCTGGCTGTCGGACCGCATCGGCCGCGAGAACACGATGTTCATCGCCTTCCTGCTCGAAGGCATCGCGATGTTCGCCTGGCTGCAGTTCCGCGCCGATCCCGTGCTCTTCATACTGCTGTCGGGCGTGGTGTTCTTCGGCTGGGGCGAGATCTTCTCGCTCTTTCCCTCGACGCTCACCGATTCCTTCGGCGAGCGCCACGCCACGCCGAACTACGGCCTGCTGTACATGGCGCAGGGCGTGGGGTCGATCTTCGGCGGACCGCTTGCCGCCGAACTGCACGACGCCACCGGCAGCTGGCTGCCGGTGTTCGGCGTCGTGATCGCCCTCGATATCGTCGCGGCGCTGCTTGCGCTGCTGGTGCTCAAGCCGCTGCGCGCGCGCCGCCGCTACTGCTAGCGGCGCCGCTAGCGCGCCGCGGCCGGAACGCCGTCGAAGAACTCGACCTCGCCGGTCTCCAGCGAATACTCGGCGCCGACGATCAGCAGTCCGTCGCTGTCGATGAGCTGTTCGAGGATCTCCGAGCCGTGGCGCAGGTGGTTGGCCGACATGCGGATATTGGCCCGCACCGCCTGGTGGACCATGGCCGCCCGGTCGTGGCGCAGGTCGGTCTCGAGCAGCGCCCACACGGCCGGCCGCACGCGGTCGACGATGGAGCGCAGGTTGCGCGACTGGTCCTCGGTGCGCCGCTGCAACTGGTCGATGGTGGCCTCGATGGCGCCGCACTGCGTGTGGCCCAGCACCACCACCAGCCGGGTATGGAACTGCGCGGCCGCGAACTCGACGCTGCCGATCTGCGAAGGCGCGACGATGTTGCCGGCCACGCGGATGACGAACAGGTCGCCCAGGCCCTGGTCGAAGACGATCTCGGCGGGCACCCGCGAGTCGGAGCAGCCCAGGATGATGGCGAAGGGTTCCTGGCCGTCGACGAGCTCGCGGCGGCGCGCCTGGCTGGCGATGCCGTGCTCCTTGCGCACCTCGGAGACGAAGCGCCGGTTGCCGTCGCGCAGCAGCGCCAGCGCCTCCAGCGCCGGGATCATCGCCGCCCCCGCGCGCCGCCGGCCGCCGGGCCGCCGGGGCTAGACACCGAGGCAGACATACTTGACCGTCAGGTACTCGTCGATGCCGTGGTGCGAGCCCTCGCGGCCGAAGCCCGACTGCTTGACGCCGCCGAAGGGCGCGACCTCGGTCGACATGATGCCGACGTTCACGCCGACCATGCCGTACTCGAGGCGTTCGGCCAGGCGCATCACGCGGCCCACGTCCCGGGCATAGAAATAGGCGGCCAGTCCGAACTCGACCGAATTGGCCGCGGCTATCGCCTCGTCGTCGGTCGCGAACGAGAACACCGGCGCCACCGGGCCGAAGGTCTCCTCGCGGGCCACCAGCATGGTGTCGCGCACCCCCGAGAGCACGGTGGGCTGGAAGAAGGTTCCGCCCAGCGCGTGGCGGTGGCCGCCGGCCTCGATGCGCGCGCCCTTGGCCAGGGCATCGGCCACGTGGGCCTCGACCTTCTCGAGCGCCGCCGCGTCGATCAGCGGTCCCTGCTGCACCCCGTCCTCGAACCCCGGGCCCACCTTGAGCAGCGAGGCCCGCGCGGCCAGCTTGGCGACGAACGGCCCGTAGACCTTCTCGTGGACGAAGAAGCGGTTGGTGCACACGCAGGTCTGGCCGGCATTGCGGTACTTGGACGCCAGCGCGCCCTCCACCGCGGCGTCGATGTCGGCGTCCTCGAAGACGATGAACGGGGCGTTGCCGCCCAGTTCGAGCGAGAGCTTCTTCAGCGTGGGCGCGCACTGCTGCATCAGGATGCGCCCGACGGCGGTCGAGCCGGTGAAGGACAGCTTGCGCACCACCGGCGATTCGCACAGGGCCTTGCCCACCGTGATGCTGTTGTGCGAATCGGCGGTGACGATATTGAACACCCCCGCGGGTATGCCGGCGCGCGCCGCCAGCACGGCCAGGGCCAGCGCCGACAGCGGCGTCTGCTCGGCCGGCTTGACGACCACCGTGCAGCCGGCGGCCAGGGCCGGCGCGATCTTGCGGGTGATCATGGCGTTGGGAAAGTTCCACGGCGTGATGGCCGCGCACACGCCCACGGCCTCGCGCAGCACCAGCAGGCGCCGGTCGGGCCAGGGCGACGGGATGGTCTCGCCGTAGATGCGCTTGCCTTCCTCGGCGAACCATTCGACGAAGCTCATGCCGTAGCCGATCTCGCCGCGCGCCTCGGCCAGCGGCTTGCCCTGCTCGGCCGTCAGGATGCGCGCCAGGTCCTCGGTGGCGGCCACGCACAGGTCGAACCAGCGGCGCAGCAGCGCCGAGCGGTCCTTGGCGGTGCGGGCACGCCAGGCCGGCAAGGCGCGTTCGGCCGCCGCTATCGCCTGCTGGGTCTCGCGGGCGCCGCAATTGGCCACCTCGACGAGCTTGCTGCCGTCGGAAGGGTTGAGGACGTCGAAGCGGCCGAGCGAACCGTCCATCCAGGCGCCATCGATATAGGCCTGGGTCTTGAGCAGCTCGCCGTCGTCCAGGGGCGGCATGGCGCTTACGCGGTGCAACATGGTGATCTCCGAACCGGCTCCGGTGCCAGGGCGCAAGCGCGTCGCGGCCGGAAATTGCCGGCAATGTCAGTGGGGCGGGGAAAACAAAAAGAGGATAGCGCAGGTCGCCAAGTGGCTTGTCCGGGATGCGGGAAGTGTCCCTATGAATGGGAACGGTTGCCGAAATTGCTGCCGCGCTGCCGCATGGGCGCAAACGTTTGCGGGCACTGTGATTCGCTTTGGGGCATGGTCCATTTTGGGGCGTTTTCCCTTTCGCGACAGGCTTTTGCCCGGCAATTCGACCCTTCGAGGGTCGTCCAGTTCATTGCGACGCAATATCAAACGTTTGCACGGAGCGCTGTGCGCTCGATTCGATATTCGGCTAATGTTCGCGACGTTCCGCTGCGGACAGGCCTGAAAACAGAATGGCGTGACGTGGCGGACCGAGGACACAACCGGATTTCGAAGTTGGGAGGCATGGGGGATGGACTACGCGCAGCAGCAGCGCAACCCGACAAAGCATCTGATCGGCTTCACGCTGGTCGTCATCTTGCACGTCATCGTCGTTTACGCGCTCGTGAATGGCCTCGCGCGCAACATTGTCGAAATCGCCAAGAAGCCGTTCGAGACGCAGATCGTCAAGGAAGTGAAGGCGCCGCCGCCGCCGGAGGCTCCGCCGCCGCCGCCGCCCAAGCTCGAAATCCCGCCGCCGCCGTTCATTCCGCCGCCGGAGATCCAGATCGCGGTGCCGGTGACCACGAACACGATCTCGCAGGTCACCACGAAGGTGCCGCCGCCGGCGCCGCCGGCCATCAAGCCGGCGCCGCGCCCGGCAACGATCGCCAGCCTGGACCGCAACAGCTGCGCGTCCTACGAACCCAGCTTCCCGATGGCGTCACGGCGCAACCAGGAAGAGGGCACGCTGCAGATGCGCATCCAGATCAGCGCCGACGGCACCGCCGGCAAGGTCGAGGTCGTGCGTTCGAGCGGACATTCACGGCTGGACGAATCGGCCAAGTCGTGGATCGCCACGTGCAAGTTCAAACCGCAAACCATTGACGGCAAGCCGGTCGCCGGCTACGCCAATCAGACCTATACGTTTACTTTGCGGGACTGATTTTTTTTCATCCGGATAATTTCCGCGCATGTTCGAAGGAGGGGGTATGTTTTTTCGCAAACGTTGGATCGCCTTGCTGGCGACGGTAATGTTGGGCGCCGGAACCGCCATTGCGGTCGGCGCGATCTCGCAGGCCGCTTCGGCGCAGGCCGCTGACGCGGGCAAGGACGCGGCCGCAACGCCGCCCGCGCCGGCGCCCGTGCCGCCGCCGCCGGTCATCGAGAACGGCAAGGAAGTGGTGGACAACCCCTACGGCCTGGACGCGCTGTGGAAGGGCGGTGACTTCGTCGCCCGCGGCACGCTGATCATCCTGATCGTGATGTCCCTGGGCACCTGGTACATCATGTTCACGAAGTTCTTCGAGCAGTTCAAGCTTGGCAGCCAGGCCGGCGCCGCGCGCAAGACCTTCTGGTCGGCCGGCAGCGTCAACGACGGCATCGCGTCGCTCAAGGACGGCAGCCCCTTCCGCTACATCGCGGAGACGGGCGTCAACTCGACGACCAAGCACGAGGGCGCGCTGCTCGAGCGCATCGACCTCAACAGCTGGATCTCGATGTCGATCCAGCGTGCCATCGACAACGTCCAGAGCCGCCTGCAGGACGGGCTGGCCTTCCTGGCCACGGTGGGCTCCACGGCGCCGTTCGTCGGCCTGTTCGGAACGGTGTGGGGCATCTATCACGCCCTGACCGCCATCGGCATCGCCGGCCAGGCATCGATCGACAAGGTCGCCGGCCCGGTCGGCGAGGCGCTGATCATGACCGCCTTCGGCCTGGCCGTCGCGGTCCCGGCGGTGCTGGGCTACAACTTCCTCGTCCGCCGCAACAAGGTGGCCATGGAAAGCGTGCGTGCCTTCGGCGCCGACCTGCACCTGGTGCTGCTCGGCCAGACCTCCGGCAAGTCCGGCAAGTAACCGCCTCTCCGGGACGATTCCATCATGGGGATGAACATCGGTCAGGAAGGGGGAGATGAGGACGAGGTCAACTCGTCCATCAACACGACGCCGCTCGTCGACGTCATGTTGGTCTTGCTGATCATCTTCCTCATCACGATTCCGGTCGTCTTGCACGAAGTGCCGGTGCAGCTGCCCAAGGAGACCAACCAGGCCTCCAAGACCAAGCCGGAGAACATCAACATCTCGGTCAACAAGGATGGCGATGTCTTCTGGGGGCAGACGCTGGTCTCCGACAACGAGGTCCTGGTAGAGCGGCTCAAGAAGGAAGCGGTGAAGGTGCCGCAGCCCGAGGTGCATATCCGCGGCGACCTGGACGCGCGCTACGAGTCGATCGGGCGCGTCGTGTTCGACTGCCAGCGGGCCAGCATTGTCAAGGTCGGGTTCATCCTCGAACCGCCCCCGAAAGGATAAAGATCATGGCAATGCAAGTCGGCGGGAGCAACCCGAACGATCCCGACGTGATGGTCGACATCAACACCACGCCGCTCATCGACGTGATGCTGGTGCTGCTCATCATGCTCATCATCACCATCCCGATCCAGATGCACTCGGTCAACCTGAACATGCCGGTCGGCCACCCGCCGCCCCCGCCCACGCCCCCCGTGGTCATCCAGGTCGATGTCGATTTCGACGGCAGCATCTTCTGGAACGGCGCGCCGGTCGCCGACCGCAACGCGCTCGAGTACAAGCTCCAGGACGTGGCCAGCCAGCCCGACCAGCCCGAGATCCACCTGCGGCCGAACAAGCTGGCGCAATACAAGTACGTGGCCGAGGTCATGGCCTCGGCGCAGCGTCTGGGTGTCAACAAGATCGGCCTGGTAGGCAACGAACAGTTCGTGAAGTAGTAGTAGCTGGCAAGAAAGGTCCCTGATGCGCTTCTCCATTTTCTCGCCCCGGCGTGCTGTCGCGTCGGTGCTGTCCCCGGCGGTGCTGTCCGCCGTCCTGTCGGTCTCGCTGGCCGTGCCGCTTGCGGTTGTCACCCTGGCCGCGCGCGCCGACGATGCGCCTGCCGCCGCGCCCAAGGACACCGTCCGCGCCGAGGTTGGCAAGCCGCTGCAGGACGCCCAGGGCATGATCGCCGCCAAGAAATTCAAGGATGCGCTGGCCAAGGTCAAGGAAGCCGAGGCCGTCCCGAACCGCACGCCCTACGAGAACTTCCTCATCGACCGCATCCGCGGTTCGGCCGCCGCCAACGACGGCCAGGACGACCTGGCGGTGAGCTCGTTCGAATCGGTGGTGAACAGCGGCCGCCTGACGCCGGCCGACCAGCTCAAGATCGAGCAGGCGATCGCCGTCACCTACTACAACAAGCTCAAGAACTATCCGAAGGCCGCGCTCTGGGCCGCCCGCTACATGAAGGAAGGCGGCACCGATCCCACCGCCCAGGATCTGGTGATCAACTCGCATTACCTCGGCGGCGACTACGCTGCCGCGGCCGAGGAGCTCAAGCGCCTCATCGCGGCCGACGAGGCCGCCGGCCGCACGACCACCGAGCAGCATCTGCTGCTGCTGCTCACCTGCGACCAGAAGCTCAAGGATGCCAACGGTTCCTCGGCCATGCTCGAGAAGCTGCTGATCTCCTACCCGAAGAAGGAATACTGGGACCAGGCCATCAGCCACCTCGTCCACAAGGCGGCTTTTGCCGAGCGCCTCGACCTGGACCTGCTGCGGCTGCGCATGGCGCTGGGCGATCTCAAGCGCGACGCCGATTTCATGGACATGGGCCAGCTGTCGCTGGAAGCCGGCTATGCGGTCGAGGCCAAGAAGGCCATCGACCAGGGCTTCGCCTCGGGCGTGCTGGGCAAGGGCCCGGAAGCGGACCGCCACAAGCGGCTGCAGACCCTGATCAACAAGGAAGCCGCCGACGACCTGAAGATGATCGGCTCGGGCGACGTCGATGCCGAGAAGGCCAAGACCGGCGACGGCCTGGTCAACGCCGGCTTCAACTACGTGCTCAACGGCAAGTACGAAAAGGGCCTGGGCCTGATGGAGCAGGGCATCAAGAAGGGCGGCCTGCGCCACCCGGAAGACTCCAAGCTGCACCTGGGCATCGCCCTGCTGTTGTCGGGCGACAAGACCCGCGCGGTGCAGGTGCTGCGCTCGGTGCAGGGCAACGACGGTGTCGCCGATATCGCCCACCTGTGGGCGGTGCATGCGGGCAAGAGCTGATCGGCCGGCAGCAAATGGCCCTCACGCGTTGCGGGCATGAAAAAACCGGACCTTCGAGGTCCGGTTTTTTTATTCACGCCGCCTGTGCGCTGGCGGCAAGTTTCATCAATATGCCCAGAACGGCCCGGTTGGTGTGGAGTTGCCCACGGTAATCGGATTGCCTTCGAGCACGACGAACAAGGGTCTGCCGAAGAAGAACGGTAGACCCCAATCGATCCCGCCCACTGAACTTGACAGCGTTCCGCTGCTGACCGCCCCCAGGCCATTGAATGCGGTGTCGGTCCCGTTGTCCAGGGGGAAGAGCACGGTATTGGCATTGGCGATGACGAAGTTGTATGTATTGATAGTGCTGTTGCTGTTGCCGGTGCCCGTGGCGCCCTGCTGGGTGGCCACCAGGCTGAAGACATCGGCTACCGGGTTCTGCGCCGAAACGGCGATGGTCGGTGTGTACCAGCCCGAGGTGGAATCCGTGGGAATGATGGTTCCGCTTGGCAGGTAGATGCCGTTGGAACCGCTGTCGATGAAGCTGTTCGGATAGGGTGTCGTGGGCAGGGCATAGCCGGCGGTGTTGCTGACCAGCGTGCTGATGAAATCTCCATAGCCGTCTGCCGGATAGGAGCCGGCGCTGGGTGCGAGCGTCGCGATCTGGTTGTCGGTCTGGGTATTGATGCCGAAGGTCAGCGTACCGCGCAGGTTCAATGCCCCCCCACCAGCTGAAACGGCGGGGAACTGAAGCACCACGCCGCTGTAGTCGGTGAACGCAGCGACCGGATTCGTCGCCTGCTGGGCCAGTGTGGCAGTCGATTCCTGGCAGGTGCTGGTCGTCGGGCAACTGTAATAGAACGAATTCTGGCTCGATACGCAGTTCGATCCGCAATCCTGCGCGAACAGGCCGATGCCGAGGACGCCATTGGCGCCGAAGCTGATCACATCGTTCAGGGCAGTACTCCCGCCACTGGTGCAGCTCGGTGGTACGGTGTAGGTCGTGGCGTCGCCGATCACTTGCACCGTAATGCCGCTGGCTACCTCTCCGGCGAGGCGCACGTCGGCGCTGCGCAGCGAGCCCCAGGAGTAGCCGTCGGCAAATTGCACGCATTCGATCAGCGGCGTCGTGCCGTTGGTCGTGACCGCCGGCAGCGACACGCTGCTGCTCAACACCGAGGACATGATGCGCAGGCCGGTGGAGCCGGTGTCGACCAGGATGTGATCGATCGTCTGGCAGGAGGTGGTGCCC
>Ga0181525_10004722_pt1 | contig 10336 bp, 9 predicted proteins | sample PEATcosm2014_Bin_48_FD_121100 | JGI IMG/M metagenome (GOLD analysis project Ga0181525, IMG submission 121100) | Peatland microbial communities from MTU Mesocosm Facility, Houghton, MI, USA - PEATcosm2014_Bin06_10_metaG | ecosystem: Environmental > Terrestrial > Soil > Wetlands > Peat | place...
GCAAGCGCCGCGACGCGCGCGGATGCGTGGTCCACGATCGGAGCGGGGTAGCCCTCGATTGCGAGCGCGCCGGCATGCCATGGCTCGTGGACCGACGATCCGGCGAGCCCGCGCAGTTCGGGAACCATCGCCCGCACGAACGCTCCGTCCGGGTCGAAGCGCTTGCCTTGCGTTACCGGATTGAAAATGCGGAAGTATGGAACCGCGTCGGTACCGGTCGACGCCGCCCACTGCCAGCCGCCGTTGTTGGAGGCGAGATCGGCATCGGCCAGATGCGTTTCAAAGTAACGCTCCCCGCGTTGCCAATTGATGCGCAGGTCCTTCGTCAGAAACGACGCGACGATCATGCGCAGGCGGTTGTGCATCCATCCGGTTCGATTGAGTTGGCGCATTCCCGCATCGACGATGGGATAGCCCGTCGTACCTTCGCACCATCGCGTAAACGCATCCTCGTCATCGCTCCAGTGGAGTCCGGCCGCAACGCGCACGAACGGTCCCTCCGCAACGTATGGAAATTCGCGAAGGATCATTTGATAGAACTCGCGCCAGATAAGCTCGTCGATCCATTTTGAGACCGCAGAGCCATGGCCGGACGTTCGAGCTTTGGAAAATGCGCGCGCGAAGCACGTGCGGATGCCGATCGTGCCGGCGCGCAGCTGCACGGAGATGTGCGACGTCGCGTCAAGCGCCGGAAAATCTCGCGCGTCGGCATAGCTCTCCGCGGCGCCGCCCTCGAGAAACTCTTCCAGCAAATCGCACGCCAGCGCTTCACCGCAATGCGGATATGCGGCCGACGAGACGAAGCCGTATGCTTCAGGCTCCGGAATTTCGCGCGTCGAACCGATCTCTTCCGGCGACGCCAGTTTTCCCTCGATCAGATCTTCCGACGCTACCGGCAGTCGCGGCCCGATCGCGTAGCGGTCTCGCCAACGCGATCGATACGGCGTGAAGATGCGATACGGCTTGTCCGCATCCGTACGAATTTCGTCGCTGCCGAAGCACACGTGATCGAGAAACGAATGGACGGAAACTCCCGCTTCGCGCAGCGCGACCGCTGCTCGAGCATCGCGCGCAATCGCACGCGGTTCGTAATCTTCGTTGAAGAACACGGCCTGCGCGCCGCTGCGGCGCGCGAGCGCCGTCAGTTGCTCGCCGCAATCTCCCTCGAGCACGGCGAGATCGGAGCCGTGCCGGCGCAACGAGCCACGCAGCTCCCGCAGCGCTTCGAAGAACGTCTGCACCAACGGCGCCCCGATGCGCCCGCTCGAGAGTAACGCCGGATCGAGGTTGAACGCGACGATAACGTCGCCCGACCGTTCGGCTGCGGCGGCCAATGCGACGTGATCGCGCAGTCGCAAGTCGCGCCGGATCCAGACGATCGACCGTGCATAGCGAACCGTTGCCAAAATTCCCCTCTCCCGAGGAGAGCTTCGCGCATGACAGAAAGGCGCCTCGCATGACCCTGCGTCGTCTCCTCGCTGCAGCACTGCTCGCCTGCATGGCGGCCGGCTGCGCCAAGCCCGCGTCTACGATCCCCGGGGTCATTCGTCTGGGCGAGCAACAGGAACCGGATTCGCTGAACTTGATGTTCGGCAACAACGCCTCAACCGACGTCGCCACGGCCCTCGTCTACTCGTTCCTGCTTCGCATCGACGATAACGGCAACGTTATTCCCGACCTCGCGACGGTGGTCCCCACGACGCAAAATGGTGGCGTCAGTCGCGATCAAAAGACGATTACGTTGCATCTGCGTCGCAACGCACGATGGTCGGACGGCGCGCCCGTGACCGCGGCCGATTGGCTGTTCACCTTGAGCGCGGTTCGCAATCCGCGCAATAACATCAAGTCCGACTACGGTTGGAACGGCATCTCTTCGGCCTCCGCTCCGGATCCGTACACGCTCGTCATTCATCTCAAGGCGCCAAGCGTGGCGGCCTTCGACGTTCTGACCATGGGCGGTACCGCCTATCCGCCGCTGCCCGCCCATCTTCTGGCAAAGTTTCCGGATATCAATCGTGCGGCGATCAACGCCGAACCGGTTTCGAGCGGCCCGTACGTGCTTAAAACTTGGGATCGCGGTTCGCAGCTCGTCTTCGTGCCGAATCGCGACTATTGGCGCGGCGCGCCTCACAACACCGAGATCGTGTGGAAAGTCGTTCCCGATACGAATACGCTTTTCGACGAGTTAAAGACGCACGAGGTCGACTTGGTGCCCGACCTCGACCCGAATTTGGTTTCGCGCTTCGGCGAGCTAACGAGCGCGGGCATCGTCGTCACCCATCGTCTGGTCGCAAATTGGCGGCACATGGGCATCAACATGAGCCGGCCGCTGCTGGCCGACGTTCGCGTTCGCGAGGCTCTGGCCGAGGGCATCGATTGGAAACGAATCAACGATACGATCTACCACGGCACCAATGCCCTGGCGGTTTCAGACATCTTTCCGGAATCGTGGGCCGCGCCGAAACTCCCGCCGTATCGCTACGATCCGGCGCACGCGCGGGCGCTGCTCGCGCAGGCCGGCTGGAAGCCGGGCCGCGACGGACTCTTGCATCGCGGAGCGCAGGCGCTGCAGTTGACGATCTCGGCGTCGGTCTCTGCCAAGAGTAACGAACAATCCGAGGTCCTGATTCAATCGATGTTGCATTCGCTCGGCATCGACCTTACGATTCGCAACTATCCGTCGAGCTTGATGTTCGCGCAGAACGGGCCGCTCTACACCGGAAAATACGACCTCGAGTGGTCGATCGACACGAACGGCGCCGATCCCGATAACGCCGGCTCCTGGAACTCCGCCTACATTCCGCCCCACGGCGCGAACACGTCGTGGCTGCGCGATCCGGTCGTCGACCGGCTCAGCGTGGCTGCGGCAAGTACCTACGATCTCGCACGGCGCAAGGCGCTCTATCAGCAAGAGGAAGAGCGGATACGCGCCGACGTTCCGGCCATCTTCTTCTATTGGGAAACGCAGCATTACGGCCGCAATCCGGATTTCAAAGGTTTCAAACCGGCGGCTTTTCTGGCCGACACGTGGAACGCATGGGAGTGGCAAATTTGAGCTCGTTCGCGCAGGTGTCGAACGTTCGCGAAACGGCGCGCCTGACGTTCGAGCCGGCGCGCGGCGGCGTTATCAGTTGGAACACCCGCGCACCGCAAGGACGCTTGCGTTTCCGCCTGCTTCGCGCGCACGCGCCCGCCAGCGCCTGGTACGACTTCGCCGAGTGGCATCCGAGCGGCCGAAAATCGTTCAACTGCGCGAGCGATAGCGACGGCGTCAACGTCGACGTCGACGTCGTTAACGCGCAGACGCCGTTCGACGGCGTCGAATTGCACGGCGACGACATCGAGTTCGACCTGCTCGCTTTTGCGTCGCCGTCGCGCACGCCGCCGTCGCTTCCATACAGCCGCGACGCACGGGTTCTGGCCGTCCCCGCCTACTCGCAATACGTCGTCGAGGGCGAGCGCGGCTGGTGCAGCCCGGCCAGCCTCGCGATGGTCAACGCCTATCACGGACTCGCGCGATCCGTCGAGGAGACCGCGCGCAACGTGCTGGATCGCGCGTACAACGGCACCGGCAACTGGTCGTTCAATATGGCGTATAGCGGAAGTCTCGGATTGCGCGCGGTCGTCGCGTACCTTCAAAATTTCGATCATGCGATGCGCTTGATCGAGCGCGACCTCCCGCTCGTCATTTCGTACTCCTGGCGCAAGGGCGAACTGCCCGGAGCGCCGCTCGAGCAATCCGACGGACACCTCGCCGTGCTCTGCGGCTTTACCGCCGACGGCGATTGCGCGATGAACGACCCGGCCGCACCCGGCGTTCGCGCCGTGTACTCTCGCGCGGCGCTCGAAGCTATCTGGCAGCGCAACGGCTGCGTCGCTTACGTCGTTGCGCCGGACGGCGTCGACTACGCAAGCGTCCTCCAAGCGCCGGTATGAACGCGGCGCAACCGCGCGAACGATTGCGCGAGCTCGCCGACGTCGGCGACGTTCCATTACACGTCGTTCTTGTCGAGCCCGAGATACCGCCGAACACCGGCAACGTCGCCCGTCTCTGCGCAGCGACCGGATGCGCGCTGCATTTGGTCGAGCCGCTCGGATTTACGATCGACGATCGCGAGCTCAAACGCGCCGGTCTCGATTATTGGCAAGCGCTCGGCGTCGTGATCCACCCTTCGCTCGACATCTTTCTCGAACGCACGGCGACCATGCGGCGATGGTTTCTCTCGACCCGGGGAACGCATTCGTATGCGGACGCCGCCTTCGCGCGAGGCGATATGTTGGTTTTCGGGCGCGAAACCAAAGGGCTGCCCGAACTCCTGATCGAGCAGCACCAGGATCGGGCGTTGCGCATTCCCATGCGCAAAGCGGGCGTGCGCAGCATCAATCTCTCCACGGCGGTCGGCATCGTTACCTACGCGGCGCTCGCCGCAATCGGATTTCCCGGTCTGGAATGACGTATCGGCCCACGGCCCGCGACTTTAACGCGCTCTTCCGCGGCAAGATCTACGGCAATCACGATATTTTCACCGCGCGTTCGTATGCCGACCTGGTGCGACGTCACGACATCGATCTCTCGCGTGCGATTTCAACATTCGAGGATGGGACGCTCGTCGGCACGATCGTATTCGCGCAACGCGGCGAGCGCGCGTGGCTCTCGCTGATGGGCGTGCGGCCCGAGCTGCGCCGGCAAGGTCACGGAAAGCGTTTGTTCGGGGCGGCGGTCGACGCCGTGCGCGCCGCCGGCGCGCGCAGCATCGAGTTCGAAGTCGTGCAAAAAAACGTTCACGCCATCGCGATGTATCGCAGCTTTGGATTCCCGATCGTCGACGAGTTACTGGTCTGGGCACGCAAGCCGGTTCCGTCCGCAAGCGACGACTTGACGTTTCGCACCTATCGCGAGGACGCAATCCTACGCGTCGCTCGTAGTCCCTCGACGTGCTGGCAACGCGAACCGCGCGGCGTCGCGCGAGCCCGCAAGCTCGCGCTCGTGCAGTGTAAGGGGGCCTACGCGTTCGTTCGCCTGCGTGACGACAACGCGGTACTGCTCGATGCGGGCGCGGAGGACGAACGGGCCGCTCGTGCGTTGGTTGCGGAGTTGGATCGGCGCGTGCCGTACGACATCACGCTCGTCAACGAGCCCGCGGGTTCTGCGCTCAGCCTGGCGTTTGCGGCAGCGGGCTGGCGGATCGCAAATCGCCAACATCGGATGCTGGCCTTGGCATAAGGAACGAGGCCGCGAGTGCGAGGGTACCCGAGACCGCGATCGCGACAAAGACCGTGACGAGCCCGTAGTTGTCGCCGATCTTGCCGAACGCGGGGGCCGCGAGCCCGCCGATGGTGTTCGCGAGTCCGAGCGTGACGCCGGATGCAATCCCGATATGCTTCGGCAGATATTCTTGACCCAGAACGACGAGCACGCCAGCGGAGAGACCGAGCGCTACGCCGAGACCGAGGGCGAGTATCGTTATCGCGAGGTAGTTCCCCGCATGCGCGCCGGTCAGCGCGAGCGCCGCGCCAAAGAGCGCCGAGAGCCCGAGCGAAAGCGTGATCACGTGACGGCGATCGAAACGATCGGCAAGCCGCCCGCCGAGCATCGTGCCGGCGGCGCCGCCCGCGAGTAATGTAAACAACGCCACGGATCCTAGTCCGGCATCCACTCCCGTCACGCGCATGACGAAAATCGGCGTGAAGCTTGCCGCGGCGAGAAACATCGTCGAACGCAACGCGACGACGAGACCCATAATGGAAAACGCGCGCCAATCGTCGGCGCCCGCGCGTTCCCGATGCGCGCGATGCGCGAGGCGGCGCACGATCGCCAAGCGCGGTAGTTCGCGGACAAGAAGCGTCGCGACCACGCTCGCGGGGATCAGCAACAGCGCAACGCCGGGCAATCGAAATGCCAGAATCAGCGGCGTCGCAACGACGGGGCCCGCCGCGAGCCCGAGGTAGCCGCCGAACGTGAAGAAACTCATGCCCGACGCTCGCTTCGCGCCCGCGAAATAGCTCGCCAAACGCGAGGCCTCGGGATGAAAGGCCGCCACGCCGAAGCCCGAGAGGACGGCCCCGAGCAGCATCAGCGGAAGGGTCGGAGCAAAGCCGATGGTCGCGGTGCCGAGGGTGGCAACCAGCATGGCGACCGGAACGACCCACGCCGTCGCGCGTTTGTCGGAGAGGTACCCGAAGAGCGGCTGGACCACGGATCCAAAAAGGTTGGCTGCCAGGATTAGGGTCGCCGCAAGCTCCAGGCTCAAGTGCCGGTGGAGGACCAGCCACGGGATCATGGCCGGCAGTACCCCCTGGTTCATGTCGTTCATCAGGTGGGCGAGGGTTAAAAGCCGCAGGCCCGCGCGATCGGTGGTCGCTTCGTGGGCCGGCGCCGGCAACGTGGCTGCGACGGACATGTCGTTACTATCGGAAATTTCTATCTATAAGTCCAATACATAATCCAACTTGATTTGATAAGATTACTGCATACATGGACTTGCGCCAACTTCGCTCGGTTGTAGCCGTCGCCCGCCACGCCAGTTTTACCAAGGGCGCCGAGGCGCTCGCGGTCGCTCAACCCGCGCTTTCCCAGCACATCGCCACCCTGGAGCGCGAGCTCGGCGTCCGGCTATTCGAGCGCAGCAGCCGGCGGGTGGCCCTGACCGACGCGGGTCGCGCCTTCGCGGCCCGGGCCGAACGAATTCTCGCCGACGTCGCCTCCGCGATCGAAGAGATGGCGGCCCACGCCGGCGGCTTGCGTGGACGGGTCGTGCTGGGCACGTACCAGTCGTTTGCCGAGTACACCATGCCCAAACTGCTCGGCGCCTTTCATGCGGCGCACCCCGGCATCGAGGTCGCCTTGCGCGAGGGCATGGCCGACGAGCTTTTGGGGCGCCTGCGGGACGGCGACATCGACGTGTTCGTCGGCCAACTCGACGACGTGCGATATCCGCAAACGAGCGACTTCAACGCCGAACCCCTGTACGACGATGAATTGGTGCTCGCGGTCGGCAGGTCGCATCCACTGGCGTCGCAATCGAAGGTTCGCATCGAGGATTTGCGCGACGAAGCGTTCGTGATCTTTCGGCCCGGCTCGTCGATCACGTATCGTTTGAACGAGCTGGCCCGTATGGCGGGATTCGAACCGCGCGTCGCCTTCGAGAGCGCCGATTCGCTCACGGTTCGTTCGCTCGTCGCCGAAGGACTCGGCATCGCGCTCTATCCCCGCATGCTCGGCAACACGCCCGGTCCCTACGTGTCGCTGCTCTCCATCGCACCGCAGCGCGTGATGCGTCGCATGTCCCTCGTTACGCGACGCTCCATCTATGCGCCGGCGGCGCGAACGTTCGTCGATTTCATTCGCGAGGCGCTGACCGAGCGATGAACGAAGAGCTTGCCGCCATCGAGCGGCGCGTGGTTGCGTGCGAACGTTGTCCCGAGTTGCGCGAGTATTGTCGAGGCGTCGCGCGCACGAAGGCGCGCCGTCATGCAGACGACACCTATTGGGGCAAGCCGGTCCCCGCGTTCGGCGATCCGCACGCTCGCGTGATGCTCGTCGGTCTCGCGCCCGGCGCGCACGGAAGTAATCGGACCGGTCGCATGTTCACCGGCGATGCTTCCGGCGACTTCCTGTTTCCCGCGCTGCACCGCGCCGGTTTCGCATCGGCGCCCAACGCCGTCGATGCGAACGATTCCCTCGAGTTGCACGACTGCATCATCACGGCTGCCGGCCGCTGCGCGCCGCCGGGAAACAAGCCGACGCCGCAGCAACTGCGCAACTGTTTCCCCTATCTGCTCGAGGAGTTCGATGCACTGCCCAACGTGCGCGTCGCGATCGGCCTGGGCAAGATCGGATTTGACGCCGCACTCAAGGTCTTGCGCGAACGCGACTTCCATTTCAAAACGAAGCCGTCGTTCGGACACGCGGTCGAAGCGGTCGCATCGCGCGGCTCGCGCAGCGTCGTGCTTCTCGGGTCGTATCATCCCAGCCGGCAAAATACCAACACCGGGGTCTTGACCGCACCGATGTTCGACGCGATTTTTAGCCGGGCGAAGGTGCTTGCGTCGGGGTAGCCGAGGGCCCGACCGGCCGTCCGCACTCGTCGGTTAGCTGGATCAGCCCCCATTTGTACTGGCGCGTTTCGGTTCGCGTATCGGGATGCGGATCTCCAAAGATCTTCCGCGCATCGGCAAAAGCCTTCGCACGCGTGTCGTCGTCGGGTGCGCGCACCACGATGATCGACGCGGGCGTTTGATCGACGTTGGCCTGCACGATGAGATCTGCGCCGTCGAGACTCAACTCGCGCGTCTCGCACGACTGAAGCGGCGGTGGCGAGGCGACGGGACCCGACGAAGCGGAAGCGTCACCGCGTGCGCCACTGCACGAGGTTGCGAAGAGTAGAATTATTGAAAGGGAATAGTGCGACCGCAAGAATCGATCGCTTTATCGGGGACCATCATTCCCCCTTCTCCGCCTGCTTTGAACGAAACGATGTGCAGCGGCGGCGCATTCACACCGGCCAGCCCGTACGTCTTTTGGAGATCGACGATCATGTCGTTCGCGGCTTCCTGATTTTCTTTCGAATCGACAACTTCGTAGCGCTGCACGGCGCCGTTCTTTGCGAAGAGAACGTTGATCGTCAAGCCCTTCTCGTTCTTTTCCAACTTCTCGCCGCACGACGGGCCGGCCGTTACGGCCTGGGCCGGCATCGGGACAGCCCAAAATACGACCGCCAGGGTCGTGACGAACAAGCCGGTGACGAGTCTAGCTCTCACGCTTCGATTATCGGCTGCTCGGCAGCTCGGGGGCCGTAGTGCGAAGGTAAAGATCTCGCAAGAGTTGCTCCGGGACCGGGGTTGGCGCGTCCATCATCAGATCGCGGGCCGCCTGGTTCTTCGGAAAGGCGATTACCTCGCGGAGGCTCTCTTCCCCGCAAGCCAGCATCACGATCCGGTCGATCCCCAGGGCCATCCCTCCGTGGGGCGGGGCCCCGTACTCGAGGGCCCGGACGAAGAACCCGAAACGGTCCTCGACCTGCTCGGGGGTCATCCCCAGCATTTCGAAGATGGCGCGCTGCTCCTCGGCCTTGTGGATGCGAATGGACCCCGACCCCAGCTCGAAGCCGTTGAGGACCATGTCGTAGTGCTGGGCCCGCATTTTCAGCGGGTCGGTCTTCAGGAACGCCCACTGCCCCTCGCCGGGGGATGTGAACGGGTGATGGGCGGGCGACGCCTGACCCGTCACGGGGTCGACCTCGAGATACGGGAAGTCCAGCACCCAGCAGAACGAAAATGTCTTGGGGTCGCGCAAGCCGCAGCGCTCGCCGACGGCGTTGCGCATCTTGCCCGCGACGCCGAGCGCCGTATCCCGCGCGTCCGCGAAGACCAGGATCGCATCGCCGGTTTGACTTTGCGTGGCGGCACGCAATTTGGCGACCTGTTCGTCGGAGATAAACTTGCTCGCGGACGATTTCGTTCCGTCGGCGGCGAGCGCAATCCACACCATTCCTCGCGCGCCAAACAGCTTCGCTTCCTCGGTTAGAGCGTCGAAGTCGCGGCGCGAGAGTGCGGCGCCGCCGGGATAACGCAACGCGACGATCGCACCGCCCGCATCGAGTACGGACTTGAACACCACGAAATCGGTGCCCTCGAAGATGCCGTTCGCGCGCGCGAGTTCGAGTCCAAATCGAAGATCGGGCTTGTCGACGCCGAAACGCGTCATCGCCTCTTCGTGGGTGAGGCGCGGGAAGGCCGGCAAGTCGATGTCGAGACAGCGCTTCCACACGTAGCGCATGCACGACTCCATCGTTTCGATCACTTCATCTTGCGTCGTGAATGACATTTCGACGTCGAGTTGCGTGAACTCCATCGCGCGGTCGGCGCGCGGATCTTCATCGCGCATGCAGCGCGCGATCTGCACGTACCGTCCGAATCCGCCGATCATGCAAATCTGCTTGAGCAACTGCGGCGACTGCGGTAGCGCGTAAAAAGATCCCGGATACAGCCGCGAGGGAACCAGGTAGTCGCGCGCGCCTTCGGGCGTGCTCTTGATGAACATCGGCGTTTCGATGTCGACGAAATCGCGCTCGTCGAAAAAGTCGCGCATGGCCTTGACGATTCGGTGTCGCATGCGGATGTTTCGCTGCATGCGCGGCCGGCGTAGATCGAGGTAACGGTATTCCAAGCGCAGGTTTTCGTCGACGTCGGCGTCGTTGTTAACGGGAAACGGCGGAACTTGCGAGCGGTTCAGGATCTCCAGCGACGCGACGCCGATCTCGATTTCGCCCGTCGGCAGGTTGGCGTTTTCCGTGCCCGCCGGACGCGCGCGCACCGTGCCGCCGACGCGCAGGAC
>Ga0181525_10004723_pt1 | contig 10335 bp, 10 predicted proteins | sample PEATcosm2014_Bin_48_FD_121100 | JGI IMG/M metagenome (GOLD analysis project Ga0181525, IMG submission 121100) | Peatland microbial communities from MTU Mesocosm Facility, Houghton, MI, USA - PEATcosm2014_Bin06_10_metaG | ecosystem: Environmental > Terrestrial > Soil > Wetlands > Peat | place...
ATGCGATTGAGCCAGACCCGGATCACGTCGGCGTTGCGGGTGTGTTCCTGGATCCAGCTGCAATGTTCGGCGATGGTACCGGCGACGGCGCGCCACTCCAGGCCGACCCGCAGCAGCAGCGGGTCGCGTTCGACGATGAGCGCGCCATACAGCCTTTGCAGTTCGGCCGGCACCGTGCCGTGCAGGCGAGGGGGCAGGGCCTCGAGGCCGGCGCAGCCATGGTCCGTCAGCACGAAGAGGCATTGCTGCAGGGGCGCGATGCGTTGCAGGCGGTCGCCGATCTCGGCATCGACGCGCGCGGCGCCGATGGCCCGCAGCGGCAGGATCCAGTCGTCGATCTGCTGGCGCAGGATGTCGCCGGTGGCGGCAAGCCTTGCCTCGTCGGGCGCCATGGCCAATGCCGGCGGGCTCATGCCGCGGCTCCGTCGGCGGCACGGCCGGCACCCGCGGGACGGCGGGGATCCGCGGGCGGCGTCCTGGCGCCCGGCGCGCCGGGCATGTCGAAGGCGAAGCGTGCGCCATGGGGCGACCGGTTGCTGCAGGAAAGAAGGCCACCATGGGCGCGCACGATCGCCCCGCTGATGGTGAGGCCCAAGCCGAGTCCCATGCCGGCGCCCCCCGTGGAAAAGAACGGTTCGAAGATGCGGCCCATCACCTCCGGGGCAATGCCCCTGCCGTTGTCGGCCAGGCGCAGGTGCACGCGCGGACCGCGCTGCGCGGCATCGATGTGGACGACGCCCGGGCGGCCGGTATCGCGCATGGCCGCGCCGGCATTGACGAGCAGGTGCACGAGCACCTGGGTGATGGCGGCCAGCGAACCGTGCACGGCGAGCGGCTGGATGCGCACGCAGACGATGACGCCGGCGAGCTCCTCCTGCGTCGCGCGCACCGCCGCGTCCACCGCGGCCATGAGGTCGAAGCGATGGCGCTCGCCCGGGCCGCCGGCCGCGTCGCTGCCCAGGCCGAAGCAGCGCAATCCGCCCAGTTGCGCGCGCAACCGGGCCAGCTCGCGGTCGCGGGCGGCCAGTTCGGCGTACAGCGCCTGGAGGGTGGGGCCGCGCGGTGCGGGGGGCGTGTCCTTGCGGCCGTAAAACGAGGGGCTATGCACGTCGGATCTCCTGTTCCATTGCGGTAGCGCGCTTGCGCGGGGCGATCGCTTGCGGACGCGTGGCGCGGCCGTGACCGGGCGTGCGCCCGGCAACGGCCATGGCAATCGAGTTTCCCCGCAGCGCGCCGTGCCCAGGATTGCCCGATTGCGCGACCCCCGCATCCGCTGATCGGGGCGTGCACGGTGCACGTTCAAGCGCGGTTCGTTTCGGCCATGCAGGCCTTCCGACTACCGCGCTCGGGATACCGGGCCAAACGCGTGCTGCCAAGGCACGCCCGTCGATCTCGTGCCAAGGCTAGGCGGGGACCCCGGGGCAGGAACTACTGCGATCAGGAGTCGATCCGTGCGTGGAATGCGGCAAATTGCGCTTGCATTCGCCCCGGCGCATGGTGCAGCGTCCGGGCGCACGAGCAAGCATCCCCTGCAAGGAGCCACCCGCATGCCAACCGCAATCCCGCTCGCCCTTTCTGCGCTCCGCTCGTGCCGCGCTGCGTTGCGGGCGCTGCCGCGCGTCCTGTGCCGCGCGCTGGAGGCCGCGCTCCTCGCGTGCGCGCTGTGCAGTGCCCAGGCCGCGAGCGCGCAGGCATCGCTGGCAAATCTCCTGGGAGGCGCCGGCCTGCTGGCGCAGCTCTATCCGGACGCGGCCTGCGCGGAGGAGCGCGTGGTTGGCCAGTGTTTTTGCGCCGGCCTGCCCTGCGGCCTGCGCATCGAGCGCTACGTTCCGGTAGCCTTCATCGAGACCACGCGGGCTCCCGGCGACTCGCTGCTCGAGCCGCTGGCGCTGCCCGCGAACCCGCCCGGCCCTACCGTGAGTTCGTCCCTGTCGGCCACCGACAACACGTCCGAGGCGCATGTCTGGTCGCTGCCGGGGGGACCCTTGCCCGGGCTGGGCTGCCTCACCTGCACGGCGGCCAGCGCCGCATCTCCCGTGCTGCGCGCCCCGGCCCAGGACTTGGCCTGCGGCTCCGCCGCCGCAATTGTCCAGGAGATCGCATCATTGACCGGGCGTTTTGCCGTTCCCTGGCAGCCGAGCCTGTCGTACGCGTCGGAGATCGACGCGCTCAACTGGCGAACCGGCTGCCGCGACCGGCTCCTGCCGACCGGGGATTGGCTCGCCGGCGCGCTGCATTGCGCCTCGTCGGGGGCAGTCGGGCTGTCGGGTGCGGCGAACGGCTGCCTGGGCCTTTGGGGTCCGCTGATGCCGCGCCAGATGCGCGATATCGGACCGGGCCCGCTGCTGTATTCGGCCAAGACCGCCGTGCGCGCCATGAGCATCGCCCGAGATCAGCTGGCGGCGTTTTCGTATCCGGTGGACTCGGGCGGAAAGCTGCAACAGGCCTATCCGGCCGTCAGCGCGTGTTTTCGCGTGGGTTCACTGCCGCTCCCGCAGTTGCCTGCTGCCGCACGTCCGGCCCTGGTGAGCCCGGATGGCCGCTACGGCTGGATCTACTGGCGCCCGAGCAGTTGCTGCGTGGGCTTCGGCGCCGCCCGGCAATGCCTGCGCCTGCACTGATTGCCGTTGCAGCCGCGCGAAGATTCAGTTGTGCGTCTGCTGCAGGCGCTTCATCATCGCTTCGCGTTCCGGAAACCGCGCGCAATCGACAGCGCCCACCTCCGAGTCGGCCAGCGCTTGCGCGCGGGTATCGACCTGCAGCACCCCGCGGGCGCCCTTGAGGCGCAGTTCCTTGCCATCATCGCGCCAGCGCGCTCCGCGCACGACATACCCCGTTTCGTCGCGCGGCCCGGTGCACTGCACGCTCAGGGTGTCCCCGGCGGTTTCCTCTGGGTAGACCCGCTCGTCGAGTATCTGGAATCGCAGGCGCGACTGGCGCGCATTGACGATCTCGACCACCTGCCGCTTGAGCAGCCAGACCCGCGGCTGGCCTTCGCACCGCGCGATCCAGATCTCCAGGTCCGAATTGGCCACCGACGTGCGCCACGACGGATCGACCTCGCAGCCCGGCGGCAACTGCAGTCCGGTCGCCGGCTCGCTATACACCGGCCGGTCGATATACCCCTCCGCCGCACCCGCCGGCAACGCCGCACCCGCGAACATCACCACAATCGCAAAACCCGTTTTTAGGGTTGAGGCGGGTGGGGTTCGGGGAGGGGCGCAGCCCCTTCCTGAGGCTGATCCTCCAATGTTTTCGGCCCGAAGCCGACGACCCCAAACGTCCAGTTTCATAGACCTTCGGAGCAATGGTGTAAGAAAAAGGCTGACTGTAGAAAACATCCTCGGAGTGTACCCAAGCGGGGTACGTCAGCGGTAGAAAACGAAGTCGGCGGTAAACGGCACCCGCAGGACCTGTCCCACCTGCCCGGCGTCGCAGCCCGCGGGGGGCATGCCGCCCACGGTGTCGATGCGCTGCACATGGCTCACGCCGGCAAGGGCGCCCTTGCCGTAGGAGCGCGTGGCGATCAGCAGCCAGGGCAGGGCGTTTTCCACCGGCGCGGGCACGTGGTCGCTGATTTCGCCCAGCAGGCGGCTGCCATCCACATGCTCGAAGCTCAGGTTCACGCCATGATGCACGACGACCTTGCCGGCCGCGTCGACCAGCTCGGCCTCCGGCAGCCGGTAGACCCAATGGCGGCCGGTGCCCTGGGCCTCGCAGCGGAAGATCTGGGCGCCCTCGCCATGCAGCCGCAGCACTTCGGCCTTGCCTTCGGGCGCGGGGAGCGCGCGGTGGAAGAGCGAATACAGGGGGCCGGGCGCCGCCGCGCTGGGCGCGGCCTGCGGCGCGCCCCCCTCGGCCGGCGGCGCAGAGGCACACCCGCACAGGACGATGGCGGGCAGGAACGCCCAGGCCGCGCGGCCGACTGCCGACGCCTTTTCACGGGAAACGGGGCGCAGGCCCATCGGCGGATTCACGGTGCGACGCGTGCGCGGTCAGGCCGCCGTTCCCAGCGCAGTCGGTTCGGCGGCGGCCGGATGACGGGAGAAGTAGCGCAGTGCCACGAGGAATGCGAAGGCCTCGAGCGCGGAACAGGCGAAAAAGGGTGCGCCCACCAGGATGTGATCGGGCGGCAGGTGCGACACCGGCGCCAGCAGCAGGCTGGCAAGCAGGGGCGCGGCGATACCCGTGATGCTGAGGAGCGAGGTGAGCGAAGCCATGGCCCGACCCTGTTCGCGCGGATCGGCGCCCTTGGAGACGATGCCCTGCAGCACGGTGGGCGAGGCGAAGGCCAGCGAATTGGCCACGATGACGACATACAGCATCCACCCCGCCGGCACGAGGCCGTACAGCGCATAGGCAATGGCGCCCGAGGCAAGCCCCGCGGCCACGAGCCGGCGCTCGCCCATGCGCCGCAGCAGCATCTTGAGCAGTCCGCCCTGCACGATGACCGCGACCAGGCCCACGACGAAGAGCGAGGTGCCGTTCTGCAGCGGGCCCCACTGGAAACGGAAGCTCGTGTACAGGACCCAGGAGGATTGCAGGGTGAGCTTTGCCAGGCTCGCCGCGGCGATGGCAAAGACGAGCGGCCCGACGCCGCGAAGCCGCGCAAGCCCGGCCAGCGCCGAGAACGGATTGAGCTGCCCGAGGCGCAGGGGGCCGCGCTGCTGCACCGGCAGCGACTCGGGCAGGACCAGGAGTCCGTAGATCCAGTTGAGTCCGCACAATCCGGCGGCCGCGTACAGCGGCAGGCGCAGGTTGATGTCGCCCAGCACGCCGCCGATCACCGGCCCGAGGACGAAGCCCAGGCCGAACATCGCGCCCAGCATGCCCAGCGCCGGCGTGCGCTTCTCGGGCGTGGTGATGTCGGCCACGTAGGCCTGGGCCACGGCAAAGTTGGCCGACAGCGCGCCGCCCAGGAGGCGGATCGCCACCATCACCCAGAGCGATTGCGTGAGCGCGGTGACCAGGAAGGTGAGGCCCAGCCCGCCGATGCCCAGCAGCAGCAGCGGCCGCCGGCCGTAGCGGTCCGACAGCGCGCCCAGGAGCGGCGCGCAGCAGAACTGCGCCAGGCCGAAGGTGATGATCAGCGCGTTGAACCAGATCACCTGCGCGTCGCGGCTGCGCGCGAATTCGCCTACCAGCAGGGGCAGGACGGGAATGATCAGCCCGATGCCCATGACGTCCAGCAAGGACGTCAGCATGATGAACGGTACTGCAGCCTTGCGTTTCATGGGCGCAATGGTGTTGCCATCAGAACAGGTTCAAAACGGGCCGCTCGCCAGCCATCGCTCCATTTGCGGAAGGCGGTCGCAGCCCCAGAAAGGTTCGTCATCGACCAGGAAGAAGGGCGACCCGAAGACGCCGCGCGACAGCGCCTCCTCCACCGCCAGCTTCAATTTCTCCTTGACCTCCGTGCTTGCGGTGGCCGCCAGCACGGCGTCCGCATCGGCGCCGCACTGCTCGAGGACGTCGCGCAGCACGGCAGCGTCGGAAATGTCGCGGCCATGGACAAAGTATGCCCGAAACGCGTCATGGAAGAAGCGCAGCGCGATGTCCGGCGCAGAGGCCTGCAGGACCAGGAAGGCGCGTGCGGCGGCGACGCTGGATATCGGGAATTTCACGGGCATCCGGAAATCGATGCCGGCGAATCGGGCGCTGCGCGCCATGTCGCGCACGCTGTAGTCGCCCTTGAGGGGCACTTCGGGCAGGGGGCGCTGCCCCGAGATCTTGAAGGCCGCGCCCAGCAGGGTCGGGCGGTACTCCACCGTGCGCCCGTGGCGCGCGGCGATTGGGCCGATCTGCTCCGAAGCAAGATACGCGTAGGGCGAGCCGAAGTCGAAATAAAAGACGATGGGACCGGGCATGGATGGCCCTCCTTTGGCTTTGGGGATGCGGCGGGGCGGAAATGGCCGCAGCGGGACGGCCGGGCGCCGGCAGACGGTATCGGGATGCGCAATCAGGGCGCGCGGATTTCTCCCACGATCATGCGCGTTTCGAACTCCATGACCACGCTGCCGTGCTGCGCGGTGCGGGCGAACAGCTGCTGCAGCGCCGCCATCATCGGCTCATGGCGCGGATCGTCCGGCGCGGGGACGTAGGAAGCCGAGTTGAGGCGGTCGGCCAGCCGGGGATAGTCGAGGGAGTCGCTGTGCCCGACCGTCACGGTTCGCCAGTGCGAATCGCCGAAGAATGCGTCGATGCGGTCGCGCCGCTCGTGCCGGTGGCGCAATTCGGCGTAGTCGGGGCTGAATTCGCGCAGCAGCGCCTCGTAGCCGGTCGCGAAGGCCGAGCCCTCGGAGATGCGGTCGTTCCAGATGAGCGCGGCGCGCCGCGGCGCCCGCAGGATGCGCAGCGCCTCGCCGCGGGCCTGAGCAACGTCGAACCAGTGGAACGCCTGCGCGGCGATCAGCAGGTCGGCGCTGGCCGCGGCCAGCCCGGTGCTCTCGGCGCGCCCGTCGTGCGCCGTGAAACCCGGCTGGCCGGCCAGCCGCTCCACGGCATGCGCGCGCATCTGCGCATTGGGTTCGACGCCCACCACCCGGAACCCGGCGCGCAGGAAGGGCTCGCAGGACAGCCCGGTTCCGCAGCCCACGTCGACGATATCCGCCCCCGGGGGCAGATCGAGTGCGCGCGCCAGCGCCGCCACCGCGAAATCGGGATAACCGGGGCGCGCCCGGGCGTAGGCCGCGGCGCGCGCGCCGAATCGCAGGGTCGAATCGGTGTTCCTGTCCGGCATGCAGCGGCTCCCCGCCAGCGCCCGCGAATGGCAGCAGCTATTCGACGGCCTTCTTGCCCGGCGGGCGGATGATGAGCACGCCCGTCAGCAGCCCGCCCAGCAGCGCCGCCGCCAGCATGGGGCCACCGCCGACGATCGCGGCCGCGAGCAAGGTATGACCGAAGCACTGGCCCACCTCCTTTGCCGGGCACCAGACGACGGTGGCCAGCGAGGAAAACGAGAACCACGTGAGCAGCGCGATGAGTATGCCCCGCGACACCGATTGCCCCAGTTGCTTCACGCGCCGGCGTGCGTCCTGGAAGAGCACCATCGCGAAGAGCATCGCGAAGAGTCCCGGAACGGCAACGAAGATCCAGCGGTTCAGGCCGGCCTCGTCGGCGAAGCTGCGCAGGAGATACTCGACGGCGGCGGCAGCCAGCAGGCCGCAGGCGCCGAACACGAGGCTGGCAATCATTGCAGGAGAGATCATCGGATTTCCATGGACGCGAATTCGGGGCCGGGCGCGCCGTGGACGGCAAGCGCAGTGTCGTTCACCATTCGAGCTGCTCTCCGTTGTAGTTCAGGAAGCGTCCGTTGTGCGACCGGTTGGCCGCGGCGATGACATGCCGCATGGCGCTCACGCTCTGGGCCACGCCCAGGGTGGCGGCCGCGCCTCCCATGTCGGTCTGCACCCAGCCCGGGTGCAGGGCCATGCAGACGACCCCGCGCACGCCCAGTTCGATGCTCGCCGACTTGAGCACGCTGTTGAGCGCCGCCTTGCTGGCGCGATACAACCAGGACGACGCATCGCTGGCATTGCCGATCGAGCCCATGCGGCTCGACACCACCACCAGCTTGCCGCCGCTGGCGGCCAGCGTGTCGGCAAGTTCCGGAATCAGTTGCATGGACGGCAGCACATTGGTCCGCATGACCGCATCGAAGCTGGCGAGGTCCGGCGCCACCGTGGTGGTGCTGCGCGGCCCGGCAATTCCGGCATTGATGATGACCAGGTCGAGGGCCTGGCCGGCCAGGGCTCCGGCCAGTGCCGGCGCCCAGCCTTCGGCCAGAACGTCGGCGCGGATGCCCCGGGCACCCAGGGCCACCAGCCGCTCGCCGTCGGCGGATGCGCGAAAAGTGCCGATGACGGTGTGGCCGTCGGCCGCATATTGCCGTGCCAATTCGTAGCCGATACCCCGTGAAGCCCCGACGATCAGGCAGCGCAGGCCGCTCATGCGCCGCCCCGACCGGACCGCAGCCTAATGAAAGGAAATGACACGGACATCAAATATGCAACCTTTTCAGCAGATTTCCAGGGCGAGCGCCGTGGCCTCGCCGCCACCGATGCACAGGGCCGCCACGCCGCGCTGCAGCCGATGGTGGCGCAGGGCGCCCAGCAGGGTGACCACGATCCGGGCGCCGCTGGCGCCGATCGGGTGGCCCAGCGCGCAGGCGCCGCCATGGACGTTCACGCGTTCGTGCGGCAGTCGAAATTCCTGCATGGCTGCCATGGTAACCGCTGCGAAGGCCTCGTTGATTTCCCACAGGTCGACCGCTTCGGCCTGCCACCCGCATTTCTGGAGGACCTTGGCGATGGCCCCGGCCGGCGCGGTGGTGAACCAGTTGGGTTCCTGGGCATGGACGGCGTGGGCGCGGATGCGCGCCAGCGGACGCAGGCCGGCTGCCGCCGCTGTGGATTCGCGGGTCAGCACCAGTGCAGCGGCGCCATCGGAAATGGACGAGGAATTCGCGGCGGTTATGGTCCCGTCTTTGCGGAACGCGGGTTTGAGCTGGGCAACCTTGTCCGGGCGAGCCCTGCCCGGGCCTTCGTCGACGCTCACCAGCGAATCGCCGCTCTTGCCGGCGACCGCAACGGGCGCGATTTCCCAGGCAAAGCGGCCTTCGGCCGCGGCCTGCAGCGCGCGTTGCGCCGAGGCGATGGCAAAACGGTCCTGGTCGGCGCGGGAAAAGCCGTACCGGGCCACGCAGTCCTCGGCGAAAACGCCCATGGCCTTGCCCCGGTCGTAGGCATCCTCGAGTCCATCGAGCGCCATGTGGTCGAACAAGGTCGCATGGCCGTAGCGGTAGCCCTGGCGCGCCTTGGGAACGAGGTAGGGCGCGTTGCTCATGCTTTCCATGCCGCCGGCCACCACCGCATTTGCCGAACCGGCGAGCAGCATGTCGTGGGCGAACATCAGGGCGCGCATCCCGCTGCCGCACATCTTGGAGAGTGTGACGGCGCCCGCGCTGGGCGGCAGGCCCGCACCGAGGGCCGCCTGGCGCGCCGGCGCCTGCCCCTGGCCGGCCATCAGGCAATTGCCCATCAGGACCTCGTCGATGGACGGCGCCGGCAGGCCCGAGCGTTCGACCGCGGCACGCACCGCAACGGCGCCCAACTGCGGCGCAGCCAAGGTGCCCAGGACGCCCATCATGCTGCCGATGGGCGTGCGCGCTGCCGACACGATAACCACGGCGTCCTGCCCATTTGCCGCCATTGCTGCCTGCTCCTGTTCCGTCGCGGCGCCCCTGCGGCGTCCGCCACGGGATTATCCGGCTTCCACGCGGCCGGGGGAAGCGTGCGCATCGCCGGAGCCGGCCGCGCCCGGGAAGCGCGCCGCCAGGGGATACGGAAACACGTCTTCCATGATGCCGGCGCGGATCCGCTCCTGCCGGGCCTGCCAGAACTCGGGAGTGAGCAGGTCCGCGTGCTGGCGCAGGAAGGCAGCGCGGATGCGCGGATCGCCCAGCAGGAAGGGCGCGAACTGTTCGGGAAAGACATCGCGCGGCTCGACGTGGTACCACGGTTCGCCCGACAACTCGGCCTCTTCGTTGGGCGCCGGCGGAATGCGCCGGAAGCGGCAATCGACCATGTATTCGATTTCGTCGTAGTCGTAGAAGACGACGCGGTTCAGCCGCGTGACCCCGAAGTTCTTGAACAGCATGTCTCCGGGAAAGATGTTGGCGCCCGCCAGTTCCTTGATCGCATTGCCATATTCGCCGATCGCGTGTTCGAGTTGGGCGTCGCTGGCGTGCGCCAGGTACAGGTTGAGCGGCGTCATGCGCCGCTCGATGTAGACATGGCGCAGCAGCACCGTGTCGGCATCGACCTCGACGACGCTGGGGCAGTACTGCAGCAGTTCGCGCACGAGCTCGGGGGCGAAGCGCCGGCGCGGCAGCATCACCTCGGAATACTCCCAGGTATCGGCCATGCGGCCGACGCGATCGTGCAGCTTGACGAGGCGGTATTTCTGCATGACCTGCTGGCGGTCGGTCTCCTTCGGGCGGGCGATCACGTCCTTGATGATCTTGAAGACGTAGGGGTAGGACGGCAGGGTGAAGACGGTCATTACCAGTCCCTTGATGCCGGGTGCTGCCACGAAGCGGTCGGTGGAATGGCGCAGGTGATGGAGGAAATCCCGGTAGAAGAGGGTCTTGCCCTGCTTTTGCAGCCCCACCATGGTGTAGATCTCGGACACCGGCTTGTGCGGGAGTATCGATTTGATGAAATCGGCATAGGCCGACGGCGCTTCCATGTCCACCAGGAAATAGGCGCGCGTGAAGGAAAACAGCGTGGCGATGAGGTCGGCGCCGAAGAGCACGGTATCGACATAGATCTGGCC
>Ga0181525_10004724_pt1 | contig 10335 bp, 10 predicted proteins | sample PEATcosm2014_Bin_48_FD_121100 | JGI IMG/M metagenome (GOLD analysis project Ga0181525, IMG submission 121100) | Peatland microbial communities from MTU Mesocosm Facility, Houghton, MI, USA - PEATcosm2014_Bin06_10_metaG | ecosystem: Environmental > Terrestrial > Soil > Wetlands > Peat | place...
GCCAGTCTGGATGCGCTGGCGGAATCCCAAACAGCGTCAATATATCGTGCCTTCAACCTCGCAATCTTGCAACGCCGAACGGAAACCTTGGTGCTGCAATGCACATTTAGATTTAAAAACGCGTTGGAAGTCGCCAAATATTTCCCGCACGAACGGCCGACGGTTGTGTCCTTGGCGGCTAACTCTCACGATGATAGATTCGCGCTGCCTGTTTCGCTTCCATCGCGCCACGGCCTGTTAGTGCAGGCCACTTGTCCGAATGTCACAGAGCACTCCAGTTCGCGATGCTGCTTCCGGCCAGCCGGAATCAGCAGGCCATACCTCCGGCCTCGCCGCTCGCCTGGGAATTTTCGACTCGACCATGGTCGTGATGGGCGGCATCGTCGGCTCCGGCATCTTCATCAACTCCTACGTCGTCGCGAAACTGGTGCACACGCCCGCCATGATTCTTGGCGCCTGGGTGGCCGGCGGCCTTCTTGCGCTGGTCGGCGCGTTTATTTACGCCGAACTGGCCAACCGCATGCCCAAAGTCGGTGGGCAATATGCTTACATCCGCGAGGCTTACGACCCGCTGCTGGGTTTTCTCTACGGCTGGGTCAGCATTCTGGTGATTCACGCCGGCGGGACGGCTGCCGTCGCCGTAACCTTCGGAAAATATTTTCGCGAGTTCTCTCACAGTGCCGTGCCGGAAAAGGTCGCTGCGATTTCCGTCGTCGTCGCGCTTACCGCAATCAACTGCATTGGTGTGCGCGCGGGGAGCGGCGTGCAGAGTTTTTTCATGGTTTTGCGCATTCTAGCGATCGTAATGATCGTCGGCTGCGGCGCGTGGTTTCTTCTTCGGTCTCCCGCCGCGCCTCATCCGGCGTGGCGTCCGTGGCTGGACCGGCCGCCTTCGTTCGACCTCTTAACAGTTTTTGGAGCAGCGCTGATTCCTGTGATTTTCGCCTACGGCGGCTGGCAGACCTCGAATTACATCGCCGGCGAAATTCGCGAACCCCGCAAAAATCTTCCAAAAGCTCTCTTGCTCGGGGTCGTCGGAGTCATCGCACTGTACGTTTCCGTGAACATCGTTTACGTGCAAGCGCTCTCTCCGGCAGGATTGGCAGACACGACTACGCCGGCCTCGGCGGTGATGCGCGCCGCATTGGGAAACTTCGGTGCAAAGCTGATAGCGGTCACGATCGCAATATCCACTCTTGGATTTCTGAGCCAGGCTATGCTCACGTACCCGCGCGTCGCTTTCGCTATGGCGGAAGACGGCGTACTCCCTCGTGCGTTTGCACACCTGGGATCGCGCAGCCGGGTCCCTGTGGTCGCCATCATTCTGCAGGGCGCCATTACCAGCGCGGCCGTGCTGCTCGGCACGTTCGAGCAACTCCTGAGCTATGTTGTGGTGATGGACTGGCTGTTCTTTGGACTCACCGCGACCTGCCTTTTCGTTTTTCGACGCCGCCAGGCACGCGCGGAGGTCCTGCCGAGCGCTTCCACGGGCTTCCGCGTTCCTGGACACCCGTGGACCACTGCTCTTTTCGTATTGGCGGCCTGGTTGATAGTTCTAAACACAATTTACAAATATCCTCGCAATGCCGGCGTCGCCATGTGTATTCTGCTCGCCGGGGTCCCTGTCTATTACTTGTTACGCGGGCGCGCAAAACGCACCCCCAGTTCCGAGTGAGTTCCGTCCATGAGCCCTCAAAGACGAGAGATTCGTTCGGCGTATATCGAATGGGCAAAACTGCGCTCCGCTGCGCGCTACAATCTCGCCGCGAGCGACGTCCTCCATTTTCCGCTGAGCGAACTCCCCGTGCGCATCGAAGATTTGGAAATCTCCGGGCCAAGCGGGTATGGCTACCAACCGCTGCTCGAACGTCTCTCCGCCAAAGCGAATATTCCGGTCGAAAACATCGTTCTCGCGCAAGGAACTTCGATGGCGAATCATCTGGCCATGGCCGCCCTGATCGAGCCTGGCGACGAAGTGCTGATCGAGGAGCCTTCGTACGGGGCTATCGTTTCCGCCGCGGAATATCTGGGCGCAAAAATCCGCCGCTTCCCCCGAAAGTTCGAATCCGGATTTCAAATGGACCCGCGCGAGGTGGAACGCAGCATCACTCCTCGAACGCGATTGATCGTAATCACAAACCTCCACAATCCCAGCGGCGTGCGCACGCCGGACGCAGCCATGCGCATCGTCGGCGAAATTGCCCGCAGTCTCGGCGCGCACGTGCTCGTAGATGAGGTTTACTTGGAAACTTGCTTCGATTCGCCGTGGCAGTCTTCGTTTCTTCTGGGACAAAATTTCGTGGCCACCAGCAGCTTGACGAAAGCGTACGGGCTCTCCGGGTTACGCTGTGGCTGGATTTTTGCCGCCAAACCTCTAGCCGAGCGCATGTGGCGATTAAACGATCTCTTCGGAGTTATGGGCCCGCATCCCGCCGATATGCTCAGCGTGATTGCGCTCGATCATCTGCCGCAGATTACCGCGCGCGCGAAAAAGCTCCTCGGAACGAATCGCGCGCTCTTGAAAAAGTTACTCGACTCTCGAAATGAGCTCCTGACCATCTGGCCGGAAGCCGGAACCATTGCATTCCCGCATCTGGGGAGCGGCCACGCCGATGCTTTCTGCCAGCTCCTGCACGAGAAGTATGAAACCAGCGTTGTTCCGGGACGCTTTTTCGACGCTCCCGAACATTTCCGCATAGGCGTCGGCGGCAAGACCGAAGACCTCCGCGAAGGACTTTCGCGTATATCGGCCGCGCTCGACGAACTCGCCGCGAAACGCTAGCATCGTCCCCAGAAGAGGGAGTAAAATGCCGCCTTTATGATCACTCGACAATGTTCCACCCTACGAATCATCCTTGCGGCGACGGCCGGTTTCTTGCTGGTCGGTTCGGCCCCAGCGACTTCTTCGATGCAGGAACGAACCTTCGAATTTACCTACACGGCAGAGGTTCACGACGTTCCCGCCGGTTCGAAGGACGTACAAATCTGGTTGCCGTATCCTCAGGGCGATGAATACCAAAAAATCCTCAAAGCCAAAGTGAGTTCGCCTTACCCTTCTCAGATTTTGACCGCGCCCGAATACGGAAATCAGATGGTGCACATTGACGTGAAGAACCCCGCTACGGCAAACACTGTCGTAACCATGGAGTTCACCGTTAAGCGCACCGAGCATTTGCACAACTCTTTCACTGGAGTGTCCAGCGCCGCCGCCGCCGCCCAACCTGACCTCGCGCGCTGGCTGCAGCCGGACCATCTCGTTCCGCTCGATCAGCGCATCCGTGAACTCTCAGCCGAAGTGACCGCGGGCAAAGCTACCGACCTCGACAAGGCCCGCGCGATTTACGATTACGTGCTCGCGAACATGAAGTACGACAAAACCGGCACGGGCTGGGGCAACGGAGATATTTATTGGGCTTGCGATGCCAAGCGCGGAAATTGCACCGATTTTCATTCTCTTTTCATCGGGCTGGCCCGCTCGGCCGGCATTCCCGCGAAATTTGAAATTGGATTTCCAATCCCTGCGGGCGCGACAAGCGGCGAGATCGGCGGCTATCACTGTTGGGCGGAATTCTATCTGAACGGTTACGGCTGGGTGCCGATCGACGCTTCGGAAGCGTGGAAGGATCCCTCGAAGAAGGAATATTTTTTCGGCGCGCACGATGCCAACCGCGTTCAGTTTAGTGTCGGCCGGGACCAGACTTTGGCGCCTCCTCAGGTCGGACCAAAGCTAAATTATTTCGTCTATCCCTACGTGGAAGTGGATGGCAAACCGTTTTCGTCGGTAAACAGGAAATTCTCCTTCCGAGACGTGAGTGCAGCGCCAGTCACCGTCGGCGCGTTGCAGTAGCGGCGTACTAACTACGCGACCTCTTGGATCGCGCTTTCCGTTTTGACAGTATGATTTGAGTCAGCGCCTGCGCGGCCGCGCTCAGCGGTCGATCCTGCCGGTATACCAAATACAGATGCCGCTGAATCCGCATTTGGCGGATGCGCAGCTCGTGCAAATCGCCGCGTGCTATCTCGCCTTCTACACACATGCGCGGCACGATGGCCACCCCCCTTTTCATCTCCACGAAGCGCTTGATGCTTTCAATCGTCGGAAGTTCCAGTTCCATACGCAGGGTTACGCGGTGGCGCGCGAACATCTGTATCACTTCTTGTCGATAGGGCGATTCAACGATGTGTGCGACAAAGCTTTCACCGCCGAGCGCAGAAATATCCACTTCGCGCCGCTTGGCAAGCTTATGGCCGGGCCAAACCACCAGAGTCAGCGAGTCTCGGAAGAACTTCACGGTGGTGAGTTCCCGTTCCTCCGGCAAGTAGGAAATCACGCCGATATCGAGCTGGTGGTTCAGCAACTCGCGCGGGATCATGCGCGAGAATACGCGATGGACCCGAACGCGAATCCCTGGAAAGCGCCGGCGAAAAAGGTCCAGCGACGGCAGAAGCGCGTGAATCGAGCTTTCATTCACGCCCAGCGAAACTTGGCCGCGTTCCATGCCGCGAAGCTCCGTCAAGCCCTTGCGAGCTTCCTCCCGCAGGTTCAGCATGCGCTCTGCGTACTCAAGCAAGAGCACCCCGGCATCGGTCAGGGCCCGCGCCCCTGACCCCGGCACGAAAAGCGGCTGGCCCACCCATTCTTCCAGCTTGCGCATGGACATACTGACCGCGGGCTGCGTGCGGTACAGCTTCTCCGCCGCGCGAGAATAGCTGCGCTCGTTGGCGATGGTTTGAAATACCTGCAGTACCGCCAGATCCACGGGACACCTCGAAGGCCGTTTTACATGTATAAGGAAAAGTTATGCGACATGCAAGAAGTATAAATTGGACATACCTGCGCGCCGCGGCCAGTCTATAGCGTCCAGGAGAGTCCATGGAAACCGTGCACATTTTCGACACCACCCTGCGCGATGGCGAACAATCGCCTGGTTTTTCGATGAATTGCGGCGAGAAGCTTCTTCTCGCGCGTCAGTTGGAACAGCTCGGAGTGGACGTGATTGAGGCGGGCTTCCCAATCGCGTCGCCCGGAGATCTGGAAGCCGTGCGCGCCATAGCCGCCGAGATCAAACGCTCCCGTGTCGCGGCGTTAGCCCGCGCGCGTCTGGACGATGTAAATGCGGCTCTGCGTGCCCTGGAACCTGCAGCCCGGCCGCGGCTGCATATTTTTCTGGCGACGTCGGACCTGCATTTGGAACACAAGCTTCGCATTACTCGGGAACAGGGGCTTGAGCAAGTCGCAAAAATGGTCTGCTATGGCCGCATGCGCTGCGATGAAGTGGAATTTTCCGCGGAAGACGCCAGCCGCAGCGACCTGGCGTATCTTTTGGAAATGATCGAAGCAGCCGCCGGCGCCGGAGCCACCATCATTAATCTTCCTGATACGGTCGGTTACTCCACACCTGAAGAGTATGGAGCGATGTTCCGCTCGGCCCGCGGGCGCCTTGCCGCTTATCCGAGTCTGGTGTTTAGCGCGCATTGCCACAACGACTTGGGCCTCGCGGTGGCCAATTCGCTTGCAGCCATATCCGCCGGAGCGCGCCAGGTGGAATGTACGATCAACGGTATCGGCGAGCGTGCCGGAAATGCTTCGCTGGAAGAAATCGCCGTGGCTCTGCACGTGCGGCAGTCGCGCTATTCCTGCGCCACGAACATCTCGCTCGAGAAAATTTACTCCACCAGCCGGCTGCTCACTTCCATTACCGGAGTGAGCGTTCCGCCGAACAAGGCCGTGGTTGGTGCAAACGCTTTCGCGCACGAGGCCGGCATTCATCAAGACGGCATGCTCAAACACCCCATGACTTACGAAATCATCGTGCCGGAGAAAGTCGGCGTCCCAATGCGAAGGCTGGTGCTGGGAAAACATTCTGGGCGAAATGCTTTACGTGCGCGTCTCCTCGAACTCGGGTATCAAACCACGGAAAGCGAACTCGCTGAGTGCTACAAGCAGGCGATTGCGCATGCGGACGCGGCCAAGCAAGTGACCGATCGCGATTTGCTTTCAATTATTCACAAAGTCCGCCGCGGCACCTCGATTGCTCCCGCAAACGAGGACGTCGGTATCGCCGCGGCGAATTGAAGAGTTTATAAGCCGCGGATCGATGGGGGAGCGGGAATCCATGAGCAGAGTGCGAAAAACCATTGCAGTGCTGGCAGGTGACGGAATCGGCCCGGAAGTCACTAGCGCAGCGGTCCGGCTGTTGGGCGATTGCGCCGCTGTTTTTGAACACGACTTCCAATACCGCGAGTTTGCTTTTGGCGGCGCAGCTATCGACCGCTTCGGCACGTCGCTCCCGGAAGAAACTCTGGACGGATGCCGCTCGTGCGATGCGATTCTGCTCGGAGCGATCGGCGGACCTAGCTGGGATTCAGTTCCACTCGAAAAACGCCCGGAAGCCGGCTTGCTGCGCTTGCGCAAGCAGCTCGGTTTGTATATCAACCTGCGCCCTATTCAGCCGCGGTCGTCCTTGCAAGGAATTTCTCCTCTGCGCCGCGACCGCCTCAGCGGTTGTGATTTCGAAATCGTGCGCGAACTCGCCGGAGACATTTATTTCGGCGAACACGAGCAGCGAGGCGAGGGAGAAGATGCAAGCGCACGCGACGTGGCGTACTACACGGTGGCGGAAATCGAGCGTGTAGCACGCTACGCATTCGAACGCGCGGACGCCCGAAACCGGCATGTGACCAGCGTGGACAAAGCCAACGTGCTGGCCACTTCCGCACTCTGGCGAAATACGGTCACGAGAGTCGCGCGCCAATATCCCAGCATCACACTGGAACATTTGTACGTGGACAACGCTGCGATGCAAATCCTGCTGCGCCCCGCGCAGTTTGATGTGATCTTGACCGGAAATCTATTCGGCGACATCTTGAGTGATGAAGCGGCAGCTCTCGCCGGCTCCATTGGACTCATTCCCTCCATGAGCCGCGGCGCCGCAAACCAACCCGCGCTTTACGAGCCGATTCACGGCTCGGCGCCGTCGCTCGCCGGTAAAGATGTGGCTTGCCCGCTTGGCGCCATTTTTTCGGCGACGTTGCTCTTGCGCGAATCTTTCGGCCTGGAGATAGAAGCGCAATGGATCGAATCGGCAGTGGACCGCGTTTTGGATCATGGTTATCGCACGATGGATATTGCCGAGCCCGGTTCTCGCGTACTGCGCAGCTCTGAATTCACCGCACAAATCCGCGGCGAGCTGCACGAGTCGCTCGTTCATTCGGAACGCTACGGCTGGGGTGTGTAAGCGGTTTCGACGGGATCGAACGTTCCTCGCGGAACGTCAACTTTCCCTCGCGCGGCAAAACTCCTAAACCTTTCTCAACACCAGGCAACTCGCGATCATGTCGTGCAAAGCTTGTTTCTTCTCCGTGAAACCGGCCATTGCGTAGCCGATTCCGAGAGGAATCAGTCCGGTGATAATCTTCGCGAAATAGCGCCCGCTTGCGCGCCCAAAGGTAATTCGCCGGCCCTCGAGATCCGTCACGATCAGTCCAAGCGCCATCTTGCCGAGCGTTCCCTGGTGGGACGAGCTTTCCATCCAGGCGTAGTAGAGCCACATCATTACTATTGAGACCGCACAGAGCAGGACAATTATCGCGATGAGCCCCGGGGTAAAAATGTCCTCCGGATTGTCCGTTCCGTGAATCAAATCTTTGAGACTTCCGACGCCGACCGCGGCGATTCCAACCAGAAATACAATGGCAAATGCAATCCCGGCGAGCAGCCCGTCAATCAAGTGAGCTACGACGCGCAGCCAGAATCCCGCATAGGCCGACTGGGGAAACAGAGGAACGGGTGAACCATAGGGCCGAGGAATAGGCGGCGGAATAATGGTTCCGGAAGCCGGGGCATTGGCTGCTGCGGCGAACGGCGGATTCACGGGCTGGCCGCATGAGGAGCAAAACACCGCGCCTTGTGCGATTGCAGTTCCACATTTTGAGCAGTACATTTCGCTCCTCAGATTCTGTTTGGCCGCGAGCTGTCCTATAGCTTGCGAATCACCAGCGTACCGGCGATCATATCGTGCAGTGCTTGTTTCTTTTCAGTGAAACCCGCCATAAGGTAGCCGATTCCCAGCGTAAAAAAAGAGATGTAGCGAGCGAAATACCGACCGGTTGCACGGCCGAAACTGATACGAGCTCCGCCCAAGTCCGTGACTTCAAGCCCGAGAGCTTTCTTCCCAAGCGTTGCCTGCCATACGGAACTCTCCAAAAGTGCGTAGTAAAGCCATTCGAGCACGAGAATAATCAAGAAAAACCTGCGCATAGCGGCGATTAGGGGGAAGAGATCCTCCGGCGTGGACGGATGAGTCCGCATCAACTCGCGAATTCCGATGGACCCTGCCAACGGCAACGTGAGAATTGCACCTGCAAATTGCAAAACGATTCGGTCGATAATCCAGGCTACGAAGCGAAGCCAAAACCCTGCGTAAGCGACCGCCCGCGCGGCCGGGACCGGCCAGCTTGGTTGGGCCGGCGATACATACACGGGCGGCGCGGCTGAGACTGGGATTGCGCCGGAGGGCGGGGGGCTAAACGTTGTGGCTATCGGCTGCCCACATGCACTGCAGAAAGCTGAGCCCTCCGGTACATTCGCGCCACATTTTGAACAGAACATGGTGCCTCCTCACAAGCTGCGTGCAAGACAGAGGGCAAAATCAACTGCGCGCATCGTACTGACCCGAAACCTGTGGGTCAACATGCAAATGATTGCGCTGGCGCCGCGCGATTGCTTACACTCGTGCACGGTATTGGGGCGGCAAAGGAGATTCCATGCTAGTTCATATTTCGAGGACGACAAGAATCCTTGGTGGCGCTCTGGCGGCGCTCGCGCTGTTTGGAGGCGGTTACATCGCTGGGCAGAACAAATTCGGCCAGCCGAAAACGATCATTCATATGGTGATTCTCAAATGGAATCCGGGCGTTTCAGATGCGGATAAACAGGGTGCGTTGGAAGGCGTGAAGGACATGGCGGCAAAAGTCCCTGGGGTGAAAAACGTGTGGATCAAAGCGGAGCGCCTGCAGCCGCGCGACTTCAGCGCCGCTTTTGCCATCGAGTTTCAGAATCGCGCCGCGGCGGACGCGTATGCCGAGAGCCCTGTTCACCAAGCTTGGGAGCAGAAATACACAATGCTCCGCGAGTCGAGCATCTCAGAGCAGGTGACGAACCCGTAGTCAACGCGATCGTTCAGGGGCCAAATCTGAACTTTGGAGAGAACAACAGCCATGAAGAAACTCATCATCGCGATCGTCGTAACTTACGTTGTTCTGATGGGCACAAATTACCTGGTTCATAGCGTTTGGCTGATGCCGGATTACGACGCCATCCCGTTGAGCCATCGCAGCGCCGAAGGGATCATGCATCGATTCTGGGCCATGGCGTTGGGCCAGTTCTTTTTTGCGGCGATGTTCTCTTATATTTACACGCGCGGACGCGAGAAAAAGCCGTGGATGGAACAGGGAATTCGCTACGGAATCGTGATGACCTTCATGACCGTGGTCCCGTATTCCTTGAGCGAATACGTAGTCTATCGAGTGCCGTACATGCTCGCGGTCAAGTGGATGTTCGCCGGGGGAATCCAGCTCATCATCCTCGGCTTGATCGTAGCGGCAATCTGCAAAATCGAGTGATTTCCACAGGTGCCGGTGAAATCCACAAGTTCGTCTACAAGAAATACCCGATAAAATAATTAGGATATGCTTGACGGAATCGAAATTGTTGATATACTCTCCTGATGTCGGTGGCCCCTTGGTTTGTTGGGGATTCTCCTGACGGACCGGGTCTGCCCAAGAGGTGAAGTTGGTTACTAACACCGGGTAGAACGAATTCGAGCATCGAGCACTTCCGTCCTAGAGCCGCTCACTGAGTGGCCAGGTAGTGGACGGATTCGCCCGGCGCTCGACGCCGGGTTTTTTATTTCCCGCGGCTTCGGCTCCAAACTGAAGACGCGCTCCGCCGGGAGCGGAGACGTTCCGATCGGAAGTTGATGAGCGGAACGACGATCTTTGACAACTGAAGGAAGCTGGCATTACGTTATGCGATTTCAAGTTCGCATGGCGTAATAAACCGCAAATTTTTGCTCGAGAGTAGCGCAATGTGGAAAGGCGAACTTGCCTCGCATTGGTTCAGCGCGTGAATTTCGAGGCTTCGAAAGAAGCTTGGAAAAGCGCGTCACCCCTGAGGTACATCCCCGAATGGCTTGCAAGACCTTTCGTTTGGACGGTTTTCAGGGTTTCGATTTCGCAAGGAGTCGAGACGTGTTGGGTAAGTTTTATGGTTAAGCTACTAAGGGCGTACGGTGGATGCCTTGGCGCCAACAGACGAAGAAGGACGTGGCAAGC
>Ga0181525_10004725_pt1 | contig 10331 bp, 9 predicted proteins | sample PEATcosm2014_Bin_48_FD_121100 | JGI IMG/M metagenome (GOLD analysis project Ga0181525, IMG submission 121100) | Peatland microbial communities from MTU Mesocosm Facility, Houghton, MI, USA - PEATcosm2014_Bin06_10_metaG | ecosystem: Environmental > Terrestrial > Soil > Wetlands > Peat | place...
CTGTTCCCTTGAAACGGCCGGTAGCCGGTCAGCACCGTGTACAGGATTACGCCCAGGGAAAATAAGTCGGAGCGGCCGTCGACTGCTTCGCCACTTAGTTGTTCGGGCGACATATATGCAGGTGTGCCCAAAACTCGTCCGGCCAGCGTTTGCGTGGCGAGATTTAGTTTGGCGACCCCGAAGTCGGCGATTTTTGCGTGGCCGTCCTCCGTCATCAGAATGTTCGCCGGCTTTAAGTCGCGGTGAACTATACCCTGGCTGTGCGCGCAATCGAGTGCGTCTGCGAGTTCGAGGGTGATTTGAAGGGCGGTCTCCGTAAGCAACGTATGATCGTGCCGCGCCAAAAGCTTGTCGAGAGATTGTCCCCCGACGAACTCCATTACGATGTAAGGAGCGTGCGTCTCCGGTTCCTCGCCAATATCGAAAATGGTGACGATTCCCGGATGCGACATGCGTCCCGCGGCTTCGGCCTCGCGGAAAAAACGCGCGCGATATTCCTGCGCGTCTTCCGGCGATTGATCGCCCATGGAAATGGTTTTCAGCGCAACCACGCGGTTGATCTTAGGGTCGCGCGCCTGGTAGACAACACCCATCGCTCCCCGTCCCAACACAGACAGGATCTCGTACCGTCCAAAACGTTCGCTCGTGGGTCCGTCCATAACTGCCGCCTGCGGTTTTAGACTTGGGTCGCAACCTCGCCGGCTACATTTGCTCTCGTCTGATCTTCTGACGCGGTGGTGGCCAGCACTCCGATCACGTTCTCGTTGAGCACTTCTACGAGCTTCTTCGCTTGCGCAAGGGTGATTCCGTTCAGCAGTTCGAAGTTGACCTTGACGCCTCGAAGCGATGCGATGGTGTCATGATTCAGGCGAACCTCAACGCCGATCGGTCCACCCTTCGACGCAACTGCAAAACTAACCCCTGCTTTTTCAATTCTGATGGAAGACATGAATTACTCCGAAGCCAAGACGTAACATTGCGCCGACCCGGCCCGAGCGGAGGGGGACGGCATCTATCTGGTCGTATTCTGTACCGAGAAACAGAAACATCCAAGGTTACTAACGTTTTCTGGCCGGAAGTTGAGCCCGGCAGTCGCGCACGGTGGTACGATAGCGGGCTGCTTTATAGTTGATTTTTACAGTTCAGATTTTGGGAGAGCAGATGACAAGAGCTGCCCGCTCGGTGGCGTCGCCCAGGGTTGTTTCCATTGAAGACTTCCGGCCGATCGCGCGCCGAAGAGTTCCGCAATCGGTGTTCGATTATCTTGACGGCGGCGCCGAAGGCGAAGTCACGCTGCGCGAGAATTGCCGGATATTTAACGACGTCACCTTTCGTCCGCGTCATGCGGTTGCGCTTGCGGATTGCAGCTTGTGTACCACGGTGCTGGGATTCAAGCTTTCACTTCCGTTTCTGCTTGCGCCGGTCGGCTACAGCCGGCTCATGCATCCCGGAGGAGAAGTGGTGGCCGCGCGAGCCGCCGGCCGCGCCGGCACTGCCTATATTCTCTCGACGATTTCCGGGCACAAGCTCGAGGACGTGAAGGCCGGTTCTTCAGGACCGGTTTTCTACCAGCTCTATCTGATGGGCGGACGCGGCGCCGCCGAGGGTGCCATCGAAAGGGCGCGCGTGGCCGGATTCTCGGCGCTGTTCGTGACCATCGATACTCCGGTGTCTGGAATTCGCGAGCGCGATTTTCGCAACGGCATGAAAGAGTTGGTCAGCGGCGGACTGTTCGAAAAAATTCCGTATCTCCCGCAAATTCTCTCGCGTCCGGGCTGGCTCTTCAGCTTCCTGCGCGATGGCGGTGTGCCCGCGCTTCCGAACGTGGTCGTGCCGGGCAAGGGGCCGATGCCGCTCACCGATGTCGCTACGGCTCTCGCGGAATCGACTGTGACCTGGGCCGACCTGCGCTGGATCAGGGAAATCTGGAAAGGTCCAATCGTGATTAAAGGCGTGTTGACGGCAGACGACGCTCTGCGCTCGATCGACGAAGGCGCGGCGGCGATTTCCGTTTCGAATCATGGCGGCCGCCAGCTCGACGGAGTTCCTGCATCGTTGCGCGCGTTGCCCGAAGTAGTAGACGCAGTAAAAGGCCGCATCGAAATCTTGATGGATGGAGGCATTCGCCGCGGCACCGACATCGCCAAGGCCCTCGCGATGGGAGCCCGTGCCGTGCTCTGCGGACGCGCCTACGCCTATGGCCTGGCCGCCGCAGGTGAAGCGGGCGTTGATCGCGCCATCGACATTCTGCGGGTTGACCTTGACCGGACTTTGCGGCTTCTCGGCTGCCCGTCGGTTGAGGCTTTGGATCGTTCTTATGTGAATGTGCCTAAGAGCTGGGAAGTGAATTAGACTTTGCTTCTTGTCCGTCGAAGTGCGTCCCAGACGAACGCGACGACTAATGTTAGGAAGCCAAAAGCAGCGGCAACCACTCCGCTAGTCAACAGGAGAGCCCCTGCGACGGTTCGAGGTCCACAGGGCCCAATCCCTTGAGCCCCGACTGCTACGATGCCGAGTATTCCGCCGAGCATCGTCCAGAAGCTGGTCTTGACAATCCGGATCATGAAGGTCTGACTATATCACTGGTTACTCAGGCCATGATCCCTATTTTTTCCTTGACTGAAAACTCGCAATCCCTCAATATGGCGTTAGGCGACATGTCGCCAAAAGCCATATGGAAGCTTTGCCGCTAACCGAACCCGTACTGCTAATCCTGCTAAGCCTCGCCGAGCAGCCCCGGCACGGTTATTCCATTCTGAAAGATGTCGAGGAGATGAGCGATGGCCGCGTGACACTGAGCACCGGCACGCTCTACGGAGCGTTGCGCCGCCTGCTCGAAGATGGCTGGATCGAGCGCTTCAAAGAAGAAGAAAGCTCGCGTGGACGCCAGGCGTATCGCCTCACGCCCATTGGACGCCGCAACCTCCAACTCGAAGCCAGCCGATTGAAACATCTATCGAGAGTCGCCAACCTGCGCGTAGCGCGGAAGGGATTTTAATCGATGCTCTCCTTATATCGATTCCTGCTGTACCTCTATCCCGCAGCTTATCGCTACGAGTACGGCGAAGAAATGGCTGGCGTCTTCCGTGAATTGCAGGCGGAAGTTCGTTCCGAAAAAGACGGCAAAAGATTTTGGCCGAGAGCAACATTCTTTCTCCGCGAATTCGCCGGACTGCTCTCGGGCGCGCTCCATGAGCATTCGCGCGCCATTACGGGTTCCGATTTCTCATTTCCATCCCGGAGGTTCACCATGCGTTCCGAATTCCGCTTTCCCAAAGCCACGCCCATTCTGATGGCCGTCATCCTCGCAGGAGTGATCCTCGCGATCGAGAAAGCCACCGCGATCGAGCAGTCGTTTCCGCTCGCGTATCCTCAGCAGCTCCCGGCAATCCAGCCGGAGCACTTCACATTTTTACCGGCGATGGCAGTGATCTTTCTCTCAGCCTATGCGGCAGCAGTAATTGGATGGGCCGTGCTGTTCGCGATGCGCCGCTCCGGCATGCACCGCCTTTCGGAGATGCCGCCAACCTCGGGTCGAAATTAAACGGGTCAGCGTGCAGAGCGCCGGGCGTGCCGGCGGTGCAGACTAGCTTTCTTTGCGTTCTTCGCGGCCTTCCTTCGCGCACTTTGCGGTTAAGAGCTTTTAACCGCAAGAGTGGCGACGAAAAATCCGCCAAGGTCGCAGAGAAAAGCGAAGCGCAAGCGGAAGTTGCACAGCAAAGCCTACTGCTCCTTCTTCTCCGGCTCTTTCGGCAGCGCCTTTTCAATCGGCTTGCGCGGCAGCATCTGGTCGCGCATGGCCGCGTCGTAAACAAAGCCCGCGACGATTACGCTGATCTGCTTGAGATCTTCAGGCTGCAATCGGTCATACACATCCATGTTCGAGTGGTGAGTGCGAGACTCATACTCGAGCGGATCCTGGATGAACTGAAATCCCGGAATGCCCACTGCGTCGAAAGACTGATGGTCCGTGCCGCCGGTGTTGCGCATCGTGATTGTATTCATGCCAAGGTCTTTGAATGGCTTCATCCAGGCTTCAAAAATCGGCCACACGGCCGCGTTCTCCTGCAGATAAATGCCGCGGATTTTTCCCGAGCCGTTATCGACGTTGAAGTACGCGGAAACTTTCGCTTGTTCGGGCAGCACCGTAACGTCTCCCGCTTCGCGCCGCAAAAGAGTTGGCATATCTTTCATTCCGGGCTCGTCCATGTGCGGACGCGAACCGAAATGTTTTTCCACATAGCCCTGCGAGCCGAGCAGACCTTCTTCTTCACCGCTCCACAAGCCGACGCGGATGGTGCGCCGCGGCTTGATGTCGAGCGTCTTCAGAATGCGCATGGCTTCCATCATGACGATGGTGCCGGCGCCGTTGTCAGTCGCTCCGGTGCCCGCGTGCCAGGAATCGAGATGCGCGCCCAGCATTACCACTTCATCTTTCTTGTCTTTATCGGTGCCCGGAATTTCGGCGATGGTGTCGTACTGCATGGGATCGTCGTCGTAAAAAGTGTTCGTAACATTCAGTTCGAGCGACACATCTTTTTTCTGCTGCAACAAGCGCGCAATGCGGCTCCAGTGCTCAATCGCCATAGTGAGTTGCGGAACGGTCGCGGTCTCGCCCGGCTTGTAGGATCCTCCCGACTGCACAAACACGGTGCCACCGCCCGAGGTCTGCCGGCTGTGGTCGATCACGGCCAGAACTTTTTCGTCGGCGAAGAACTGGTTCAAGTCTTTAACGAACTGCTGGCGCTTCACAAAATCCGCAAAGCGAAACGGTGGACGCTCGCCGGGAATCTGATATTCCGCGGTCTTGGCGAGATCGTCATCGGTCAACCTCTTGTACGGAGCTTCGCTGATCGGCCGCACGTCAGCGTCAGGTCCAGATATCACGATCATCCCGGCAAGTTTGCCTCTGTATTTCTCGAAATCTTTTTTGTCCTCAATGGTCGCGCGAATGCATTTGCCCTGCACAACGCCGTTCGTGCCCGGAGTCCACGCCTTCGCGTACACAATCAGAGGCACAATATCGGGCGAGGTCATGCGCACGTTGATATATTGATTGGCCCAGCCGCGGCCAAACGGTCCCCAGGCTTCAAGGTGCGCGTTCGACAGGCCCATGGCGGCGAGTTGATCGCGCGTCCACTCGTTGGCGCGCTTCATGTTGGGCGAACCGGTCAGCCGTTCTCCAATCGAATCCATCAGCCCGGTAGCGAACTCCATCACCTTCGAGTCGCGAAAGCCTTCGTAGCGGATGCGGCTCATCATCTCCAGATCAACCTTCTCCGGTTTATCCTGAGACCACACCGGAACAACCGCGCAGACCGCAACTGCAAGGCACATCAGGCGGACGAATTTCTTCATAAGAGAAAAGCTCCTAAGTGAGGATCGAACCGAGGATTATACAGCGTGGAATTTCTTCGAGGAGAACAACGGCCTGAACAGATCGTAAAGTTGTTTCAAGCGAAGTGATAGTGTTGCCTGGTTCTATTCTTTCTTGGCAGGAGTTTCCGCAGGTGCAGCCGCGGCGCCTTCGTCCGCTTTTTTCTCGTCCTTAGATTTTTTCTCTTCGCCAGCGGCGGAAGGCTTCGCGTCTTTCTGCTCGTTCGCGTCTTTCTCGTCGTCCTTTTTTTCCGTGTATTGCACGATCAGCGAAATTCGCCGGTTCGAAGCATCCAGCGGATCCTCAACTTTGCGCAGCCGCTGGTCGGCAAATCCGCGCACCTGGGTCACCTGCGCAGCTCCCAATCCATTCGCTTGCATAAGGCGGCGGGCAGCGTTGGCGCGATCGGTCGAGAGCTCCCAGTTGCTGTAGTTTCCCGACGTAGCGTAGGGCTTCGAGTCGGTGTGCCCTTCAATCGAAATTTTATTCGGCAGCTTGCCCATCTCCTGTGCCAGCGCGATCAGCAACTCGCGGCCGTCACTGTTGAGCTTAGGGCTGCCATTATCGAAAAGCGTTCCGGAAGCCGATTCCATCAGTTCGATGCGCAAGCCTTCGCTAGTCACCGTCATCTCGATGTGATTCTTAAGTTTTTCGAAGTCGTTGAGCTCCTGAATCTTTTGTTCCAACTGATCTTTCAGCTTCGGCATGTTGTCTTTGGTGAGAGTAAAGTTCTCGCCGGAGCCCTGCTTGATCGACCCTTTCTTATCCGCCGTCCCACTAGGATCTCGAAAATATCCGCCCACCGCCTCTTGCACGGGCTTACTGCTGCTGAGCAGCCACAGCACAATAAAAAGCGACATCATCGCGGTCACGAAATCGGCATAAGCCACCTTCCACGCGCCGCCGTGATGGCCGCCGTGCCCGCCTTTTTTCTTGAGGATGATGATGGGACGGGTTTTGTCCATGATGTTCTCCAGCGCTAGCTGGCGGCAGCAGCGGCTGCGCCCTCTTCTGCGCCTTTATTGCGGCACGCTGCTTCAACTTCTTTGAAAGATGGCCGCACATGCCCGGGGATCGCGCGCCGCGCCACTTCCACCGCCATGATGGGAGCCGCACCTTTTAGAAACGACACCATCAGAACTCTCAGAACATAGAGAAACGCGTGCTCATCATCGGAAATTTTGACCATGTTGGCCGCGATCGGACCAATCAGCCCATAGCAGAGCAGAATTCCCAGAAACGTTCCCACCAGCGCCGCCGCAACTTTCTTGCCGATCTCTTCCGGAGGCCCGCCCAGCGCACCCATCGTAATCACGATGCCAAGCACGGCGGCGACAATCCCCAGGCCCGGCAACGAATCGGCCATGCTGTTGAGCGCTGACGTAGGCAGTGCGGCCTGATGATGGTGAACTTCCAAATCCAGATCGAGCATCTGGTCGAGGTCGAACGCATCCACGCCGGTAATCGCCATGCGCAATGAATCGCAAACAAAATCCCGCACATGATGGTTCTTGAAAACTTTTGGACCCTTGGCAAACAGTTCGCTCTTGTCCGGTTCTTCGACGTCGCTCTCAAGCGCCATCAGCCCGTCTTTGCGAGCTTTGTTCAACAGGTCGTACATCATTTTCAAAGATTCGGTATAAGCCTTCTTGCTATATTTCGATCCGCCAAAAACTCCCGCAATGCCTCCGGCAATCTGCTTGAGGATGTGCAGCGGATTGGCAATGAGAACGGTGCCGATGGCTGCGCCCAGGATCGTGACCAGTTCCGCCGGCTGAATCAGCACGCGAAGGTTCCCGTGCTCCATCAGATAGCCGGCCACGACGCAGCCGAACACCACGACTATGCCAATAATCGCAAACATAAGTTGATCTCGTTACGTCCGGCCCCGCTCGGCCGCCCGGTCTTCGAAACCTAAGCCCGCGTCATCTCCACCTGGGTTATCCCATCAAGTTCGATTGCCGCTGGCCGTGGTGCCGCGAACCGACAGCGCAACCTCCTGATCGCTGATCGCTCGTTGCGCCCGCTGCAGAAGCGATTCGACGCTGTCGCCAGCACGAGCCCCCGTGCTCCCAATCGAAACCTCCAAGGACAAATCGCTGCCCCACCAATGAATGCTGGCGCTGGCCATCATCTTGAGAATGCGCGCGCTGATGGCATGAACCGCTTCTTCACTGCATCCCATCAGAATCACCAGAAAGCGCCCATCGCTCCACGAGCCCACAAAATCCGTGGGCCAAACTGTATTTCTCAAAGTCTTCGCCAGCACCTGCAGGATCGATCTGGCCGCACCCTGCCCATAGTTGGAACGAAATCGGTCCAGGTCATTCAGTTGCAAATATGCAATACCAAAAGGAATGTGAACCTCGGTAAATGTGGCCAGCGTCTCGCGCAGGTGAGACTGCATCACCGCCTGGTTCGGCAATCCTGTCACGTCATCGAGCCAGCCGTGTTCCTTCATGCTCTGATTGTTCGCGTCTGGCCCGGCGAGAGCGAAGTGCTCTTCAAACGTTTGAATAATTCCAATGATCGAGCCGTGCCGGTCGCGCAGCGGAATGGCGCAGATGCGAGCCGGAGTGCGATGTCCCAACTTGTGATGAATCAGCCCCAGAGTTTCCACGGGCTTGGCGTCGTGCAGAGCAGTGGCGATCGAACACTTTTCGGCGCAGGTTTCGCAACTGAGTTCGTTGCAATGCAGAAAAACATTCTCCCGGCAGGAATGCCCCAGCACATCAATGCGCGCATACCCGGTAATGTGTTGCGCGCCGTCACTCCAGAAGACAATTTTTTTTGCGAGATCGAGCACGCTCACGCCGATGTGCAAGCCATCGAGAATGGTGCGATAAATCTCAGGATCTTGAAAAGCTGGCATGGCGGCTGCGCAACAACGCTGCTCGTCTATCCATCGGCAGAAAGTTGGCCAACTTAAGAGGCGCGGGGCGGCGGCAAGACTTGGAAATGCCAGATAGCGCCCCCTAAAAGTCTTCTTTTCCAATTGCTTAGAACAGATGGCACTTTGGGGGCAGTGCCATGGCACGAGAGTGCCATTTGCAAAATCCGCCCCCACCTTTATTTTCCCAAGTGAGCAGTTCTGGGGGAGGGCTGCCCGGGCGCCTCGATCTCGAAAGAGATTCGAGGCGCTCGTATTTTGGGGCCAATGTTTTAGCTCCAGAGCCAGGCGCCAACAATTCTGTCATTCCGAGCGCAGCCCGAGCGGCAGCGAGAGCGGAGCCGAGGAACCCGCTGTCCGCATGCGCTATCACTACGGATTGCGCAATCGACGCCGAAATCAGGACACCACCCAGCTGAGGGCCGTTTGACAATCGGCTCCCGCACGCGATACGCTCGCGGCGCAAAATCTCTCGATGGAGATTCCTCATGACGCGAAGGCCCGTTTCTCTGGTTTCAGCGATCGTGCTCCTGCTGGGCGTCACCGCTGCAACCGTTCTTCTCAGCGCGAAGGCAAAATCCTCCGCCAATGATGAAGCCGCGATCAAGGCCTTGTATAACGATTTCAACAATGCCTTCGGCAAGAAAGATGTCAGCGCCATCATGGCCTGCTATGCGCCGGACGTTTTCGCCTTTGATGTGATCCCGCCGCGCGAATATCCCAGCTGGGACGCTTACAAGAAGGACTGGGAAGGTCTCTTCGCGGTATTTCCCGGCCCGGTCACCACCAGCATCTCCGAGCTGAAAATCACGGTCGTCGGACCGATCGCTTATTCGCGCAGCATCGACGATGCCATGTTCAACGCCAAGGACGGTTCCAAAGTTCACATGATCGTGCGCGTTACCGATGTGCTTCGCAAGTCGAATGGGAAGTGGCTCATTGTGCAGGAGCACGTCTCCGTCCCAGTAGACCCGATGACAGGCAAAGCCGACCTGCTCTCGATACCGTAAACGCAATCAAAAGGCGGGGATCTTAAGGATTTTCCGGAAGCCGGAAGCCGGAAGCCAGAAGCCAGAAGCCAGAAGCCCTAATTAGTAGAGATCGTAAAGTTAACCGTAATCTTAGCCTGAGTCTCCACCGCTTCGCTGCCTTCAAGGTGAGGCTTGAAGTGCCATTGCCGCACGGCATCCTGCGCGGCGCTGGCGAGAATGTGCGGCCCACTCACCACGCGCAGATTCTGGATGGCTCCATCCCTGCCAATCAGCGCTTGCAGAATCACCGACCCCTGCACCTTCATCTGCCGCGCCAGCATCGGATAATTCGGTTTCACCGGACTGCTCACAACTTCCGAAGCGCTGGCCGACATCTGCACACGCTCCGCGGCATCGCGGGTAACGTTGGCCGCAGTCTCGCTATCGGCGGTCACAGCAGGCTGGCTGGCGGCAGGCCTATCGACGGCGGGTGTGTTCACTTCTTGCGCAGGCGCGCCCGGCTGCAAATCTACGCGTACCGAACTGCTGCCGGGCCGGATGGTGCGGTGCTTATCGCCCGCGACAACTTCAACCTCTAACGGAGGCAACACCGTTCGCGTGGTCACAACCGGCGGCGGAGGCGGCGCATCCACTTCGGGAGCCTTCACTGCAACTGCGGCGGCGTGCTGCCTACCTTTTGCTGGGGCGGCATGCTTCGCGTTCGTCGAGAGATCTTGTGCCGGAGCGATTTTATTTGCCGGCGAACTTTCCACCGGCTGCTCAGATTCCGTTTCCTGCGCATCCTCCTGCGAAGCCGGAAACCAGAAGTCGCTGTTGCGCCAGAGCACAATACTCAGCGCCAGCAACAGCAGGCACAGAGAGCCGAGCATCAACTTCCGCTGTTTAGGATCCTGCGGCGCACGCCTCGGCCTCTGCGCAAGAGCCGTGCGGTTTACTTTCGGTACGATGGTGTTTAAGTCCGACATGCCGGAAAACAGGGCTCCTGCGGGAGGGATAGCTCTTGCCCTAGTATGCCTCGAAAATGCGACAAGTGCCAGCAAAACATGCCCGGCGCACCTCACTAAAAAGGTTA
>Ga0181525_10004726_pt1 | contig 10331 bp, 8 predicted proteins | sample PEATcosm2014_Bin_48_FD_121100 | JGI IMG/M metagenome (GOLD analysis project Ga0181525, IMG submission 121100) | Peatland microbial communities from MTU Mesocosm Facility, Houghton, MI, USA - PEATcosm2014_Bin06_10_metaG | ecosystem: Environmental > Terrestrial > Soil > Wetlands > Peat | place...
AGAGCCGCCAGCGTCATCAACATGGCCACACGGCGTGCGAAATGGGTTTTGACCAGATACCAGATGAACGCGAACGGCGTCGTCGGCAGCTGCGCGAGCGGCTGCGCCTCGGCCAGGCTTTCCGGCCGTGTCAGCACTTCATCGGGGACGATATGACGAGTCACGAAACCCTCGCGGGCGTGGGAGAATAATGATCCACCGTTAAGAAAAAAGACCCGCGCGGAGATTTATTTTCAGCGTTGTGCCGTTGGCGCGATTTTTAGCGCAGAGGACGCAGTGGTTGCGCGGTGGACGCAGTGGGTGCTGGCGCGCGTCAGCGCGCAGCGAATTTGTCACCAGCAGGAAAAGGCTTGCGCGCTACGCGCGCGAGGTGCCGCTGCGACCTCCGCGCATCCACCGCGTCCACTGCGCTAAAAATGCCGCCGGTCGCACCGGCCGACAAGCAAGAGGCGAGAAGCTTACGCTTCCGCCGCTTCGCTGCGATCCTGGCGCTCGACGATGCGGGCCGACTTACCGCGGCGTCCGCGCAGGTAATAGAGCTTCGCGCGGCGGACCTTGCCTTTGCGCACGACCTGCACGGAATCGACCAGCGGGCTGTACACGGGGAACACGCGCTCCACGCCTTCGCCATAGGAGATCTTGCGGACCGTAAAGCTCTCGTTGATCCCCTGACCGAAGCGGGCGATGCAGACGCCCTCGAACGCCTGCAGGCGCTCGCGGGTCTTCGTCTGCTTGGTCTTCTCGTCATAGGTGGCGTCCACCACTTTGACGTTCACCTTCACGGTGTCGCCGGGACGGAATTCCGGATGGGGTTTCGAGCCGCGGAGGGCGGTCACTTGCTCGGCTTCGAGCTGCTGCAAAAGGTTCATGGCCGTCTCCGGGATGTCATAGGCAGAGGAAAAGAAGGCGCGCCCTATAGCCTACCCTTTGGGCTTTTCATAGAGGGACCAGAGGTCCGGGCGGCGACGTTTCGTCAGGGCTTCTGCCTCCGTGCGCCGCCAGCGGGCGATTTCGGCATGGTTTCCGGAGGTCAGGACCGCCGGTATTTCCCGGCCCTCGAAGCTCTGGGGGCGGGTGTATTGGGGATATTCCAGAAGCCCCGCCTCGAAGCTTTCCTCGGCCGGCGAAGCCTCGGCGCCCAGAACTCCCGGGATCAGCCGGACAGCCGCCTCGATGAGGGCCATGGCGGCGATCTCGCCCCCCGCCAGCACGAAGTCGCCCATAGAGACCTCCTCCAGCGCCCGGGCCTCGATCGCCCGCTCGTCCAGCCCTTCGAACCGGCCGCAGAAGAGGATCACGCCCGGACCCTCCGCCAGCGCCCGGACACGGCCCTGGGTGAGGGGGTTGCCCCGCGGAGACAGATAGATGGCAGGCCTTTCCGGCCCCGCTGCCCGCGCCGCGTCGACTGCGGCTGCCGCCACGTCGGCCCTGAGGACCATGCCGGGACCGCCGCCGGCCGGCGTGTCGTCGACCGTCCTGTGCCGCCCCAGGCCGTGCTCGCGGATATCGCGGGTCTCGAGCGACCAGAGGTCCTTCTCGAGCGCCTTGCCGAGAAGCGAGACGCCGAGCGGCCCCGGGAACATCTCGGGGTAAAGCGTGAGCACGCTTGCGCGCCAGCTCGCTTTTCCGCTCAAGGGCCCGCTCTCCAATTCTCGTCGTCTTCGGATTCTTCGGGGACAGCGACGACGACGAAGCCGGCCTTCACGTCCACATCCGGCACGACAGCGCGTGTGAAGGGGAGGAACATGTCGCCGCCGTCGGCGCGGCGGATCGCGATCACATCGCCCGCGCCGAAATTGTGCACGGCGCTGACGGTACCGAGCACGCGGCCCTCCGCATCGTGTGCGGCGAGCCCGATCAGATCGGCGTGGTAGAATTCTTCTTCGTCAGGCGGCGGCAGGACGTCGCGCGAAACATAAAGCTCGACGCCTTTGAGCGTCTCGGCGCCGTTGCGGTCGGCGATGCCTTCAAAACGTGCGACCGCGATATCGGATTTGGCGGCGCGCGCCGCCACAACGCGGAACTCGCGCCCATCCTTCGCATGGAGCGCGCCATACGCGCCGAGCCGCTCGGGGCTTTCGGTGAAGGTCTTCACCTTCACCTCTCCCTTCAGGCCCTGCGCGCCGATGACGACGCCCAGAAGGATGTCGCGCGACATCCGCGGGTCCTGCCTCAGGCCTGCGCAGCGCTGGCTGCTGCAGCGGCGCGTTCCTGCGCCTTCTTCTTCGGCTTCGCCTTCTCGGGATTGTTGTGCGTCAGCGGCTTCACGACGCCCGCATCCGACAGGAAGCGATGCACGCGATCGCTGGCGACGGCGCCTTTCGCGATCCAGACTTTCGCCTTCTCGAGGTCGAGCTTCAGACGGTCCGCGTGGTCGCGCGGCAGAAGCGGGTTGTAGAAGCCGATCTTCTCGATGAAGCGGCCGTCGCGTGGCGAATGCGAATCCGCGATGACGATGTTGTAGTGCGGGCGCTTCTTGGTGCCGCCGCGCGAGAGTCTGATACGGAGTGCCATGTCAAAGTCCTTTCGTCTGCATACTGATTAAATGCTCAAACTCTATTGTCATGGCTGGCCCTGAGCCAGCCACCCATCTCGCGCACGTCCGTGCGCGCACGACTCTTTTTGATGGGTGGCAGGGTCAAGCCCTGCCATGACAGATGAGGGCTCATCGTCTCCCCCCCGGGAACATTCCGGGCGGCATTTGCGGCATGCCGCCGCCGAGGCCGAACGGCATGCGTCCGCCGCGGCCCATCTTCTTCATCACGTCGGACATCTGACGGTGCATCTTCAGAAGCTTGTTCACCTCGGAAACCTCGACGCCGGCGCCGCTCGCGATGCGTTTGCGCCGCGAGCCGTTGATGATGTCGGGCTTCACGCGCTCGGTCTTCGTCATCGAGGAGATGATCGCTTCCTGGCGCTTCAGCATCTTGTCGTCGAGACCGGCGGTCGCGAGCTGGTCTTTCACCTTGCCCACGCCCGGCAGCATCGAAAGCACGCCCTGCATGCCCCCGAGTTTCGCCATCTGACGCAGCTGATCGGCGAGGTCGTTCATGTCGAACTCGCCCTTCTTCATCTTGCGGGCGAGTTTCTCGGCTTCGGCCTTGTCGAACGTCTCCGCCGCTTTCTCGACGAGGCTGACGACGTCGCCCATGTCGAGGATGCGCGCGGCCACGCGTTCGGGATGGAAGGCTTCGAGCGCGTCGAGCTTTTCGCCCAACCCCAAGAACTTGATCGGCGCGCCGGTGACTTTGCGCATCGAAAGCGCCGCGCCGCCGCGGGAGTCGCCATCGGCGCGCGTGAGGATGATGCCGGAGAGCGCGACGCGCTCGTTGAAGGATTTGGCGATGTTGACCGCGTCCTGGCCTGTCAGGCTGTCGGCGACGAGGAGCGTCTCATGCGGCTTCACCGCATCGCGCACCTGTTGCACTTCGCTCATCAACGCTTCGTCGATGTGCTGGCGGCCGGCAGTATCGAGGATGAGGACGTCGTATCCGCCGACGCGGGCCGCCGCCATCGCACGCTTGGCGATATCGAGCGGTGTCTGATTGGGGAGGATGGGAAGTGTCGCCACGCCCGCCTGCTCGCCCAGGATCTTCAGCTGCTCCATTGCGGCCGGACGGCGCACGTCGAGCGACGCCATCATCACGCGCTTCTTCTCTTTGTTCTGGAGCATCAGCCCGAGCTTGGCCGACGTCGTCGTCTTGCCGGAACCCTGCAGGCCGACCATGAGGATGGGCGCCGGCGCGCTGCCGAGATTGAGAGCCGCGTTTTCGTGGCCCAGCGTTTCGACGAGCGCATCGTGCACGATCTTGATGATCTGCTGGCCCGGCGTGACCGAGCGGATGACGCTTTCGCCGACGGCGAGCGGGCGGATCTGGCGGAGGAACTGTTCGATGACGGGCAGCGAGACGTCGGCGTCGATCAGCGCGCCGCGGATCTCGACGATGGCCTCGTCGACGTCTTCCTCGGAGATCGCGCCGCGACCTCTGAGCTTGTCGAAGATCCCGCCGAGGCGGGTTTGCAGTGAATCGAACATTCCGTCACGTCCCAAAGCACGAAAACCCCAGGGGGCGCACCTGCGCTGCCTGGGGGCGATCCGCGGGCCGAGCCCGGGACCGGAAGCCTGTAAGCCTTCCGGATTGGCGGGGTTTTAGGGCTGGGGCACGGGAGAGTCAAACGCCGGCGGCGAAGCGTCTTGCTGGGACCGCCGGCATCCTGCCGGCATTTTGCAACGTCACCACCGGCGCCGGCGGGACGCCGGCGGTCCCAGCAAGCTAGTTCCCGAGACCGAGCTTGCGCTTCAAGTAGACGAAGGAGAGCGCCCACATCTCTGCCGCCTGGCGATGATCGGCGGCTGCGGCGTGGCCGCCATCGGTGTTCTCGTAGAACATCACGTCGTGGCCCTGGGCTTCCATCTTGGCGGCCATCTTGCGCGCGTGGACGGGTGTCACGCGGTCGTCGCTGGTGGCGGTGACGAAGAAGACCGGCGGATATTTCACCTTCGGCTTCACGTTCTGGTACGGCGAGTATTTCAGGATGTAAGCCGCCTGTTTGGGATCGGCGGGATCGCCATATTCACCGATCCACGACGCGCCGGCGCCGATATGCGTGTAGCGGATCATGTCGATCAGCGGCACCTGGCAGACGACGGCGCCGAAGAGATCGGGCCGCTCGACCATGTTGGCGCTGACGAGCAGCCCGCCATTCGATCCGCCCATGATGCCGAGTTGCTTCGGCGTGGTCAGCCCGCGCGTGACGAGATCGGCCGCGATGGCCTGGAAATCGTCATAGGCCTTCTGGCGATTTTCCTTGAGCGCCGCCTGGTGCCAGCCGGGACCGAACTCGCCGCCGCCGCGGATGTTGGCCAAGACATAGATGCCGCCTTTGGTCAGCCACAGCTTGCCGAAATTCGCGGAATAGACGGGCGTTTCCGAGACTTCGAAACCGCCATAGCCATAGAGGACGGTGGGCGTCGGGCCGTGGAGCACTTTCGGCCGCGTCACGAAATAGGGAATCTTCGTCCCGTCTTTCGAGGTCGCTTCGAACTGTTCGGTGACCAGGTTCGACGCATCGAAACGCGGCGGCAGCGATTTGATGGCGACCGGCTTGTCGCTGCCTGAGTCCGCGTAGAGCGTCGTCGGCGTCACGAAATTCTCGAAGCGGAACTGTGCTTCGGGGCCGAAACTGTTCGTCGACATGATGTTGACCGAACCGCTCGGCGGCAGATCGAGCTTCGTGTCGTTCCATGTGTCTTTCGCGGAATCGAAACGGAACGCGCGCACGGTGCCGACCACGTTTTCGTAGATTGCGGCGTACACGGCATCGCGTCCGACGGCGACCTGTTCGACCGAAGCGCGCGGGCCGGGCGCGTAAAGCACTTCTATGCTTGCATCTGTCCCTGCATGGAGGGGAACCGCGATGAGCGCACCTTTGGGAAGCGGTGCCGCTGCGATCTTGTGAGACGGCGCCCAGCTATCGCGCAATGTGACGATCAATCGTCCCGCTTGCAGGCCCTGCAGCACGGCCGAGCGCGGCAACGCCAGCTTCGTCGTCGTGCCGTCGGGATTGATCAGGAAATATTCCGTCTCGAAGAAGCTCACGGCGCGCTGCACGATCGCGATCGTCTCGTTCTTGCTGTGCAGCACGGCGGAATCAATCGAGACGTCGGTCTTTTCGCCTTCGTAGAGCGTCTTCGCGTCCGCAATCGGCGTGCCGCGCTTCCACATCTTCACGATGCGCGGATAGCCGGACGTCGTCTGTGAGCCCGGGCCGAAATCGGTCCCGAAGAGAACCGTGTCGCGATCGAGAAACGTCGCGCTCGACTTCGCTTCGGCGAGCGCGAAGCCGTCGTGCACGAAGGTCTTCGTCGCCATGTCGAACTCGCGGAGGACGACCGCGTCGCCGCCGCCGCGCGAGAGCGCGATCAGGCAGCGCGAAAGGTCGTCGGTGCAATCGGTGCCCTTGAACACCCAATTCTCGTGCTCGTCGGCGGCGAGCTTGTCGATGTCGAGAAGCGTTTCCCATTGGGGCGACGGGTTCGCATAGTCGGCGATGGTCGTGCGCCGCCACACCCCTTTGTGGTGCTCCGCGTCCTGCCAGAAATTGAAGACGTATTGATGGTCGAGGGCGCCGAAGGGAATGCGGTCGGTCGCATCGAGCACGGCCAGGATCGCGTCATAGTCTTTCTGGTAGTCGGCATCGGCTTTGAGAACGCCGAGGCTCTTGGCGTTCTGTTCCTTCACCCAGGCGAGTTGCTTGGCGCCGTGAATGTCTTCGAGCCAGAGATAGGGATCGTCCACGCGCGGTGCTCCGAAGGCTGCAAGGGCGAATAACGACATTCCGACCAGAATTCCAATATGTGCACGCATTCGAGACCTTTAAATGGGAGCAAGACTTCACCGGGACCGCGACCATCTTGGTCGCATCTCGCAGTCTTCGCCATCGTTTGCGAGCGGGACGCTCGCGGTCCCGGTGAAGTCTTCAATTTCGGCGATGGCGACACCTAGTCGACCAAGCCAAGCTTTCTCTTCAAATACACAAAGCTCAGCGCCCACATCTGCGCCGAGTGGCGATGATCGGCGGCGGCCGCATGTCCGCCATCGGTGTTCTCGAAGAACATGACATCGTCGCCTTCGGCTTCCATCTTGGCCGCCATCTTGCGCGCGTGGACAGGCGTGACGCGGTCATCGCTCGTCGCCGTCAGGAAGAACACCGGCGGATATTTCACATTCGGCTTCACGTTCTGATAGGGCGAGTATTTGAGGATCGCGTTGCGCATTTCTGGATCGCCCGGATCGCCATATTCCTCGATCCACGATGCGCCAGCGCCGATCTGCGCGTAGCGCACCATGTCGGTGAGCGGCACCTGGCAGACCACCGCGCCGAAGAGATCGGGCCGCTCCACCATGTCCGCGCTCACAAGCAGCCCGCCATTCGAGGCGCCGAGGATGCCGAGCTGTTTGGGCGTCGTGAGGCCGCGCGCCACGAGATCCGCGGCCACGGCCTGGAAGTCGTCGAAGGCCTTTTGGCGGTTTTCCTTCTGTGCCGCTGCGTGCCAGGCGGGGCCGAATTCGCCGCCGCCGCGGATGTTGGCGAGCACATAGATGCCGCCCCGCGAAAGCCACATCGTTCCGAAATCGGGCGAGTAGCTCGGCGTCATCGAAAGATCGAACCCGCCATAGCCATAAAGCACCGCAGGCGCGGGGTGCGTCAGCGTTTTCGGCCGCGTCACGAAATACGGAATCTTCGTTCCGTCCTTCGAGGTCGCCTCGAATTGTTCGATCATGAGGCCCGAGGCGTCGAAACGCGCCGGCGCGGATTTGATGGCGACGAGCTTGTCGTCGCCCGCATCGGCGAAGAGCGTCGTCGGCGTGAGAAAGTTCTCGTAGCGGAACTGGGCTTCCGGTCCGTAGTCATTGGTCGACGCAATATGGACGGAGCCGCCCGGCGGCAGGGCGAGTGTCGTATTGCTCCAGATGTCTTTCGCGGGATCGAGCCGGAATGCGAGCACGCGTCCCACGACATTGTCGTAAACGGTGGCGTAGATCGCATCGCGACCGACCGAGATCTCGTCGATCGTCGTGCGCGGACGGGGCGCAAACAGCACTTCGGCTTCGGACGTACTGTCCGACTTGATGGCCATCGCTACCAGCGCTCCTTTCGGTGCGGTCACGCCCGCGGTCGTCCAGTCCTTGCGCAGCGTCGCGATCAACCGGCCCTGATACACGCCCTGCAAGACGGCGTCCGGCGGCAGATTGGCTTTTTCGACGGTGCCGTTCTGGCCGACGATGAAATACGAGGCGTCGAAAAAGTTCGTGCTTTCGACAATGATCGGCAGCCCGCCGTCTTTGGTGCGAAACACCAGCGGATCGACGGTCACGTCTTCATGCTTTCCGTCGAATATGGGTTTCGCGCTCGCAACGGGCGTCCCGCGCTTCCACAATTTGACGAGGCGGGGATAGCCGGAGCCCGTCAGGGAGCCCGGGCCAAAATCGGTCGCGAAGATGATCGAGTCGTCATCGACGTAAGAGGCATAGGATTTGGCCTCCGGCAATTTGAAGCCGCCACTCATGAAGGTCTTGGTCGCCAGATCGAATTCGCGCACCACGAGCGCGTCGCTGCCGTTTCGTGAAAGCGATACAAGGCAGCGGTTGAGAGACGGCGAACAGGTCCGGCCTTTGTAGACCCAGTTTTCCTGTTCCTTGGCCGCGAGTTGGTCGATATCGATCAGCGTTTCCCATTTGGGTTGCGCATTCGCGTAATCGGCAAGCGTCGTGCGCCGCCAGATGCCTTTGGTGTGTTCCTTGTCGCGCCAGAAATTGAAGATGTATTGGTGGTCGATGCTGCCGAAGGGAATGCGGTCCGTGGCGTCGAGATCGGCGAGGATCGTGGTGTAGTCCCTGGCGTAGTCGGGATCGGTTCCGAGCGTCTTCAATGTCCGGGCATTCTGCTCCTGGACCCAGGCAAGCGATTTGTCGCCGTGCACGTCCTCGAGCCAGAGATAGGGATCGGTGACCCCAACCCTTCCCCTGAGCCACCAGCCCGCCGCCGCAACCGCCACGATGACGATCGCGATGCCCAGTACTCGACGCATGCATTACCCCTGCCAGCCTCTCCCAGACTTATCGACGGCCCGCCATATAGAATCAATGGTACCCGCGGCTTCCACGTACGGACGCCCCGGCTTATAAGGCGCCCCATGACAGCGTTTTTGAAAATGCACGGCCTCGGCAACGATTTCGTCGTGTTCGACGGGCGGAAGGGCGGGATTCCGCTCGAGCCGTCATTCGCGCGCGCCGTCGCCGACCGGCGGTTGGGCATAGGCTGCGATCAGGTCATCGTCATCGAAGCATCAAAAAATGGCGCGGAAATCGCCATGCGTATACTTAATGCAGATGGCGGCGAAGTTGAATCCTGTGGCAACGCCGCGCGCTGCGTCGCGCGCCTCCTGATGGAAGAAAGAGACGCGGACAGCGTGTGGATCGACACGATGGGCGGGCCGCTGTTTTGCTCGGACGCGGGACATGGCCTTGTGACCGTCGATATCGGTGCGCCGCGATTTGACTGGCAGGATATTCCACTCGCGAAGGCGGTCGACACGAACGGCTTCGCGCTTGCTGCGGGGGGCCTGTCCTTCACGGCGTCGGCAGCGAATGTGGGCAATCCCCATTGCATCTTATTTGTGGACGACGCCGAGACGGCGCGCGTCGCCGCCATCGGCCCGGAGATCGAGCGTCATCCCCTGTTTCCCGCGCGCACCAATGTCGAGTTCGCAAGCATGATCTCGCCGCAGCGGTTGCGCATGCGCGTCTGGGAGCGCGGCGTCGGCATCACGCTTGCCTGCGGCACGGGCGCGTGCGCGACGGCCGTGGCGGCACACAGGCGTGGACTGGCCGAAAGACAGGTCGATGTCGTGCTCGATGGCGGCGTGCTTGGCATCGCCTGGCGCGAGAGCGACGACCATATTCTCATGACGGGGCCGTCCAGCCTCAGCTTTGCCGGCGAGGTCGACCTCGCGAGCCTGGAACACGCCCCATGAGCGCGCCCGAGATCATCACGTTCGGCTGCCGGCTGAACGCTTATGAATCCGAAGCGATCCGCGCGCGTGCGGCGGAGGCGGGGCTTTCCGGCGCCGTGATCGTCAACACCTGCGCGGTGACGGGCGAAGCCGTGCGCCAGTCCCGGCAGGCGATCCGCAAAGCCAAGCGCGCCAATCCGGATGCAAAAATCATCGTCACGGGATGCGCGGCGCAAACCGAGCCCGAAACCTACGCAGCGATGGCGGAAGTCGACCGCGTGCTCGGCAATCGCGAGAAGCTCGACGCTGCCAGCTATGGCGATTTCGGCCTTGGCGATGTCGAGCGCGTGCGCGTCAACGACATCATGTCGGTGAAGGAAACCGCTTCGCAATTCGTCGACAGTTTCGAGGGCCGCGCGCGCGCGTTCCTGCAGGTGCAGAATGGCTGCGATCACCGTTGCACGTTCTGCATCATTCCCTACGGACGCGGAAACTCGCGCAGCGTGCCGATGGGCGCGGTCGTGGAGGAGGCGCGTCGTCTGGTCGAAGCGGGCTTTCCCGAGATTGTGCTGACGGGCGTCGACCTCACGGCCTATGGCGCGGACCTGCCGGGTGCACCGACGCTCGGGCAATTGGTGCGCAAGCTCCTGAAGCTCGTGCCGGAGCTCGCGCGCCTCAGGCTTTCCTCGATCGACTCCATCGAAGCGGACGAAGATCTCTGGCGCACAATCGCCGAAGAAGAGCGCCTCATGCCGCATTTTCATCTTTCCGTGCAGGCGGGCGATGATCTGATCCTGAAGCGGATGAAGCGCCG
>Ga0181525_10004727_pt1 | contig 10328 bp, 8 predicted proteins | sample PEATcosm2014_Bin_48_FD_121100 | JGI IMG/M metagenome (GOLD analysis project Ga0181525, IMG submission 121100) | Peatland microbial communities from MTU Mesocosm Facility, Houghton, MI, USA - PEATcosm2014_Bin06_10_metaG | ecosystem: Environmental > Terrestrial > Soil > Wetlands > Peat | place...
GAAAATGGTCCCGCTTCCGGAGCTACCTCCAGTGACGGTGGTTCCGTAGAGATTGCCAGCAGCATCAAACACCAAACTGCCTGAGGGAGAGTTCCCTTCAGTGTCGCCGTGAAAGCCATAGATAATATGCTCTTCCCAACCTCCGGCGATGGTGGGCGTCAGTTCGAATACTGTTCCAAATCCTCCCGCTCCTCCTGCGGACGTGGTCCCATACAGATTGCCCATGGCATCGAATACCAAGCCGCCGGAAGGATAGGCTGCATCCAAGATGTTGGATTTGAAGTTGTAGAGTATCGTCTCGGTCCATGCCCCGTTTGCTCCCGAGCGGCTCAACTCAAACGCTATCCCTCCACCGTGCGTGCCACCCAGAGACGTTGTTCCGTAGAGGTTGCCGGCCGCATCGCGAAGCAGGGGAGCCTGGGGTTGGGCTCCGTCTACCCCTTGACCAAAGTTATGCAGCACTTTGAGTTGTTGGGCGACAGCGCCGACATCCGCGAAGACCAGAGCGAAAGCCAATGTGGCCAGCGCTCCGGAGGATCGGAGAGAATTCGGGTTAAGCATGATGTTCTCCACTAGAAATTTCCGTGTGCTCGGCCTAGAGAAAGTCTGCCCGAACCTCTACGGCGTGATCTCGTACAGCGTGCCGCCTCCGAAGGAGCCGCCGGCCGAAGTGATGCCGTAGAGGTTTCCTGCCGAGTCAAACAGCATGCCCCCTTGTGGCGACGCGCCGTTGGTCACGTTGAAGCCGGTCAGCACGGTTTCTGTCCAGGCGCCGGTGGCTGGAGTCAGCTCGAACGCCATGCCCCACCCCGACGATCCACCGTGGAGAGCCGTACCGTACAGGTTCCCGGAAGCATCAAAGATCAGGTTGCCATTGGGAAAGGTGCCGTCGCCGGTGTTGCCGTTGAAGCTGTAGAGCCACGATGCATTCCAGACCCCGCCGCCGGCAGGCGAAAGCTTAAAAATGGTGCCAGTTCCCCAGGTCCCGCCGTTGGTCGTGGGACCATAAAGATTGCCTGCGGAATCGAACACCAACGTTCCGGTCGGCGTGTAGCCGCCGATGCCGGTATTGTCGAAGTTGTAGAGATTATTCTCCGTCCACATGCCGCTGGTGGTCGGCACCAGTTGCCAGACAGTTCCGTAGTTGTATGCTCCGCCGTTCCCGGCTGTGCCATAGAGGTTTCCAGCCGAGTCGAAAATCGGTGCGCAATTCGCGCCAAATCCGCCGTTGCCATCGCTGGGGAAGGCGTACAGAATTTTTTCCTTCCATCCCCCACCACTGGGACTAAGCTCGAATATCGTGCCGCAGCCCACATCGCAGGTGCGGTTGCGAACGCCGCCGGCGACCGTGGTGCCGTACAGATTGCCGGCAGCATCGATGGCAAGCCCGGCTTCCGGCCATTGGCCGTCGGTCCCGGTCTTATTGAAGTTGTGCAGAATGCGCTCGCGCCAGCCCCCGCCAGCCTGCTTTACCAGTTCGTAAACGACGCCAGCGTCATTGGCGCCGCCGACATAGGTCGTGCCATAGAGGTTTCCGGCAGTGTCCATCACCAGACCGCCGAACGGGGAGACGCCATCCGTCCCGTTGTAATCGAAGTTGTGCAGAGTTTTTTGGCTCCATCCCCCGCCGGTGGTAGGAGAAAACTCAAACACCGTTCCACTGTTGTTGGTTCCGCCGTTTTGGGTTACTCCATAGAGGTTGCCGGAGCCGTCGAAAATTAGTCCGCCCACGGGACCGTACGGGCCTTTGTTTCGGTCGGCGAAGCTGTGGATCACCGATTCGGTTTGCGCGGCAGCCAATGTGCTGACAGTGAACAAGATCGCGGCAAAGATTGCCGCCGTAGCGGACAGCCTGACAGAGGGTGTCTTGTTTGCCATGGGAATCTCTCCTTATGCTTAGTCGCAATACTTACTCGCAATGCTTACTCGCAAAACTGCGAGCGATGGGAAATGTTTACCAGGGCCAGATAGCGAAATGGATCGCGCGCTTAGTGAACTGTAGGGGTGAGAAAGAATCTCACCGGGGGAGGAGAGACAACAATATAGTGCGAAGGCTATTGCTCGTCAAGGCGGGAATTGTGAATTCTTTTGTGCGTATACCTGGCTATCCCGCTGAACCCACCGTTCCTGTTTTCCTTGTTCCAGTCTTTTCTTGTTGCAATCTTCCTTGTTCCAATCTGCGCGCCGCCTGCAAGAACGCCTGGTTCTGCTCCGGCGTCCCAACGGTCACGCGAATGCAGTTCGGCGCGCCCCAATGCCCGAGCGGACGAACTGCCACGCCTTCGTCCTGCAAGCGGTTGGCGACTGCCGCGGCATCCTCGCCCAGATCGCAGTACACGAAATTCGCCGAGGTCGGAACGACGCGATATCCTAGGGCTGATAATCCCTGGGAGAGAACTCTTGACTGCATGAGGTTGTTTTCCACCACGCGCCGAATGTGGTCAGCGTCATCGATGGCGGCAATCGCCGCCGCCTGCGCCACGGACGACACCGAAAACGTATTTCTCATGCGCGCACAATAGCCCAACAGTTCCCCCGGGCCCAGGCCGTAACCCACACGCAGCCCGGCGAGCCCGTGTGCTTTCGAAAATGTCCGCAGCACGACTACGCTCGCGCCTTGGCGAACATACTCCAGCGAGTTCGAATACTTAATCTTTCGCAGTGCGGCGAAATGCTGCGCGAATTCGTAATAAGCCTCGTCCAGAACCACAACTACGTGAGCGGGAACCCGCGCTAGAAAGCGCTCTACAACCTCCGCTTCCAGCATGGTGCCCGTAGGATTGTTGGGGTTCGCCAGAAACACGATGCGCGTGTTCGAGTCGATGGCGTCAAGAATCGCTTCCAGATCAAAGCTGTCTTCGCCGGTGCGCATCGGCGTTTGGATGAGATGCCCGCCCGCCGCCTGTACCGCCATCGAATACACGACAAACGTGCGCTCGCTGGTCGCCGCATTGAGCCCGGGAGCCAGCAGCGTTTGGCACAGCAGGCTCAACATCGCAGTCGATCCTGCCGTCACCAAGACTTGTTCCGGGGGCACCTCGTGATGCGTGGCCAGTGCGCGCCGCAACTGGCTGCAATCGTCGTCAGGATAGGAGTTCGAGGCGCTCAGTGCGCCCCGCATAGCATCGATGACGTGCGCCGATGGTCCAAAGGGATTCTCGTTGGAATCGAGTTTGATGAGGCGTGACCGAAGCTCCAGCGCCGCCGGCGTTCGGCCGGGAGCGTTGGTTGTGCCCAGGTCGCGGGCAGGCTTGGAAACCAGATCGAAGAAGCGGCTCATTATTTAAATTTATCGCTTGGCGTGCCGCCCATCATGCCACGGAAGGCTTGCTGTGCGCTATCGGTTTGTTGCAGGCAGTGCGCAGGCGGTCGACCTCCTGCAAGGTGAGTGCGCGGAATTCTCCGGGCGGAACGTCGAGCGTGAGCGGGCCGTAGCGGACGCGCTTGATCTTCTCCACGTGATGGCCGACTTTTTCGAACATGCGCCGGATCTCGCGGTTGCGGCCTTCGATCAGCGTAACTTCATACCACGGGTTGTTTGCTTCCTTGACCAGCCGAATGCCTGCCGGCGCTGTTTTCACGCGGCGTCCATCTTCGGTCTGAATGGAAACTCCGGAGCGTAGTTTATCCAGAGCTTCAGCGCTCGGCGTGCCGGCAATCTTCACGACATAGGTTTTCGGCACATTCGACGCCGCTTTCATCAGCTTGTTCGCCAGCGCGCCGTCGTTGGTCAGGAGCAGCAGGCCCTCGCTGGCGTAATCAAGCCGCCCGACAGGGTACACGCGCTTCTTCACGCCGCGAATCAGTTGCATCACGGTCGGCCGTTTTTCCGGATCACTCACTGTCGTGACATAGCCTTTAGGTTTGTTCAGCAGTAGGTAAACATGATTCTGCGCGCCCTGCAGCAGCTTGCCGTCGACGCGGATGTGATCGACCTCGGCGTCGGCCTTGGTGCCGAGTTCGGTCACGACGGCGCCGTTGACCTTCACGTGCCCGGCGCTGATCAGTTCTTCGGCCTTGCGGCGGGAAGCGATTCCAGCAGCGGCGATTATTTTTTGCAGGCGTTCAACAGGCATGGTGAGGACAACTATTCTTTCTGCGCAGCGGATTCTGCGATTTCTTCCGTTTGAGGAGAACTTATTTCTGGCGCTTGCGCCGCGTCTTCCGCCGGAATCAGCTCTCCCTGGAACGATTCCGCAACCAGTTTTTCGAACTCCTCCATGCTGGGCAGCTCGTTCACGTCTTTTAAGCCAAAGCGCATGAGGAATTCTTTAGTCGTCTTGTAGAGGATGGGCCGCCCGATCACCTGTTTGCGGCCCGCGGTCGTGATCAGTTTGCGGTCGAGCAAAGTGGCGATCACGCCGCCGGAATCGACGCCGCGAATTTCGTTGATCTCCGGCACCGTGGCAGGTTGCTTATAGGCGATCACCGCCAGCGTTTCGAGCGCCGGCAGCGAGAGCCGCACCGGCGGCTTCAAGCTCTTGGCGAAGCTGCGCACCATCTCGTGCTGCTCGGGCTTGGTGGACATGCGATATCCGCCCGCCACCTGGCGAATCTCAATTCCATGATCGGGCCCGCCGTATTCACCGGAAAGTTCTTCGAGACAGGAGCGCACGCGCGACTTTACCTCTACTTCGTCGGCAGCGCCCGCCGCGGCCACACTTTCTTTCACGAGTTGGACGATCTGCTCCAGCGTGATGGGCGTCTCCGCCGCGTAGATGATCGCTTCGAGTTGAGCTTTTAAGGACATAAGAAAAATCAGTTGCCAGTTGCCAGTATCCAGTGGCCAGTAAATTCAAAAGCAAATTTGGTCACGCAAACTTCCGATCATTAAGGAAACCTGCAATTGCCTCCGCCGCCAGTCGTGAAACGAGAGCCGATTTTGCTGGCAACTGGGCACTGGCCGCTGGCAACTGTTCTTCATCTCCAGTCGTCGCGTACCGCCGCCTGCTCCGTCATGATCTCATCGAAATGCGTATGCTTGCGCACGGCAATCTCGCCGAACATTTGGTCCTGCCGCACTTGAATCGCCTGCAGTCGCACCATTTCGAGCAGCGCCAGGAACATGCACACCAGCGCCTGCCGCGAAGGCACGCGCATCAGAAGCTGCTTCAGCCGGATGGGCCGCGATTCCAGCGCCAGCCGCCGCCGCAAGTAGTCGATCATCTGGCCCACCGTGACAGTCTCTTCATCCACATTAATCACGGGCCGGGTGCGCACGCGTTCGAGAATTTGCTGAAAAGTCTTTACCAGATCGATCACGTCTGCCGCCATCTCCGGTTCGGTGCCTTCGGCGTCCATGAATTCTTTCAGCGCCGGATTTGTCAGCACCGCGTCTTCGATCTGCTGCTTCTGCAAAAGCATCTGCGCCGCCGACTTGAACTTTTCGTGCTCCAGAAGCCGGTTTACCAGCTCGGTGCGCGGATCTTCCAACTCCTCAGTCTTCGCTGATGGATCGCGCGGCAACAGCATTTTCGACTTGATGTGAATCAGCACCGCTGCCATATAAATAAAGTCCGCCGCCACGTTCACATCCAGCTCGCGAATCTTTTCCACGTAGGCCAGATACTGCGCCGTAATGCGCGCAATGGGAATGTCGTAAATGTCGATGTCCTGTTTGCGAATCAGATCGAGCAGCAAATCGAGCGGGCCTTCGTACACGTCGGTGACGGAAACCGCAAACGGGGAATCGCTCTCTTCTTTATTTTTGTTTGCAGACTTCGGATCTGGCGTTATGGCGGGAGTTCGATTCGGAACGAGCACAGGCGTAGGAAGATCGGGGATGCCGTCCTCTGGAACCAATCTGTTTTGCATGCTACTTCTCATCCTTCACCGCCGGTGGCTCATAGGCCAGCGACATTCCCATCGCGCCGCGCACATCTTCCATGGTTGCGGCTGCCGCCTTGCGCGCACGCTTCGTGCCAGCCTCAAGAATATCCCAAGCGAGCCGCGGATTCTCCTCGAATTTCTTACGGCGTTCCTGCATCGGACTCAACAGTTGCACGAGCGCATCCGCTGCCCAGCTTTTGCACTCGATGCAGCCAATGCCCGCCGACCGGCAGCCAACGTTCACCTTCTCCATGGTAGCCGAGTCGCTGAAAATCTTGTGCAGGTCGCCCACCGGGCACACATCCGGATTGCCGGGGTCGGTGCGCCGCACTCGCGCCGGATCGGTCACCATTGTCTTCAGCTTCTGCCGCACCACCGGCTCCGGGTCAGTGAGCAAAATGGCGTTGCCGTAAGACTTCGACATCTTGCGTCCATCGGTTCCTGGCAGCTTGGGAGCGCGCGTGAGCAGCACCTGCGGCTCGGGAAAAACATTCCCCTTTTTTCCGTAGAAGCCGTTGAAGCGGCGCGTAATCTCGCGCGTGAGTTCGATGTGCGCGACCTGGTCTTCGCCCACCGGAACCACATCTGCCTTGTACATCAAAATGTCCGCCGATTGCAGCACGGGATAGCCGAGAAATCCGTACGTTCCCAGGTCTTTGTCTTTGATGTTTTCCCGCTGCTCCTTATAGGTGGGAACCCGCTCCAGCCAGCCCAGCGGAGTGATCATGGAAAGCAGCAAGTGCAACTCAGCATGCTCCGGAACATGAGACTGGATGAAGATCACAGATTTCTCCGGATCGAGCCCCGCCGCCAGCCAGTCCAGCGCCACCTCCACCGAATTCTGTTTCACCTGCGAAGTGTCGGCGTAATCGGTGGTGAGCGCGTGCCAATCGACCACGCAGAAAAAGCATTCATACTCGTCCTGCATGCGCACCCAGTTCACGAGCGCGCCCACATAGTTGCCGAGATGCAGTTTTCCGGTCGAGCGCATGCCGCTGAGCACGCGCTTACGCAATTTGGTCGAGGTTGTCATCCGTTTTCAATGAGTCGTAAGAAATAGAAATGAAGTGGCGCAACGGGCCAAAGTGCCTAGATTCAAAGGTCGCAACATCATGCGAGGGTATTGTCGATACTATCATGCAGGGCGCGGATTTCGCGGCTGAAGTGTAGCGCCGCCGTCCCTTCAGCTTCGCTCAGGGCAGGCCCCGGCGGCAGTCCGGCGGGCGTCTCGCCCGCTGCGTTTCAATCTGAACAATACCCAAAGCTCCTTAATGTTCTCTCGCGATGCTTTATAATTCGCGATCCACCAGATCGACCCCATGTCCCATCTAGCCCGCAAACTTCGCCTCACCGACTACTTCACCCTCGCCTGGGGCAGCATGGTCGGCGTCGGCTGGCTGGTGATTATGGATGACTGGCTGCTGCGTGGCGGCGCACTGGGCGCGGTTCTCGGCTTCGCCATCGGGGGCGCGCTCCTGCTCCCGATTGGTTGGGTCTACGGCAGACTGGTGGCCGCCATGCCCGACGCCGCCGGCGAGATCGCCTACACCGCCGCAGCTTTTTCCCGCCCAATCAGCTTCTCCACGGGATGGATGATGATGCTCGCCTACTTCATCGTTTGCCCGTGGGAAGCTGTGGCGGTGGGCCGCATCGCAGGCTACATTTTCCCCTCACTCGATTCGCTCGAGATCTACCGCATCGCCGGACGCCCAGTCTATCTGCCGCATCTCATCATCGGCCTCGGCCTCACGGCGCTACTCACCACGCTGAACTATCGCGGCGTCCGCCTGAGCGCGACTTTTCAGAATTGGACTTCCTTCGGCACGCTGGCGTTATTCGTAGTATTCGTCGCGCTCGGCGTGAGCAAAGGATCGCCGCGCAATTTTCCTCCGCTCTTCACGCACGCGCCGCTGGTTTCGTTCCTGTTGATGTTGCAGATCGTCCCTTACTTCATGACCGGATTCGAATCCGTGAGCAAGGCTGCGGAAGAATCCACTCCTGAGTTTCGCGGCCAGGGATTCCTGAAGGCCATATCGATGGCCATTCTCATCGGCATTCTCTTCTATACCGTCATCATCGCGGCCGTCGCATTCGTGGCTCCCTGGCATGAATTAACCAGCCAGAAATTCATGACCGCAGTTGCTTTCCAGCGTGCGGTGGGCTCGCGCTTGATCGTCGACGTAATCCTGGCGGCGGCTCTGCTTTCGCTGTTCAAGTGCTTCAATGGAAACTTCGTAGCTGCGAGCCGAATGCTGTTTGCTCTGGGACGCCTTGGCCTGGTTGACGCGCGCGCCGGCCAAATCCACGCTCAGCATCAGACGCCGTCGGCTGCGGTTCTCTGCATCGGAGTGGCCACGGCCGCCTGTATGCTGCTGGGGGACGCGATTCTGGTGCCGGTTACAGAAGTCGGCTCGGTCGCCTGCGCCATAGGATGGGCCGCGACCTGCGCCGCGTATCTTTATATGGGCCGCGCGGGAACTTTGCCGGGACGTTTGAAACTGACATCTGTCGAACTTATTGTGGCCAGCTTCGGTTTGCTGGTGGCGATCGCGATGATGCTGATGAAAGTCGTCCCCGCGATCCCCGGCCATTTCACGACGTACGAATGGTTGGCGCTCGGAATCTGGATTGCATTGGGAGCGATCTCGCATCGGCGCGCGCGAATCACCTGAGCATCGGCTGCTGGGATTTTCGGGTAGCGGTTTTGGCTGGCGTAGCGCTTCAGCGCTGCGATAAGGGTCGCTGCTTGATGCCCGGCTTTAGCCGCTGAGGTAACGATGCAAGAGGAAATTCGATGATGCTGCACAAACTGAATTACGCGCTCGTGGTTGCGCTGTTTCTTGCTGCAGCTTCGCTGTTGCCCGCGCAATCCCCTACTGTCTTCGACCTCGTCATCACCAATGGCCACATCATCGATGGCACCGGCTCTCCCTGGTATTCCGGCGACGTTGGCATTCGCGATGGAAGAGTCGCCGCCATCGGCAACCTCGCTGCGGCGCCCCGCAAGCGCACGATCGACGCCGCCGGCAAAGTCGTCGCGCCCGGATTCATCGACATGCTGGGCCAGTCCGAACTCTCCATCCTCGTCGAGCCGCGCCTGCCTTCGAAAATCTATCAAGGGATCACTACCGAAATTACCGGCGAAGGTGGCAGCATCGCGCCGCTCAACCGTGCCATTATTCAGGTTGATCGACCCGGCTACGATCATTACAAAATCACTCCCGACTGGCGCACCTTCCGCCAATATTTTGCTCGTCTCGAAAAACAGGGCATCGGCATCAACCTGGCCAGCTACGTGGGTGCGACCCAAGTCCGCCGCATGGTTCTCGGCGACGACAACAAGCAGCCCACGCATGAGCAGCTTGAACAGATGAAAGCTCTGGTGCGCGACGCCATGAAAGACGGCGCGGTCGGCGTGTCTACGGCACTCGAATACGCTCCGGCACCGTATGCGAAAACTGAGGAACTGATCGCCCTCGCCACCGAGGGCGGCAAATTCGGCGGCATCTACTCCACCCACATGCGCAACGAAAGCGATTCCGTGCTCGAAGCCATCGACGAAGCTCTGCGCATTGGCCGCGAAGCCCATGTCCCCGTGGAAATCTGGCACATCAAAGTCGCCGGGAAGAATAACTGGGGACGCATGCCCGAAGTCGTCGCCAAAATCAACGCCGCCCGCGCGGCTGGTGCGGACGTCACAGCCGATACCTACGCGTACACGGCCTGGTTCAACTCATTCTCGGCGTTTGTTCCGCCGTGGGCTCACGATGGCGGCGACGCAAAAATGGTCGAGCGCCTCAAAGACCCCGCCACCCGCGAACGCATCCGGAAAGACATGCTCACGCCTTCCAAAGACTGGGACAACGAATGGCAGGAAATTCCCGGGCCCGAAGCCGTCATGATCGGCGTGGTGCAGAATCCCAAGCTGCTTCCTCTTCAGGGCAAGCGCCTCTCCGAGATCGCAAAACTCTGGAACGAAGAACCCATGTACGCACTCTTCGATTTCCTCATCGAAGATCCCGAATCCGACGTTGCGGTCTTCGGCATGTCGCAGCCCGATGTGACGCTTGCGCTTCAGCAACCCTGGGTCGCGATCGACAATGACTCCTCCGGAACTTCGCCGGAAGGAATTCTTGGGCAAGAGCATCCGCATCCCCGCGCCTATGGAACGTTCCCGCGCATCCTGCGCAAATATGTGCGAGAGGATAAAGTCTTGACGCTGGAAGATGCGATCCGCAAGATGTCCGCACTGCCGGCTCAACGCCTGCGCCTGACCGACCGTGGTGTGCTCAAGGCCGGCATGTGGGCGGATGTCGTCATCTTCGATCCCGCAACCGTGCGCGATCTGGCGACCTTCGACAATCCCAATCAGCTTTCCGAAGGGATGGAATACGTGTTGGTGAATGGCGTGCCCGTGATCGATGAAGGAAAAATGACAGGAGCGTTGCCAGGAAAAGTTCTGCGCGGCGCAGGGTATGCGCCGTAGTCAACCGTGCCCC
>Ga0181525_10004729_pt1 | contig 10326 bp, 5 predicted proteins | sample PEATcosm2014_Bin_48_FD_121100 | JGI IMG/M metagenome (GOLD analysis project Ga0181525, IMG submission 121100) | Peatland microbial communities from MTU Mesocosm Facility, Houghton, MI, USA - PEATcosm2014_Bin06_10_metaG | ecosystem: Environmental > Terrestrial > Soil > Wetlands > Peat | place...
GGATCAAGTTGGCGGATATCGGCGCCGCCGATGCGGATGGCGCCCTTGGTCACGTCGTAGAAGCGCAGCAGCAGGCTGATGAGAGTGGTCTTGCCCGCGCCGGTGTGGCCCACCACGGCGATGGTTTCGCCCGGCTCGATCGAGAAGCTCACGTCGCGCAGCACCCAGTCTTCGTCTTTGTAGGCGAACCACACGCCATCGAACTCGATGCGCGCGGAGGCCGGCGTAGGCTCCGGTTTCGGCGGCGGCAGGATCGCTGCCTTGGTGTCGAGCAGCTTGAAGATGCGCTCGGCCGACGCCATGGCGCCCTGCAGGATGTTGTACTTCTCGCTGAGGTCCTGGATGGGACGGAAGAACCGCAACCCATATTGCAGGAAAGCCACCACCACGCCCAGCGTCAATGCGCCGCGCCCGATGCGAAAGCCGCCATAGGCCAGGATGCCCGCCAGCGTCAGCATGGAGAGAAACTCCACCACCGGATAGAACCAACCGTAGGCCAGGATGGCATTCTTGTAAGCGTCCATATGCTCGCGATTGACGCCGTCGAACTCCTCCCGGCTGCGGGCTTCGCGGTTGAAAAGCTGCAGCACCACGATACCGGTGATATGCTCTTGCAGGTACGCGTTGATTTTGGCGATGGCAATGCGGATGCGCCGGTAGCTCTCGGTGACGCTGCGCCGGAAGATGGCGGTGACCAGGATCACCAGCGGCATCACGGCCAGCATCAGACCGGTCAGCCCGGGGCTGAGCTTGAACATGATGGCCACGATAAAGCTCAACACCAGCACGTCGCCGAGGATGGTTACCAGGCCGGAGGCGAACAGATCGTTGAGCACGTCCACGTCGGTGGTGACGCGCGTAACCAGCCGGCCCACGGGGTTGCGGTCGAAGAAGGCGAGATCGAGGCCCTGCAAGTGCGCCATGAGCTGTTTGCGCAGATCGAACATGGCGAGCTGGCCGGTGTACTGCATCAGGTAGACTTGTGCGAATTCGAAGACGAAGGTGCCCAGCAGCACGCCCAGGTAGAGCATGCCCACCGCCGCGAGGCCATTCCACGGGCCGGCCGGCAGATACCGATCGATGGGCGTGGGGACGCGCGTGGGATTGGGCGCGAGATAGCGGTCCACCGCGATCTTGGTCAGCAGGGGACCAAGCACCTGCAGCACCGACTGCAACAGCAGGAATACGAGCGAGAGCGCCACATAGCCGCGGTATGGGCGCATGTATCCCAGCAGCCTGCGCATCAGCCGGGAATCGTATGCCTTGCCGAGGACCTCTTCTTCCACTCTTTTCAGTTTAGCGTGGCAGTTGCGGCGGAGCTGGCGGCAAAGGCGGCGGCGCGCCGGCAGGATGGAAGGCCCGCACATAGCGCTGCATCCCAAACTCGAGCCAACTCATGCCGTACGACGCGGCTTCTTGCAGGGCTCTGCGATTCGTCCATCCATCGTGCGCGATGCGGTAGCAGGCGATCACGGTCCCGGTGCGGTCCGCGCCCCGGCGGCAGTGGACGAATATGGGGCTGGCGGAGTCGTCCATCAGGGCGAGCGCCTTGGAGACCTGCTTATCGGACGGCGCATGGAGTTCGCTGAGTGGCACGTTGAGATAGTGCATTCCGGCCGCCTCCACCGCCAGCTTTTCCGTTTGGCTGGAATGCTCGCTTTCCGGGCGCAGGTCGATAACGGTTTTGACCCCCAGTTTAGCCAGACTGTCCCAAGCTGCACCCCTGGGCTGGGCGCCACGGTAGATGCGCTCGTTCACCTGGTGGAAATTCGGGATGCCCGGCGCCGCCACTTGGGCCGCCCAAGCCGGGATGGACGCGGCGGACGCGCCAACCAGGACCAGGAAGGCCATCCGCGCGGAGCGCCGCCTTTGTGAAGGGGAGAGCATCAGTCATAACCAGGATACCAGCCGGGCCGGGTTGACTTCCCACCTCGCCTTACGGATACTGTCAGCAGAATGCGCAAACTGGTCCAAGTGGAAGACGCCAAGTCGCTTCTGGAAGTCGCCAAAAATTGGGGCGTCTGGAAATGGCTCACGGAAAAGAAAAGAGTGCGGCAGACGGCCGATATAGCCTGGGAGTCTTTCGACGAATTGGAAAAGGAAGTCAAAAGCGGCTGGAGCGATCATCTGCAAAAGGCTTATGCCGAACTGGTGGCGGAAGCGGCGGTGGCGGAAGGCGGGGCGCCCGCCAAACGAAAGTTCGAAAAGGCGCGGAAAGAGGCTGCGGACGTCGATCCCAGAATCAAGGCTGTGGCCAAAAAGTTGAAGGAGTCCGACGACGAAGCCTACCGCTTGCGGATGCAGGCGGAGGATATGTTCGACGAAGCCGAGAAGCGCATGAGCACCAGCATGGCGCGGGAGGCCTCGCAGGTGGCCATCGACGCCTATAATCTGCGCGAAAAAGCCGTGCGCAAGGCCGAGACGGCGGCGCGCGCAAAGTAGGGTCGCTCTTGGCCGCCGTCTAGGGCAAAGTTGGCCCCTAAACTGCACACTCCCCGCATGCAATCTCAGCAACCATGGGTTCTGAGCAAGGCAGATCGGGCTCACCGGCCCGTGGTGTGCCCGCTCAACCGTGCAAATTGCTGATAATTCGCGAAATTAGCCCCACCACGCGTGGGGAGGGGGGAGTTGAGGGGTATGATGATATCGAGTTACCAGATGCAGGTGGGTGATGGCACCCAGTTTGACGCACCCCTGCATGCGGCGGATCCGGAGGCGAGAGTGGCGCTGGGGATTTCACTGGACGACGATGCGGACGGTTTCGAGCCACCGGCCGCCCCCGAAGAAATCGCTTCGTCCTTCCCGGAGCCCGACGACTCGGTAAGGCGCTACCTGCGGGAAATTGGTTCGGTTCCGCTGCTCACGCGCGCGCAGGAAGTTGAACTGGCGCGGCGCATGGAGCGGGGCAAGATTCGCCGCGAGAAGGCTATCAGCCGTTCCGCGCTGGTGCAACAACGGGTAGTGGAACTGCTGGCCCAGATCGGGGCGGGAACCGTGGAAATGGAAGGGCCGATCGAGCGCGGCGACGTGGAGGAGGATAGCGCCGCCGACCGCCAACGCCGGGCCGAATTTGCCGCGCACTTCGCGCGGGTGAAGCGCCAATTCGCCAAACTGCGGCAGATCGAACAATGGCTGGCGGTGGCGCCGGCCGGCGACCGCGCGTTGCGCCGGCGGTTGTCCGGGCGTATGCAGCGGGCCAGAGTCACCGTGGCGCGGATGATCCGCCAGATTCCTTTTCGTCCAGGCCAATGGGACGAGTTTGCCACTGAGCTGGAACAGCGCGCAGCGGAGCTGCAGCGTCTGGATCGCGACCTAAACCAGATCGAGCCGGCGACAGGAAGGGAAGGGCAGGTCCGCGCACGCGTATTGCGCGCCGACATCCGGAAGCTGGTAGCGCTGGCCGGCGCGGGACACGGCGAGTTGCAATCCACGTTGCAGAGGATCCACCAGGGCCAGGAGGAGGCGCAGAGAGCCAAGGCCGATTTGGTGAACGCGAACCTTCGCCTGGTGGTTTCAGTAGCGAAACGCTATATGAACCGAGGGCTGCACCTGCTGGACCTGGTGCAGGAAGGCAGCCTGGGCCTGATGCGGGCGGCCGAGAAATTCGACTATCGCCGCGGATTCAAATTTTCCACTTATGCCACCTGGTGGGTGATGCAGTCTGTCTCGCGGGCGCTTGGCGAACAGGCCCGCACCATCCGGATTCCGATTCACATGAACGATCAGCTCAACAAGTTCTTCCGCGCATCGCGCCAAATGGAGCGGGAGCTGGGCCGCGTTCCGGAAGACAACGAACTGGCCGAGAGAATGAAGACCACGGGCGACAAGGTGGGCACGCTGCGACTCATTTCACGCGAACCCATCTCGCTCGACACGCCCATCGGCTCGGACGAGGTGTCCACGCTGGGAGAGTTGATCGCGGATCGCGGCAAGGCTTCCCCGGCAGACTCGGTGCTGGCGTCCGAAGTTCGGGAGGAAACCTCCGCGTTCCTGCGAACCCTGGTTCCGCGGGAGGAGCAGGTGCTCCGGTTGCGCTTCGGCGTGGGTTGCGGGCGCGAGCATACGCTGGAGGAGATTGGCGCGGACCTGGAGGTTACGCGCGAACGCGTGCGGCAGATCGAATTGCGCGCGCTGCGCAAACTGCGGCGGCCGGAGAGCGCCCGGCGTCTGCGGAGTCTGCTGACTTAGGCTGGACCCGCTAAGAGCGGGTCCGCAGCCTGAGAGGCTGCCCTACGGAGTTTCCTGCGATTTTTCCGGTATTCCCGCACTACATCCTTATCGGATGTATAAGCTGGACTCCTGGATTGCCGCGTGGCTCGTGCCGCTTGCGGTATACGTCCTGGTATCCGGGCTGGACGACCTGTTTCTGGATGCGGCCTTCGTCTACCGATGGGTTTCGTCCCACTGGTTTGGGCGCCCCTGGTTTCGATGGCCCTCGACAGAAGAAGTGGACGCCGCGCCGCGCCGCCGCATCGCCATTTTCGTTCCGTTATGGCGCGAGCGCGCCGTGATCGGCAGCATGCTGGAGCGAAATATCCCGGCCACGCTGTTTCACGCGGCGGAGTTTTTCGTGGGGGCGTACCCCAACGATCGCGAGACCGTGGCCGCCGTGCGCCAGGCCGCCCGGAAGTTTCCGCGGGTCCACCTGGCGCTTTGCCCGCATGACGGTCCCACGTCCAAGGCCGATTGCCTGAACTGGATCTATCAACGCATGCTGGCGCACGAAGAGGGCCACGGGGAGCGCTTCGATATGGTGGTGACGCACGATGCCGAAGATGTGATCCACCCGGAATCGCTGCGCTGGATCAACTACTACGCGGGGTCGAACGACATGGTGCAGGTGCCCGTTCTGCCGCTGGCCAAGCCCCTGCGCGAGTGGGTACACGGCTTGTACTGCGACGAATTCGCGGAGTTTCAGCTCAAGGACATTACGGTGCGCCAGACATGGGGCGGCTTCCTGCCGGGCAATGGCGTGGGCACCGCCTTCTCGCGGGCGGTGCTGGAAAAACTGGCCGGGGCGCACTCCAATCGCATGTTCGATCCCGAGTGCTTGACCGAGGACTACGAAAACGGCTGGCGCATCCGCGCCATGGGCTGCCCGCAAGTGTTCCTTCCTCTGCGCCACGAGGCCGGGGGCCTGCTGGCCACGCGCGAGTATTTCCCGCACACCTTCCGCACCGCGGTGCGGCAGCGGGCGCGCTGGGTGATGGGGATCGTGCTGCAATCCTGGGAGCGCCGCGGCTGGCAGGCTCCGGCGCGCCACCTGTACTGGCTTTGGCGGGATCGCAAGGGCGTGCTCGGGAACCTGCTCACGCCCATCCTGAATCTGCTGTTCATCTATGGGGCGATTACCTGGGGGGAAAGCAAATTCACCGGACGGCCTTGGTTGATTGCCGCGCACCATCCCGGCCTGAGGTGGCTTTTCTCGGCGACCTTCGCGTTGTCTGGTTTTCAGATGGGTATGCGTGTGCTCTGCTCGCGGCGCATTTACGGGTGGCGCTTCGCGATGGGCGTGCCGGTGCGCGCGCTGCTGGGGAACTGGCTGAATTGCGCCGCCACGGTGAGGGCGCTGGCGCTCTATTGCAACGCGAAGATGCGCGGTCTGCCTCTGGTTTGGGTCAAGACCGAGCACGCCTATCCCAACCCGGCGGCGCTGGACATCGAGATGCGTCCGCTGGGCGAGATCCTGGTGGGATCGCAGTACGTGATGCAGGCCGACGTGGACGACGCCCTGGCGGGGAAGGGCGCGGGCGAGCGCATCGGCGAATACCTGGTCCGGCGCGGCAAGCTGAGCGAAGCGGACCTGTACCTGGCGCTGAGCCTGCAGCAGAATCTGCCGCTGGCCGCGCCGGACGCGTCGGAGATTTCCGAGCCGGCCACGCGGGCCGTGCCGCCCGAGCTCTCGCGGCGGTGGCGCGTGCTGCCGTATCGCGTGGTGGCGGGACAGTTGTTCGTGGCCGGGCCGGAGTTGCCGTCCGATGAGATGACCGAGGAATTCCAGCGTTGCGCCAAGATGGAAGTGCGGTTTCACTTGGTCACGCCAACGGATTTCGAGGAGTTGGCGCGGATGTATTTGAAGTGAGGAGAAGACAGAAGACAGAAGTCAGAAGTCAGGAGTCAGGAGTCAGCAGTCAGGAGTCAGGAGTCAGCGCCCCGCCTTACCGGCTTCGGAAGCCTTCCGCGCCACCAGCCCGTAACCCTTCGTGGTGGCGTCTTTCGCGAGCGCGGCCAGATCGGCGCGGCCTTCGCCGGTATGGCCGGACCGGATGCGAATCTCGCCCCGCGCCAGGCGCGCCTCAAGCTGTACCCCGGCAAAGCCATCCTTCCGCGCGGCGACGAGCAGTGCGTCGAGACTGCGCAGCGCGGCATTCACATTTCCGCGGTCTTTGTATTCGCCGGCAGCGGCCTGGACGCGCGCGGCCGTGATCGAAACGTTGAAGAGGGAATCGGCCGCCTTCCGTTCGCCCAAGTAACTCCAGGCGCGCGCGATGGCTGCCTGGGCGCCGGGCAGTTTTCCCTGGGCCAGCAGGCAACGAGCCAGTATTTCGCAGGCATCCGCCGCGTCGCTGGGCCGGTTCTCCTTCTTGGCTCGCTCTTCGATCTGTTGTGCCAGGGCTTCGCCCGCGGCGGCGCGGCCTTCCTCAAGCGCCAAGGCCGCGAATTCGGCGTTTTCCGCCGCCAGATCGTTTTCCCCGGTTTTCCTAGCCTCCGTTTCAGCCTGGTCGAGCGTTTGCCGCGCGGCTCGCAGATCGCCCCGGATCGAGAGAAGGTGCGCGATCCCGACCAGCGATCCCGCGACGCCGGCCTGTGACGCGCGCGCCTGCGCCAGTTCCTGCTGACGAACCTTCATGGACTGCGCCAAGTCCCCTTCCAACTCCAGAACCTGGGCCAAATCGGTCTCGGAGTCCGCCAGCCATTCCTTCACGTCGCCCTGGCCGATTAGGGCGATTGCCTTGCGGAACATGGTGTCCGCCGCGCGGAGGTTGCCCTCAAGCAGCAGCAGGTTTCCCCGATTGATGGTCACCCGCACCAGGAAGGACGTGTTGTGGGCCTCCTCGGTGGCCTTCGACGCCTCGCTAAGAGCGCGCCCGGCGCCGCCATAATCGCCTTCCATCTCAAGAATGCCCCCCAGATTGCTCAAGGCGTTCGCCACGTAGAAGCTGCCCTCGCTGCGGGCGATTTCGTAGGACTCCCGGAACTGTTTCTCGGCATCCTTCAGGTTCGTGTGCAGGTCCAATATGCCTATCTGGGCGAGCGATCGCGCCACGCAAATCCGGTCGCCCAACCCGGCACAGATCTGGCTGGCCTCCACGCTGAGGGCGCGGGCCTGCGCATTCTGGCCAAGGGCCTGCAGACTGGTGGCTTGCTCGTGGAGCGCGTGCCACAGCAATCCGCGCGCGCCTTGGGCGCGGGCCTTCCGCTCGGCTTTGCCGATCGCCGCCAATGCCTCACGGTGTTTCGCCAGCTTCCCGTACGCCGCGCCTTCAGCCAAATCGATGCGCGGGTCGTCGCCCAGGGGGATCGGCAGGCGGCGGAGCGTCTCAATGGTGGCCAGCACTGCCCGCTCCTTTTGCTGCTGATCGAGCGCGCCCACCAACCGCAGTCCGTATTCCACGCTGTCCGGGTTGCGCTTGAAGAGGTCCTGGTAGATCTGCTCGGCGCGGACCCACTCCCCGCTAGCCGCGCGGTAGCGCGCTTCCACCAGCAGGCGGTCCTCGGGGGGCAGATTGGGCGAGAGGTCGAAGGCGGTCTTGGCCTCCTCGCGGCTTCTCTGCACGTAAACCAGTTCGTCCCAGACTTCGGACAATGCCGTATGCACCAGGGGAAAAGTGGGATCGCTATCGGCGGCCTTCACCAGCAGATTGCGGGCGGGAGCCCACTCGTAGGCCCGCAGGCGATCCAGCCCCTCGTAGTACAGCCGCCTGGCCTCCGGCGTAGATGGACCTGCATTGCGGAGCGCGGCGCTCTCTGCCGCGGATAGCAGTTGCACACCCAGCGCCTGGCGAACCTGCGCCCCAGCGGCGGAAACCAGATCGAACAGCCCATCCTCGCCTCCGGTCTGGGCAAGGGCCTTGATGGTCTCGCCTGTCCGGACGCTCTGCAAGCGTAAGTCCAGCCGGATTCGCTTTCCGCGCTCGCCGCCGGGCGGCGCTAGAACCTCATATTCCCCGGACACGAGCAAATCCGCGCCTAGATAGCGGCGAATTCGGTCCAACGCCTGGCGCGAAGGGGCTGGCTTGCGATCGATGCCCAGATCCTTCTCCATGTGGGCGACATCCTCGCCGGGGATCGTGCGGAGCGTCCCGTCAGCCCCGAGATCCGTATTGAGTATCCCGCCGATCGCCCCCGAGAGCCAGGCGTCATCGGCACGCCCGGATCGATTGTCCAGGGCCAACACGGCCACGGACCGGCGGACATGCACCTCGGGCGGCTTGGGTCCGGATGTGCGCAGGTAGTAGCCCGCTGCCAGAACGATCAGAAGCAAGCTGGCCAACGCGGCGCCCAGGGGCCAACGCGCGGCTGGCTCAGCGGCAGGCTTCTCTTCAGGCTCCGCTGCAATCGGGGCTACTGCCGCCGCCCCGTTCTGGGGGGAAAATACTGGCAAATACCCGCCTTTGGGAACATCGATCCGCAGCGGGTCGTGAGCGCCCTCGTCGTGGTAGTACTCGGCGAGCTTGGTGCGCAGCCGGCGGGCTTCGCTCCGCACGATGGAATCGGACTTGGGATCGAACGAAGCGGCGCGGTTGAAGACTTCCAGCCCGAGCGAGTATTCCTTGATGGCCGCGGCATTCCCGCCGAGCGTTTGCTCGACGACATGCCGCAGGAAACGGCTGAGCTGCGGGCTGTCCGCGAAGCCTTGCCAGAGCAGGATGCGGGCAAGCGCCGCGCGTACGGCCTCGCTCGGGACTGAGTTCGGGTCCGGCACATTTCCATCCCGGCGCCCGTTCACGGACCGATTATAGCAAGCTGCCGCTATCTCCTTTTAAACGGGGGTGAGTCACCCCAATCTCACCCGGAAAACCTTGTGCCAGGGCAGGCTGAACCGCTACAAATGCAATTGGAGACGGGTGTCAGGTTTATGGCTTACTATTACAAATCAACTGCGGTGCTTGCTGGTTTCTTCATGTTCGTTGGAGGGCTGCACGCCGCCAACAACTATTTTGGCGTGGCGGTAAACAGCCATTGCGAGGCAGGTACGAGTTGCCCCGGCGTGGCGGTTCCATACGACACGTCAAACACTCTGGCGGCGACCATCCAGGTTACGCTGGCCAACGGCGACAAGTACCGGGTCAACGGGCAATCCTCGGGATCCAACAATAGCGACGGGACGTACCTGCCATTCGGCCCGCTGTTCCAAGTAACGTACGAAGGCAACGCTACGGGAGGGGTTTCGGCGGCCGACACCATCAAGGTCGACTGGTACGGCGCGTTTCAGACCACCATCGCCAGCGGAAGTTTCGGTCTGAACCTTTATGGCGCTTTCAGCGAGGGCGTGGCGACCTCCAGCGAGGTGACCGGCTGTCTGAACGGCAACTGCCAGGGCCCCGCCAAACCGCCAGGGTCGTTCAATAATGGCACCGAAACCTACACGCTGGACGCGAGCGGCGGCGCCTTCGCCTTCGACAATACCTACACATTCCATTTCGGCGCCGGATCGCACGTGGGCTCCTATGTTGTGATCAACCAGACCACCGCGCTGCCCCCTCCAAACATCACTTCGTTCCAGCCGTCCAGCGGCCTGGCGGGCGCCAGCGTGACCATCACGGGAACCAATTTCACCGGGGCCAGCGCGGTTACGTTCCATCACGCCGCGGCGAGCTTCACGGTGAATTCCGCGACCGAGATTACCGCTATCGTTCCCTGCGGCGCCACTTCGGGCACGATTCAGGTCGCCACGGTGGGCGGCTTGGCCACCAGCACAACCTCGTTTACGGTGACATCCGGGACCTGCTGGAACGCGGTCGGCGATTTTTCCGTGACCTCCAACCCGCACGGCGTGTGGAGCTACGGTTGGGCGACGGCTTTTGAAGGAACATTCACCTCGCTCGCAACTTCGCAAAACCCGTGCCTCGGAATCACCGGCGTGATCTGCTGGTGGAATGGCGATGGTCTCCCGACCGCCGCCCAGATCATCCGCGACACGAATCAAGCGCCGGTCAGTTATCTAACCATCGTCGCGCCAACCGATATGCTCTGGTTGGCGATAGAAGGGAACGAGGTCATCGTGCGATGGACCGCGCCCGCAGCCGGCACGTATTCGATCGGCGGTTCGTTCAGTGGTCTCGATACGGGCCAGGCATCGGTGAACGTGGGCGTCTATCAGGA
>Ga0181525_10004730_pt1 | contig 10324 bp, 7 predicted proteins | sample PEATcosm2014_Bin_48_FD_121100 | JGI IMG/M metagenome (GOLD analysis project Ga0181525, IMG submission 121100) | Peatland microbial communities from MTU Mesocosm Facility, Houghton, MI, USA - PEATcosm2014_Bin06_10_metaG | ecosystem: Environmental > Terrestrial > Soil > Wetlands > Peat | place...
ATAAAAAAGTCTTTCATGACCACAAAGCAAGCCCGTATAATAGCCGCCGGCAGGCATTGACCGAAGCCCTACAAGCAAAGTCCGGGGAAGTCAGAGAGTGAATACTGTGTGCATGCCCTCGTAAGAGGGAAGCCTGATGTATTACCGAGACATCCACTTAACATTCCGGGCCTTCGGTCAATCCTGCCTTTTAATGAGATCAATTTAAGACCATTTTAAGCTCGATTTAAGCCTCTCTTAAGCCTGAAACCGACCATTTCTCATAAAAATGCCCCCAATTTAGCCCTCTAAGTACTTAACATATATACAAAACTCAAAATGCAAGCCAAAAAATGTGCAATTTAGGGTTTCCCCTCAAGGAGTTTTTCTGTAAGATACCCGCCATGCAAACAATCATGAACTTTTCAAAATCACTCGTTATCTTCATCCTGTGTTGCAGCTTGCTGACAACCTGGTACGGTAGCGAGACCGAAGTGATTAACCTGCACCCGACGACTTATCACGAGATAAGCCGCAAGGTTTCGGGCAGCACGACGACAGCTATTCTTCCTGCTGCTCCGGCCAAAACAGGTGAATCCATCTGGCACAGCATGAGCCGTCAGTTCAAGCTGGATACGCGTGCGCAATCGGCACAAGTCCAGGCTGAAATACGCAAAATGCTGGCAGGCGGCAGAATTAATGAAATTCTGAAGGCCGCTATTCCCTATATTTATTTCATTCACAAGCAGACTGAAGCGCGCGGCTTGCCGGCTGAGCTTGCTTTGATTCCTGTGATTGAAAGTGAATTTAATCCTTACGATCGTTCAAGCGTCGGTGCGACGGGCTTGTGGCAGTTAATGGCAGTGACTGCAGGCGAGCTTGGCATCAAGGTTCGTTCTGGTTACGACGGTCGTCGTAATGTCATGGCGTCTACTCGAGCGGCATTGGCCTATTTCAAAGATCTTGGCCAGTTATTTAATGGCAACTGGTATCTTGCCATTGCTGCTTATAATTGCGGTCAGGTGAGAGTGCAGTCTGCTATGCGTAAAACCGGTATGAAAACTTTCTGGGGTTTACCTTTGCCGCAGGAAACAAAATATTATGTGCCGCGTTTGCTCGCTGTTGCAGAAATTGTTAAACATCCTGAAAAGTACGGCGTGAAATTGCCGCAGGTTGGCAGTAAGCCTTATTTTGAAGCGCTGGAAGTTTCAAAGTCCGTCAATATAGAAAAAGTGGCTAAACAGGCTGGTGTCAGCATGGAAACCATGAGCAAATTAAACCCGGATTATACCCGCGGCTCACATCCCGATGTGCATGCGAAAAAAGAACCGAAAACAATTCTGGTGCCTGTTAATAAAGTGCCGGAAGTAAAAGCAGCGGTGCATTCTTAGTTCTTAGAAAGTAATTTGCATATCATAGACCCTCACCCCTACCCCTCTCCCCTCGCAAAGAGCGCTCCGGGAGAGGGGAACGCTCTCCGCAGTTAGTGTGCCTCACCACCAAAGAACGCTCTCCATAATAAGCACTCTTGTAACGATCATTCTAAAAATACTCAAAAAACCAATCTCATACCCTCATTTCATCCATTGTCTATACTTATAAATAAATAATTACACATAAAAAAAGCCTTATAACGGCAAGAGCGGGGAGGGTGGTCCATGCGAACTACGCGAAGTGGTGAGGATTATCTTAAATATATTGCGGTCTATCCTCATGAACTTGAACAGGAAAAAATAAATGATCTGATCGCATTACGCAAAAATATCAATGAGCAGCTTGCAGATGATAATAGCCAATTATCCATCCAGCTTCGCAGCTTGTCTGAAAATGACAAAACCCTATTAATGTCTGCACTCATTTGCAATGATGGTGAAAGAATCAGAAATATCATTTATCCAGCACTGGCCAGCAGTCAAAATGAAGCTGAAAAAACCTGGGAGCTCAGTCAATATATTTCTGTCGCAGAAAGTCCGGCAATACAGGGAAATGATTTATTTAATCGTACAACGCAATTAATCTTGCAAAAGTTGCTGAAGACAAAAGAAAATGAAGATCTCACTTCGTATGATGTGACAAGAATACTCACGAATGCGATGGCAAGAATACCTGACACCATAATGACTGTGGTCGTTAAAACAAAAATCTGCGATATCATTTATCCATCGCATCAAGGACTATTCACTGAATACAATGAATACGTCACGCCAATTACAGAAAATATTCCTGCAAATAAAATCAGATTTAGCCAATTTAAAGTCGCAGCTTCTGCTGCGAATAAAATAGATTATTCAGAATATATCTTGTTATCACTGGGTTTATTGCAAAATTATGCAGATAAAACAGTCATAGATGAAATTCACCAGCAATACATTAATATCAATTATGAAAAATGCATGGAGATCATTGGAAAAATTTGTGATGACTTCAAAAATGAAATTGATGCAGCAAACGGCAAAGGCGCATCATTATGGATTAAAGAGGCTGGCAAAAAAGCGCATGAAGTTAACATCGAAAGAAATTATAGCCGGCGGTTTTTTGAAAATAGAATAGCAGGACTTTACTACGGGCAGGCCGCTAATTTTGATGGTATCAACAGAATTAATCATTATTTTCTTGGGCCGCCGCACGGGCATTATGAAAATGTAAAAGATATCAATGGTGTGTTATCTGCATTTGCTTCAATCAATGACATACCAGGAGCTGACATACTTGCAAGACGAACAATCATCAGAAGACAGATGAGTGTTATGAAGCGCAAAGGCCGCATACAAAGAAAAGGATATCTGCCAAAAGATGAAGAGGGCGAAGAAGGAAAGATGAGCCAGTATGAAGTTTTTAGCAAAAACAAAGGTGTCATGCTTTCAAAGCAGCCTAATTATACAACTGATCTTGCTAATGAAGACTTAAGAAATAACAATCCTGATATTAATTATTTCAAACAGGATGAAAGCCTGTATCCACTCATGATGAAAAGATCGGCTTATGTCGCTTCTATCTCTGGGCATGCTATTTTGATGACAGCCATTCTTGAAAAATACATGCAGGAAAATAAGGACAGCAACACATTGGAGGAAGACATCAATCATTACGTCAAAGCATTCACGGCAAATTATATAGGCAGAGGTTATCACAGCCTGCTTGAAATGATAGATATCTTTAGAGACCCTGTTATTCAAAAAGTATTTAATGATTGTAATGTTAAGCTTGATTTGAGTTGGTCTTCGCCCATTCTTTCCCAGGCCTTCATGGATACTCAAGGGTATACACGTGAATTAGTCTTGCAGCGAGCCATGCGATCTGAATTATTTGCGGCTAAAGTTCTGGATAAATTGCATTTGGCTGTTGCAAAAAATGATTTAACCCGGGTACAGAATTTATTATCAGCAGGTACAAAAACAGATGTCCGCGATCAGGAGGGTAGAACAGCGCTGCATTATGCAGTAGCAAATGCATCACTTGATATTGCAATAGAGTTGATAAGGCACAGCAAAGTGTCTGATCTTAATATTGAAGATAATCGCGGCATGACGCCGTTATATATTGCAATCAGTCTGAATAAAGAAGAATTGATTAGCAAATTGATAGAATCGGGTGCGGATATTCATGCAGTTAACAAAGACGGTATCACACCATTTCATCTTGCGATGTCAAAAAACCAGTTTGATATTATCAATATTTTTCTGAAAAATGGTGTAGAGATAAATGCAAATCAACTGGATTCCATTTTGCTGAGTGCTGTAGAACATAAGCATCTTGAATTAATCGCGACAATACTGGATAAAAATAAAGAAATTGAAAATACCTTTCTCGAAACATTGGTGCAGCATGCTAAATCAAATCATGTGTATGATAACGATTTCGCTGATATTATTAACAAAAAGAAGCTGGAAAATTATATTAGCGAAACCAGTAAACGAGAAAAAGATTCAGGTGCGCTGCTCGGTTTATTTCAACATAAATCTGCCGGCACAAAACAAGCTGCGGCTAAAGCCTTATATGCGGTTGCTTATGGGGATGCTAACATGAATTCGCTTGGACAATTTGAATCTTCCTTAAACGACGGCAGACTCAAATTGCTCTACGAGAATATCAAGAAAAGTAATCAGAAAATGAATCAGATTCTAAAATCAGGAAAACGGCTGTAAGGGTCTAATTTAAAAAATAAAATCAGCTTCTTGTTTTATACGCTAGAATTAAGGTTATAAAACTAAAAAGAGGAGTGCGTTATGCGTACGAAATGGATAGTGATCTTATTTACCTTTTTGACATTACTGCAATTACCACTCGCCTCATTTAGCCGTACTCATCACAGAAGCGGCGGATCAATGCCTGGTGAAATATCAGCACCGGGAGAAAAGGTCATTATCATTGATCCGAATATCCATGCTTTTGGTGCTTATGATGCAAGCGGACATTTGCTGCGTACAGGTCTTGTGACAGCAGGAAATTCTTATTGCCGTGATATTCATCGCGGATGCAGAACACGATCAGGCAGTTTCCGTATTTATTCGCTAGGCGGTCCTGGCTGCAGATCACATCGTTATCCTTTACCGCACGGCGGCGCACCCATGCCTTATTGCATGTTCTTTAATGGCAATCAGGGCTTGCACGGATCGTATGAAGTGGTTTACGGCAATATTAGCCACGGATGCGTGCGTATGCATGTCGCAGATGCAAGATGGCTGCGCTACAACTTTGTAGAAGGGCCAAGCGGCAGCAATGGCTATCGCGGCACGCGTGTCATTGTTCGTCCCTATTAAATTAAATTCTGGAATAAGCACGTGGCGGCATGATGCAGATAGGGAGATCTTCTTCCCGCCATTTGCTTATCACATGAATTAATTTAAATTTCACAGAAACATCAGTGATGGTCTCAGCCCGAATAAATGTTTTTAGATTTTCGATTAATATCGCATTACTCGGATGTTGTAAAAAATGCCTGAGTAAACCATCATTTTTTGTCTCAATATATTTCATTAATCCATAACTAAAATCCCCGAATCCATAAATAAAATCCCCGCATTTAGCAGGGTTTTCGTTTTTCATAGAGAGTTTAAGCATCGCATCGAAGTTCGTCATTAAATGAGCGTTCTCTTCGCACCAGATATGAAAGGTTTCACTCACGTAAGGTGCAAGGAAAAAATCGCAATTGTCTTTGATAAAATTCAGAACAAGCATAAAGTCTTTGTCTGGGCGTGGAGTAAAGAATTTATATGAATGAGTGGGTTTGTAGACATGCCTAAGCAGCGAATGACTGATGGTGAGAAGGAAATTCTCTAATCGGGGAAAATACGTATTACAAAAATGTGTGAGACGATGTTCCTGTTTTTCTTTAGTCATCGAAAAATCTATGACACTTCTGTCGGGATAAAAATCAACATGCGGGAATTGTTCATGAATGAGAGGCTGATCCATTGCCAGAATAAATCTCGAATGAACTTTGCGAAATCTTTCTCTTAATGTTTGACACTGGCTTGTAATACGATCGAAGACTTCATCGGTTAACGCATCGTCATCAGGATAATCCCGCATTTCTGTCGTCATGCTGCGGTACTCATTCCGGTAAGCACGATAAAAATCCGACAGCTTGTCTATATGATCCAAGATGTCATTGTATTTCTTGCGGAGATGATCTTTCTCAGGGATGGCTTCCTCAAAAGCGGGCAGGACGTCTTTATCAAGCATAGCGATAAGCTGAGACAGATACTGGGTTTCACTATCGGCGGTTTCAAGCATTTTTCTAATCATGATATGGCGCATTTTTATACTCCTAGTTTTGTATTTTTGCCTACTATAGCGGGAATAAAAAAAATGGCAAGTAGTTGATGTCATCCTGAGGGCGGAGAGCTGTCATCCTGAGGGCGCTTTTTGCCCGAAGGACCTCCTGCTAAAAAAAGCGTTCTTAAGCAGGAGGTCCTTCGGGCAAAAAGCGCCCTCAGGATGACAGCACTTCATAGTATTATTATTCTAAGAACATGAAATGAGTGATAAAAATTTTAGCTGGTTAATTTTTCCTTAAGAATTATGGAGGATGATTTTAAAAAACGGACAAACATTAATCAGAAAATATAAGGAGTTCCCGCTATGCTTTCAGGAACAGATATTGCAAGCACCGCTGTCACGACAACCGCTTCAGGTGTCCTTGATATGACAAATGGAAATAAACAACTAGGGAGTAATGCCTTATTCGAAATGGTTGCTTCTGCTTCGCCCACCAACACGACTACCGCTGTGATGGCTGGTGTGGGTGCTTTTATTGGTCTTTCCTACGTGATTTTTAAAGCGGGGAAATTTGGCTACAAACTCTATCAGGATCATGTGACTGAGACAGTTATCAAGAAGATGGAATGGATTAATAGTCTGGTAACGAAAGCAATGATAAACAAAACAGTTAAATTGCCGCTTCCATTTAGTATTACGGTGGATGATAGCGGTAAGAAGAAAGTAGATGCCATTCATTTTTCTGCTGAAGCATTGAAATTAAAAGGCACAAGGAAGCCGCGTCAGACGTCTCGTGCTCTTTCCAAATACGAGGAATGTATTTCAGATGGAATTGACTATTCGAAAGCTTTTGAAAATTCCTTGCAGGGCGATCACGAAAAATCAAAAACCGCGGACCTCATGGGTGAACACGGTGTCATCATACATTTTATTCACTGGCTGATTGAGATACAGGATTCGTACTGCCTCAAATTTGGAGGATACGATTATGATATTGAAGCGCTCGAGATAGTGTTAGCTGTGATTAGTGAATACTCATCCAAAGATAAATCCACACATACACGTGATTTCAGCCGTTTATCTGATGTATTTACTGCGCTGAGTGAGGCAAAAGAACATCTGGAAATCCGTCGAGAGATGCGGAGCCTGAGTGAAATTATTAGGGACATGTGTGACGATTGCGGAGAGTTAAGCAAAGAGTTTCTTAAAGCTTTAGCCATGCTTGTTAATGAAGAAAAACATCGCGAACAAATTACCAATATAACAAGACGTGTATTGGCTGATGGCAAAATACAAAGGCCGTATATTAAAAAAGTAATGAAAGTTCTTAATGTTCAAGGCCATGAAATTCTTATTCATGAATCTCCTTTTAAAAACTGTCTTGTTCAGTCAGCAAAATACTCTACCAAAGTAGTAGATGCTGATATCACACTGCAAAAACAGGATATTCCTCGTGTAAGCGACCTTATTATCACTCCGAATATCAAAGAATATCGCCGTCTTGAACATACAGAGAATTTAAGCAGCGAAGAAAAAAAAGAAAAAGATAAGATTCATAAAAAATTAATAGCTCTTGAGGAATTCTTTGGAACCTGTACCAGTTTTATTACAAAAATGCGGCATGATGAAGAAAATAAACAGCCTGTTTATATTCCAATTAAAGGATCGGCAAATTATGAATTGATGGTAGAAAGAGCTGGCGTTATCGTCAATATTTTCACTATTGATATCCAGCTAGATACGCTGAGATATTATGGTAACAAGCTTGATAAAGGGCTTGAGTTATTAGGAGAGATTTATATTACCAGCAAAGAAAACATGAAAGTCTTCAAGCGTATCAACCAGGTTTTTGAGAAAATTCTCGAGACCCGTAAAACCTTGATAGCAGATTTTAGAAAAATTGACGAGGCAAGTAAAAAAGCCATGGATCTTTTTCAAGAAATGGGGCTGCGCACCATGCTGGAAGAGGCTATCAAGAGGACAGAAAAACTTGTCACGAATGCAAAAAATCTGATAGCAGATTACTGGGAAAAAAATAAGGATATGACCCAGAAACTTCATGAGATGGCAAAAGATGATTTGTATTCTGCTACAGATTTAATTGAAGACTATTTTTATTTGCAAACCATCAGAGAGAAAAAACAGCCATCCAGCAGGCGGCATTCTGATGGAGAAACACCGCGCACACGTTTGACAAATATGTTTAGTCCGGAGATAGCAGCGGGTCATGTAAAAAATTCTGTGGTGCCTCTCCTGCCTTTGACGAAAATAAAATTCAAACCGAATGAAAAGTCCAACGTTAATAGCAATACGGATATCATTGCCAAATCGGGAAGCAGTAAAAAATTTCTTCCCAAGGCGCTTAATAAATTTCGTAAGAGTGATAAGAGAAAACGTGCATCGGGTTCTGATCTTTCCGTGAATGATTCGGCTGTATCAGTAAGTGAAGTTCCAGAAGTCACGCAATCAGAAATGATGCTGGAGACTAGCAAGACAGCTGTTGTCGATACGACTGAAGCCGCATCTACAAAATTACCTGATAAACTTCGCACTTCTTCTGCAAACATTTCTGCTAATCCATCTGCAAATAAATTACCGCGGACTAAATCTGTACTCAGAAGACCTACTTCCCGCAAAGCGCCTGTGCCCAAAGAAGAAGATAACTCTCCGGAAGTGCAAGAGATAAAAAAAGATATCAATTATCTGGAGCGTCTTATTGCAATTAAAAGTGCAATGAATCGTGTGAGTGATACGCTGACGGGTTTAAAGAAAATACCTGATTTCAAAATTAATCCGTATCTGACTTTTTATAATGTGTTAAATGCAGAATATAAATCCATTGAAGACATGATACGTGAGCCGAATAAGACTAACGAACGTCGTGAAAAACTGGATAATCTGCTGAATTTAATGATAGATGTGTCAGCGTCTGCAGAAACTTTCTTCGCAAAGAATGATGTTGAGCACTTGCATCTGCTGCATGAAAAGATCACCAATTCCAAATACACTTTATTCATTGATAGACACAAGGATACCTGGAAGCAAAGATTCTTTTACACGCAGAGCAGGAAGAATGTAAATAACCTTTATGCTGCTTGCGCGAAAATTGAGAGAGTGCTGCCGGTTGGGGAGATTGAGGGTGTGAAGGCGAAGATGTGATGGTTGGTTGGTGTGGAGAGCTGTCATTGTGAGGAGGATTATTGCACGAGGGTACGTCGTTGCGAGGAGCGTTTTTTGCGACGAAGCAATCCAGTCTTTGACTTTAGCAAGGCTACAACCCTTGGCATGCTAACGTCACATACTGGATTGCTTCGTCGCAAAAAACGCTCCTCGCAACGACGTACCCTCGTGCAATAATCCTCCTCACAATGACAGCTCTTCGTCGCAACGATTTCTCTCACCTAACCGGCGCTGTCATCGTTGCCGCACTCACCGCCGCACTATTCTGCAAATCATTTGGTGAAGGCAGCGCGCCTGGATACGTCGTATTCCCCCCTAAAGCCGGCGTATTCTTTCCACTCTCAGCACAGCCTGTCATTAATCCCAATAACATTAAACTGACAAAAAATATTTTATTCATGATGATTGATCCTTAGTTACGAACGGGGGGCAGCATGGTTTGCGCATTGATAGCATTATTCTGCTGTATTCTGCCAGGCGGTGCGAGAGGTGCATTGTATTCTCCGAATCCGCCTAGTGATGGGGTGCGTTTATCTGGCGGGTTTGCACAGCCTGATAACAAACTCATTTGCATTAATATGATGCTTGCAAGTAAAAGATATTTCATAAGAAACCTCATCCCTGATAATTGAAAAAAGAGTATAACGTTTTTAAATCTGGACTATCAAACATTAATCGTTAATTTCAGCGAAACCACATTTCCTGCACTTTTGTTTACACCTGTCACTAAAAACATGCCGCCGGTATGAATGTTTTCATTCTGGAAAAAGGCATGCGCATAACCGCCATCCAGCATAATATGCTTATTAAATTTGTATCCCACTGACACACCGAGTACCAGGCTGTCGCCATTGCTAATCTGATAATTGGGATTCGCAGGTGTTTGTACGTAACTGGCAGCAGGACGAATGACAAGCGCAGGTGTCACTTTGTAATTTGCTCCCACGGTGAGAAGCCAGGTGTTACGAAAATGAAATGGAATATTGGCATAAGGGATGATGACAGATGCTGTGCCTATCTGTGTTGCAATATTGTAAGCATTGAGATGATTGAAAACATCCCATTGAATGTAATGCACCGTACCCATGACGGCGAATTGCTGGTTTATAAAATAATTAACGGACACTACACTTCTCGCCGGTGTCCAAAAGGTAAAATGAAAATTATTTGCAGTGATGGATGGCGTGCCATTGAAGCTGCTGCTGCCGCTTAAACGATACGTCATTAAACTGCGGTAATTGATACCGATGAGTGTGGATGATGCAGGCCTAATGAGCATGCCGATATCTGCTCCAAGCGCAGAACCGCTCGCGCTATTGCGGCTTTGACTGCCTGGAATATTTAATGCAGGCAAGCCAGTGATAGGCTCAGTTAAAAAATGCGCGCGGGAAAAATTTAATCCCATGCCAAGTGCAAGACATTCATTGATTTTGAATCCGATGGC
>Ga0181525_10004732_pt1 | contig 10324 bp, 11 predicted proteins | sample PEATcosm2014_Bin_48_FD_121100 | JGI IMG/M metagenome (GOLD analysis project Ga0181525, IMG submission 121100) | Peatland microbial communities from MTU Mesocosm Facility, Houghton, MI, USA - PEATcosm2014_Bin06_10_metaG | ecosystem: Environmental > Terrestrial > Soil > Wetlands > Peat | place...
AACCACCAATTGTTTGGTGAGCGCGAGATTTTGCTTTGCCGCATTCGCGGTGGCCTCTTCGGCTCGATACGCCGCAAGAGCTTGCGCGTAACGCGTCGCTTCGTCTTGATCGTCGAGCTGAATCAGCAGATCGCCCTTCTTCACGTAGCGATTCGTGTCGGTATAGATCGTTTGGACGCGCTCTGATATCTTAGGCGTCACCGTGACGATGTCGGCCTCGACGTACGCGTCGTCAGTCGATTGATGCGTCGTCGCATACGCGATGAAGCGCACGCCGTAGAACAACACGACCAATGCAACGATCACGCCCCCAACGATCAAGAGTTGACGCATCGGCCCCGACGGGCCGCGGCGCTTCGGCTCCTTAGCCTCGGCGTTTGCGTTGCCGTCTGCGGCCGGTGCGGCCGGCCCATTGGGCGGACGCGGCGTCGTGGTCTCTTTCGTTTCCAAGTTTATCTCTTCACCCCATGAAGAATTGCATCGACAAAGGCCGGGATGAGGGCTTGCGGACGACCTTCGTCGCCCCAGTCAAGCCGCTTTGACTTCATTGCTAGTGCAAACATCGTTCCCATAATCAGCGCCGCAAGCTGCCTCGAGTTGCCGCGAATCGCACCCCGGTCGACTTGCGTTTGGAGATAGCTCATCAGGCGCTGCATAATTTCGGTCGGTCCCCGCAGGCATGACGGAACCTGATCGGGGTCGGTTTCCTCTTCAGCCAGACTGATGCGAATGATGGCTTGGTTGCGGAGCATCCGCTCGTACAGCGCGGTGCAAATCTGAATCAGGTCTGACTCGATCTCGCCGGTCAGACAATCCAGCGCCGCGACCAGCCCCAGCTGCTCGACGCTCCACTCGCGCATCGCCTCGAGAAGTGCTGTTTTATTCCCAAAATGGCGGAAAAGCGTGGCTTCGTTGACGGCGGCGCGCTCGGCAACTTCTCGCGTCGTCGTCCCGCGCGTACCGTTGCGTTCGAACACCGCTCGCGCGGCGCGCAAGATACGCTCCCGCGTCGAGGATCCTTCGAGGGCCTGTTCGTGTGCTTGCAGCGTCATCGTGCGCCCAGAACCAGCAGCGCGACGATGGCTCCCGCCAGTCCTCCGGCGATGCTGCGCACCCCGCTGCTGCGCCGTTTGCGCTTCCGCGCGACTTTCGGACGCGGTTCGTCGGCGTTCGCGACGACCTTGAATACTTTATCCAGACCCGTCTCGCCCAGCGTCACCAGCAAGTCCGGACGGGTGACATGAAGCTCAACCGTGCCTCCGGCGTCCCGCATGCGCCGTAGGGCCGTGATCAAAGCGTTCATCATCGCCGCATCGAGGTCCGCGATCTCGTCGAGACCAACGGTGAGCGTCTGGTCACCCTTTTGCGCCGACTCGTCGACGGCGGAGACCAGGCCTGAGGTGTTCGACTCAGCGGGAGGGAGCTTAAAATACATGACGGCGGGACAGTCCTTATGAAAGTGAGTACTTGCATGCTTAGTTTACGAAAAATATAACCCGAATGCAAGTACTTACACGCACGCAAGGTGGGCCGAGGCACTGACCGACACCGAGCTCGCCCGCCTCGCTGAGGAAAGCGGCCTCGTTAGGCCGGCGATGATGGTCGTCCGGATGCGGGACGGACTGCGAGCAGCCTATCGTCCCAAGCGGCCGCTCTACCCGGCCAGCATGATCAAGGTCCCGCTGGTAGCCGCGGCTCTGATCTTACGCGACCGCGGCGAGGTCCCGCCTGGTACCGTCCCGATCGACGCCGCGAACCTGACCGCGAACGACGGCGCCTCACCGCTCGTCGAGGGCTACGCGAGCAGCTTCGACGAGCTTTGCACCCTCGCGATCGTGCGCTCGGACAACGTCGCGACGAACCAGCTCTTCGATCTCGCCGGGCGCGAACGCGCGACAAGCATCCTGCGCAGCGTCCTCGGCCTCGAGGGAACCGGCCTGCGCCGGAAGCTTTCCGGCGCGCATCCGCTGCTGCGCGATCCGGCGCAATTCGGCCGGAATACGCATCCCGCGAACGATGCCGCGCGCCTCTTCTGCGCGATCGCAAACGACGCGTTTCCCGGTGCGCGCTTCCTCTTATCATTGCTTGAACGTCAGGAGTGGAACGCAAAGCTCTCCGCGGGCCTCGCCGCAGGCGACCGCTTTGCACATAAGACCGGAGATACCGACGAGGTCTCGCACGACGGCGGAATCCTGGTGACGGGGAGCGGTGAGCGGTTCGTCGTTGTCGTCTACAGCGCAAGCGCATCGTGCCCGGACACCGACGCGCGTTTCGCGGCGTTGATGCGCGCGCTGCGCGCGTCGCTGGAGGCACGCACGAGAGCCGCGACGTAATGCCGGTCGCATGTTGAAAATAGTCGCGTTTGTCTGCGGAATTCTCTTGATTGCGTCGCCGACGTTCGGAGCCGGCAAGAGCATCAAGGCCGGCGTCGTCGCCGACGTCAGCGGCGGAGCGGCCGTTTACGGCGTCTCCCAAAAGAATGCTTACCTGTTGGCGATGGACGACATGAAGGCCGGCATCATTAATACCGGCGGAAATACGCTGACCTTTGACGTCGGCGATAACGCGACGGATCCGAATCAAGCTGCGAACCTCTTCCAGCGCTTCACGACGGACGGCAGCGCGATCATTCTCGGCCCAACGCTCTCCGGCGAAGCATTCAAAGCTCAGCCGATTGCGGTGCGCGCGAACATCCCCGTGCTGGCAACGTCAAACACGGCGCCCGGGATCACGCGCCAGGGATCCTGCGTATTCCGCGACGCGCTTTCGGAAGAGCAAGTCGTCCCTGCGACGGTCGCCAAGACGTACGCCGCTTGGAAGTACAAGACGGCTGCAATCATCTACGGTGACGACAACGCGTTTACGAAGACCGACTTCGCGGTTTTTTCCGATGAAATGAAAAAGCGCGGCGTCAACATCGTCGACGTCGAAACGTATCACACCAAAGACGTCGACTTTCAAGCTCAGCTGACCAAGATCAAAGCGGCCAAGCCGGACGTACTGGTCGTCGGCGCGCTGTTCGATGAAGGGACGAAGATCATCTCGCAAGCCTCGACGCTCGGTTTGCGCGTTCACATGGTCGGCGGTAACGGCCTGAACTCGACCAAAATGGTCGATGCCGCCGGTCAAGGCGCAATCGGTGCGGTCGTCGGAGCCGCGTGGTTCATCGACAACGGCTACGGCGGAAACAAAGCCTTCGTGGCGCGCTATAAGAAAGCGTTCGGCTCATTGCCGGATCAATTCGCGGCGCAATCATACGCCGCGGCACAAGTCATCGCGCAGCTGGTTCGCTCAGGCGCTTCGACGCCGGGCGAGATGTGTGACGGACTTCGAAATCTGAAGATCGCGGAGACCGTGCTCGGGCCCATCGCGTTCGATGCCAATCGTGACGTACGCAGCGCACCGGTGATCTTGAAGATCGTTCCCGGCGGCTTCGCATACTTCTAGCACAACAGCTCGCAAACGGCATCTTCCTCGGAGCGACCTATGCGCTCTTCGCAATAGGCTATACACTGGTGTTCGGTGTCCTCGATATCCTGAATCTGGCGCACGCCGCGATCTTCATGCTCGCGGCGTTCGTCTGTCTGTCGGTCGTCCTCGCCGGATATCCGCTCGCCGCGGGAATACTTGTCGCGATCGTAGTCGCGGGTCTGGTCGGCATCATCCTCGATCGCGTTGCATTCGCGCCTCTGCGCCGGCGCAACGCAGGAACGCTCGTCCCGCTGATCTCGAGCATCGGCTTCGCGATCATCGTTGAAGCCATTGCACGTGGTCTGTACGGCGTCAACGATCATCAATTTCCGTCGCTCGTGCGGCAAGCGACGCCGATCGTACTCGGGCCCGTGACGTTTACGTTCTTTGACGTGACAATTCTAGGAGCGTCGATCCTGCTCATGGTCGCGCTCGCGTACGTTATGCGTTCGACGAAAATCGGCCGCGATATACGTGCGGTCGCCGACGACCGGATCGCATCGGCACTGCTCGGAATCGACATCGAGTGGACAATCGCGCTTACTTTTTTCATCGCCTCTGCGCTGGGCGGTGCCGCCGGAGTCCTCGCCGGCCTGCAATATAACAGCGTGGTTTTCGACATGGGGAACCGCATCGAGCTCAAGGGCCTGGCCGTGATCATTCTGGGCGGCATGGGCAGCATTACCGGCGCCGTCATCGGCGGATTCATCCTCGGCATCACCGAGACGTTGGCCGTTGCGTTCATCTCATCGAGCTGGCGCGACGCAATCGCGTTTGGCGTCATGTTTGCGATCTTGATCGCGCGCCCCGCCGGGATTCTCGGACGGCGCGCACTCCGAACTTCCTAACGACGTGCACGAGCTCGTCATGCTTTTCACGCGTTACCACACGCTTGTCGATCAGATCGGCATCAACGCGATTCTCGCGTTGTCGCTTTCCGTGTGCTTGCGCGCAGGCCAGCTGGCGCTCGCGCAGGCCGCGTTCATGGGAATTGCCGGCTACGTCTCGGCGATCGCGGTCGTTACGTTCGGCTGGCCGCTCGTACTCGCCGCACCAGTCGCGGTCGCGGTTTCCACGCTCGTCGGCGCATTGCTGGCGTTACCGGTCGAACGCTTGCGCGGTGTTTATCTCGCAATCGCAACGATCGGATTCGGCGAGATCGTACGTATCGTCGCGTACAATGAACCGATCACGGGTGGCGGCGACGGCCTGAACGGCATTCCACCGCTGCTCTCAACGCCGTGGATCTACGGCACGCTGCTTGCGATCGGCGCGATCCTGTACGCGGTGCGCAATTCGCGTTTCGCGCTTGCGCAAGCAATCACACGCGAAGATGAAGCCGCAGCAGCCGGCGTCGGCGTCGACACCGGGCGTGTCCGCATCGCGACGCTCGCCTGCGCGGGTGCAATCGCAGGCTGTGCCGGCGTCCTCTACGCGTTCACGAACTTCTTTCTGACGCCATCCGATTTCGCGTTCGGCCGGATGGAGCAGATCCTGGTGTATTGCGTGATCGGCGGCGTGACCTCGCCGCTTGGTGCTGTGCTCGGTGCCGCCGTCATGTCGATTTTGCCGGAAGCATTTCGCTTTCTCCAAGATTTCCGCGACGTGCTGAGCGGCGTCGTTTTGCTGGCCGTCATCGTTTTCGCGCCCGGCGGAATCGCGGCAGCGTGGAGCGCTGTGCGCAAGAAACCCGCAGCGCAGATCGGCAACGCGTAGTGGCCCTCTCGCTCGAGAGCGTCCGCGTGCGTTTCGGTGGCGTCGATGCGCTGGCCGGCGTTTCGCTGCGCATCGAACCTGGGTCGGTCGTCGGCCTCATCGGACCGAACGGCGCGGGGAAGACGACGCTCGTCAACGCGACGACCGGAACAGCACCATTGGCAGCGGGAAGGGTTATGCTCGGCGACACGCGCCTCGACGGAAAGCCTCCGTTTGCAATCGCGCGCTCCGGCATTGCGCGGACCTACCAGAACATTCGGCTCTTCGGTGCGCTCGACGTCGAAGACAACGTGCGCGCAGGGGCCATCCGCAAGCGCGACCTCACGTCTGCGGCGATGCAAGCGCTCCTGAAGCGCGTAGGAATGCAAGGCGCCGATCTCGGCGCGACCGCATCAACGCTTGCATACGGCGATCAACGGCGCCTCGAGATCGCGCGTGCGCTTGCGGCCTCGCCGACAATCCTCATGCTCGACGAACCGGCAGCCGGGATGAACCCGAGCGAGACGCAAGCACTTGCGACGCTCGTTCGCGCGATTGCGGCAGACGGAATCGGCGTACTCCTGATCGAGCACGACGTCGGGCTCGTGCGCAAGGTTTGCGATCGCGTCACCGTGTTGAACTTCGGAACCGTGCTCGCCGAAGGAACGCCCGACGAAATCGCGCACGACCCCGCGGTCATCGAAGCCTAGCTCGGAGCGGCCGTCTGATGGCGCTGCTGGAAGTCGATGGGCTCGTCGCAGGCTACGGCAAGATCGAAGTGTTGCACGGCGTCTCGCTCGCACTCGAGGAAGGCACGTTGTGCGCTATTGTCGGCGCAAACGGCGCGGGGAAAACGACCCTGTTGCGAACGATTTCGGCGCTCGTTCCGAAGCGCGGCGGAAGCGTCCGTTTCGGGGGCGACGACGTGAGCTCGATGAGCGCACACACAATCGTGCGACGTGGGTTGGCGCACGTCCCCGAGGGACGCCGCATGCTGGCGCATCTTACCGTCGAGGAAAATCTGCTCGTTGCCGGAGCCGTGCGCCGCGATCGCGGCGTTACCGCCGACATCGATGCGATGTTCGCGCGCTTTCCGATCTTGGGGACGCGGCGCGATCTGCCTGCGGGTTCGCTCTCCGGTGGCGAACAACAGATGCTCGCGATCGCACGCGCACTTGTTTCGCGGCCACGCGCGCTCCTGCTCGACGAGCCGTCGATGGGACTTGCGCCCAAACTGGTTGCCGAGATTTTTTCGATCGTTCGCGAGGAACGCGAACGCGGCGCTTCGATTCTCTTGGTCGAGCAGAACGCGCGCGCCGCGCTCGCGCTCGCCGATCGCGCCTACGTTCTCGAGCGCGGGAAAGTGGTGCTCGAGGGCACGGGTAAAGATTTGCTCGAGCGCGCCGACGTAACCGCGGCGTATCTGGGAGGATCCTAAACTGTCATCCCGAGCGAAGACGAGGGACAGCTACTGTCCGTTCCAGGCCGTGAACGGCGCAGGCTTGTTCGCAGGTGCCCCGACGTCGATCGTAATGTCGGTGTGTTGCGCCAGCGGAATCATGCGCGGGTCGCCGGCGTAACGATTGCCGTTGAGCCAAACGGTTATCTTCTCGCCCGGATGAAGCTTGGCGTCGGATGCGCGCGTGCGCGTGAGCGGCTCACCCCACACGGCAAAGAATTGTCCCAGCGTAAACGAGCGCACGACGGGCGATTCGATATGAATGATGCCATCCGGCGTGTGCGTGTGCAGCCAATAGAAACACTGACCGAAAATCGGGCGGCCGACCGAATCGGGAATCGCTAGCGCACGGCCGTGATCGTTGATCGTCAGATGCGCGTGGATGTGGTACGCCGTGCCCTCCATCTTGTCGCAGCGTATCCCCGCGACGGTCTCGCCCTGTGGGATGTCCGCACGTACCGCGAGCGGCGCAAGCGTTGCAATAAATAGTGAAGCGAGTGTTAGGGTGAGCCGGGCGTATTTCAACGTGTGTACTGCCTTGCGATCTGTTCGATCATTTCACGTGCTGCATGCCGCGCGGAATCCGGCGCGACGACTTGGGCTTCGCCGCCCCAGCTGAGCGACCATCGTACGATCTCGATCGGGTCCGCGACCGCGTATACGATATCGAGCGATCCGTCGCTCTGCTCGTCGAACCTGCGCTGCGGCGCAACGCGCGCTCGCCGCGCGGCTCGCGCCACGATCGGAGAAAAACGAACCGTTACCTCGGTCGGGTCGGCCGAGTGATGCACGCCGGAGACCGAGTGCGCACCGAATGCGTTCAGGTCGAAATCCGCCGGACGCTCGAAACGATTGGGAAGAATTTTCGGCCCGTTCGCGTTGTCGACGGCAAACACGCGCATGTCGGAACGCGTGTGATCGTAGCCGACCAAGTAGACGCGTCCGTTGGAAACGATGAAACCGTACGGATCGACGTTTCGCTCGGTACGCGCGCCGCGTTTGTCTACGTACTTGAAGGTGACGCGCCTGCGCGCGATCTCGGCTTCACGCAGCGTCTCGAAGACACGCTCGGCTTCCGGCTCCAAAACGACTTGATCGATCCGCAGTGCGAGTGACGATCCCGTCTCGAGCTGCACCGCGCCACGCGTGTCCGCAATCTCGACCAGCTTCGATGCCGCGTCGTCGATCGCGCTCGCAAGCGTACCGCCGAGCGACGCGCCCAACCGTTTGAGAGTGACCAATCCGAACAGCTCTCGCGACGATAGGTTGAGACGCTTGAGGCTGTAGCCTTCGCTGAACCGGTACGTCCCGATGCGCCGGTCGAAATACCACGGGAAACCGGCGTCGGCCAGAATGGAGAGATATCGCCGCAGCGTCCGCGTGCTGGGAGGTTTTCCGTCGGCGATACGCTGCTTCAGATCGGCGAACGAATGACGGCCTTCGTCGATCGCGTTGAGCAATCGCACGAGAAGGACGACCTTAGGTTCTCCCCGTTCTTCTTGCGACGCCGTCATGATAATTTCTGAACCTTCGACATCAGGGTAAAAAGTTCTCGTCCTTTGTGCAGAGCGCGCGGGAGGAGCTTTCGCTCGCCGCGCGGATTTTTGAAAGAGCGTTCCACGAATTGGGAGGTTTTTGCATGCCCGAGTTTAGACGCGAAGCCGACGTTCGGCGTTCCGAATTTCTTCGCCGGACCGGCGCACTGGGAATTGCAGGGGCAACGGCTCTTGGTTTCCCGCTGCTCGAGACGCGTCCGATCGGCGCAGCACCACTTCCGCCCGCCAAAGAGGTTATTGCAGCCGGTGGCGGCGCCACGGTAAAGGTCGGTCAAGTCGACAGTTTCTCCGGGGTTTACGCTGCAGCGGGGGCGTCGCAGTTTACGGGCCTCGAAGCCGCCTTCGAAATTGCCATGCGAAAGAACAATCGGATCAAATACGTCATCATCAAGGGTGACGACGCGACAAAGCCGGCCACCGGAGTCAATGAGTGCAAACGCCTCATAGCACAGGAGAAGGTCGATCTGCTTTGCGGCGGACTGTCTTCGGCCGTATCGCTGGCGGATTCGGCCACGGCCGAGGAAGCCGGGGTCTTCTTTCTGTGTATAGGCTCCCACGACACGAATATCACCGGACCGAAAGTCAATCGCGTCTGCTTCCGCACGACGGCGTCGCTGCAGATGCTCGCGAACGCCACCTGTCCATCGCTCCTAACGCTCGGCAAGAAATGGTACTTCATCGTTGCCGACTACGCGTTCGGGACCGACGGACGCGACCGCTTCAAGAAAATTCTTCTGGCGCACGGCGGGCAAGTCATGGGCGAAGATCTCCATCCGCTCGGAGCGACCGAATATTCCTCGTATATGACGAAGGCCAGCAATACCGAGGCTGACGTCATGGTTTTCTGCAACTACGGACCGGACACGCAGAATTCGGTCACCGCATTCGTTCGTCAAGGCTTACACAAGAAAATGAAAGTCGGCGGAATTCTGTGCGGTAACGAAGTTGCCGTCGGCATGCCGACGGACGAAATTGCCGGCTCGCTGTGGGGTTACATTTGGGGTCCGGATGCTGGCGGAGCGAGAACGCAAGCCATTTGGAACATCATCAAGCCACGCGCCAAGGATTTCCCACCGAACTGGCGTCAGTACCTCGGCTTCATCGCCGGCGAGCAGATCGTCGACCGTTTGAATGCCGCCGGGACGACGGACACGGAGAAGCTCATCGCCGCATTCGAAGGCCACCACTACGACTGCGGAAAGAAGCAAATGGCGTACTGGCGCGACTGCGATCACGAAGCCGTTCAGGAAACCTATGCCGGCATTTTGCTCCCGAAGAGCAAGCGCAAGGCTGAGGGCGAGTACTTCGCGATTCACGACACCGTCGGCGGTGACTTTGCGGCCGGTCCGTGCTCGAGCCCGGACTCCGAGGCCGCCCACAAGATCATCTCGTCTCAGAAGGTCCCGGCGCGCGACGGCTACACGGCGGTGTCGGTCAAGATGTAAGCTGAAGGAAACTTTCGTGGTATACCGTATTCCGGAGAGCCGCTTTTTGTAGACCGGAGTGGATCTCGCGATGTCCGTACTACCACTTCAGCCGATTGAATCCGACGCCAGCTTCCGGCGACGAGCCTACGAAGCGCTGCGCGCCGCAATTCTCGCCACCAACATCTACGAATCCCCGGACGAAGCGCTCCGCCTCGACGAACGCCGGCTGGCCGCGAAGCTCGGGGTCAGCCGTACCCCCATCCGGGAGGCCCTCGCGCGGCTCGAGCATGAGGGCTTGGTTCAAAATCTTCCGCGGCGCGGCTACTTCATCGTTCGCAAGAACCGCGCGGAGCTGGTCGAGATCATCACCGTTTGGGCCGCGCTCGAAAGCATGGCCGCGCGCTTGATCACGGTCAATGCGAGCGACGACGAGATTACGTCGCTGCGCACCATCTTCGCGACCTTCGAAGGCGGTCGGATCCAGGCCAATCTGGACGAGTACTCCGATGCCAATTTGCGCTTTCATCAGCGTATCGTCGAGCTCTCGCATTGCCGGCAGCTCGTGAATACGGCCGACGGCATCCTGATCCACGTCCGTTCGATCCGCCACCGTACGATCGGCGAGAACCGCCGGTTCGAAAAGTCGATCGTCGACCACATGCACATCATCGAAGCCCTTGAAACGCGCAACGCGGATCTCGCGGAGCGCTTGGTTC
>Ga0181525_10004733_pt1 | contig 10323 bp, 9 predicted proteins | sample PEATcosm2014_Bin_48_FD_121100 | JGI IMG/M metagenome (GOLD analysis project Ga0181525, IMG submission 121100) | Peatland microbial communities from MTU Mesocosm Facility, Houghton, MI, USA - PEATcosm2014_Bin06_10_metaG | ecosystem: Environmental > Terrestrial > Soil > Wetlands > Peat | place...
AGGATGGAGAACCGGATGTGACCTTCGTCGCCAGCCGGCGCCTGGGAGGCCGGCCGCTCCCGCTGGCCCAGGAGCACGGTATTGCCGTCCGGGTCGAGCACTTTCACCTCGCCACCAAGCGCGTGCGGGGGATGCCCGGTGCGCGTGACCGGGACGCCGGCTTGGCCGAGGGCGCCGACGACCGCGCCGAGATCTTCGTAGAAGAAATAGAACAGCATCGGCAGAGGCGGGATGCCCGGCGCCGGCCCGGTCATGGCCAGCAGCACGGACACCTCCTCGTAGCGCATCACCGACCACGCGGAGATCCCCGCCTTCCCGGACGAGTGCTCAGCAAAGCCGAGCAACTCGTAGAAGGCGCGCGAGGCGTCGATGTCCGTGACGTACGTCACGGCGATCATCGACTGTACCTGCAGGGTCACGAGCACAACGTACGCCTGTCATGGCCGCGAACATAAGGGGGATCCCGCGATAGCCAGGCCGGGCCTGGCACGGGCCGGCGTCGGCCGTACGCCGGACCAGGCGCGTACGCTAACCGCCTGATTCGCGTGTATCGGGGAGGTCAGCACTGCCCGGTTAGCTGCCGCAGAACGGGCCGTTCTGCGGTGCGAGTGCTGGAGCCGAGGGAACCTGCCGGGGCGGCTGGCTGGTCAGTGGGATGGTGTTGCCGGCCGGGGGGATGCCCATGAACTCGCCGCGCTGGGTCCCGGTCATCCGCGCCATGACGAAGACCTTGTCGCCCTCGGCGATCATGTCATCGACTGCCACCCCGGCGTGGTCGAACGCGGCGTGGAACATCTCGAACAGCTGCCGTACCCCGGCCTTTCCCGGGGCGAGGCCGGGCACCTGCTCGTGCTCGACGTAATCGTCGGAGACGAGTTCGTCGACCGCGCTGAGGTCGCCCGCGCCTATCCGCTGGAAGAACTGACGGGTCAGGACCTTGTTGGCATCAGGGCTGGCAGCGGGCGTGGGCTCGCCTTCCTTCGTGGGTGGGCGAGCCGATCCCCGGGCACGTCATCGCCGGGCGGCTGCTCGTCAGCAGCGCCAGCATGACCTCGCTGCTCGACACCCTCCAGCGCCGCGGGCTGGCCGAACGGCGCCCCCACCCCACCGACCGGCGCAAGATCCTCGTTCACCTCACCGCCGACGGGCAGCGGGTCGTCGACCAGCAGCTGCCCGTCCTGCACGCGGTCATCGCCCAGGCGATCAGCACCCTGCCCGAGCCCGACCGCGAGCACCTGCTCACCTCGCTGACCACGATCCGGGCCCAGGTGGAGCAGATAGCCAGCCAGCCCCCCCGCGAAACCCAGGCAGGGGCGCCTGGCCAATTCAGCTAGCTGACCATCCAACGGACAGAATCGGCAGGGACCTGCACTTCAGCGCTGCTGCAACCAGGCGTGACCGTCGCTGGAGGCAGGGCGGTCGCGGCGTGCCCGGCAGGCGCCGCGGGCATGGGCCCGGTGATGACGGCAGAGGTCGTGGGCGGCGTGGAGGTGAGCAGGTCTACAGGCGGTTGAGTAGCTCCTCGGTGACCAGGGTCGTGATCGAGGTGCGGGCGGAGCCTGCCTCTACGTGGGCGGTGATGGTGACCACCGCCTCACGGGGCGGGGAGACGATGCAGAACTGGCCGTAGCGGCCCGCCATGCTGAACGTGCCGTCGCCGGGGCCGCACCAGGCGCCGAGGCCGTAGCGGGGCGCCAGGCGGAACTCCTGGTCATCGGGGTCGTTGACCGTGGCGACGCTCTCGGCGGCGATCCGCGCGCAGTACCCGGCGGGGACCATCTGGCGGCCCTCGTGGCGGCCGTCGTCCAGCAGCAGCCGGCCGAAGCGGGCCAGCTCGGACGTGCGCAGGAACAGGTCGCTCTCCGCCACCGGGTGGCCGAGGGGGCAGGTGTGCCACTGGGGATTGCGGATGGCGAGCGGGCCGAAGACCCGGGGCACCAGGTAGTCGCGGACGCTGGCGCCGGTCGCGGCGCGCAGCGCGCGGGCCGCCACGTACGGGCCGGTGCCGGTGTAGCTGAAGTAGCTGCCGGGCTCGTGCGCGAGGGGGGTCGCGAAGAAGTCCGCCGCCAGGTCGGGGACCTCGACCGGCTCGTCGGCGAACCAGGAATGCGGGCTCCCCGATGTCATCGTCAGCAGGTGGCGGAGCGTGACCCGCTCCAGGCCCGGGGCGGCGGATTTCCTCAGCTCCGGGTAGTACGCGAGCGCGGGGTCGTCGAGGGCGAGGCGGCCCTCGGCTTCGGCGATGCCGAGCGCGACGGACACGAACGTCTTCGACACCGACCACAGGTTCTCCCTGTCGTCCGAGCGGAGCCGCCGCTCGACCGGCTCATCTCCCCGGCGGTACACGTGCACGCCGTAGAGCTCCATGCCGTTGTCCTGGGCAGACTGGACCAGGCCGTCGATTAGCTCGCGCATGCTGCGGAGCCTACATTGCCGGCCTGAGTTGGCTCAAAGCTGTCGATCTTGCTGGCCGGCCCGATGATCCCGCTGACAGCCGTGCAGTCTCGACGGTTCAAGTGCGGCGCGAATACATTGAGCACATGACGAGTGAGGCAGCCGGAAAGTGACGGCCGAGCATCAGCCGGATCTGGTCGCTGTTTGTACGGATGAGCTTAAGTCTGCCCTCTCGGGCGGAGACGACGCTCTGCACACGGATGGTGACCTGCACGCGAGCCGGCGTAATTTCGAGCGAGCGTACCAACTTGCTGTGCAGGCCAGTGACGTACCGTCGATGGCACTCGCCGCGCTCGGCCTTGCCGGACTGTGGGTAAACGAGCGCCGGACGGTTTCCGGTGCGGCGCAACTGGAAGGACGGCTTCAGCACGTACTTTCGCTGCTTACGCCGAACACATCCCTTGCGCTTCGTGTCCGTGCCCGCTTGGCAGCGGAAACTGATTACTATTACGGCGAGAGCGCGACATTGCTTTCCGTACTTGATGAGATCAGAGCGAATCCGGACCTGGATCCAATTGTGCTGGCGGAGGCCCTGAGCGCCGCCCACCACTGCCTGCTCGGCCCAGATCATGTCGGGCTGCGTCGAAAACTGGCCGCTGAACTGGTCAAGACAAGCTTTCGCACCGAACGTCGCGGGGATTTGCTGATGGGCCTGATGTGGCGCACGGTAGATTCGTTCGCCGATGGCGACCCGCGCGCCGAGCGTCTCCTACGCGAGCTGCGGGACCACCTCGAGGAACGTGACCATCTCGCGATCGGCTTCGTGGTCAGCGCTATCGACGTAATGCTCGCCATTCGCGCCGGCCGTCTCGACGAGGCAGAAGCCTTGGTGGCCGTCTCCGCCAAGAGTGGTGCCGCAGCAGGCGATATTGACAATGAATGGTGGCCAGGCGCGCAGCTGGTGACAATCCGCTGGTACCAGGGGCGCCTTACCGAGCTACTACCCATGCTGCAAGCCCGGGTGAATTCACCGGTTCTCAGCGCTGTAGACAATTCGGCCCTGGCTGCGTTGGCCGTCGCTGCGGCCCTGGATGGGGACCGGCGCACGGCCAGCAGCTCGCTAGCTACCCTATGCCGCGATGGCCTCGCCGGCCTCGCACGGTCCAGCAGCTGGCTGGTGACGATGAACGGCATCGTCGAGGCCGCGTTCTTGCTCGACGATGCAGACGTGGCCGCGCAGGCTTATGAACTGCTCTGTCCGTACGCTCGCCTGCCAATGGTCGGCAGCCTTGGTATTACCTGTTTCGGCGTGACTCATCACGCCCTTGGAGTCGCTTCGCTGACTTCGGGACATCTGGTGAGGGCTATCGATCACCTGCGCGCCGCCGTGCAGCACAATCTCGCCCTGGCCCACTGGCCCGCAGTGCTTGCTTCCCGGCGACGGCTTGCGCAGGCGTACTCGCGGCGAAAGATGCCTGCGGACGCCGACGCGGCAAAGTACGAGCTGGATATGGCCGTCCGCGAGGCTACCGAGCTCGGTCTCTTTGTCTCAGCCGGTCTCGCATCCCGGCCTTCTAGCGTGTTCGCGGAATGTAGCCGCGTCGGCAGGAAATGGCGAGTTACCCTGCGGAATCAAAGTGTGCTAGTAGATGACAGCATCGGGATGGCTCACCTCGGAGTGCTGATCGCGAACCCGCGCCACGAAGTTCAGGCTGTCGACCTGGTGGCCGGGCTTGCCGCGCTGGGCAGTGCCGTCAGTGACGCGAAGACGACATACCCGGTGCTGGACCGCGAAGCGATCAGTGAGTACAAGACCCGTCTGAATCGCCTGAATGCCGAGATTGAGCAAATGGAATCAGCCGGCTCGGTCCGGGACGCGAGCGCTCGCGTCGAACGCGACTGGCTGACCGCTCAGCTAGCTAGCGCCACCGGACTGGGTGGACGTACTCGACCATTTCCTGACGAGGCGGAACGTGCCCGGGTAGCTGTTGGGAAGGCTATCCGGCGCGCTCTGGCCCGCATCGCTGAGGCTGATCCGGTTATCGGTGAGCATCTGGGCCAGGCAGTGCGCACGGGGACTCGCTGCTCCTACTGGCCCGCCTGAAAACAGTCGCTCGCGCGAGCGGTCTCGCCGGTTCCTGGATGGAACGGGACGGCACAGGATGGACCGCCAGAGAGATGGAGCCGTGAATGGCCCATGCGGTGCGCAGCCGGCATCGTATAGATCTCTCCAAGGAGGAAATCGTGGCACTTCGTGACGCAATGCGCAGTTCCGCTGCCGAGTACCTGCAGCCTGGCGAGCCCGTGCAGGCGGTGATCGGTGCGCAGACTGCCAGCCAGTACATCGCCGCCATCTCCGGCATCTTCGTCTTCCTCGGCCTCAACCGCTACCGGATCCTGGCCGTCACTCCGACGCGGATCGTAGTACTGGACGCCGGCAAGGTGAGCTGGAAGAAAGCCCGCGGCGTGGTGACAGTGCTTCCGCGGTCTACCAGGCTCGGCCCGGCGACGGGAATATGGCACCAGATCCCGGTCGGGAATGAGAAGCTCCGGGTGCATCGCCGTTTCTTCAAGGACATTGAGGCCGCTGATAACGCTCTCGCCAACGTCTGATGCGATGAAGGTCGACGGCATTGGAGCCATCAGCGGTTGAGGAGCACAGGCCGGGTTCGCTGCGGGGCATTCGGGCAACGGGGTCGCGGTCGCTGCCTCATAAGGCGCCTTGTGCGCTGTGACAGGATGGGGCCATGACCGTCGTCTTCGTCCATGGAGTGCCCGAGACCCCCGCCGTGTGGCGCGGCCTGCTGGCTGCGCTCGACCGCCCCGACAGCGCGGCCCTGTGGCTGCCCGGGTTCGACGGCGTCCGCCCGGAAGGGTTCGGAGCGACGATGGACGAGTACGTCGCCTGGCTTGTGGCACAGCTCGAGGCCCTGGACGATCCGGCGGATCTCGTCGGGCATGACTGGGGCGGCGGATTCGTGGTCCGGGTGGTCTCGACCCGGCCCGAGCTGGTCCGGTCCTGGGTCACCGATGCCGCCGGCATCGGCGACCCCGGATTCGAGTGGCACGAACTCGCCAAGATCTGGCAGGCACCGCGGGCAGGGGAAGACTACTGGGAGAAACAGCTGGCGGTCCCGGCCCGGGACCGGGCCGGCATCTTCCAGAGGTTCGGGGTGCCCGAGGAGCCGGCCCTCGACCTGGCATCGCAACTCAGCCTGACCATGGCTGACTGCATCCTTAACCTGTACCGCTCGGCCGTGGACGTCGGCAGGCAGTGGGGCCCGGACTTCGCGGCCATTCCAGCCCCCGGACTGGCGATCATCCCCGGCGAGGACCCCTTCCTGAGCGCGGCCCCGGCGGCCAGGGCCGCCGCGCGGGCCGGGGCCCGCACTGTCCCCCTCGACGGACTCGGCCATTGGTGGATGCTGCAGGACCCTGCCCGGGCGGCGGCCGTCCTGCGCGAGTTCTGGGCGTCCCTGACCTGACCCAATGGGGGCCTGGGCGGGGAGACCGGCTCCCCTTCCCTGCTCGGCCGGTGCCACCTGAGGCTTTGCGGTAAGGCTGGCGGCGGTGCCGCCACGGGGGCTGGAGGTGGGCATGGAGCGGTGGCGTCAGACCGCGCGGGCGGCCGGGCGGGCCTGGGACAAGCAGCGAGTCACCGCGGCCGTCCGGCTCTACCGCAAGGCGGCCGGGGAAGCCGAGCGAGCCGGCGAGACCGTCATGCTCGGGGTGATCCTGAACAACCTCGGCCTTGCCCTCGACCAGGAGGGCGACGGCCAGGGTGCCCGGGACGCCCTGCGACGGGCGCGCGACCTGCTCATCGCGGCCGAAGGCGGCGAGGAGTACCTCGGGGCGGTGCTGCGGACGCTCGGCGGCGTCGAAGTCGAGCTGGGCGACATCGACGCCGCCATCGCCAGCCAGCAGACGGCGCTTGAGCTAGCGCGGGCGCGCCGGGACACCGACGGCGTCGCCCGGGCCCGGGCAGACCTGGGGATCGCGCTCAAGGACGCCGGGCGCCTCAGCGAGGCCCGCGACGAGCTCACGGCCGCCCTCGAGCTAGCCGGCGAGCAAGGCCTGGAGCAGGTCAGGGCACACGCGCTCACCGCGCTCGGGCTGGTGGCGGAAAAGCTGAACCGGCCGGCTGAGGCGCGAGAGCGCTATAACGCGGCCCTGCCGCTGTACGAGAAGCTGGCCGATCAGGGTAACGCCGCCACCGTTCTGTATAACCTGGCAAGCCTGCATGACGGGGCGGGTGAGTGGGACGCGGCGGCCCGGTTGCTTGAGCAGGCGCATGCCCGCTACCTGCGGGCGCGCGATGCCCGCGGTGCCGCCGACTGCCGCGCCGCGCTCGCCTCCATCGAGATCGCCCGCGGGAACCCGGCCCGGGCCCGCGAACTGCACGAGGAGGCCGCCCGGCTGTTCCGCGCAGGAGGCTACCGGCACCGTCTCATCGACTCTCTCGTCGACCTGGCGGCCATCGCCCGTGACGAGGGGCGGTTCGCGGACGGCGAGCGGCTGCTGGCCGAGGCAAGCCGCCTCGGAACCGAGGCGGGCGACCTGCTGGACCTGCACGATGTCGAGCTGCACCTGGGTGACCTGTACTTCGCCGCGGGCGACGAGGCGGCCGCCCGGTCGCATTACGGCCGATCTGCCGAGATCATCCGAGATGAACGGGAGCGGCTGACCCGTGAGGACGAGGCGATCTCCTTCTTCGGTGTGGACCGGACGGACAACATCGACCGGCTGATCACGCTGAGCTCCGCCGACCCGCCCGGCTGCGTGACCTGGATCGAGCGCGCCAAGGGCCAGGAACTGCTGCGGCGCGTCGACAACACGGCGGTACCGCACGCGCCGACCTGGCCGGACATGCGGCACCTGCTGGAACGGCTCGCGTCCGCCGACCCGGCCCGTGGCGTGCTGTTCGTCCACTACTACATGCGTGACAGCGTTACGGTGGTCGCCGGACTGCGCCCGGGACGGGACCCTGTCCTGGCGGCGGTCGAGATCTCGCTGGCGGAGCTGCGCACCGCCGCCGCCGAGCCCCGGCACGGCGCCTGGCCGGAGACCGAACGGCGGCTGCGCCCGCTCGTCGCGCCGGTCGCGGACTGGTCCGCGCCGGGCGACCGGGTGCTGCTGTGCCCGCATGACACCCTGCACCTTTTCCCCCTGCACGCCGTCGAGGCCGACGGCACGCCCCTCGGCGAGCGCAACGCGGTGAGCTACGTGCCGAGCGCCGGGGTGCTCAGGTCCTGCCTGGTCCGCCAGGCGCCGGCCGAGGATCAAGGCGCGGTGATCTTCGCCGACGCGGACCCTGACGGCCCGCTTCCGCTCGCGCGGGACCAGGCGCTCGCGCTGGCGGCCATGTTCGCGGATCGCGGCTGGCGCGTCCGCTGCCACACGGGCCGCGACGCGACGTTGAACGCGCTGCAGGCCGACCTCCGCGCGGCGATGTCACCCAGGCTCGCGCACTTCGCCGTGCACGGCTTCGCCGCACCCGGATCCGGCCTGGATTCCGGGCTGCGGCTGGCCGACGGCACGCTCACTGCGCGGGAGCTGAGGGGGACGCGGCTGGACGGCGCGCTGGTGTGCCTGGGCGCCTGCGACACCGGGCTGAGCGAGCGGCTGGCCGGCGACGAGCTGCTCGGCCTGGTCAGGTCCGCGCTGCAGGCCGGGGCGGGCGCGGTACTGGCCAGCCTGTGGCCGGTGGACCAGCTGTCCTCCAGCCTGCTGCTGCTCGACTTCCACCAGCGGCTGCTCACCGGAGTGGGAAGAGCGGACGCCCTGCGCGCCGCACAGCAGCGGCTGCGGGACGCTGCGGTCTCCGACGTGCTGGCCCACCTCAGCGGGACCCGGCAACGGCTGGCGGGCGATCCCCGGGCGCTGGCAGCGGCGGGCCTGGCCGAGGCGAGGCTGCGGCTAGCGGCCGGCGACGCGGCCGGCGCCCTGGCCGCGGCCGAGGGCGCCGCGTCGCTCGCCGGGCGCGACGGTGCCGAGGCCCGGCAGGCCGGGGAACTGCGCGAACGGGCCCGGCTTGCCCAGCGGCGACCGCAAGCCCCCGATTACGCGCGACGCCCGTTTTGCGACGCGGAGCACTGGGCCCCGTTCATACTGATCGGGGATCCTACGTAACCGACCGCGGGACATTGAGGGGGATGCGACGAGCGATGAGCGGCCACGACTTGATCGGGGATCGCGCCGACCGCGAATTTCTTCTGCTCAGCGGCGACGCCGCCCGCGGTGCTGCCCGGCTGGCCGACTCGGGGATGGAGTTCGGCGTGCTGACCGACTCTGCCGGCCGTCCCCAGCGGCTGCTCAGCCGCGACGGTGCCATGGCGCCGGCGGTCACCGTCGCCGCGAGCGGCCCGATGGACCGGGTCCTGGGCGCCGACCTCGTCGGCCTCCTCAATTCCGGCTTGCCCGGGCTGGTGGTCGCCGATGAATGGGGGGTCACCGGTGTCCTCAGCGCGGCCGTGATCATCGACTACCTGGTGGAGCATTCGCCCGTCAGCTCCGGCCTGCTTGGCGACGGCGAGTTGCACGGTGACGCGCCGGTCACGCCGCTGACACTGACCTGCTCCACCTGCGGGACGGTGAACGCCGTGCTGTTTTTCGCCACCGGGGAGACGCAGTGCTCGCAAGGTCATCCGCTGACCCTGGCGTGGGACTGACCAGATGCTGACATCACTAGGCGGGGGACTGCTCGGGCTGCTTGACCGCCGCCTCGTGCTCAGCGCGTGGCTGCCGGCGATGCTGTTCTGGGGCGGCCTCGGCGCGCTCGTGGTGACCGGCCTCGGCTGGCCGGCGGCGACCCGCTGGTGGCTTGGCCAGCCGGGGCAGTTCCAGGTGACCCTGCTGGTCTTGGCGCTTGCCTGGATCACCTTCTGCGCGTACCTGATCGCGGCGCTCGTCCCCGCGTTCATCAGGGCTGGCGAGGGCTACTGGCCGCGGCCGCTGTCCCGGCTCGCCCGCTGGCGCCGAGGGCGGCAACTGGCCCGCCAGGCCGAGCTGGCCGAGGACGCCGCGGCCTTCGGCCGGCGGCAGGCCGACTACCCGCTGCGGGCGGGAAGTGTCATGCCCACCCGGCTCGGCAACATCCTCCGGGCGGCCGAGGATCACGCGCTTGACCGCTACGGGATCAACGCGATAGTGGTCTGGCCCCGCCTCTACGTTCTGCTCCCCGACCAGTTCACCGCCGCGATAGCGGCGGCCAAAATGCCACTGGACCTGATGGCGGTGATCGGCGCCCTGGCCACGGCGTTCGCGGTTGCCGGGACCGTCATCGCGGCCGTCATGCTGCCCTGGTACGCCGCGCTGGCCTGCGCCGGAGGCGGCCTGCTGGCCTGTTGCCTGGCTTATACGGGAGCAGTACAGGCCGCCCGGCCCTACGCGCAGCTCATCCGCGCGGGCTTCGACGTCCATCGCGGCCTGCTGCTCGACGCCGCGGGCTTGCGCAGGCCGCGCACCTACGGCGAAGAGCGCAGGCAGTGGGAGCAGATTTCCCACTTGTGGCTTCAGGGCGTGCCCGAGGGCCCCGCGGGCGCGGCACTGCTCGGATACCCAGGACTTCCGCCCGCCGCGGCGGCCTCTCCCGCGACACCTGCGGTAACCCGGGGGACACGGCGTTACCTGCGATGGCGGGCGCCGCACCTCGCGGGAAAGAGCAATGAGGGCCAGAATGTCGCACAAGGGGGTGGAAGCTGATGACTCGCCAAAGCGTGGCCAAGGCCCACCAGAAGATCCAGGAGCTCTCCTGGGAACCGCTCTACCACGCGCCGGTGAGTCACTACGGTACGGACTACACGTTCGGCAAGGCGCAGAAGAAGGACCCGCTCAAGCAGGTGCTCCGCTCCTACTTCCCGATGCAGGAGGAGAAGGACCACCGGGTCTACGGCGCGCAGGACGGCGCGATCCGCGGCAACATGTTCCGCC
>Ga0181525_10004738_pt1 | contig 10316 bp, 8 predicted proteins | sample PEATcosm2014_Bin_48_FD_121100 | JGI IMG/M metagenome (GOLD analysis project Ga0181525, IMG submission 121100) | Peatland microbial communities from MTU Mesocosm Facility, Houghton, MI, USA - PEATcosm2014_Bin06_10_metaG | ecosystem: Environmental > Terrestrial > Soil > Wetlands > Peat | place...
CAAGGAACTGCGCGATGATCGATCGAATCTGCGACTTCGCGAGGTTGATCTTTGCGAGCGGCCATACTGTCTGCGTGAAGAGCGAGAAGAGCTTTCCCAGTACGACGTTAATGCTGGTCAGCCAGCCGCCGATTGTAACCGTGATGGTGTTGAGCACAGCCTGAATGACGCATGGCAGGCAGAAGGGGAGCTGAGCCTGCGCCGGCGGGGGCGCTATTCCGAGAGTCGCGATACAGCCAATCAGCAAGACTGCGACCGTGCGGCGTCGGCTCTCAACGCTGAGGAGCATCAGACCACCGAACAGTGCTGTGACGAACAACATATACGCCTCCTAAATGGACTCCGGTCCGGTCACCGCGGCAGACAGTTCTTCCGGTAACTGCGGAAGTCCGGCCAGGCCCTCCGGGAACCTCCGTGCCAGCTCCTCGTAGCATTCAAGCAGCGGCTGCTCTGGTTTCTGCTTTAAGTACCAGGCTCGATAAGCGCGCTCGCGCGGATAGGTGGTACAGATCCAGTAATCGACAGGCGTGGGAACGAGTCGAATGACCTGGGTCGTCTCCGCCTTCTCTCCGATTACAAGCAGCATCTCCGCATAGCGCCCCTTCTGCGGCGAGTTGAAGCGTTTGATGGCCGAAAGGGTGACCTCATTCAGGTGGAGCTGGTTCTCCAACACGCTCATGTCTCCGGGTTGTTGACCGATCAGCTTCGTGTTCGCGTTTTTCACGATACCCGGCCCGTGTAAACGCGGCTGGTGCGAAGTCCCCACAAAATCCTCGAGCGTCTGCGAGATGCCCCAGACGCTTGAATTCCGTTTACGCGCCGTTCGGAACAATTGCACGACCTCTGGCGCCAGGACCGGCGAATCAAGCAAGGACCAGCACTCATCGAGCACGGTGATGCTCGGTTGTCCGGTCCTGCCCGAAGCACGTTCCGCCATGGCATTCGCAATCAGCATGCTCATCGCGGTTTCGAGATGTGCGTCCGAGCCGAGCCCCTCCACATTGAAAAACAACCAGCTATTTTCCGTACGGATGTTCGTGCGGCGGTCGAACAGCCGGCTATAGATTCCTTTCTCGGTCCACGTTCGCAGTTTGATCGCCGCAAGCTTCGCCTCATCGACCGCGCGCTGCATCTTCTCTTCGTCCTGCCATTGGGCGAGTTCGTCCCGGAGGTCTGAGAAGGTCGGCACGGGATTGGCATAGCGAAGACCAACCCGTTTGTAGGTCCGCCCGATCGCCTCGCTGATAACGTTATCGACGAGCGTAGTATCGGAGCCCGGCGCGTCGCCGATCATGTGCCGGGTAAGATTCTTCAAGAACGCGGTCTTCTCCTTCGACGGCGTCTTTTCACCTGGGGGGAGATCCCAGGGATTCAGCGTTTCGTTGCCGTCAAGATTGACTTCGATCACTCGACCGCCCATGAGCTCGACAAGGGGCCGGTAGGAATCGCCGCGCTCCAGGATAGAGATCTGCGCGCCCGTCCGGCCCAGCATGAGCAGCAGTAACTGAGCCATGAAGGTCTTACCGCCGCCGCTCTTGGCCATGATCAACATGTTGGCATCGCCCAGGCTTGAATCGAACGGCGAGAACGGCACCATCTGACGCGAGGGGGTTTCCAGCAGGATCGCCGCCGAGGTCAAACCCTGCCACGGGACTTCGGCCGGCAACAAGTCTGCCGCATGCAGCGTAAGGCACTCCTGCTCGCGCTTGGTCTCTTCCGCCATCCCCGGAAGCGTCCCAAAATAAATCCGCTTTTGTGCGAGCGTCTCCGGAATCCCGCGTGCGCCGTTCATTCTAGCGACCGCGTGGAGGACGCGCTGACGGCGGTCTGCGAGGATACGCTCGGCCGTTTCCCGCTCCTTTGCGTTGCAGATCGGGTTGGACGTTCGCAAGCCAACCAGCAAACTGAGTTGGCACACCTTCAGCGAACTGGAAACGACATCCTGCAGCGTCTGGATCAGTTGTTCCTGTGCGATCTGTGCCTCGACATTGATCTTGAAACCGCCATGGATGTCTCTCTGCGCCGCCTGCATTCGGAGAAGCCGACGCTTATACGAGCGCATGATCTTGTTTTGATCCGGGATTGTTATCTCCGCGCTGATCACGAGCGGAAATTCCTGCGCGACCAGTTCGCGAGTGATACCGGGGAATGTTGCATCCGGCATTTCCTTGACACTCACCCAGGAGTAGAGTAGACCGCTGACTTTCAGGTGGTCGTCCTGTTCGTCCTCGATGTTGACATTCGCGATCTGCGCCCGCGCGCTTTCATAGGAGAGGCCTTGCTTATAGGGCCGCTTATCGCTCGCAAGCGGGTTCATTGCCCGCTTGACTTCGAGGAACATCTCCTGATCGCTCATGCGCCGAGGCTGCATCCCCGTAGCTTCGAGGGTGGCTTGGGCTCCCGCCATCAAGCTCTCAAACTCCGACAAACAATCCTGATGTTCACGTAGTGTTCGCTGAATACATTTGTTTGCCGAGAGGCTCCACTTGCTCGCCTTCTTGCTTGTCTTTCGCCACTCGAAATCCGGATTCTCGTGGTGGATATCGGGGTTCCAGATGAAGTAAACTTGCAGCCGTCGCTGCAGGTAATGGCCATCCAACTGGCGCGTGTTCCACAATCGGAGACGCTCCCGATCGAGGGCTTGAAGAACTGCGTTTTCGGCTCGCTGTTCTTTGACGTAGCGTTCGGTCAAGTCGCCATGGCCGTCCGTTACTTCATATCGAACTTGCATCCGCATCGATCTCTCGGGCAAAGAGCGAACTAGCGCCTCCAGCAGCTCTTTGGTTCGATTACGCGTCTCATCTGCGTGAAAGAACGTATTCAGTCCCCTCACGTCGTAGCCCGCTACAAAGCAACCGTTGGTGCGGATGATGCATCCGTCAAGATAATCTCGGACGGGCAGGAGTTCGCAAAGCGCCGGCTGGCGCAGGGATTCTTCCCATTGGCGGAGCGTTACCGGCATTTAGGCATCCTCCGCTTTCTTGTATTCCACGCGCTGCTCGGAGTCGGGCTCCAGGGCGCAATACACATGCGGCTTCATATGAAAGACCAGCCAGTCCTGGAGGTATCCCCGCGGCTTCCCATACTTGAAGAGGATGAGTGCCGGAATGCTCAGCACAGGAACCACGTATTGCAAGAAAACATTCATGGGGATGCCGAACATTTCCCGCTGCAAGAATCGGCCGAACATGTTCATCACGACCGCAAGGCCGAGAATCACGAACAAATCCTCGAACTCCAGATACAGAAAGGTCACCTTCGTCGCGAGGTTTCTCGGGACCGGTGTCACCGTAAGTGCCATGAGCCTACCCTCCGTGTTCTTTGATCAACTCTCATCGGGTAATCCTATTCACCTAACGCCTGCCGTGCCTCTCGCTACGAAGAATTCTCCGAGGCGGAGGAGCCCTGAGACCAACAGGCACAGAATGGCGCCCAGAAAATGCCGCGTGTGGTTGAACTGGTGGTGTACCTGGTGTTCGAACAGTCCGCCAAACTTCAAGGCCCCCACGGCCACATGCATTCCGGCGTACACGGGCAGAATGACATTCGCGAACCAGTCGACCAGGTTCAAGAGCGAGTTCCAATAGAGGTCAGGGTTATTCCATCCGAGCTGACCAGTGAACTTCTCGAACATGCGCAAGAGGCCGGACACCATGAGGCACATTAATCCTCCGTAGGCCCATGTCGAGTACAGATGGTGATAGCCCCGTGCGAACTGGACCACCGCCAGCCCGATGAAAAGCGCTCCCAGCGTCGGCATGATCACGTTGCCGGCCCAGTTGGTGAGGTTCAGGATTCCGTCGTAGAAAGACATATTTCTTGCCTGTTACATCATTGTCGTGATCAGCTTCCAGATGGACGAGACTGTCAGCAGTCCGAGAGTTGCGCCGACCATTGGCATTACCGGCCTGTGTGACACGAAATTCCAGATCGCTCCGATTACGGCCAGCCCAGCGGCGATGGGGCAGAGCGTCCCTGCGAGATAATTCCATAAGCTGTCGAGCACATCCGCAGTGGCGGTCGACGCGCCGCTGTTGTAGCTATTAATCAGGTTCAGCGTTGTTTGAATCGCGAGCAGGAACATCGCGCCGAGAATCGAAGGAAGTGGATGCCCGCCCTGAACGGTGTCGAGTATGGCTCGCAGGACGAAGAATGCTGCGAAGGAGGTCGCGAGCCTGGTCAGCACGAAACTCTGTACGAAGTTCGCGAGATCGCTTTGAAGGTTCGCCATCCATCCCGTACCGATGCCTCCACCGGGCAAGGATGCCGGTACGCCAAATGAAGGGAACCAGCTGATGAGCTGCGGCAGAGTCAAGAACACGATCGCCCAGAACATCCACTTCGCAAAATTCCCACCAACCAATGCGTCTGGAACGGACCCCTGCCGCAGGGCAAGACCCGCCAGCACCAGACAGATGACGGCGGCAGAAGGCGCAAGTAGAAGCATCAATCTCATGAAGTCCGTAATCAGTTGTGGAGGGGCCATGGTCGTTCCTTCTAAGAAGTAAGTTACATAGGTAGGCGGTCGCCCGCTTTCCCTGTTACACCACCGTACGTACGGGTCCGTATACGGCGGTTCGGCGGGTTCAGCTATCGGCCGCCAGTCAATCTCGGAATCCCGAGCGAGTCGAAGTAAGCATTAGGCAGCGCGAAGCTGAGTGCCGGACTGTTCGCCAGCCTCCACGGGCCATGAGCGCTGCCCGCCGTTTGCGCGGCGAGATCGTGGCCCACTCCCCGTTTCCGCAATTCGGCAAACCGCACCGATCCCCGCTTCCACTGCTTCCAAGTCGCAGACCGAAGCCTGCGCCGGAACCATCGTTCCAGGTCCTCCAGCACCGAAGGCGTTTCGCACTTCCCGAAGTAACCGATCCAGCCCCGCAAGTAGCGGGACAGTTCTTCAGCCATCCGTTCCGTGCTCACTCCGCGTGTCCGCCGCGTCAGTTCCCGCACTCGCTCCTTGAACCGGTCCACCGCTTTCGGCGCTATCCGCCGCTTTGGTATGCCTGCGTTCGTAAAGCTGAATCCCAGAAACTTCCGCTCCCAGGGCCGCGCCACCGCACTCTTCTGCTGATTCACCTGGAGCTTGAGCTGCGTCGTGAGGAATCGCGTGATGCTCTCCATCACTCGTTCCCCGGCCCGTCGGCTACGGACGTAAACATTACAATCATCCGCATACCGCGCAAACCGAAGTCCACGCCGCTCTAACTCTCGGTCGAACTCGTCGAGCACGATGTTCGACAACAAGGGCGACAATGGCCCGCCTTGCGGCGTTCCTTCATCTACCGGACTCACCAGCCCACCTTCCATCACCCCGGCTCGCAGAAATGCCCGGATCTGCTTCAACAGCTTCTTGTCGCTCACCCGTTCTGCGATTCTCGCCATCAGTTTGTCGTGGTTCACCCGGTCGAAGAACTTCTCCAAGTCCAGATCCACCACCCAGCGATAGCCTGCCGCCATATACTGCTGCGCCTGCTCCACTGCCTGATGCGCCGAACGCCCGGGCCGAAACCCGTAGCTGTGATCGGAAAACGTCCGGTCCCATCTGCGTTGCAGTACCTGCATCACCGCTTGCTGGATAAACCGATCCAGCACCGTCGGGATGCCAAGCTTTCGCACCCCTCCGTCCGGCTTCGGGATCTCTACCCGCTTTACCGGTTGCGGCACATAGGTCCCACTCAACAACTGTTCCCGGATTACTGGCCAGTGCTGCTTCAGGAACTCCGGCAACTGCTGAACGGTCATGCCATCCATGCCAGGGCTCCCTTTGTTGGCCTTGACCCGCGCCAATGCCTGCTTGCAGTTTTCCCGCTCGCAGACTTCTTCCATCAACTGTTCGCCAATGGCCCGGCTTTCTGTCCCGCGCTTCGCCGCAAGCGATTCGGTCCCTCCCGCGAGGCCATTCGGGGCTTCACCCCTATACTCCTCGTCGAAGGCCAACACTAGCTGGTTGTTCTGCCGCTTGTCGCTCATGAGTCGCGCCGCTTACTTGCCGTTCCCATCAACCCCTTGCGGGGACCGTTCGGGCCTTCATCGTCTTCACGACTACTACGCCCTCTGCTGACTTCTGCCGCCCGGTCAAGACCGATCGCTCAGCCCTCAGTCCGGATTCCCGGACAAACGGCAGATCTCCCGAGGTAAGTTCGACCGCCTTCCGCACGCAGCCGCCGGATTTACAACCAGTGCTCTTGATGGATACGGACTTCGTTGTCAGTTGCCAACTCGTCCTGCACCGTATGCCTCATATCCGGTTTTTGTACATCGGCTCGTACTTTTGCTCAGCGCTTCCTTCAGACCCCACCTCACGATGACGCCCTTGCGCTTCGCTATGACTTCACCTCCATCAGGTTGTCAAAGGGACTTTCACCCTCGAGCTGTCGAACATGCTCGGCACACAACAGGCAGGCGCCGCCGGCGATCACCGGCCGCGCCCGCCGCATGTAGCTCTAAGTCACTCCGGCGGTGCCTTGGGCAATCCAATATTCGAGCAGTCGCGTCACGCCTGAGACCATCAGGAGTCCGATTGCCGTGAACACCCATTTGGCGAATCCGCGGCCCATGGCGAACGCACCGATCGCCATGAGCGCGGCGCCGCCCGCACCGACAGGTGCGATTACATTGCCGATCCAGTTGATCAGGTTTAGGAAGGTACCTTCGGGTTGTGTACCCTGTTGACCTTGGACAGCCACGTTCACCTGAGGCGCCGTTCCCAGATTCTGGGCCATCAAACCCGCTTGAACCACCAGGACAAACGTCGCAAGAACGACTGCAACACTGCACTTCCGCCACCGAGAATTTTGCGTCATCGGGATTATTTGCTCCTTTCTGCCCCGCTTGGGGATGGAAGAAACCTAACCCGATCCGAAAACTCGCGCAAACGAATCCGCCTTCGCGCGACCGTCCTCGATGTCATCGGCAGGGGAGTAGCAGGCGGCGAGAGAACACATGTGCGGCCATTCCGCCGACAGGCGTGGCGAACTTGGCCGGGGCAGACTGACTTGTTGAGGTCCTCAGTTACTTCCGCATGAACAAATAAAAGAGAGCCAGATCGGTCAACGAAAGGCGGTTGCGATTCTCAAGCCCACCGGAACGAACGTGGAGGGCGAGAAATCGGGAACCTCGAAGCAGGATTCGCAGCGTCGCAATGAGCCATACGAGCGTCGCTACCAGGATCAGAAAACCCTCCACTTTGTTTCGGCTCTCGAAATCTACCGACGGCATCAACTGCCAGAAGGGATTCCATTTCAAGAGGTACAAGAAACCGGAGTAGAGGAAAAACACCATCACGACGCGGCAAGCTCTTTGGACCCAGGATGGTTTATTCGCTGCCGGCCCCTTCAGGACGAACCACATCGCGAGCGCAGCAGCGAAGAGCGCAGGCCAAGAAGACATACTGCTCTCCTCAGCACTACTTTAAACCGATTCTGGGCGCTGGGCAAACGAGGCTTCTCCGCCTCCAATGCGAACCTACTGCTGGTCGGGTTGAGTCTGTGCGACTTGGGTCTTCTGTTGCTGCTGATACATCTGCGTTAACTCCTGCTTCAGTTCCAGCAACTCCCGCAGTTCTTGCGCACTCGGCGTTGAGGCGGCAGCATAGTTCGGAATACCGCCGGGATTGCTGGCGGGAACCGGACCGCTTGGGCCCGCGCCAGCGCTCCCACTGTTGGTGGGTTTTGCCAGCACGATAAAGAAGCGCGTGTTGCCCGGAACCGTCACGACGATGTTCTGGCGATAAGCCAGTTCGTTCAGTTGCTGTTGTCCAGCGTTCGCCACATTATTTGCGACCTGCTCCCGAAGCAGAACGTTATTCGAGAACGTGTCCGTGATTCCGGTGCCGGTTTGAACGCCAACCGTTGCGGCCAAAATCGTGCCCACGCCCGTCAGGCTGCGAACCAGAAATCTCTTGCCTGTATTACGACCGGTGACTTCGCCCCGCAGCGGCTGATACTGCAATCCGACCGCATGCCCCTCAATTTTCTGTGTGGTTTCATCCGGCAACTGGATCGAATGGAACTGGATTCCGACGTAGCCTTGCTCGTTAAACTGGCTAAGCTCTCCAAAAGCCTTTGATCCCGCCGGAATCACAATCTCGCCGTCGCGCTCGTAGTTGTATTCGATGGCTGCAACGACTGGAGCCTTGACTGCGGAACTCACCGGCGTCTGTAATCTGGCGACAAGCCGAGTCCCAGCGGGAAGCACTGAAAACTCCCAGTTCCTCTCAACCACTGCCGGCTGGACGTTGCTCACCGGGGGAGCAGATCCGCGCGTTCCCGACGTCGCACTGACGAACACCAGGGACGCCTTTGTGAGCTTCTCAGTATTCGGAGTCGGTGGAGGTGGTGGTGTCTGTTCTGGAGTCTCCGCAGGAAACTGAATCCTGTTCAAAGCGTAATCTCTCGGCTCCGGACGGGGAACTTCGGGCGGCGGCTCCGGATTAGTTCCAAAAGAAGGGTTTGCTTGCGATAACATCCGCTGCTTCGCCGTATTGTGGATGTCCTCAGGACTCAGGCTGCCGGCGTTGTCATCCGGGTGCCGCGTGTCGGCGCTCAGTAGGGGCGTCACCGAGTGGCTTGCATCCGGGTTCTCTGAGCCTCGCCCGCGGCCGAGATTGGGATGGTCCGCCCTGCCGATGTCCTTTCGGCTGTTAGGTGTCGAGAACATCGCAAAGAACGCGATCGAAAGTACGACCGTAAGCCCGGCCAGCAAGAGGAAGCTTTTCGTTCGGTCTTCTTTGAGCTGCTGCCGTTTAACATTAGTCTTCGCCTCCCCCTGTGTAGAGCGCTGCATGATTTGCCGAAGCTGCGCCGCCCATCCGGTTGGCTGGGGCTCATGTACCTCTGCCGCTTCAGTTTCAATCTCGTGCTCGACGGGGATATTTTCGTCGCGGTCGTCTGCCAGTTCGATTCGCTTGGTCCTGTCATCGGGCTTCATGGGCTGAACCTCCTTTAAAGCTGCTGATTCCGAAACCGATCGGCGCTAGCGCTGGAAGGTCAACTGCACCCGAATCGGCGATTTGCAGGAAGAGCGTCTCGTTCGATTCTTTGAAGCTTGGCCTTTCAAAAACCACAACTCCATCCGCCCGCTGCCCCGCGCCCAAACGCCTTGTGCTCAATCGGAATTCGATTACGTGCAACTGCTCCGCGGTTGTCCACTTTTTCTTCACCTTTCCTCCTAGCTGAACCTGTGGCGGCAGAATCTCGATCGCATGGTTCGCAGGGTTCACGGCGGAAAACAGAACTACGACCTCCTGTCCCTCATCGAGCACTTCGCTGACGCCCGCTTTGATTCGGGGTCCAGCATCAATCTCGCCCGGATGCTGTCCATACAAGACCGGAAGCGAAGCGCGTTTCTGGCGATCGAGCAATTTGTCCAATACCGCGCCTGATTTCTCGTCGGCGGCGCTTGGAGTAACGACAGACGGTGCCTTTGTCAGCCCCGCTAGCGTCATCTGAGCACCAATCGGCCCCAAGTCGAGAGGCTTGGCTGAGACATCAAGCTTCTGGGTTTCAGCGATCAGTGATGTTGAAGGAGGACCTTCCTCGATGAGGAAGCTGCCTCCCGTGGGCTTGCCGTACTTCAGCAACACGTCTACGGTCTGCGTTCCTCCGCTCTGCTGGCCGGAACTGATCAGCAAAAGATTCACTTGGTGCCCCAGCGTAGTCGTGATCAGCAGGTTCGTCTGTGCCGCCTCCGCGAAAACTGGCTTTACCGTCACGAGTTCCGGCTCATGTTCCGAATGCTCAGCCTGGAAGTGTTCCGGATCCCCAATGACGACCGAATTAACGGGCTCTGGCATCCGAATCGAGGTAGCTACTCGCGGAATCAGTCGAAGCGTGATCACCTTCTCGTCAAGGCTGCCGCGTGATAGGACTACCGGATTGAGCGTTGCTCCGGGTCCTACAGGTGCGATGACAGCCGGTGGTGCTGGCCTCGTCGGATTCTGCCTGGTTTGTCCTAAAGCACCTCCCAGCAAGCTCAACGTACAGATCCAGGCCGTTAGATGACGCATACTATTTCCCCCCTGTGCGCCTCAATTCGGCGCGATACTGTTGTGCAATCCGTTGAACGTACGTGTAAACCTCTTCCGACGAATAGTCGAGCCCACGCGCGAGAACTAGCTGTTCGCCGGCAGCATAGGCCGCTATGACCAGACGAAGATCGCCATGGAACAACTCCTGAAGCTCCGCCAGGTAGGCGACCCCGCCACGAACATTTTCGTGAATGTAGAACGGATGGGCTACGCCAAAGTGCTGCGCAGTCGCAGGCATCAGTTGCATCAGGCCCATCGCGCCCTTCGATGACACGACTCCTGGTTGCCA
>Ga0181525_10004740_pt1 | contig 10312 bp, 9 predicted proteins | sample PEATcosm2014_Bin_48_FD_121100 | JGI IMG/M metagenome (GOLD analysis project Ga0181525, IMG submission 121100) | Peatland microbial communities from MTU Mesocosm Facility, Houghton, MI, USA - PEATcosm2014_Bin06_10_metaG | ecosystem: Environmental > Terrestrial > Soil > Wetlands > Peat | place...
CCATACCGCGGAACAGTCGGCTGGCGGAGGCGCCGAGCCATGGCATGCCAGCGCTGGTGTACGATCCGCGGTCAAAGGGAGCGGAGAGTTACATACGGCTGGCCAAGGAGCTGTTGGGAAGGCAGTTGTCAGCCGCCGGTGGCCAGCCGCCAGTGGGGGCGGAGATGGATCGGACGGCTTAGTATATTGATGTATGTCGATATATATATTGACATACGTCGATGCTATGAAATGCGCGATCTCAGCGAATGAACCATCTTAGGGGTTAGCGATTGGGAAGAGAGCGCCTCTTGGGGCTTGTGGGCGCGTAAGAGTGGTAGGGATCCTTCGACTCCGCAAGTGCTTGCGCTGAGGGCGCAAGCACATGTTGCGCTCAGGATGACAGAGTTGAGAAAGAACTTTGATGACTACTACGTCGGTGGCGGAGAAGGTGGGGGCGGCAGCGAGTCCGAAAAGAGTGGTAGGGATCCTTCGACTTCGCAAGTGCTTGCGCTGAGCGCGCAAGCACTTGCTGCGCTCAGGATGACAGAGTTGGGAAAGGAACTTTGATGACTACTACGTCGGTGGCGGAGAAGGTGGGGGCGGCAGCAAGTCCGAAAAAAGAGGAGAAGGTGGAGAAGCGGCGGGCTTTGGGGCGGGGGTTGGAGTCGTTGCTGCCGGGGCCGCGGGTGGTTGGTAGTCCCGGGTACCGAGTAGCGAGTCCCGAGGGGGTCGCACCATTGTCATCTCCAGCCTTGACACAGGACGCGAAGGATTCGACGGCGGGGGAAACCAAGGTCCCTCGCTTCGCTCGGGATGACAGGGAAGATGGTGACGGGAGGGACGAAACTGCAGCGTCTGAGCAGATGGAAGCAATGCGGACGGGGGAGTCCGCGCTCCCCGAGCCTGAACTGGACGACGTGGTGCCGGGAGAGCTGATTTCGATTCAGGCAGTGGCTGAGGATCGCGTTCCTAGCAACCGAGTGGCGAATATCCCGATTGCGGTGATCGAAAAGAATCCTTATCAGACGCGGTTTGTGTTTGATGAGGACATGCTGGGGGAGTTGGCGACCTCGATCAGGGAGCATGGGGTGGTGCAGCCGGTGGTGGTGAGGCCGGCGGAGGAGGAAGGACGCTACATCCTGGTGCTGGGTGAGCGGCGCTTGCGGGCGTCGAAGATGGCTGGGAAGGATACGATCCCGGCCATCGTGCGGAGGCTTTCGCTGCAGCAGGCGGCGGAGATGACGGTGCTCGAGAATGTGGTGCGCGAGGACCTGAATCCGATCGAGCAGGCGCAGGCGTTTAAGGTTCTGAGCCAGGAGTTTAAGCTGACGCAGTCGCAGATTGCGCAGCGCATTGGAGTGTCGCGCGAGAGTGTAGCGAACTATATGCGGCTGCTGCGGCTGCCTGAAGAGGTGACGGTGCAAGTGGCTCATGGGCGGGTGAGTTTCAGTGAGGCGCGTGAGCTGCTGGCGCTGGAAAATCCGGAACATATGCTTGTGGTGCTGACAGAGCTGTTGTTGGGGCAGCACACATTGGAACAGATTGCAGAGCGGGTGCGAAGGTTGAACGACTCGCAAGCGATCCCAGGATCGAAGGCGGCGAAGCAGGGAACGGCGCGGTGGGTTGATCCGAATGTGCGCGCGGCGCAAATGGAGATGGAGCGGACTTTGGGGATGCGGGTGAGGATTGCAGACCGGAACGGCAAGGGGAAGATTGTGATTGAGTATGCTTCGGTGGATGATTACGAGCGGGTTACGGCGATGTTACGGAGTAGGAAGTAGCTAGTACCTAGTACCCAGTACCTAGTTTCTTGGGCGGCCACAGGCCGTCTCTTATTGGGGGAATCAGGGTGGTAAGTGTGGGGGCGCCGGGGGTGGTCGCGCGCCGAGAAGATGGGCGCTTTGGAGCGGTTGAGCTGGATTCGGCGCGGTAAGTGGGAGGCGGGCAGGGATGTTAACTGACTAGGTTCGTCAGTCTGGAGCGGAGGAAGCGTAGAGGTTTAGCGTCAACGGCGAGAGCAAGATCAACGGCAAGCGGGCAGGAGTGCCCGCTCCACACGTGCTGAGTCCCCACACTCCACAACGTGAGAACTCCTGTTGAGGCTCACTGTGGCGGCTAAGATTTCAGGGGTCCCTTCGGCTTCGCTCAGGCTCTTCGACTCCGCGAGTGCTCGCGCTTCGCGCAAGCGCTTGCTCCGCTCAGGATGACAAATTGGGGAAAGATCCGCAACACGCGCACACCACAACACAATTTATTTGGCGAAGAAATAATCGAAGGATTTTACGGCGGTGAATTCGTCGTCTTTGATGTCGAAGACGGTGTAGAGCTTGGTGACGTAGAGGACGTCCTGAACTTTTTTGGTGAGGCTGAGGAGCTTGAGTTCGCCGCCGGCGTTGCGGACGGTGGTGAAGCTGGAGACGAGTTCGCCGACGCCGGAGGAATCGATGTAGTCGACGTGGGCGAGGTTGAGGACGATTTTTTTCTTGCCCTCGGAGAGAAGTTTGTGAATGGCATCGCGGAGCTTGCCGGTTTCATCGCCGAGCGTGATGCGGCCGTTGATGTCGAGGATGGTGACGTGGCTGACTTCGCGGGTGGTAATGGTCATGGGAGATTGATTGTATCGCGGACAGGGACAATCTACCACGGAGACACGGAGAAATTCTGGGGCTTGGTCCGTGGTGGGAATGCCTGGCGAGGTTGGCGGCAGCATCGGTATTATAGGGATCCTTCGACTCCGCCAGTGCTTGCGCGAAGCGCGCAAACACTTGCTCCGCTCAGGATGACAGAGCAAGTAGGGTGCGGCTGCGCTGCGAGTTCAACGAGTTAATAGGTTAACGAGTTGATGGCGTGGGGGACGGGAATCGGGTGGGAGTCGCGGATTTCCTGGATGGGCGAGGTGACGATGGGGGTGTCGTATTCGGGGTGGTGAAATTCGAGGTGCATGCCGCGGCCTACGTACTGGAGCTTGAGCATGGAGCCTCCCCAGGTAGAGCCGGCGATAGCGACTTGGACAGGGTCAGGGCAGAACTCGGGATGGCCGGAAATCATGGCGTCACTGCCGCCGAGCAGGACCGCAGTGTAGCAGTGGTGCATGGTTTGAATGTGAAGGATGGTGGACGGCGGAAGGTCGTGGAGAAAAACTCCACCTTCGATTTCCGATTGGATGATGGCGTGGTTGACGTCATCGGCGAGGTTGGGGTGCGGAGTGAACATGTCCTGCCTGAGATAGGGTAATGGGTTTCGGGTGCCGGGGCAAGGGTTGTTTGTGGTTTGAGGAAACGTTGGAGTATGGCCCCTTGGAGGGAGTCTGGCGGGATGCTAAAAGCTTGAAACACAGAGGGCACGGGGATGCACAGGGTAGAACCGAGTTTGGCTGTCTCCACACCTGTTTTACGGGATAGAAGTGATCGAGCCTTTGGGGCCGACCACCAAAGCTCCGCCATCGGAGTAGGGAGCTACGGCGTTGAATTCTGTGCCGGATTTTTTGCGGGGACTGATGCGGGTTGGGTCCTTGGGCGGGCGAAAATCGAAAATGAATTTGGGCGCGACGAGGAAGAGACGGACTTGGGCTTGATTGTCGTCCAGGTCTTGGCTTTTGGGATTGTTGTTGCGGCGATCTTTAAGCCTACGATCGTAAGCGGCGGCGGAGAAGTAGGCTTGGGGATGGATCTCGGAGAGACTCCAGGTTTTGCCGCCGTCGTTGGTGAAGGCGAGGTTGGGGCCATCCTGGTCGGGATGTTTGTAGTCGCCGCCGGCGATTACGCCGTGAAGCGGGTCGCGGAACGCGATGGAGAAGATTCCGGCGGAGTCGGGGCCGTGTTGGATGGGAGTGTCGAAGACTTGCCAAGTCTGGCCGCGGTCAGGGGAGTGGAACACGCGGGCGGCGTGGCCTCCGGTGGCAAACCAGAGGTTGGGGTCGGGGGGGTCTTTTTCCGCGGGTTTAGGCGGCGCTGGATTGCCGCCTTGCCAAGCTACGGGAATGAGGCGGGGTGCGGGTGCGAGGTCCGTGGCGAGAACTCCCTGCGAAGTTTCAGCTGATGTCGAGGTGCAAGGGGTCCTTCTACTCCGACACGCGTCCCGTTTCGCGGAACGCGTGTCTCCGCTCAGGATGACAGAATTGTCGATGGGTGCGGGAGTGGGAAGGATGGCGAGACAGGTGTTGCTGGCGGCGAATGCGCCTTCGCCTTCGACGGCGGGCGGGAGTTGCGCCGGTGGGATGTGGGTCCAGGTTTGGCCGTCGTTCGTGGTCAGGAGTTCGAATTTCAGTTGGCCTTTTTCATCGGGGATGGGATCGCCGAGGACTATACCGTGCGTGCGATCCCAGAAAACCATGGAGTCGAAAAAGCCTTTGGGATTTTGGTTGGTGAATTGAAGTTGCCAGTGACGGCCGCGGTCGGCGGTGTGGTAGATGCGAGATTGGTCGCCGGGGCCGGCGGACATTAAGAAAGCTTCTTCGGCGGAGAAGGCGACTACGGCGCGGAAGTCGAGAGATTCGGCGCCGGGGACCTGGTCGGGAGTCCAGATGCGGCCGTCGGTGGTGCGGAGGTAAGTGCCGTGCGTGCCGGAGGCCCACGCGATCTGGCGCGAGACGGCGCTTACGCCGCGCAGGCTTTCGGTGGTGGGGGCGGGGTAGGTTTGAGGGGCGGATTGGGCCAGGGCAGTGGTGAGGAGGAGGAGTAGCAGGGCGGTGCGCATGGGGAATTGTCTCAGAAAAACGCGTTGGAGGCAGAATTGGCGGTATGAACCATACGAGCCGATGAATCCATGCAGCAGTTTAGACGGTAGGGATCCTTCGACTCCGAAATGCGTTCCGCTTTCGCGGAGCGCATTTCTCCGCTCAGGATGACACGACCTTGAGTGGCGTTGAGCGCGGCTACTTGGCGAGGAAGTCGGCGAAAGAGGCGGCTTTGCCGAAGTAGATGCGGAGGGTGCATTTGGAGCCGTAGTGAGCGAAGGCGACTTCGAGCGCGTCGGCGGCTTGGGGGACCTGGTCGGTTTCGATGGTGGCGCGGGCGATGTCCTGTTTCTCGTCATAAGGCGCACCGGCGGTAACGTTCTTGTTGACGACGAGGGTCCATTTGTCTTTGGCGGGGATGGGATAAACCGTGTAGGCACCGATGGGAATGGCGGAGCCCGCAAAGCTGAGCGGGGCTTCGGTGAACAGAGTCATGGGAGCGCCGCCGGGAGCCCAAGGCTTGCCGTTGACAGGGTGCTCGGTCTTGGCGCTGACGGGGTTGTAGCGGATGTAGATTTGGCGGCCGTCGTCGAGATAACAGCTGGTGGTGGATGACGCGGATTGCGCCGGGCAAAAAGCAGCGATCGTGATCAGGGAAAGGACGGCGACGACGAAGCGAGCGGAGAACATGGGAAACCTCGGGCAAAAGTGTAGCGCCGAAACGGTCGTAAAGGAAGAGGATTTGGAATATCGATTTTTGGGTGGGAGGGATTTGCCCCGGTCGGTGCTGGCCTTCGGTGATGTACTCAGGAGGGGGAGCGGTTGCTACCGTGAGTGGCGAGTATCCGGCAACGATGCGGGTACCGGGCGAGGAACTTACACTCATGGCGAAGGCGGCGAAGCTGAAGATTCTTTATGGCGAGGGCGATGCGGAGGCGCAGGCCTCTACGGCGGCATCGTTTGAGAAAGCTGGTCACACGGTGGAAAAGGCTGTGGGACGCAAGGCCGTGGAAGCGGCGCTGGGCAAGGGCGGATTCGACCTGGTGGTGCTGGGTCCCACGCTGAGCCGCAACGACCGGCATCATCTGCCGTATATGGTGAAGAAGGCGCAGGCCGAGGCTAGCGTGCTGGTGATGCACGCGGATGGAAGCCGCCATCCTTATGTGGACGCGTGCACCGATACTGGCGCGAGCGTGGAGAATGTGCTGGCGCGGATTGAAGGGATGGCGATTGCCGGGTTGATGCCAGCGGCGGCGGCGGCGGCGGCGGGAAGATAGTATCCAGTACCGAGTACCTGGAAGGGGCGGCTTTGCGGCCGCCTCTTTCCTTTTGGGGGAAGCACAGAAAAACCTTCACCACGGAGGGCAGGGGGGATCACAGGGTAATTCTGGTGATAAGAATCTAGGTGGTTAACTGGTGGGATTGGTGCGGGTTGGCGGGGCTTTTTCATTCGCTAACCTCGGTGCTGATTGGATCGAGGTGGGATTCTTGCTCGCCGGGTCGTTTTTAATTCAGCGCGAACCTGGTTGGTAATAGTGGAGTTTGAGGTGTGGCCTTTGAGTAAATTCGGTGGCGGATCTATGGATTACCAGCTGCTAGCTGGCTAAAAGTGGTCTCCATCTCAAACTTCCTCCCGACAAACTTTAGAGAAGCGAATTAAGTGGGGGTACATCCAAAGCGATGTGCGGAGCAGTGGTGTGCTCGCTCGCTCCGCTCGCTCTGACGGGCGAGGCGCCCGTCGCTACATGGTCTCTTCAGTTCCTTAGGCTACTCAAAATCTTGTAGGAGGATTGCGATGGGAGTTAGTGCAGGGTTTTTGCCGGAATTTGATGCGGAGATGGCTTCGACGCGGCGGACATTGGAGCGGATTCCGGAGGACAAGCTGGCCTGGAAGCCGCATGAGAAGTCGATGCTGCTGGGACGGCTGGCCGGGCACATTGCGGAGCTGCCGGGGATGGGACTGAGCGTGATGAAAGACGATGCGCTGGATTTTGCGAAGGGTCCGGCCGGCGAGCTCGCGCCTAAGCCCACGGTGGCGGAGTCGCAGAAGCATGTGCTGGAAATATTCGATAAACATGTTGCGGCGTTGCGCCCGCTGATCGCGGCTGCGAGCGACGAACGTTGGGCCGGGAAGTGGAAGCTCTCGATGGGCGAGAAGACGTTTTACGAAGGGACGCGCATGGGTGCGATGCGGCGGATGGTGATGAATCATGTGATCCATCATCGGGCGCACTGGGAGTTTATTTGCGGTTGAATGATGTGCCGGTGCCTTCGGTGTATGGGCCTTCGGCGGATGAGGGACGGTAGGTCTCGGCAGCGTTTCGCCATTACACTCGCGGCGGTCGAGAAGTAATGACGAGCGTAGTGGCGACATTTCACAGGATTGGGAACTCCACAGCATCCGCCGGTTGCTGTGGCTGAGCTTTACTGCTGAGAAACATGCTTCAGGCGCGACGCACTAGCCAAACGATTATTACAATGACAATGATCGTTCCAACTACACCCATACCTAACATAGAACCTCCTTATCCAGAACCTGGGGCACCAAGGTTACCCATGTACTCATCCTAGGACGGATTGTGGCTCCAGTCTGATCACAATCGGACACTTAGCGGTCGGGAGCTGCCCTCCGGTTACTTGCCAGCGGCTCCACTTCGCTGTGCAATTACGCTGGAGGGACTTATGGGCCGCGTGTTTGGTTTTCTCAGCCTCGTCCTTGGATTGGGCGTGGGCATGTATTTTTATTCCCGGCAGGTGCAGAGTTCTGCCGCCGCCACAGGGGCCGCTACGCCGCAGGCAACCATCAATATTACTGGCGTACAGACGGATCTGGTCAGCATTGCCGGGGCCGAGCGCCGCTACTACGCCGGTGAAGGAAAATATGCCTCTCTTGATGAGCTGATTTCGACGAATTACATCACGGTAGCGCGGCAGCGCCCTCCTTATATTTATTCGGTTGAGATCACTTCTGGTGGCTTTCGTGTGGTGGCTACGCGGTCCGGTGGCGCTGCGTCGGGCTTGCCTGCGCAGATTTCGGTGGATCAGGACATGGCGTTTCGGACGGCGGAGTAAGGATCTGGCGTCCCAAAGAAACGCCTTGCAGAGCCGACGGCGCATGAGAACAGTAGGGATCCTTCGACTGCGCGGCTGGTTCGCTAGCGCGAACCAGCCACTTCGCTCAGGATGACAAACTTATTGCAACGCTACCTTCATGTTCAGATTGTGGGCGACGAAGGCCCAGGTGTCGGCGGTTTCATCGATTAGCTTCGTGATCGACTTGCCGGCGCCGTGGCCGGCTTTCACTTCGATACGGATCAAAATTGGCGCTGGGCCGGCTTGATCGGCTTGCATCGTTGCGGCGAATTTGAAGCTGTGGCCGGGGACTACGCGGTCATCGTGGTCGGAAGTGGCGATCAGTGTGGGCGGATATTTTGTTCCCGGCTTCAGATTGTGCAGCGGGGAGTAAGCGTAGAGGGCTTTGAAATCCTCGGCATTGTCTGAAGACCCGTAGTCGCTGGTCCAGGCCCAGCCGATGGTGAATTTGTGGAAGCGCAGCATGTCCATGACGCCGACTTCGGGCAGCGCTACGCCGAACAGATCGGGACGCTGCGTGACGCAGGCGCCGATGAGCAGGCCGCCGTTGCTGCCGCCGCGGATGGCGAGCTTGGGCGTTGACGTGTATTTGTTGGCGATTAGATATTCGGCGGCGGCGATGAAGTCGTCGAAAACGTTTTGCTTTTTCAGTTTCATGCCCGCCTGGTGCCACTCTTCGCCATACTCGCCGCCGCCGCGCAGGTTGGGCTGGGCGTAGATGCCTCCCATTTCGAGCCAGACAACGTTCGGGACCGAGAATGCTGGCGTGAGCGAGATGTCGAATCCGCCATAGGCGTAGAGCAGCGTGGGATTCTGTCCGTCGAGCTTTATTCCTTTCTTGAAAGTCAGGAACATCGGGACGCGGGTACCGTCTTTGCTGGTGTAGAAGACCTGTTTGGTTTCGTAACGGCTGGCGTCGAAATCGACTTTGGGCTGGCGGTAAACGGAACTCTTGCCGGCTTGCGGATCGTAGCGATAGACCGTGGCCGGGGAAGTGAAGCTGGTAAAGGCGTAGAAAGTTTCTTTGTCGGTGCGTTTGCCGCCGAACCCTCCTGCGGTGCCGATACCGGGCAGGTCTACGTTGCGCACGAATGCGCCGGTCAGATCGTGAACACGGACTTCAGTGCGTGCGTCTTTCAAGTAGCCCAGGAGAAATAAATTGTCGACGGCATGAACAAACTCGAGTGTGTCGGAGCGCTGCGGGACCAGAGTCTTCCAGTTGGCGCGCTCGGGATGGCGGGTGTCGATGGCGATGACGCGTCCGCGGGCAGCGTCCAGGTCGGTCTGAAACCAGAAGACGGGTCCATCGTTGTCGATGAAATCGTATTTGGCGTCGAAGTCGTCGAGCAGTTTTACCACCGGCGAATCGGGCTGCGTGAGGTCTTTATAGTAGAGGCGGTTCTTGGGCGCAGTGCCTTGCCAGACGCTGATGATCAGATAGTGGCCGTCGTCGGTGACGTCGCCGGCAAAGCCCAGCTCTTTATTGTCGGGGCGTTCGTAGATTAATTTGTCTTCGGATTGAGCGGTGCCGAGCCGGTGATAGTAGAGCTTCTGAAAATAATTGGCGTCTCGCATGGCAGCGCCTTTGGGCTCGTCGTAGCGGCTGTAGTAGAAGCCTTTGTTGTCTTTGCTCCACGATGCGCCGGAGAACTTTACCCACTTGAGATCGTCGGCGAGATCTTTGCCGGTATCGATATCGCGGACGTGCCACTCGTTCCAGTCAGAGCCAGATGTAGCGAGGCCGTAGGCCATAAGCTTGCCGTCGTCGGAAATAGCGGTGCCGGCGAGCGCGACCGTGCCGTCGGTCGAGAGCGTGTTGGGATCAAGCAGGACGCGCGGTTCGGCATTGAGGGATTCCGCGACGAGCAGGACGTTCTGCTGTTGCAGTCCGGTGTTGTGTTGGAAGAAATAGCGTCCGCCATACTGGCTGGGAGTGGTGAAGCGCTCGTAGTTCCAGAGTTTGGTGAGGCGGTCGCGGATGGCCTGCCGGTAGGGGATTTGCTCGAGGTAGCCGAAGGTTAATTTGTTTTCGGCTTCGACCCAGGCGTGAGTTTCGGCGGAATCGGTGTCTTCGAGCCAGCGGTAGGGATCGGCGACCTTGGTGCCGTGGTAGTCATCAACCTGGTCGCTGCGGCGGGCTGGGGGGTAGGAGAGCGGGGCGGTTTGGGCGGCGGAGAGGAAAGTCATAATTAAGAGTAGCGAAAACAGGATTGTCGCATGGCGAACTGGATGCATGAGAGCCTCTGGGGATCGAATCCGTGGAGCGATCTATTTTGCCTGTGGGAGTGGGTAAGAAGCAAACCTCACGCGGTGGTAGAAATTCCTTGCGGGGCTCATAGTGCTGCCGGCGGGTCAGGGGTCCTTCGACTGCACAAATGCTTGCGCTAGCGCGCAAGCACTTGCTCCGCTCAGGATGACAGCGCTGATAAGAAGCCGACTATGGGAGCGTGCGGCGGGCGGGCCGGCTGGTGGTGGTTTTGTAATCCGCGGGATAGAGGACTACGCACCGGTTGAAGCCTTCGCCGTCGCTTTCGGTGCGGAGGTCGGTTTGGTCGCGCAGGG
>Ga0181525_10004741_pt1 | contig 10311 bp, 9 predicted proteins | sample PEATcosm2014_Bin_48_FD_121100 | JGI IMG/M metagenome (GOLD analysis project Ga0181525, IMG submission 121100) | Peatland microbial communities from MTU Mesocosm Facility, Houghton, MI, USA - PEATcosm2014_Bin06_10_metaG | ecosystem: Environmental > Terrestrial > Soil > Wetlands > Peat | place...
GTGCGCAGCACTTCCGGGTTGATCGTCTCGGGCTCGCCGACGAAACCGAGATCGACCGGCTTTTCTTCGAGCGTCTTCGGATCGAGCTTCATCCGCTCGAGCTTGCGCGCCACGACGAGATTGCCGTCTTTGCCCGAGAGGCCGACCGCGCGTCCGCCGGCGGCGTTGATGCCGCTGACGATCTGTTTGTTGATCGAACCCGTCAGCACCATCTCGACCACTTCGACGGCGGCCGCATCGGTCACGCGCAGGCCGTCGACGAAGGACGAGGGGATGGCGAGCCGCTTCAGCATCGCGCCGATCTGGGGGCCGCCGCCGTGAACCACGACGGGATCGATGCCCGTCTGCTTCATCAGGACGATGTCCTGCGCGAAATTCTCGGAGACGCCGGACTCCATGGCGTGGCCGCCATATTTCACGACGATGATCTGGCGGTCGTAGCGCAGAATGAAAGGCAGCGCCTCGACGAGCACCCGCGCGGTCGAACGCCAGCGCGCCATCACCCGCATGTTGCGGTCCTGGGTTGCGTCGTCCTGCAGAGCCATGTGGCCGCGCCTTTCGGGGAAGTCCCGGCGCTTATACCTAAAGCCGGCTCAGCCCGCCAGCGCCGCGATGTGGCATCGCAACAAATCGAGGCCGTCACCGGTTAACGATGACGTGGTCAGAATATCCGGGTACGCCGCAATGTGCCCCTTGAGCGCGAAACCCGTCGCCATGCGCGCCTCGGCGCGCTCCGCCGCTGACAGCTTGTCGGTCTTGGTCAGGACCACGAGGTAGGAAACGGCCGCGCGGTCGAGCAGCGTCATGGCTTCGCGGTCCACGTCCATGACGCCGCGGCGCGCATCCACGAGCAGGATAACTCGCTTAAGGTTGGGGCGGCCGCGCAGATAGTCGAAGATCAGCTTCTGCCATTCCGCGATCAGGGCTTTGGACACCTGCGCGTAACTATAGCCGGGCAGATCGACCAGCATGAGAACATCGCCGAGTTGGAAGAAATTGATCTGCCGCGTGCGGCCCGGGGACTGCGAAACGCGGGCGAGCGCGCCCCGCCCCGTCAGCGCATTGATCAGGCTCGACTTGCCGACATTCGAACGGCCGACGAAGGCGACTTCCGGCAAAGCGAGCGCCGGGATCGCTTCGAAATTGGCCGCACCCGCCACAAATTCGCAATGGCCCGCGAAGAGACGCTTGGCGGCGGCGATCTCTTCGGGAGAAACCTCACTCACCCGGAAGCGAATCCGTGGTCGGGCTTTTCTTCTCGCCGCCGGCAAATCGCTTCACGAAAGCCGGCAGGTTCATGTTTCCAAGAACGTCGACCTTCACGCCCTGCCGGCGCATCATCACATATTGCTGCATCGTCGAGAGGAGGTTGTTCCACGTCCAGTAGATCACGAGGCCCGAGGGCAAGCTCGCGAGCATGAAGGTGAAGATCAGCGGCATGAACGCGAACATCCGCTGCTGCACGGGATCGGGCGCCGGCGGATTGAGCTTCATCTGGAACCACTGCGTGATCCCCATGAAGATCGGCCAGACGCCGATGCTGAGGAACGCGAGGAACGCCGGCAGGAACGCGTGCGGGTTGAACGGCAGCAATCCGAACAGATTGAGAAGCGAAGTCGGATCGGGCGCCGAGAGATCGTGGATCCAGCCGAAGAACGGCGCCTGCCGCATCTCGATGGAGCCCAGAAGAACCTTGTAGAGCGAGAAGAACACGGGGATCTGGATCAGCATCGGAAGACAACCCGAGACCGGATTGATCTTCTCGCGCTTGTAAAGATCCATGATCTCCTGCTGCTGCTTCGCCTGATCGTCCTTGTTGCGCGCCTTGATGCGCTCCATCTCCGGCTGCAGCTTCTTCATCTTGCTCATCGAACGATAAGACGCGTCGGCGAGCGGGAAGAAGGCGAGCTTGATCAGGACCGTCAGCAACAGAATGGCGAGGCCCATGTTCATGTATTGCGAAAGGAACTCAAGCGCGTAGAACATCGGCGGGGTAATGAACGACACGATGAACCCGAGCCAGCCCGTCCCCCAATCGATTGCGAAGTGAAATTTGACGACGCCATCCTTGTGTTCGTAGGTCTGCAGGAGCCGATTGACTTTGGCGCCGGCGAAAAGTCGTTGAGCGACGGCGACGCTTGAGCCAGGCGCAATCTCTTCAGCGCTCAAACGGTAATTGGCCTGGTAGGCCTTGGTGGCACCGAGTGGCGTGCCTCGATATTCGGCAGAGAAGGCAGCGCTCTGGGGCGGGATGACAGCAGCCATCCAGTATTTGTCCGTGATACCGAGCCAGCCGCCAGTCGACTGAAACGTCTGCGGCGGTTCATCGTCTTTGAAATCGGTGTAGTCAGCATCTTTCAACGTACCGCCGCCGACACCGACGAAACCCTCATGCAACGCCCAAAACTTGGTTCCAGGGGGTACGCCGTCGCGCACAACTTCGGCATAAGGATAAAGCGTGACGCGCGCGCCGCTGTGATTTGCGACCGCATCGCGCACATGGAACATATAATCCTTGTCGACAGAGATCGTCCGCGTGAATTCGAGGCCCTGGCCGTTGTCCCAGGTGAGTGTGATGGGCGAATTGGGCGTCAGCGTCGTGCCGGATGCGAGCTTCCAGACGCTGCCGTCGTCGGGCGTTCTGATGCCCGAGCCGGACGCCGGCACCCAGCCGAACATCGCGTAATAGGGAAAGGCCGTGCTTTCGGGCGAGAAGAGCACGATCTCCGGGCTCTTCGGATCGGTCGTCTCGCGATAGTTCTTGAGCCGCAGATCGTCGAAGCGCGCGCCCTTGAGCAACAGCGAGCCATCGAGCGACGGCGTGTCGATCGCAACGCGTTCGCCGCCGGCTTTCAGCGCAGCGGCACGCGGCAGCGATCCGGCGCCGGACGGTAGTGTTGCCGGCGCGTTGGGCGCGGCTTTCGTTTCCTGCTGCTTTTCATGCGCCACGAGCGCGTGCGTGGCGCGGTCTTTTTCGAGTTGCGGACGCGCGACGAAATATTCCCAGCCGAACAGGACGGCGGCGGACAAGACGACAGCGAGCAGGAGGTTGCGGTTTTCGTTCATGGTCTCGTATGGGCGGGCGGGACGGGATCAAAACCCGACGAGCCGCCGAGCCAGGTGATGGGGTGACAGCGCAGGATGCGCCGGACGGCAAGGTATAGACCTTTGACCGGTCCATGTGCGTGCAAAGCCTCGAGCGCATAGGCCGAACAGGTGGGATCGAAGCGGCACGACGCCGGCAGCATGGGCGAGATGAGGCCGCGATAGAGCCGGATCGGGAGGCTCAATCCAAGAACGGTCACATGGCGCGCGATCATGATGAAGCGGTCCGTCACCGGGGCTCTCCCGCTGTAAACCGGCCAAGCTTGGAATGGGCCGCATGGAGCACGGTGGTCAGGTCTTCCAAAAGGCCGGCAAAAGGCCTCGTCAGCGTCTGCGGCCGCGCGACGAGAACATAGTCATTACCCCCTATCCCATAAAGGGGAAGGAGCGCCGCAGCGGCGGCCCGAAGGCGCCGTTTGGCCCGGTTTCGCTCGACCGCCCCGCCGATTTTCCGGCTGGCCGTGAAGCCGACGCGGACGCCTTCCGGTTTGGCAGCGGCCTCGGGCGTCGGACACAATTCCAGCGTCACGGACGGGGCAACCTTTCGGATCCCTTTGGCAGCACGGAGGAAATCGGGACGGGTCTTCAGCCGTTCCATGACGAGCCTCGGCCCGCCGGCCACGTCGCTCAGGCGGAGAGCTTCTTGCGGCCGTGCGCACGCCGGCGTGCCAGCACCTTGCGTCCGCCCTTGGTTTCCATGCGGGCGCGAAAGCCATGACGGCGCTTGCGGACGATCTTGCTGGGTTGATAGGGCCGTTTCATGGCGCAGGCTTCCAACGGGGCCGGGCGCGGTCGCCGCGGGCCTTTTTCAAAGGGAGCCGAGCTTCTAGAGAGAAGGTCTGGCCCTGTCAACCGCGCGGCACGCAGGCCGTCTTGGTGAATGGCGGCGCTTTATTTTGCCCCTCCGAGAAGGTCTAAAGAGGCCATGCCGAACCGGTTGCGCCTGCAGCTTGGCGACGCCTGGAGGCTGCTGGCGCACAGCCTTTCGGGCCGTTTGCTGCTGCTGACGCTCTTCTACGTCATGGTCAGCGAAGTCACGATCTTCGCCCCTTCGATCGGCCGCTTCTACATCAACCAGCTCAACCGCCACATCGAGACGGCGGAACTCGCGATCCTGCCGTTCACCGAGCCCACCAGCAACGAATTCTCCGTCGGCCTGCACCGCGAGCTCCTGGCGCGGGCGGATGCGAATGTCGTGATCCTGAAACGCGCCGAGCAGCACGAGCTCTTCCTCATCAACGACAAAATACCGAGCCACGCCGACATGACCGTCGATCTCGGCACGACGACGATGGTCGGCGGCATGCTCGACGGGCTCGACTGCCTCATCGGCGGCGACGACCGCGTTCTCCACGTCATCGCGCCGACGCGCATCAAAGGCGCGGAAACGGTCGAAGTGTTCACGAACGAGGCGCCGATCCGCGCGGCGCTCCTCGAATTCGCGCGAAGGCTCTTGTGGGAAGCGCTGCTGATTTCGGTGGCGACGGCGCTCCTCGTCTATTTCAGTCTCTATCTGGTCGTGGCGCGGCCGATGGTGCGCCTGATGCGCGCGATGATCGAGTTCCGCGAGAACCCGGAAGATCCTTCGCGCATTGCGCGCGCCTCCAACCGCCGCGACGAGATCGGCCGTGCCGAGCGCGAGCTTGCCGTCATGCAAGGCGAAATCTATGGCTCGCTGCAGCAGAAGACACGCCTCGCGACTCTGGGCGCCGCCGTCGCCAAGATCCAGCACGATCTCCGGAACATACTTTCAAGCGCGCAACTGGTCTCGGACCGCCTCGCCAAAGTCGACGATCCTGTCGTGCAACGCCTGGCGCCGAGGCTGATCGCGTCGCTCGATCGCGCCGTCTCCCTTGCCACCAATACGCTGCGTTACGGGCGTGCCGACGAGCATCCGCCGGTGCGGCGCAGATTGCCGCTGGCGCCGATCGTCGACGAAGCCGTCGAGGCCAATCTTGCCGGCGACGCAGCGGAGCAGACGCTCGTCTTCGCCAACCGCATCGATCCGTCGCTCGAGATCGACGCTGATCCAGAACAGATTTACCGGATCGTGCTCAACCTCGTTCGCAACGCAGCCCAGGCGCTCTCCGACCGGCCGGACGGTGCGATCGCGATTTCGGCGCGGCGGGATTATCGCCAGGTCGACATCGACATCGAGGACAACGGGCCGGGAATTCCGGAAGGCCTGCGCGATCGTCTCTTCCAGCCCTTTTCCGGTTCGAGCCGCCCGGGCGGTTCGGGCCTCGGTCTCGCCATCGCGCGCGATCTGGCCCGCGCCCATGGCGGCGACGTGACGCTCGTTTCCACCGCCACGAAAGGCACCGTCTTCCGCATCAGCATTCCCGATCGCAAGGAGATCTGAATGGCGTGGGATCCCAAGACCTATCTTCAGTTCGGCGAAGAACGGACGCGGCCCGCGCACGAGTTGCTTCAGCGCGTCGACACAGAAAACCCGCGACGTGTCGTCGATCTTGGTTGTGGACCGGGAAATTCGACGGCGCTGCTCGCCGCGCGCTGGGCCGGCGCCGAACTCGAAGGCGTCGACAATTCGGCCGAGATGCTCGAGGCCGCCCGCAAATCGGCCTTTCCCGCACGCTGGACCGAAGCCGATGTCGCGAACTGGAATCCCGCTTCGCCTTACGATGTAATTTTTTCAAACGCGACGCTGCAATGGGTCGGCGATCATAAACGGCTGCTCCCGCAGATCATGAACCATTTGGCGAAAGACGGCGTCTTCGCGTTCCAGGTGCCGCGCAATTTCGACGACCCCTGCCATACGCTGATCCATGAAGTGGCGCGCGACTCGCGCTGGGCGACCAAGCTCTCAGGCGTGCGCGACTGGTGGAATGTGCAGGAACCGGACGCCTATTTCGATATTCTGGAACCGCACGCGCGCAGCATCGACATCTGGGAAACGCGCTATGTGCAGGTGCTGCAAGGCGAAGACGCCGTGTTCCGCTGGATGAGCGGCACCGGTTTGCGCCCCTATGCCAATGCCCTCGAAGGCAAAGAGCGCGAGGATTTTCTCGAAGACTATCGCGCGCAGGTCGGTGCAGCCTACCCAAGGCGCAAAAGCGGGGTTACGCTTTATCCGTTCCGACGGCTTTTCTGCGTCGCACGAACATAAGGGAAATGGGGGACGTCATGGATAAGGATTCAAACTGGGGTGTTATTCCGCGTCGGCACTTCGTGTCGACGCTCGTGGCAGGATTCACACTGGCCACCGGTCCCGTTTCGGCCGACGCAATCATCACCGATGCGAACGGCCTCGATGCGGGAGAGGTGAGCATCCCCGTCGCCGACGGGAAGATCCCCGCCTATCGCGCGCGGCCCGCGGGCAAGACACACACCTCCGTCATCCTCGTCGTGCAGGAAGTGTTCGGCGTACACGAGCACATCAAGGACATCTGCCGCCGCTTCGCGAAGCTCGGCGCCTACGCCATCGCGCCGTCGCTCTATGCGCGTTACGGCGATCCCGGCAAATACGACATGGAGCATCTGCAAGGGCTCTTCACCGACATCGTCGCGAAGGTCCCCGATCAAGAGGTGATGTCCGATCTGGATTCCGCCGTGGCGTTTGCGGCGAACGAAGGCGCCGACACGACGCGGCTCGGCATCACCGGCTATTGCTGGGGCGGACGCATCGTCTGGCTTTATTCCGCCCATAGTCCGGCGCTCAAAGCCGGCACTGCGTTCTACGGACAATTGCGCGGCCCCGCGACACCCAATCCGCTGCGCCCGCTTTATCCGCTCGATCTCGCGAAGGACATGAAAGCGCCGGTGCTCGGATTCTACGGCGGATTGGACAAGGGCATCCCCGTGTCCGATGTCGAAGCGATGCGGGTGGCGCTGGCAAAGGCCGGCAAGCTCGACTCGCAACTTGAAGTCTTCATGGACGCGCAGCACGGCTTCTTCGCCGATTACCGTCCGTCCTACAACGCAAAGGATGCGGCGACGGCGTGGACGGAGTCGAAGGCGTGGTTTCACGCGCACGGAGTGCTGTGAGATCGCTTTCCTCCCCCGCGCGGAGCGTGGGGGAGGTGGCGCGCGACGAAGTCGCGTGACGGAGGGGGCCCCCTCCACCGCTTCGCGGTCCCCCTCCCCCGCACTTCGTGCTGGGGAGGATTACGTTCGTAACGTCCCACCCGTCGCCTTCGCCACGGCTGCTACGATCTTTTGCGCAATCGCGTCGATCTCCGGCTCAGTCAGCGTCTTGTCGCGCGGCTGGAGACGCACGGCGATCGCAAGCGACTTCTTGCCTTCGGCCACGCCCTTGCCCTCATAGACGTCGAACACATCGACGCGTTCGATCAGCATGCGATCGACGTTGCGCGCAGCTTTCACAATCTCTTCGCCCAGCACCTTCGCATCGACCACGAACGCGAAATCGCGCTCGACGGCGGGATAGGGTGACGGCGCGAAGGCGGGGCGCGCTTTTCCCTTCGGCTTTGGCTCGGGAATCGCATCGAGGAACACTTCAAATGCGGCGATCGGCGTCTTGATGTCGAACGCCGCAAGAACCGCCGGATGAAGTTCGCCGAAATATCCGAGCACTTTCTGCCCGAGCGCGAGCGTGCCCGAGCGGCCGGGATGATACCACGCAGGCGCGCCGGGCTTGATCGGCGCGGTCATCGCCGCCCCCATCGCCGCTTCGAGAAGCGCCAGCATGTCAGCTTTGGCGTCGAACGCGTCGGCGGGATGTGTTGACTTCGTCCAGGTTCTGACACCGGTACCGACACGAATGCCCGCGGCGATATTCGCCTGCGCGCCCGGCATTCCGCTTTCGAACTGCGCGCCCACTTCCGCAAGCTGGAAATCGGCAACGCCGCGCGCGAGATTGCGCGATGCCGCGGCCAGAAGCGACGGCAGCACGCTCGGCCGCAGCGCATCGAGATCGGCCGCGATCGGATTTTCCAATTGCCGCGCGTCATCGCCGCCGCCGAAGAGTTTGGCCTGCGCGCGCGCGATAAAGGAATAGGAGATCGTCTCGCTGAAGCCGCGCGCCGCCAGCGTGCGCCTGACGAGGCGCCGCCGCTTTTGTTCGGACGTCAGCACCGGCTTCGCCACCGCATGCGGACGGCTCATGGGAATCGACGGGACCTTGTCGAGGCCGTAGATGCGCACGACCTCTTCGACGAGATCGGCGGGACCATGGATATCGCTGCGCCACGACGGCGGCGACACCGTCAACGGTTCGTGGCTGACAATGCCGAAACCGAGGCTCGACAGAATGCGAATGATCTCGCTTTCCGGCACGTCGAGACCGGCAAGCCTCTGGACCCGCGCGCGGGAGAATTCAATTGCACGCTGCCACGCCGGTACGTGGCCGGCGACGACAATCTCGGACGGTTCGCCACCGCAGAATTCCAGAATGAACTTCGTCGCGAGTTCGAGGCCGGGTACGGTGAATTCGGGATCGACGCCGCGCTCGAAGCGATAACGCGCATCGGAAAGAATGCCGAGCTTGCGTCCCGTGGCCGCGACGCGGGCCGGATCGAACAAGGCCGATTCGATGAAGACGTTGGTCGTGGATTCCGTGCAGCCCATTTCCTCGCCGCCCATGATGCCGCCGATCGATTGCGCGCCCTTTTCATCGGCGATGACGCACATCTCGGCATCGAGCGCGTAGTCTTTTCCGTCGAGCGCTTTCAGGATTTCACCGTCGCGCGCGAGGCGCACAATGAGATCGCCCGAAAGCTTGTCCGCATCGAACACGTGCAGCGGCCGGCCGCGATCATAAGAAATGAGGTTGGTGACATCGACCAGCGCCGAGATGGGACGCAGCCCGATCGCGCGCAGACGTTCCTGCAGCCACAAGGGGCTCGGACCATTCTTGACGTTGCGCACGAGACGGCCCGCGAAAAGCGGACAGGCGCTTTCCGTGCCGTGGGCGAATTCGAGATGCACCTGTTTCGAGCTTTTGAAACGCCCCGCCACCGGCGCGACTGCGCCATCCTTTAGCTTGCCGATTCCCGACGCCGCCAGATCGCGCGCAATGCCGTAGACGGCCGTGCAGTCGCCGCGATTTGGCGTGAGCGACACGTCGATCACAGGATCGTTCAGATGGAGCGCCTCGGCCGCGGGCGCACCGATCACCGCATCGCTCGCGAGCTCGATGATCCCTTCGTGCTCGTCCGATAGGAGAAGCTCACGCTGCGAACAGAGCATGCCGCGCGATTCGACACCTCTGATCGTCGAAAGCTTCAGGACTTCGCCGGAAACCGGAATGACGGTGCCCGGCTGCGCGAACACGGCCTTCATGCCTGTGTGCGCATTCGGCGCGCCGCAGACGACCTGCACGATGTCGGCGCCGGTGTCGACCATGCAGAGCTTCAGCTTGTCGGCGTTGGGATGTTTCTCGGCCGACACGACATGGGCGACGATGAAGTCCTTGAGGCCCGCGCCTTTGTCTTCGATGGCTTCGACTTCGAGGCCGATGCTGGTCATCGTGTCCGCAACGGTCTTCGCGTCCGCGGCGGTGTCGAGATGTTGCTTCAGCCATGACAGTGTGAACTTCATGGCGTTGCCCCCTCCGTCGCGCGACTGACGTCGCGCGCCACCTCCCCCGCTATCGCAGTGGAGGAAAGATTGCGTGTGAACTTCATCGGCTGAGCCCCCCGTCGAGGGTCGGGATGTCGAGCGCCGCGAAACCGAAATGGCGAAGCCAGCGAAGATCGGATTCGAAGAAGGGCCTCAAATCCGGCGCGCCATATTTCAGCATCGCCATGCGGTCGAGGCCGAAGCCGAACGCGAAGCCCTGATAGCGCTCGGGATCGATGCCGCACATTTCGAGCACGCGTGGATGGACCATGCCGGAGCCGCCAAGCTCGAGCCAGTCATTGCCGACGCCGAATTTGATCGTGCCGCCGGAACGGTCGCAAGCCATGTCCCATTCGACGGACGGTTCCGTGAACGGGAAGAAGGACGGCCGCGCGCGCAACGAGATCGACGGGACCTCGAAGAACGCCGCGCAGAATTGCTCCACCACCCATTTCAAATTGCCGAGATTGGTGTCCTCGTCGATCACCAATGCTTCGAGCTGATGAAACATCGGCGTGTGCGTCGCATCGGAATCGCAGCGATAGGTGCGGCCCGGCGCCACCACGCGGATGGGCGGTTTCTGCGACAGCATCGTGCGCACCTGCACCGGGCTCGTATGCGTGCGCAGCACATGACGCGAACCGTCTTCCTGGCGCGCGAGATAGA
>Ga0181525_10004742_pt1 | contig 10310 bp, 9 predicted proteins | sample PEATcosm2014_Bin_48_FD_121100 | JGI IMG/M metagenome (GOLD analysis project Ga0181525, IMG submission 121100) | Peatland microbial communities from MTU Mesocosm Facility, Houghton, MI, USA - PEATcosm2014_Bin06_10_metaG | ecosystem: Environmental > Terrestrial > Soil > Wetlands > Peat | place...
AAAACGGGAAGCCCGTGAGCGGGCACGTTGAGATCGGTCCGGTGATTCCGGATCCGGACAAGATTATTTGCTTCGGTTTGAATTACCGCAAGCACGCCGAAGAGACGGGACAGAAGCTTCCCAAAGTTCCGACGTTCTTCCCGAAGTATCGAAACTCGCTGATCGCAAACGGTCAGCAGATCGTGCTGCCGCGCAACAATCCCGACAACGTCGATTACGAAAACGAATTGACGATGGTCATCGGCAAGCGCTGCAAGTACGTGACGGAATCGGAAGCGCTCAGCTACGTCGCCGGCTACACGATCATGAACGACGTCAGCGCACGCGACCTGCAGATGCAGACGAGTCAATGGGGCGCCGGAAAAGCGGTCGACACGTTCGCGCCGCTCGGGCCTGCGTTGATTCCCGCATCCGAAATCGGCGATCCGCAGAACCTCGCGCTCAAGACGCGTCTCAATGGGCAAGTCGTGCAGGATTCGAATACGTCCGACATGGTGTTCACGTGCGCGCAGCTGATCGCGTTCGCGAGCAACTTCATGACGCTCGAACCGGGTGACGTGCTCGCAACGGGTACGCCGGAAGGCGTCGGGTTCACGCGCAAGCCGCCGCTCTTCCTCAAAGACGGCGACATCATCGAGCTCGAGATCGAGAAGATCGGCATCTTGCGAAATCCCGTGGTTTCAAAGGTTCCCGCGGCAGTGTAGCAATCGCGTGAATGACGACACGTTAGCCATCCTCGTAGGGGGCGGTCCCGCTCCCGGGATTAACGGCGTCATTGCCTCGGCGACGATCGAGGCGATCAACAACGGCTTGCGTGTCATCGGGCTTTACGACGGCTATCTGCACATCGCGCAAGGCGATATCACGCACGTCCGCGAGCTGACGATCGAAAACGTCTCGCGTCTGCACTTCACGGGCGGCTCGTATCTGCGCACGTCACGTACCAATCCGGCCAAGGACGATGCGACCTTGCAACGTTGTATTCGGTCGCTTTTCGAGCTGGGCGTGCGGTACGTGATCGCGATCGGCGGCGACGACACGACGTACGGCGCGGCGCGCATCGCTGCGCAAACGAAGGGACGGCTCGGGATCGTCACCGTTCCGAAGACGATCGACAACGATTTGCCGCTTCCGGATAACGCGCCGACGTTCGGGTTCGAAACCGCGCGTACGGTCGGCACCGGAATTCTCGAGAACTTGATGGAGGACGCGCGTACCGCATCACGCTGGTATCTCGCCGTCACGATGGGGCGCAAATCCGGCGCGCTAGCGCTCGGCATTTGCAAGGCAGCGGGTGCGACGCTGGCCCTCATTCCGGAAGAGTTCGGCGAGCAAATCACGCTTGAGGACGTCGTCAGCAGGATCGTCGGCTCGATCGTCAAGCGCAAACACTTTGGCGCCGATCACGGCGTTGCGGTGATCGCCGAAGGCATCGCCGAGCGCATGGACATGCAAAATCTCGAATCTGCGGTTTCGCGGGACGCGTATGGCCACACACGTCTTGCCGACATTCCGATCGGCATGATCCTGCGCGATGCCGTGCGCGACCGCCTCACGCAAATCGGCCTCGATATCACCGTCGTCACCAAAGACATCGGCTACGAGCTACGCTGCGCGAAACCGGTGCCGTTCGACGTCGAGTACACGCGCACGCTCGGCTACGGCGCAGTCCGGCATTTGCTGGCCGGCGGCAGCGGCGCACTTATCGCGCTTTCCGGCGGACACATGGTCCCCGTTACGCTCGAAGAGCTGACCGATCCGAATACCGGTCGCATCCGCGTGCGTTTGGTCGACGTCACGACCGAGTCGTACGAAGTTGCTCGCAAATACATGATTCGACTCGAGCCGAGCGATCTCGAGGAACCAAAACTCTCGCGCCTTGCGGTGCAGACGTCGCTTTCGCCGCAGGAGTTCGCACAGCAGTTCGGCAGAGTCGTTGTCGAGCCGGCGTTGGCACGATAGGAGCAGGTTGGCCGAATACAAAGAGGTTGCCGAGGCGGCGGAACGCAACGAGCAGCGCGGCGGGTCTCGCTGGACGCCAATTGCGGCAGCGGTGATCGCCGTCCTAGCTGCACTCGTCACGTTACTCGTGCACCAGCGCTCAAATCAGGCGTTGGTCGCGAAGAACAATGCGATCTTGGCGTTTACGCACGCTAGCGACTCCTACGGCTACTATCAAGCCAAATCGATCAAAGAAGACGTCTACAGCGTCGCCCTTCTTACCAGCAGCCGCCCGAACGCCGTGCTACGCAAGGTCGTCGATCACGAGAACACGACGAAGGCGGCGGTCCTCAATAAGGCGCAGGCGTTTGAAGAACAAGCTGAAGCCGACGATTCACGGAGCGAGCGTTTCGTGCACTCGTACGAAATACTTGAGATCGCAGCGACATTCTTAGAATGCTCGATCGTGATTCTCTCGATCTCGACGCTCGTGGGTACTATCGTCTTACCAGTGATCGCCACGATTTCGACGCTCGTCGGACTCGGCTTTGCGATCGCGGGGCTTCCGGTGTAAGGGGAGCGACATATGTTGGATATCGTCTTCAAGCAGGCACGCGTCATCGACGGCAGTGGACAACCGGAATATTTGGCCGACGTCGGGATCGAAGGCGACCGCATCGCCGAGATCGGAAAAATCACGTCGCCGGCACGCGAAGTCATCGATGCGAGCGGACGCGTGCTCGCGCCGGGCTTCGTCGACGTGCACACGCACTACGATGCGCAGATCACGTGGGATCCGTGCGCTTCACCATCGCCCTCGCTGGGCGTCACGACGGTCGTCATGGGGAACTGCGGCTTCACGATCGCGCCCGCTCCGCCGAAGCTGCGCTCGTTGATCGCGCGCAATCTTGCCGTCGTCGAGGGCATGTCGCTCAAAGCACTCGAGCACGGCATCGATTGGGGTTTCGAAACGATCCCCGAGTATCTCGCGATGCTGCGCAGCAAGGGATTCGTTCCGAACGTCGCGGCCTTTGCGGGACATTCGACGCTGCGCACCGCCGTAATGGGCGAAGACGCGTCCAAACGGGTCGCAACCGACGAAGAGATTGCCCAGATGCGCGCGCTCTTGATCGAAGCGCTCGACGCTGGGGCGATCGGTCTTGCTTCGACGCAGAGTCAGAGCCATTTCGGCGACGGAGGCGTACCGATGCCGTCGCGTCTCGCCGATGAGCGTGAGTTTCGCACGCTGATCGGGACGCTCGGCGAAGTCGGCCGCGGTGTCTTCATGATCACGGGCGGCCCGAGCACGTCCGGTGAGTTCTTGGAAGAGATGGCAACCAAAACCGGGCGGCCGATGATCTGTGCCGCTGCCTTGCACAGCACGGCCGATCCGGAACGCTGCTGGGGCTTGCTGCGCCGTTGCGCGGAAGCGACGCGTCGCGGACATCCGATGTACGCGCAGGTGTCGTGCCAGCCGCTCACCATGGAGTTCACGCTCTGCAATGCGTACCCGCTCGGCAGCTACGATCTGTGGAAGGAACTGCGCGGCGGCAATCCCGACGTCGTTCGCGGCAAAGTTTCCGATCCCGAATTCCGCCGCGCGTTGCGCACGGCATTTTCAGAGCGGCAACGCGGCAAGCTCTTCTACGGCGACTGGAATCGCGTCTGGGTCTCGGTCATCGCAGAAGCTCGGAACCAGGCGCTCGAAGGATTCACGGTCGCCGAGATCGCCGCGCAACAGGGGAAAGATCCGCTCGACGTGTTCTTCGATCTCGCGCTCGATGAGAATCTGGCGACGATGTATTCCGCGCACGTTCTCAATTACGACGAAGACGCGGTCGAGCAGCTGCTCAAAGACGACGTCAGCATCATCGCGCTTTCGGACGCGGGCGCGCATCTCACGTTCTTGTGCGATGCCGGATACGGCTTGCATATGCTCGGACATTGGGTGCGCGAGCGTAAGAGCTTTACGCTTGAAGACGCAATTCGTCGGGTCACGTCGTGGCCGGCCGAGATCTACGGAATTCGCGATCGCGGCGTCATCGCGCCCGGCGCGCACGCCGACTTACTGTTGTTCGATCCGGATACGATCGGCGTGTCGCGGCCGCGCCGCGTCCACGATCTTCCGGGCGGAGACAGCCGGCTGATTCGAGACGGCCGCGGCATCGCGGGCGTTTGGGTGAACGGAACGCGCGTCGTCGCGGACGACAAAGTCGTGAGCAACGGTCACCGTCCTGGCCTACTGCTCGACAATTGTGCAATGACGGCAGCTACTTAGGCTTCGAGCTCCGGATCACGGCCCATACCATGAGGTCCCACACGTTGCGGATCGTCAGCAAAAGCAACAAGAGGATCGCGACCGCCAAAACGTAGGACGACGCAGGTTCGCGCAAAGCGACAAGTGCGGCGCCGGCGATGACCGCGAGATAGCACACCAGCGGCCCGAATATGTAGAAGATCTGGTCGTCGGACGCTATCCTCTCCTCGAGCTTGCGCGAGCGGTGTAACACCCACGCCGCATGCGCAACGCCGGCAATACCGCACACGAGCACGCATGCGCCTGAAGCCACCGCGTTGAGCGGGGCGATGAGTATCAAGCTCGCGACGAACACGTTCACGAACTGAATGAGGATCGGCGCCATGAAGATGCGTTGCCCCGGAAGAAACTCTTCTGTCATATAGCCTTGCGTGATCGAGAGCGCGACGAACGTTAGGCCGACGAGCGATGCCGCCGCCGTCCCGATCAGCATGTAATAATCGTGCCAGACGGACACGACTAGCCGGCTGCCGCCCCCTCGGGAACCGCGTCAATCGCCATGATGCCGAGATCGCGATCGCCGAAGCCCTCCCCAAGCAGTAGGTCGATGCGCTCCGCGATCTCCGGCAGGACGTGAAGCTCAACGCCGGCGCGCTCGGCCATCTCGAGCATCAGACGCACGTCTTTGCGCGCCATCGTCAGCTCGAAGGACGGCGTGAAATCACCCTCGGCCATCTTCTTGCCGCGAATGTCGATCGAGTTTGAGGCTTTGAAATGCGAGTAGAGCGCGTGCGCATCGCGCGGATCGACGTCGACGCTGCGCGCCATTGCGTACACGTCTGCAAGACCGCCGACGATCGTTACGATCATGGCGTTTCCGAACAGCTTGAATGCCGCCGCGCGGTTCGGAGCTTCGCCGACGTTCCAGACTTCGCCGGTCATCTTCTTGAGATGCGCCTCGGCTTTTTGCACGCGCGCGGGCGGTCCGCACACGAGCATGAGGCCTTTGCCTTCGCGGATGGTTTGCGGCGACATGAACACCGGAGCGTGCAAGAACTCGATCCCGGCTTGGTCGCCGCGCGCGCTGCGTTCGGCCGCACCCGACGGAGATGTGGTCGTGTGATCGATAACCAGCGTTCCCTTCGGAATGCGCGCGAGGATGCGATCCAGCAAGTTGTCGACCGACGCATCGTCCGAAAGAATGATGTGGACGATCTCGACGCCGTCGAGCGCGGCGACGGGATCTTCGAATGCTTTGGCGCCGAGCGCTTCGAGCGCGCGTGCTTTTTCGGCGGAGCGATTCCAAACGTGAACCGTCTCGCCGCTCTCGAGCCAGCGTTCGGCCATGCCGCTGCCGAGTCTTCCGGTTCCGAACAATGCGATTTTCATGCGGCTATCTTGGGGTCGAAAGAACCAAATCCTCGGTTTGCGATCGGACGTTCGGCAGACCACCGCTGCGGGCCGCCGCGTTGATCGCGTCCTTTGCCATGCGCCGGTATGTCGTCCACTTGCCGCCGAGCACGCTGATCAATCCCTGACTGTCGACGTCGATCAAATGCTCGCGCGACAGCGCCGCCGAGCTGGCGCCTCCCGCGCGAATAAGCGGTCGCAGACCGGCGTACGTATCGACAATGACGCTGCGCGTCACTTGCCGCTCGAGATATCGGTTGACGTGCGCGATGAGGTAATCGATCTCTTCGTCGGATGCTTTAGGGTCGTCGTCGAGCGTAGCGCCCGCGACCTCGGTCGTGCCGATCAACGCACGGCCTTTCCACGGCAGCGCGAAGATGACGCGTTTGTCGTCGGTCTTCGGAATCAGAAAACCGTCTTCACGGCCGAGCACGTCGGCTGGGAGAACGATGTGCGAACCGCGGCTCGGGGCGAGCATCTGCGTTGCATTCGGATCGGAGAGGCGGCGGATGATGTCGGAACGCGGTCCGGTCGCGTTGATGACCGTGCGCGCGGAAATGATCCTCTCGCCCTTGCCGTCGGCCTGCGCCATGACGCCGTTGATGCGTCCGTTCGTCGAGATGAATCGCACGACGCGCGTGTGCTCGTGCAGCTCGGCTCCGAGGTTGCGCGCCGTTTGCGCGAGCGCTCCGAGCAGACCGAGCTCGTCGAACTGCGCGTCGACGTAGCGAATTCCGCCCGCGATACCTTCGCGACGGAGATTCGGCAGGTGTTCGAACGTCTCGCTCGCCGAGAGCGCTCGGCTCGGCGCAAGATTCGCACGGCCGGCGAGCGCGTCGTAGATACGCAGTCCGGTCGCATAGTATGTTCGCTCGAACGCGTTGCGCACCGGAACGATGATGCCGATCGGCTTGACGAAGTCGGGCGCGATGCGTCGCAAGATTGCGCGCTCGGCAAGCGCCTCGCGAACGAGGCCGATGCGGAACTGCTCGAGATAGCGCACGCCGCCGTGGATCAGTTTGGTCGAGCGCGTCGACGTCCCAGCGCCAAATGTGCTCGCTTCAAAGAGCGCCGTGCGGTAGCCGCGCGATGCTGAATCGACCGCGCTGCCCAGGCCGGTCGCGCCGCCGCCGATGATTACGACGTCGAAGCGGTCGTTGCTGCCCGGATCGCTCGTTGCCATGCTGCCGTCATTTCGTCACGGGTTCTCTGATCGATTTTCGGATGGAATCGCTTGGAGACGCGCCATTGCTTTGCGACCTCTTCGAAATCGCGCCATACGCCCGCCTGGATTCCGGCGATGTATGCGGCGCCCAGAGCTGTCGTCTCGAGCGTCACCGGACGAACGACGTCGCAGCCGAGCGCATCGGCTTGCAGCTGCAGCAAGAAATCGTTGGCCGCGGCTCCTCCGTCGACGCGCAGATCGCTCAGCTCGAGCCCTGCGTCGCGCGACATCGCATCGACGACTTCGGCGCACTGCATGACGATTGAGTCGAGCACGGCGCGCGCGATGTGTGCGCGTGACGTGCCACGGGTCAAGCCGACGATCGTTCCGCGCACGTACGGATTCCAATAGGGCGCGCCGAGTCCGGTAAACGCGGGCACGAAGACGACGCCGTCGCTGTTCTCGACTTGCATTGCCAGTAGCTCGATATCGGCTGCGTTCTGGATGATGCCGAGGCCGTCGCGCAACCACTGCACGGCGGCGCCCGTCACGAAGATCGATCCTTCAAGCGCGTACGTCGCGCAGCCGGACGCAGTTCCGAGCGCAACGGTTGCGAGCAAACCATGCGCGCTGCGCACGATCGTTGCGCCGGTGTGCAAGACGACGAACGAGCCCGTTCCGTACGTATTCTTGGCGAGTCCCGGCGCGAAGCCGGCTTGGCCCGCGAGCGCGGCTTGCTGGTCGCCGGCAATTCCGGTGATCGGAATCGACGTTCCGAACAGCTGCGGATCCGTTGCGCCGAAGGTCGCGAGCGAGGGCAGCGCTTCGGGTAGCAGCTCGCGCGGTACGCCGAAGATCGCGAGCAGCTCATCGCTCCACGCAAGCTTCTCGAGATCGAACAGCAACGTACGCGACGCGTTCGTGTAATCGGTCGCGTGCGACTTTCCGCCGGTGAGCTTCCAGAGCAGCCACGCATCGACGGTACCGAAGGCAAGCTCGCCGCGCTGGGCGCGTTCGCGTAACCCCGGCACGTTGCGAAGCAGCCAGCCGATCTTGGATGCGGAAAAATACGGATCGAGCCGGAGTCCCGTGAGCTGCGCGACGCGCTCGGCATGGCCCGCGGCTTCGAGCTCGGCGCAGCGGCCGGCCGTGCGGCGATCTTGCCACACGATCGCGCGATGCACGGCGCGTCCGGTTTCGCGTTCCCATACGATCGTCGTCTCGCGTTGATTCGTGATGCCGATCGTCGTGAGCTCGCTGGCTTGAATGCCCGCATCCGCAATCGCGCCGCGCGCAGTCGCGAGCTGCGAAGTCCAAATTTCCTCGGCGTCATGCTCGACCCAACCCGCCTCCGGAAAGTGCTGGGCAAATTCTTGCTGCGCGAATCCGCGCGGCGTCCCTGAATCGTCGAAGACGATCGCACGCGAGCTGGTCGTGCCCTGATCGAGGGCGAGAACGTATTTACTCAAGGTCGGGCAGAAAACGTTCGAGCTGTTCGGCTTCGGTATCGAGAACGACCGCGCCGATTTGCATCGGTCCGGTTGCGAGCGTGAAGCCGGGCTCCTTTGTGCCGCGCATTTGCCGAATGTACCATTCGGGCGCCATTCCGACGACACCGAGGCTCGGCCCGCACATGCCGGCGTCGCTGCAAAAGAACGTTCCCTTTGGAAACTGTTCGAGACGCAGCGTCGGCTCATGCGTGTGCGTGCCGACGACGAGATGCGCGCGACCGTCGATTGCGTGCGCAAACGTTCGCTTTTCGAGAACGCGCTCGCCGTGAAAGTCGACCAGCACGACGGCATCCTTCGGGAACGTCAGCTCTTCGAAAACGTCGAGGGCTTTGCGCGCTTTGAGCGGCGGATAGAGCGCGCTCGTTCCGATGAGATTGACGACGACGAGTGGCCGGCCGTCGACGTCGAGCTTGAGGACGCCACGCCCACGCTTGGGCTCGACCATGTTGTGCGGCCGCAGGACGTTATCGCGTTCGTAGACGTCGTCGGGTGCGAGCTTGTCCCACGAGTGGTTGCCGCCTGTAAGCACGTCGACGCCGGCGCCAAGCAAGATGCCGGCGATTTCGTCATTCAAACCGTAGGCCACGTTCGGGTCGTCGAGCTGCGTGACGAGCGCGTTCTCAACATTCGCAACCACGACGTCGGCCATCGTCTCTGCCCGCCACTCATGCATGTGATGGGCGAGCAATTGACTCGCTTCCATCCCCACCACGTCCCCAAAAAACAATATTCGCAAGTTAGCCTTTGACGGCGCCTTCCATCAGGGTGTTGAGAATCTGTTTGCGCGCAAAGAAGAAGACGATCAACGTCGGCAAGGTGGCAAGCGTCGCGCCTGCCATGAGCGCGCCCCAATGATTTCCACCTTCGCCGGCGACCAAGTCCTGCACGCCGACGGTCAACGTATGCATGCTCGGATCAGACATCGCTATCATCGGCCAGATGAATTGGTTCCAGGTGTTGACGAAAACATAGACGCCGAGCGCGAAGATGACCGGAAGGTTTGCCGGAATGACAATGCGCCACAAAATGCGCCAGCTCGACGCGCCGTCAATCCCCGCGGCTTCGAGAATCGAGCGCGGAAACGCGCGAAAGTGCTGGCGCAACAGGAAGATGCCGTACGCGCTCGCGATTTGCGGCAAGATCAAGCCCGCGTAGGTGTTCAACAAGTGCGTTTTTGCCATCAAGAGATAGTTGGGGACGTAGGTCACGACGAACGGTATCGGAATCGTCGCCAACAGTGCCGCGAAGAGCCAACTATCCCCTCGAAAGCGCATGCATCCGAACGCGTACGCGGCCAAGACCGAGATGAATAGCTGCCCCAGCGTCACACCGCCGGCGTAAATGATGCTGACGAGCAGCATGTTCGGGTAATTCATCGTCTTGGCGGCGATGGAGAAATTCTCAAGCGTCGGGTTGGGCGGAATCGGTATCAGTGCGTGCTCGAAGATGCTCGCTTCAGGGGTGAGGGCCGTTCCGAGCATGTAGACGAGTGGGAGAATGAGCGCCAGGATTGCAGCAATGAGAACCGCCCGGCTAAGCATCATAGAGCGTGTTCCGTTCGAGCATCCGGAATTGCCAAATTGCAAAGCCGCCGAAAAGTGCGAGGTATACGACGGCGAGCGCGCTCGCGCTGCCGGCTTGAAAGTTCTGGAACGCATCTTGATAGATTGCATAAAAGAGATTGCTGCTCGCACCACTCGGACCGCCGACGGAGAGCATTTGAATTGGGACGAACGCGTGATCGAGCGACTGCAGAATAGTCGTGACGATCGCGAACAGCAGCGTCGGCATCACGAGCGGCAGGACGATGCGCTGGAAACGCAGCCAGCCGGCAGCGCCATCGATTTCCGCCGCTTCCAAATACGACGCCGGAATCGCTTTGAGGCCGGCCAGCAAAATCAAGTAGTTGAAGCCGAAGAACTTCCAAATCGCAACCGACGATACGGCGGGAAGAGCCCAGTGCGGATCGGTGAACCAGTTGGGACTCGCGATGTGGAAGAACGTGAGCACGTGGCTGAACGGACCA
>Ga0181525_10004743_pt1 | contig 10308 bp, 11 predicted proteins | sample PEATcosm2014_Bin_48_FD_121100 | JGI IMG/M metagenome (GOLD analysis project Ga0181525, IMG submission 121100) | Peatland microbial communities from MTU Mesocosm Facility, Houghton, MI, USA - PEATcosm2014_Bin06_10_metaG | ecosystem: Environmental > Terrestrial > Soil > Wetlands > Peat | place...
CGACTTTGACCTGACGCGCTTTGCCAGCAACAGCTTCGAAATCGAGTGGCCGCCGAAATCCAGCCGCCGCCAGAGCTTTCCCGAAATCGACCGCATCGCCTTTTTCGCGCTGCCGATCGCGATGACAAAAATCCTGCCTTATCAGCAGCCGCTATTGCGCGAGCTTGAGAAGCGGCTTGCCTAAGTGTCCCGCAACACTTGCGGCCAATCGACTTCGTCATGCGGCAATATCCAGGTCTCGCGCCGCGCCGCTTCGCGCCATTGGACGGAGGCCGGCAACGCTATCACCGCATCCATGTAGGCGCGCGCCACGGCGCTCACCTCGACTGCATAAGTGTGGAAACGCCAGACCACCGGCGCATACATGGCATCAGCGGCGCCGAAGCGGCCGAACAGAAACGCGCCACCGGCACCGTAACTGGCGCGGCACTCGTTCCAAATCGCATCGATGCGGGTCACGTCAGCCGCCGCGGCGTCATCGAGCGAATGCGTCTTGACTGGCCGCGACACGTTCATCGGCAGCCGACGGCGTAACGCCGCAAATCCGGCGTGCATCTCCGAGGCGATGGCGCGCGCCTGCGCCCGCGCGGCCGCGGCCTTCGGCCACAACAACGCCGCGGGAAATTTTTCCGCCAAATATTCGAGGATCGCCAGCGATTCCCAAACCCGCACATCACCGTCGATCAAGACCGGCACCCGGCCGGCGCTGCTCAACGCCGTGACGCGCGCCTTGAAGTCGGCCGCTTCGAGCGAGATCAAAGTTTCCTCGAATGCGATTCCGGCAACCTTCATCGCCAGCCACGGCCGCAGCGACCAAGACGAGTAGTTCTTGTTGCCGATGATCAGATGCAGAGCCATGGTCGTCTCTAGCCCGGAACCGCTTGGACGAAATCCGTGGCAGCGCCGGTCGTAACGGTTCTACAATCCCGAAGCAATCTTGGTCGACGCCGAGCCGCTCGCGTCGGGCAAGCGCGAGGCTAAGGCCGCGCCTCGATCTCGGCGCTGGTCATCTTGATTTGTTTTAAGAACCGCCCCCGCTCAGACGAGGCCGGTCACCACTGCCAAAAATGAGACGAATAGGACCGCCGCGGCAGTGAACATCACCGTCAGCGCGGTCTCGGCCCAATCGAGCGTCTTTGACTGTTCCTCGGCAACGGCTTCCGCCGACTCGCCTGTTGGCGCGGCGGGCATATCGATCGACATGGAAATGTCCTTCCCCAAACGACGGAGCCCAACAAACAACTATCCAGCCGGGGGATGAAGGATCGGTAAATGGAAAGTCGTCCGCGCAAGTTTCGCGGCGCGCGCGGATCAAGGAGCGGGAAATAATTCCGACGTTTTGCCGCTGAGCCTATAGGCGAGAAGGCCAACCCATTCGTGCACGGCGATGTCGGTCATGATCAGACCTTCCGCGAACGACGTAAACGGCCGCCGCACATCGTTCGGACCGCGCGTGCGCCAGTCGACCGGACAGGCTTCGACCGGGAAGCCCGCGGCGCGGAACGCCGCGATCGAGCGCGGCATGTGAAACGCCGAAGTCACGAGCAGCCAGCGCTCTCCCGGCTTGGGCTGGGCAAGCAGGCGCGAGAACACGGCATTCTCGATCGTGTTGCGCGACTGTTCCTCAGCCGTGATGCGGTCATGCGCGACGCCGAGCGCCTCGAATTCCTTCACGGCAACCGGCGCCTCTAGCTCTCCGCCGAACAGCGAACCCGTGCCGCCGGAGAAGATGATCCGCGCATTCGGGTAACGCAGCGCCAATTCGGCGGTAACGGTAATGCGCTCGGCGGCATCGTTGAGCGTCACCGCGCGGCGTGCCAGCGATATTTCCGGTGAGATCGCGCCACCGAGAACGACGATGCCATCCGGAGGCCGACCCGACGCGTCCCAAAGCGGAAAGCGCTGCTCCAGGGGCAACATCACAATGCGGCCGAGCGGCGAAAACCCGACAAAGACGATCAACATCAGGCTGGTGACGATGAGCCAACTGGCAAGCCGCCGGAACCGCGTGCACAACAGAACCAGTCCGATAATCCCGATCGAAATCAGGACATTCGACGGCACCGCAAAGAAGCCGATGGTCTTGGAGAGGACGAAAAACATCCCATGCTCCGGCTACATCGCCTCAAGAGCGCGACTTCCGCCACGCCGCGTAGCGCGCCTTGGCATCCTCGTTCGGCGGATAGAGCCCAGGCAGCTTCACGCCCTTCTCGACTTCGCTGAACACCCAGCTTTCGTACAACTCGTGTTCGGCTCCTTCATGAGCAACGAACTCGACCATGGCCTGCGGGATGACCACCGCGCCGTCGTCGTCGACCACGATGACGTCGCCGGGAAAAATCGCGCAACCGCCACAGCCGATCGGCTGCTGCCAGCCGACAAAGGTCAGGCCGTTGACGGAAGCCGGTGCGGCCACCCCGGCGCACCAGACCGGTAACGCGCTCGTCACCACGCCGGCGCGGTCGCGCATGACGCCGTCGGTGACCAGGGCTGCGACATTGCGCTTCTTCATGCGGGCGCAAAGAATATCGCCGAAGATACCGGCGCTCGGCACGCCCATGGCATCGGCGACCGCGATCACGCCGTCCGGCATGTCTTCGATTGCGGCGCGGGTCGAGATTGGGCTGGCCCAGCTTTCCGGCGTCGCCAGATCCTCGCGCACCGGCACGAAGCGAAGTGTGAAGGCCGGGCCGACGATGCGCTCACCGGTCGCAACGAGCGGTTTCGGACCGTTCATCCAGCAGCGCCGGATGCCCTTCTTCAGCAGCATCGTGCTGATCGTCGCGGTCGTCACCTTGCGCAGAATATCGAATAAGGCGTCGCTCATATTTTACCTCATCTGGGGAAGTTCATGTTCGCGTGATGCCGCGCCGCGCATCGCGGCGCTGCGCCGCGTCAAGAAACCAGCGGGATGGACTACAACGCCCCTCATCTATCCCTTAAGCCAGTTGCCGATCCGCTCGACCGCTTCGCGCATGTCGTCGCGCGAGCGGGCGTAGCACAGGCGCAGAAATTTTCGTCCGTGCAGCGGATCGAAATCGATGCCCGGCGTTGCCGCCACGCCCGCGTCCTCAAGCATGCGCTTGGCGAAATCGAAACTGTCGGCGGAGAAATGCGAGATGTCGGCATAAAGATAGAACGCGCCATCCACCGGCAAGAACGACGTCAGGCCGACGCGCGGCAATCCGTCGAGCAGAATGCGGCGATTCTCCTCGTAACCTTGCTTTACCGCTTCAAGCTCGGCGCGCCCGTCGAACGCGGCTTCCGCCGCGATCTGAGACAGCGTCGGAACCGAGATTGCGAGATTCTGCTGCAATCGCTCAACGGCGCGCAGCATCGACGGCGGCACCACCATCCAGCCGATGCGCCATCCCGTCATACAAAAGTATTTGGAAAACGAGTTGACGATAATGGCATAGTCCGACAGCCGCGCGGCGCTTTCCGCCGCAAAAGCGTAATCCAGACCGTGATAGATTTCGTCCGAGATGACGGCGATGCCGGCATCTTCGGCGCAACGGATCAAGTCCGCGAGCGCCGGCGCGGTCATCATCGTTCCGGTCGGATTGGCGGGCGAGCCGATCACCACGCCTTTGAGCGGCCGCTCGCGATGCTCCGCGAGCAAGGCCTCGCTGGTGATGGACCATCGCGTCGCCGCCGTGGTTTCGATCAAGACCGGCTCGCAGCCCAGAGCCGTCAGAACGTGGCGGTAGGGCGGATAGCCGGGCAACGCCACGGCGACCCGATCACCCGCCTCGCAGACGGCGAGAAACGCCAGCATGAAACCTGCCGACGATCCGGTGGTGACGACGATGCGACCTGGATCGATGTCGAGCCCATGCCATTCGGAATAGGCGCGCGCGATGCGCCGCCGCAGCGAGGCAATGCCGAGCGTCTCGGTATAGCCGTGCGCGGCGCTGCCGAGCGCCGCGCGCACCGCGGCGATCGCAGTCGCCGGCGCGCCCGAGGCCGGCTGGCCGACCTCCATGTGGACGATCCGGCGGCCTTGCGCCTCAAGCCGGGCCGCCGCCGCCATAACGTCCATCGCCATAAACGGCGACACGTTGCTGCGCCGAGAGGGCTGCAGCGGGCTTTTTGCCTTTTCCAGCATGACTTCAGCCTAAAATTCGTTCATCGATCCGCCGCTCGCCCCGCCCCGCTGATGCCGCATTCGGCGGGTTTCGTGCCGTTTGTTATCCTGGGCGACGTGGCGGCTCCTTGTTGACCCTATGTCGTTCCGTCCCTAGCTTGCGCCCGGACCGAAGGACCCGTACTTCGCCCCCCATGACTATTGTTGCTGGACCTCCTAGCAAGGCGCGGCCGGCGAAGCCAGCTTCGCGCGCCCTTGCAATTGCCACCGCGGCTGCGGTGGCGCTGTCGAGTTTTCCGGTATTTGCGCAGACCGGATCCAGCGCCGGCATCCCCATGATCCGCGACGCCGAGATCGAACAGCTCATGCGCGATTACACCGCGCCGATTTTTCGCGCCGCCGGCCTTGGGCAGCAGAACGTTCAGGTCGTCATCATCGATGACAAGGAATTCAACGCTTTTGTCATGGATGCGCACCGCGTCTTCGTCAATGTCGGAGCGCTGATGGAATCGACGACGCCCAATCAGATGATCGGGGTGTTCGCGCATGAGACCGGCCACATCGTCGGCGGCCACTTGTCGAAGATGCGCCAGGAGCTTGCCAATGTGCAGACGGCGATGATTATCGCCATGCTGCTCGGCGCCGGCGCGCTCGTGGCCGGCGCACATTCCGGCAATGTGGACATGGGCAACGTCGGTGGCGCGCTGATCAATGCTCCGCAGGCCCTTGGGTACAACTCACTGCTGTCCTACCAGCGCGCCCAGGAAGAGTCGGCTGACCGCGCAGGCGTGCGCTTTCTGACCATGACCGGTCAGTCGGCAAAGGGCATGTACGACACTTTCAAGCGGTTCGCCGACGAGTCGCTGTTCTCGTCGCACGGCGCCAATCCGTACGCCGAAAACCATCCGATGCCAGAAGAGCGCATGGCCGCCCTGGCCGAGTTGGTGAAGACGCCCTATTGGGACAAAAAGGATCCGCCCGAACTGCAGTTTCGCCACGACATGATGCGGGCGAAACTCTACGGATTCACCGAGCGGCCGGATACGGTGCTGCGCCACTATCCGTTCTCGGACACCAGCCTGCCTGCCCGCTACGCCCGTGCGATCTCCGCCTACCGCTTTGGCGACAACGAGCATAGCGCCTTGGTGCAGATCGACAGTTTGATTCAATCGATGCCCAACAATCCCTATTTCTACGAGCTCAAGGGCCAGGCGCTGCTTGACAGCGCGCGCCCCTTGGACGCGATTGCGCCGTTGCGCCGCGCCGTCGAACTAGCACCCGCCCCGGCCCTTATTCAAATCCTGCTCGCGCAATCGCTCGTCGCCACCGACGATCCCAAGCTGGCGGATGAGGCGGTTCCCATTCTTCGAGCCGCCCTCCTCAAGGAGCCGGAGTCCGCCGAAGCTTATACGACGCTGGCGATGGCTTTTGGCCGCAAGAACGACCTTCCCGATGCCGACCTTGCCTCGGCGCAGGCGGCGTTCGCCCGCGGCGATAACAAGACCGCCCGCGAGCTCGCGGCGCGGGCCAAGCAAGGCTTTCCGATCGGATCGCCGGGCTGGGTCCGCGCCGACGATATTGTGGTGTTCAATAAGAATCTGAAAGATAATCCGCTTAGAATAGGTCAATGAGATCAAAAGGAACAACCGACATGAATTCGACCCTGCGCCTGGTAATTCCGATCGCGGCTACGATGCTTCTGGCGCCGCCCGCGCTGGCGCAGTCCGCGTCGGCGCCAACCGCCCCGGCGGCGCCAAGCCCGGCAGCGGACGCCCCGGCCACGCAGACCTTCTCGACCGACCAGCGCCATGAAATCGAGGGCATGATCAAGACCTATCTCGTCGCGCATCCCGAAGTGTTGCAGGACGCTATGGATGCACTGGACAAGAAGCAGAAGGAAGCGGATGCCGACAAGGCGCGAACCACGATCAAGGACAATAACGCCACCATCTTCAATTCTCCCCACCAGGTCGTGCTCGGCAATCCGGACGGGAAGACCACAATGGTCGAGTTCTTCGACTACAATTGCGCCTTCTGTAAGCGGGCGCTTCCGGACATGATGAGTCTGCTGAAGACCGATCCCGATCTGAAATTCGTCCTGAAGGAATTCCCGGTGCTCGGACCGGGTTCCGTCGAGGCGGCCCACGTCGCGATTGCCGCACGAATGCAGGATCCTTCGGGAAAGAAGTACATCGAGTTCCACCAGAAGCTGCTCGGCGGCCGCGGCGAAGCCGACAAGGCCCACGCCTTGGCCGTCGCCAAGGATGTCGGATTCGACATGGTGCGCCTCGAGAAGGATATGGACAGCGACGAGGTGAAGAAGACGATCGACGAGGACATGAAGCTTGCCGACGCGCTGGGCGTCAGCGGCACGCCGAGCTACGTGGTCGGTGACCAAGTCGTCGTCGGCGCCGTCGGCCTTGACGAGCTAAAGGCCAAGCTCAAGGCCGAATAGCAACAGCCGGGCTTGTTCAACCGGGCGGTCGCCTCTCTCCTAAGGTCTCGCGCCGATTTGGGCGGCCGGAGCGGCATCTTTGACACCGCCCCGGCTTCCCCTTTGCGGGGGGCTTCCCTATAACCGGACCCCGGCGCGGGCGTTATCCGCGTCGATGACAGCCGGTTCGCACGAATGGCGAAAACGAAAACCATCTATGTCCTCAACGGACCCAATCTCAATCTGCTGGGCCAGCGCCAGCCGGAAATCTACGGCCGTGCGACGCTCGCGGACGTGGAGAAGCTTTGCCGCGCCACGGCCAAGCGACACGGGCTGGAGATCGAATTTCGCCAGTCGAACCATGAAGGCGTGATCGTCGATTCCATTCAGGAGGCGCGCGCGAACAAGGCTGTGGGCCTTATCATCAATCCGGCCGGGCTCACGACCACGTCCATTGCAATCCTCGATGCGCTCCTCACCATCGAGGTTCCGGTGATCGAGGTGCATATCACCAACATTCATGCCCGTGAGGAATTCCGCCAGAACTCGTACGTTTCGCTCGCCGCCCGCGCCGTGGCGGCCGGCTTCGGTATCCAGGGCTACGCGCTCGCCATCACAGGTATCGCCAGTATGATAGACGCCAAGGAGTAGTCGTGGCGCGCAAGTCCGGGAGCACGCCGACAGAGCAGTCGCCTGCCGTTGATCACGACGTGATCCGCGATCTGGCAAAGCTGCTCGATGAAACCGGTCTCACCGAGATCGAGTTCGAACGCGACGGCGTGTCGATCCGCGTCGCCCGGCATGGCGCCGCGCTGGTTGCACCGACGCGCGGCGAAGCGCCGCCGGCTGCTGCGGCCGCTGCGACCGCGTTACCCGCCGATCCCATGCAGCACCCCGGGCTCGTCGCCTCGCCGATGGTGGGGACCGCCTATCTCGGCCCGGCGCCGGCGGCACGGCCGTTCGTCGAAGTCGGCAGCCACGTGAAGGCCGGCGATCCTCTCATCATTATCGAGGCAATGAAGACGATGAATCAAATCCCGGCGCCGCGCGCCGGGACGGTCATCCAGGTTCTTGTCGAAGACGGTCAGCCGGTGGAATACGGCGAACCCCTGCTGATCATCGAGTAGCGGCGTGTTCGATAAAATTCTGATCGCCAACCGGGGGGAAATCGCGTTACGGGTTCTGCGCGCTTGCAAGGAACTCGGTGTTCCCACGGTGGCCGTGCACTCGACCGCGGACGAAGACGCGATGCATGTGCGCCTGGCCGATGAGAGCGTATGCATCGGGCCGCCCGCAGCAAAGGACAGCTACCTCAATATCCCCGCTCTTCTCGCCGCCTGCGAAATCACCGGAGCCGACGCGGTGCATCCCGGTTATGGCTTTCTCTCCGAAAACGCGCGGTTTGCCGAGATTCTCGCCGAGCACAATGTGCACTTCATCGGGCCTCGGCCCGAGCACATCCGTCTCATGGGCGACAAAATCGCCGCCAAGCGCACCGCCAAGGAGCTCGGCATTCCGGTTGTTCCCGGCTCCGACGGCGGCGTCGGCTCCGATGCGGATGCCGCCAATATGGCAAGCGAAATCGGCTATCCGGTCATGCTTAAAGCGGCGGCCGGCGGCGGCGGCCGCGGCATGCGGGTGATCCGCGAGGAGAGCGAACTTACCTCGGCTCTGGCGTCGGCGCGCGCCGAGGCAAAATCCGCATTCGGTGACGACACGCTCTATCTCGAGAAATATTTACAGCGACCCCGCCACATCGAGATTCAGGTTCTGGGCGACGGCAAGGGGCGCGCCATCCATCTCGGCGAGCGCGATTGTTCGCTGCAGCGCCGTCATCAGAAAGTCTGGGAGGAAGGCCCCTCACCCGCCCTCAATACGGGTGCGCGGGATAAGATCGGCGAAACCGTAGCAGCCGCAATGCGCCGGATCAAATATCTCGGCGTCGGCACCGTCGAGTTCTTGTACGAGGACGGCAAATTCTACTTCATCGAAATGAACACACGCATCCAAGTCGAGCATCCGGTGACTGAAATGATCACCGACATCGACCTCATCCTGGAGCAAATCCGTGTCGCCGCCGACAACGAACTGGAACTTACGCAGAGCGACATCAAATTCCATGGCCACGCCATCGAGTGCCGCATCAATGCCGAGAATCCGGTGTCGTTTCGGCCGTCGCCGGGCAAGATCGTGCATTACCATCCGCCCGGCGGACTGGGCGTGCGCGTCGATTCCGCCGTCTATCACGGCTATACGATCCCGCCGTATTACGATTCGCTGGTCGGCAAGCTCATCGTCCATGGCAAGACGCGCGGCGAATGCCTGATGCGCTTAAAGCGCGCGCTCGATGAAATCGTTGTCGACGGCATCGAAACAACACTGCCGCTGTTCCGCGCGCTGGTGCGGGAGAAGGAAATTATCGACGGCGAGTATCACATCCACTGGCTCGAGGAGTTCCTCGCGCGCGGCGAACTCGCGCAATAAGGCGGATCAGACCAGCACTGCGGCGGCGGCGGCCCTTGTAGCGGCGGCGGCAAGCAACCGCCCGACCAGCACCGGCTCGTAAGGCTTCGGCACCATGATCGAGCCTGGGACCCGCGCATCTTGCTTGAGCAGGGCAGCGAGTGCCGAGGCGTACACGACAACAAGATGCGGCAGCATTTCGCGCGCGCGGCGCGCAAGCGTCGCGCCGTCCATGCCGCCCGGCAGGTTGATGTCGGTGAACAGTACGTCGACCGGAAGCGACCCCAGGCATTCCAGGGCGGCGGCGGCGTTCGATACCGTCTGCACCTCGAAACCCTGCTCCGACAGCGATTGCGAAACCCATTCGCTGATCAGAACCTCGTCCTCAACAAAGAGAACGTGGATCGGCTCGCTCTTTCGTAGCTTCGCTTCCATGGCCCCGCCCCTGTTCGTTTCCATCGAAGCTCAACGCCATCTTCGCGAATGCGTTCAAGTTTATGAAAATCTTACTGAATTATGATTTGCAGTTCGTTAATGGCCGGTGCGAGCCGTCCGACAAAGACTTGTGACTTCGCGGATCGCCGGTGCTGGTGGCAGCCACCGCGGCGTCGGCGTTGCCTGGATCGCGCCCCTTGAACCAGAAGGCGTGACCCGGCTAAACGAAACGTATGGCGAGCCGCGAGTCCGCACTGATCGACATCACACCGGAGGTGCTGCTCAAGGCCTATTCCTGCGGCATCTTCCCGATGGCGGAGAGCGCCGAGGACCCGGCGCTCTATTGGATCGAGCCGGAACGGCGCGGCGTCATCCCGCTCGATCGCTTCCACGTGCCCGACCGCTTGGCGCGCACGGTACGCTCCGACCGCTTTACCGTGGTTGTCGATCGCGATTTCGACGCCGTCATCGATGGTTGCGCGCAGCCGTCCCCCGGACGAAGCCGCACCTGGATCAATGTCCGAATCCGAAATCTGTACCGCAAGCTTTACGAGCGCGGCGATTGCCACACGGTCGAAGTCTATGACGGCGATGAACTGATCGGTGGCCTTTATGGCGTGAGCCTCGGCCGCGCTTTTTTCGGCGAGAGCATGTTCCACCGCGCCAGAGACGCTTCCAAGATCGCGCTAGTGCACCTCGTGGCGCGGCTCAAGGCCGGCCACTACCGCTTGCTCGACACTCAATTTGTCACCGATCATCTGCGCACGTTCGGTGCGATGGAAGTGTCGCGACCGGTGTACCACAAGCTGCTCGATGCCGCGCTCGTCGGTGAGGGAGATTTCGGCGCGCTGGCGCTCGATCGGCCGGTTTCCGGGACCACGGCGCTCAA
>Ga0181525_10004744_pt1 | contig 10306 bp, 14 predicted proteins | sample PEATcosm2014_Bin_48_FD_121100 | JGI IMG/M metagenome (GOLD analysis project Ga0181525, IMG submission 121100) | Peatland microbial communities from MTU Mesocosm Facility, Houghton, MI, USA - PEATcosm2014_Bin06_10_metaG | ecosystem: Environmental > Terrestrial > Soil > Wetlands > Peat | place...
CAGGCGCACCAGACGGCAAACAGCGCGATCGCCACGATCTCGCCGAGTGTGTGCTGTCCGGCAAGAACGGCGATCCCGCTCGGTATCCCGGCCAGCAGCGCGCCCACAAGCGTGCGCCTGTACGGCAGGCGGACGATCAGCGCCGTGCCGAGCGCGCAGATGAGCCAGGCGGCCGGTCCGATGGCCCAGCCCCAATGCTTGAAGAACCCCGTCCCGAGCGGGACCACGAGCACAACCGAAAGCGCCCCGACCAGCAGCGTCTGAACGGCGGCAGAGACGATCAATGTCCTGCGGCTCACGAGCGCATTGTCGCGGCTTTGCTCGGGCGGCGCGTGACGGAAACGCGCGCCGAGCGTAGCCCTAGTAGATCCAGACAAAGGAGACGTGCATGCTCAAACCGCGAACGATTCTCATCGCCCTCAGCGCAGTACTCGCCGGTGCCGCCCTCAGCGGCCTTGGCATCGCCCAGGCCGACGACCCCACCGCCACGACCCCGGCAACGATCGTCGTCAACGGCACAGACACGATTACGCTGGACCCCAGCGCCAGCGATGCCACGCAGCAGGCGACCTACCAGACCGCGCTCGGCGGAGCACTCACTGACGCCAATCAGAAGGCCTCCTTCATCGCTGGCCAGGTCTCGGCGACCCTCGGCGCGATCACCAATGTCACCGAGACATCCGACTCGAGCGACCTCTGCCAAGGCTCGATCGTCTACCCCGCGGCCACCGCGAAGCCAGCCAAGCCGGCCCCCGCTCCGAGCAAACACAAGGCAACCGCAATTCGTTTCGTACCGATCGGCGTCAGTACCCAGTGCTCGATCGAAGCCGACGTCACCGTCACTTACGACATGACCCCCTCCTGACCAACTGAAACCCGACGACCGCTACCCTGGGGCCTGCGCACCCCGCACGGCCCCGGGCGGTTAGCTCAGCTGGTCAGAGCGCCTGCCTTACAAGCAGGAGGTCGCTGGTTCGAACCCAGCACCGCCCATCGGCGAAACGCCCAATTAATTCAGGACTAACGTCAGCCGAAGAGGGTCGGCTGACGTGCCGAATCGGGATCGGGTACCACTTCCGGGTACCACTTTGCTCGTTTTCCCCTCGGCCGGGGGTGTTGCGCGGCAGGAGGTTGTGGGGTGTCTCGGGCCTGTGGTTGGCGCGACGCTTGGCGCACGCCAGCCTCGATCTCGTCGTGCAGGAAGATCCAGCGGCGACCGAGCTTGTGGCCGGGAATCACCGCCCGTCGGGCGAGCTCGAGGACTGTGGATAGCGGCATGTGGAGCAGCTCGGCGACTTCGTGAGCATCGAGCACGTCCTCGCGAGTGAGGCGCGGCCGCTCGGGTGTCGCAGGAGACGCCATGGTGCGCGCTGGAGAGTATAGCCAAATGAGCAAAGATAGGCATAAATAGCAGTGGACAGCATTGGTTAGCGGTAGTCGCGCGTGCGACAATGCCTCTATGGCCAGCGGCACCGAGGATGGAGAGCGGCTTCAGGCGGAGTTTGCTGCGGTTCAGAACCGCTGGCTCGATGCTGTTGGCGCGCACCGCATGGCACCGCCGGACCACGGCTTCAGCGCCCGCCTCGCGGGCCTTGCTGCTGCGTCGCGGGCTGAGGCCGGAATCTGTCGGAAGGCGCACGCGGCCGGGTTCCGCTGGCCGCCGAGCAAGTCCCCGGGCGATCAGCCCTACGAGCTGCGACCCGGCACGGGCAGGCGAGGACCGCAGGCGCTCTGGCAGTCTTTCGATGCCGCTGTCGTGCAGCTAACGGGCGCCGCGGCGACCACCGACCTGCTGCTGGTGGCTGACGCCTACGACGTGTTCGCGGACGCCTGCGAGGCATTGTCCGAGGCTGTGGCGAACGAAGACCGCGCGAGCGGACTCATCCCCGCCGACGAGGCGCAGCGCGCAAGCTGACAAAGGCTCAGGCTCGGTCGAGCGTGCGGGCGCGACCAGCGTCCTCCCACACGCCTGCCGCGGCCCCGGCACGGCTGCGCATCGGCATGCGCGTCGCCTTGGCACTCCAGACATCGCGCTGACTGGCATGCGAGTCGCTGTCGGCATTCGCACGATCCAGCAGCGCGTCGACGTCCGAGCGCCGCAACCGAAACTGGCGCCCGACGCGGATCGCCGGCAGCACGCCCGAGTCGATCCAGTTGCGAATCGTCTGCGAGGTCACCTGAAACTCCTCCGCCACCTGCGGCACAGTCAACAAACGCTCAGCCATAGCCCCCGCGAACGATAGACCCGACACTCCCCGCGACCACTACGGCTGGTCCTTCAGTCGCAACGCAACACTGCGATCCTTGAAGACCGCGCGCAGCTCGAGCCGCCCACCCAACGCCTCGACATAGCCGGCCAGCGTTCCGACCCGCGGATTCGGCTCATGCTCAACATGCGACACCGCGCGCTGCGATGCCGCAAGCTTCTCCGCCAGCTCGACCTGCGTCAACCCGACGTCCTGGCGCAGCGCGCCAAGCGTCGCCGAATGGGCGTTTACTGCCGATGTCGGGGCAGGCGGTTTGCGTGGACGCTGCGCGCCTCGCTGCCGTCTCGAGCGTGCCACCCCATCATCGTACCGCTAAGCCGGCTAGCCGGAAAGGCGTTCACCAAGCTTGGTGCAACTGTGTGATGCGACGCGAGCGGAGCGTCGGGGAAGCCTTCGTGCAGCGCACGGACGAGCCGGCGCTGGTCGGAGAGCGCGTACTGACCGAGCAGACGTTGGTCAAATCTCACGGCCGCCACCACCGGCGCTTACGTGCCGCAACCTCATTGAACAGGTTGGCGGCGCGTGCCACCGAGTGCGTGCGCTCGGCTTTCAGCTCGTCGGCCAGTGTTGCCAGCCGCTTCCTTCTTGCAAGGTTGAGTAGGGCAATCCCGGCGCGCCGGTACGTCACGGTCGAGTCTGGCGGTCGCAGGCCGTGGCGGTAGGTCTCGAGCGCTTCCACTGGCGAGTCCGTGGTGCGAAATAGGTCGTGGAGCTCAAGCGCAAAATCCCTCAGACGACGCCGCACTTCTTCTAAGTCCGGCAGATTCGCCTTGGCGCGTCTGCGGTCGACTAGGAGAACCACGACGGCAGCAACAATGAGCGCAAATCCAACGAACAGGGCGATGCGCTGCTCGTGTTTTGACAAGCCCAGGGAACCCGAGAAAGTGCTCACGATGGTCACGCCGAGCCCAACAACGAAAGTAGCTGCTCCCCGCATGCGCGCATCATCGCGCCTCGCTCCGTACGCTGCGAGTCGTGGACACGCTGCTAGGCGCCGTGCTTGGTGTGCTCGTTGGAGCGATCGCCAGCGGCGGGGTCCAGTCGTACTTCGCCCGCCGTGATCGAGAGCGCGAAGGCCGAAGCTCGGCGCGACTCCTGTTCATGGAACTACAAGAAGCCGCCAAGGCGATGAAGTCGCTGCAGAGCTTCAAGCGATGGAACGCCGTGATCGTTGATTGGTCGCAGTACGGCGTTATGTGGGAACGCCATTGCGAGAATCTCTCGCGGATGCTCGAAGGTGAAACCGACAACTTCATGCGCGTGTCGGAGGCCTTCTCAAGCATCTCGATCCTGGCGCGAATGCGACGAGCCGATGAGGCCGAGCCGCGACCGGACGGAGCGCCCGCGCTGTACAGCCTCGGGGATCAGTTCCTCGTGGAGTACATCCGATCCGTTGAGACAGCACGGGACATCGTGCGGGTTATCTCGTTCTCCCCCGGGGAAATACAGCGGGTGCTCAACAACCGAGGCGCGACGCCACTTGTTGTAGGCGTCGGCAGTAATGGCCTCCCCGAGGCTGAGGCCGAACGTGCACCGGTTGCCGAGGCGACAGCAGACATCGCCCCGCCGACCCCCTAGCGGGGGGCGGAATCGTCGCTGGGGTGCTTGACCATCCCGACGTCGTGCGCCACGCTGTCTTCGGTTTCGGTGGGTCGAGCTGCGACGCGATCAACTGGTAGCGCCCCGCACGGGCCAGGATTGCTGAGTCGGCGCTAGCGGAAATCCGTGCGGACATCGGCCCGGCTCTGCCGGGCCGATGCTTCGTCGTCGACGAGTTCGAAGCGCCCGAGTGGCTCTCGGGCTCGCTACTCGCGCACGTAGTAGTCGCGGCCGGCGCCGTCAAAAGCTACCGCCGCTGCGGCAGCATTTCTTGAAAGCGCCTCCCAGACCCGCATGGGCAGGGGTCGTTGTTGCCGAGCCGTTCGACCAGCTCGACCTCGCCGCCCTTGATGCTTCGCTCGCCCCGCTTGACGCGCGCCTCGGACGGGAATCCGTGGCGCCGTTTGCTCATCGGCTCAAAAGGACCGTTCGATGTCGTGCTTGCTGGACATGGTCACTCCTTTGATCAGGGCGGAACACGGCGATCCCCAAGACGCGCTTCTTGACTCGAGGAAGATCGCCGACACCGGCACAGTACCGCAGGCTCCCGCGAGAAGGGTTGCGGCGCGCACTGTCTGATCGTGGCGCTCCGCGCGCGACTTACCTTGTTCCGGCTAGCCGGAGTAACGTCATCGCAGGTGATACTGTGTGATGCGAGCGCGGAGCGCAGCGACGCGTGAGCGTCGGAGAACGCCTCGGCCGTTGGAACTGTGACCGGGCGCACGGAAGACCGCGAGCTGCGGGGCCGCGCCTCGAACTTAGCGCCTGCTGTTCGCGGACGCGAGCGCCAGGGGCGGGGGTTCGCGCACGTTCGCTTTGCGAGCGTCAGCTTGGCGACGGCAGCGGGATGGTGTGGCGGTCTTGTTAGTCGTGGACGGCGCAGGGGGCGCGTGTGATGTGTACGCACGCCGTGAGTGCGGTTAGGGCGGCTGTCCTAACTGCGAGGGGTCCGCTGCTTTGGACGAGGAGCCATGCGTTGCCGACGCGTCGGGCGGTGATGTAGCGCGGTTCGCCCCCGATGATGCCTGCTGACGTGTTGACGATCATCGGGTTCCGCCTGACGACGGTGGAGTCGGGGAGCGGCCCGGGCGGGGTCCCCGGGTGTTGGGCGTCGAGAAGGATCGCCGCCTGAATGCCGTAGCCGTGGTAGTCGAGGTAGGTGAACGCGCACGACAGGTACGTCTTGGAGACGAGCGTTGGAAAGCCGTGCACGTGCCGGACGACCTCGCCGAAGGACGTGCGGGCACCGGCGAGCGCGGTGGTGTAGATCTCGCAGGCGGCCGGCGGCGGCGCGTGGAGTTTGGGTTGCGGTCCGACGCCCTGCGTTGGCTTGGTTTGCCAGTACGCCGCGGTGTCGCGCGGTGCCAGCGCAGGGTGTTGTTGGGCGGCCCGGTTCAGGCGGTTGGGGATCGTGCGCCCGTGGCGATCGAGCGCCACCCAGTTGAGCGGGCGCCCGGGGCCGATCCGGTTGCCGATGGCTCCGAGCGGGACGCCTCCGCGGCTCGGGCGCGGAAAGAATATGTGGGGCCCAACACCGCGTGTCGCGGTCTCATGGATCGCTACCGCGATGCGGTAGTTGTCCGGAAGCGCAGGGTCACGCCGCGTTAGGAGCGTCAACGTCGGAGAAACACGCACCGCAGCGACTTGCGGCGTTGTCATGGCCGCGATCGTCGTCGTGGTCGTGCCCGAGGTACCAGCAGGGCGCCCGCGCGGGGCGTCAGCCGCATAGCCCACACCGGAGGCAAACGCGATGATCGGCTGTCCCTTGATCGGCGCGCCACACGTTCCAGTGCCGCTCTCACCACCATCGCTGTAGTTCAACTCCGCGGACAGGCACCAGCCCACCTCGCCGCCGCCCAGGTTTGGTGTGACCGTGACGTCGTACCGCCGCACGTCCGCCGCGTTCGGCCTGGCTCCCACCGGGACCGGGACTGTCGCACTCGGTGGCGCGGACGGCTGCTCGCTCACGAGGGTCGCGGCTCCGGCGGCTGAACCGGCAAGAACCAAAGCAAGCGCGACGGCAAGTGGCCGCCAACGCTGCAGCGGTGACCATCGCCGAAGCGGCGCGACCGCGATCCGCTCGAACTCCGAGCCGAGCTCGCCCAACACGCGAATCTCGTGTTTCACCGTGCCACCTCCTCCACCGACACCAAGGGCTCGAGCGCTCGGCTGAGCGCACGCAAGCCGCGTGACACCCGCGCCCGAGCGGTCGCCTCAGAGACGCCCAGCCGCTGCGCGACCACGCTGTACGGCAGCTCATCGACAACCCGCAGCTGGAGCGCCGCGCGCTGATCGGAGCGAAGCGAGGCGAGCTCGATCGCCAACGCTCCTCGAAGCTCAGCAAGACCGGCCGCGTCGTCGATCTCAGCGAGATCGTCGTGATGCAAGACCGGAGTCACGATTCCTAGCTGGCGCAGCGCGCGTCGCTCGACGCGTCCGCGGCGCAAGTAGCCGCTGAGCTGCCGGCGCGCGATCGTGAACAGCCAGCCGCGCACCTCCTCCGCACTTTCAGATCGGACCCGCGGCCAGCCGCGCCACGCCTGCGCGAACGTCTCCGCAGTCAAGTCCAAAGCCAGCTCGCCGTCGAGAGTCCGGCGAGCGAAAAACACCAGGACCGACCTCGACTCCCGCTTGTAGAAGCCCACGAACTCTCCCGCCGTCGCCATTACCCCCTTAGATTGGCGCGAGCGACAAATCTGTGACACCAGCCCGGGATGCCGTCCCCGCGTGCGGTCCGGCGGCGACTCCTGACGCGCCAGCCGAGCGCGTCAGCGACGGTCGGTGGGGCGAGCGCGCTGCGCTGAATACGAGCGCGGAAGACGGTCGCCGAGCGGGGTCGCGCCCCGGTTAGCCGGTGACTAGGCGGGTGATGCGGAGGCTGTCGAGGAGCTGGATTGCGTGCGCGACGTTGAGTGTGCCGTACTGGGTGGCGAGGAGTGTGGGCGCTTCGAGTAGTCGTCCGATGTAGGGGCTTGGGTTGATGACGGCGTCGTTGTCTGCGCGGACTACGAGCCAGGCGTTGCCGATGCGGCGTGCGACGGTCGTGAGGGTGAGCCTGGTCCATTCGACCCGTTGCTGGCCGATGTGCTGGTTGTGGACGCGCAGATTCTCCGCGATGCGGCGGAGCATTGTGTCTGCTCGTGCGTTACCGAGGCGCCGTCTGAGTGCGGCGACGGCCTGCTTGCTGGGGAATGGGTTTTGGGCGGGCTCGACCAGGTAGTGGTCGGCGTAGCGCTGGCCGTTGACTTCGAAGAGTCCCGGGTGTCCGGTGATCGGGTGAGCGTTCCAGATCGGTGCTGGTGGAGCGCCCGGGTTTTCGGCGTTGAGCAGGATGCCAACGGTGTAGCCGGCGCCGTGCCAGGTGTAGAGGCTGTCGAGGCAGCTGTAGAAAGCCGGTCCGCTGATCTTGTGGTCGGCGGTGATAGCGGTCGCGACCTCACCGCCGACAGCGATCGCGCCGCGCAGTGCGGTGCTCGTCGCGCAGCGTGCGTTTGCGGGCGCTGTCGCGGGCGTGTGCCAGTGGGCGACCGGCGTGCGAAACGACTGCGACGCGAAGCCCAGGGCAGCGCGGTTGCTGAGCGGGATTCTCTTGCCGGCTGTGTTGTAAATCGTCTCGACCATCGGTAGCGCCACACCACGCGTGAAGCGCGTCGGGGTGCCCGGGCCGAACACTGTGCCGGGCGCGCCGGCCGGGCGGTAGAAGGCGATTGCTCGCTGACCGGTCAGCAGTCCGCGTACCTTCACGGGCTTGAAGGTGCCGAGGTGGCTGACGCGCATCTCGGCGACGCTTGGCCCGACAAGCGCGAGGTACACCTTGCCGGCGCCGCCCGAGCTGCCGTAGTTGACCGAGTTGGGCCCGAAGATTGGATCGGCCGCTGTCGGATAGCTCGCGCCTTCACCCGCGGCGGCGCCCCCGGGCTCCACGCCGGCAATCGCAACATCCAGTCCAACTGTGCCGGGCGAAAGGCTCGGCGCGACGCCGACCTCGACCGGGTACCCGTTCACGTACACGTAGCCGTGGCGGAAGGTGAGCCGCACAGGCTGACCGCTCGTCGCCCCGTTGCTGATGCCTGAGCGGCCACCGCCGAACACCAGCACGCCCGCCGTGATCGCCGCAGCGAGGACCGCGCCTGCCGCCGCCGTCCGACCCCAGCGGCGACGCTGACGGGCGCGCGCCTCCTCGATTACGCCGGCATCTGGGCCTTCAAGATCATCTACTGGTTCGAGAATCAAGGCCACGCGATCACCGCCGATCGAGAAGAAGCATATACGCTACTATGCCTAGCACAATGCTAGATGTCAACGTTGACCGTTCAGACCCCGCGCTACTCCACGACCAAGTCGCCGCTCAGATCCGCAGAGCGATAGCCGACGGCGAAGCCAAGCCAGGCGAGCGACTCCCACCAGCACACGACATGGCCGCCGTCATGGGCGTCAACACAAACACCGTCCTCCGGGCTCTGCGACTACTACGCGACGAAGGACTACTCGAACTGCGCCAAGGCCGCGGGATCCGCGTGAGCGGCACACCCGAACGCGGCGCGGTCATCGCGCGAGCCCGCGAATTGATCCGCTTCGCCGGCGACAACGGCTACCGACGCGACGAACTCGTCAGGATCATCGAAACACTCACCTGACCTCGCCGACTGCCGAGCCCGTGAGCCTCGTCGCGCACTGAGCCGGACGCGTCAGGCCCGCCCATAGGCTTCCTGACGCTCCGCTGCGCGTCGCATCAGACAGTATCACCCCTGGTGACGTTATTCTGGCTAGCCGACATAACGTCGGCCGCGACGCCGTTGCCGGCGCCCCGCCGTCATCCGCGTCTCGATCTACCCTCCCGAGCAGAGCAAACGCTGTGCCACGTAACTATCGAGACCGCGATTTGAAGATCCTCTGGAGCCAATCCGGAGGGCTTTGCGCTTTTCCGGGCTGTCGTAGGGAGCTGATCGCGGGTCCGACGGCGGCTGACTCCAGCGTGATTCTTGGCCAGATGGCGCATATCGTGGCGGACAGCGACGAAGGCCCGAGGGCTGATTCATCGATCCCCCTCGACGAACGCCGCCGCGAGCCAAACCTAATCCTGCTTTGCGGCGAGCACCACCCGCTTGTCGATGGGCAGCCCAGCACCTACTCGTCAGAAGACCTTCGGAGATGGAAGTCAGAGCACGTAGAGTGGGTTCGCGGGCAACTCACGCGCGCCGTTGCGGATCTCAATTTCGCCGAACTTGAGCGGATAACCGACGTGCTAGTCGCGCAAATCGCACCGCCCGTGGCGGACGTCGCGCCTCCTACCCCGCCGCCGGAGAAGCTTCGCAAGAATGATCTGACCGTGGCGATCACTAACCGCCTGCAGATCGGATCGCTGCGTTTCCCCGAGGTAGACGACTTCGTCGCTCGCACAACGCAGCGCGACGACGGCTTCGGCGAACGACTTAGGGCTGGGTTCAGACAACGCTATGACGTCTTGGTCGAGGAGGGCATCCGAGGCGATGAGCTCTTTGACGGGATCGTCGATTGGGCGGCGGCAGGGTCGGTGGAGTTTGAGGTCGTCGCCGCCGCGCTCGCCGTGGTGACCTATCTCTTCACGATTTGCGACCTCTTCGAACCGTGATTCTGCCGACGAAGCACCTACCGCTGGAGCGAACGCTTCTCGCAGCCGGCGCCCAGATCCTTGAGCAGCTCACAGCGCCGATGACCGTGTCGACCTTGTGGGAGGAGGTCCGCGGCGGCGCATCGTTCCCTTCGTTCGATCGGCTTGTCCTCGCGCTCGACATGCTGTGCGCCCTCGGAATGGTCGTGCTACACGACGGCAAACTCAGACGCGAGCAGCTGTCGTGATACGCGCCATACGTGCCAACAATTCAACGTTTCGCCCGGTTGTGTTCCGGCCTGGCTTGAACCTGATCTTCGCGGAGCGCACGAAGGAATCGACGCGCAAGGACTCGCGAAATGGCCTCGGCAAAAGCACCGTATTTGAGATCGTTCACTTCTGTCTCGGAGCGGGAGTAAAGAAGGGAACGGGCATCGTGCGAGATGACCTCGCCGATTGGGTTTTCTCCGTGGATCTCGAACTTGGCGGCAAGCTGCTCACTCTCTCGCGAGCCGTCCGCGATCCGAGACGGATTCGCTGGCAAGACAGCACGGCTGAGGAAGAGATCGACGCCACGCCGGACGAGGTCAGCCGGCGGTTAGGGCGTCTGGCGTTCGGCCTCTCCACGCGAGAGGAGTCCGAGGGCTACGCGCCAACGTTTCGAAGCCTCTTTTCGTACCTGGCGAGGCGTGGCGGTGAGGCCTATCTGTCGCCGTTCTTTCATCATCGCAACCAACAGCCATGGGACCAGCAAGTCAACGTCGCATACCACCTCGGCATCAACTGGGAGGACGCGCGGGAGGCAAGGCTTCTAACCGAGGACGGCAAGCTGGTGCGCGCCCTGAAGCAG
>Ga0181525_10004745_pt1 | contig 10306 bp, 10 predicted proteins | sample PEATcosm2014_Bin_48_FD_121100 | JGI IMG/M metagenome (GOLD analysis project Ga0181525, IMG submission 121100) | Peatland microbial communities from MTU Mesocosm Facility, Houghton, MI, USA - PEATcosm2014_Bin06_10_metaG | ecosystem: Environmental > Terrestrial > Soil > Wetlands > Peat | place...
ATCGCGTTCTTTGCCGGTGAACTTGTGCGTGGTGGCGGTGTCGCCCGCGATTTGCTGGCCGAAGGGCAGGTAATCCAGGCTGTCCACGATCGACTTGTTCACCGCGGTCAGCAGTCGCGTCGAGCCCAGGTGGTCGGTATGCACGAACTCGGTGGTGCTCGTGGTGTACTCTGCAATCAAATCATTTCCCGCGTAGACATACTGCACCGGCCAGGAACTCCCGTTCCATTCCTCCAACACAAGCCCTATCGGTCCGTAGAGATATTCCGTCCACGTCGCTCCGGTGTTTCTCCTTACGCGCTTGCCGTTCTCGTTGTAAACATAGCTGGCTGTGGACCCGCTATCCACTTGAGTGATGCGGTTCTCGGCATCGTAGGTGTAGTGGTGAACCCCATCGTAAGTCAGATTCCCCGCCGCATCGTACACATAACCGCTCTGCAATTGATTGTTCGTGCCAACCGCTGCCGAGAAACTCAAGCAAGTTCCCTTCGTCCCAGTCTGGTTGGTCAGGTTGCCCCACGCGTCTATTGTCCACGACATGCCCTGGCAGGCCTGCCCGGTCGCGCTGTCGGCCATGCTCTGGATGCGATTCAGCGAATCATAAACGTAGGTGCGGTTGAATGTCTGATTGCCCACAGCGGACCATGACGCCACGTTGCCATTGTCGGCGCTGCCCCCATTGTAGCCCACGGTAAAATCAAGAACATTGCCCGACGGAACGCCGTCAGTACAGTGAGAGAAGTACGAGGCGGAGGAGTTTACGTTCGCGCGGCAAGGCTGCATGCGATTATTCAAGGCCAAAGTCTCGGTGAGGCCATTGCCAAACAAGGCTTCGCGCACACCCCCGTTTGGATAATAACCGTTCGTCGCGTTCACAGAATAAAGCGTGGGAGGATGCTGCGCGTCGTTCAAGGTATCTGTTTGCTGGATGAACGACAGCTGAGGTTCTACGAAAGTCTCTCAGTGGATCTGGCGTCCTACTACCGATCCAAAGGTTTGAGCGTTGTGCAGATTAACGCTCCTAACATGCGGAAGCCCCCGCTGTCAGACCAGCACCTGAAAGAAGTTTGGGGCGCTTACCGGCGCATGGAGAAGCCAGTGCTTGTACACTGCAGCGCTGGGATCGGTCGTACCGGAGCGGCAGTCCACTACATCAAGCAGCGAGTCGCTGCTAGAGCTCCTTCACAAGATCGCGCACGGGGAGCCTAAGAGCTGTAGCAACGTGGAAGAGATTGAGAATTGAAACGTTGCGAATCCCGCGTTCGATGCCAGAAACGTACGTCCAGTGCAGATCTGCTGCCTCCGCAAGTTGCTCCTGCGTCAAACCCAGGCTGAGCCGTCTGCGTTCAATCGCAGCGCCCAAAATCTTTCGGGGATCTCCCGGAACGGATGGCACTCACCAATACTTTTCGCTTGGCGAGCAGTAGTACATAGAATATAGTCTATGTCCCACAAAATGAACTGGAGAGCACGGATTACTGGAGTCTCTTATGAAGAGCTGTTCGGCACTTGTCGTTGTGCTTATGTTCACAATAATTTCAGCACGGGCACAAACTTTTACTGTTCTTTCCAATCTCACAGGTTCGAGCGGAGCATATCCGTACGGGGGTTTGATGCAAGACAGCGCTGGTACCATCTACGGCACCACGTATTCTGGCGGGATTTCTTCGGCCGGAACAATATTCGCAGTGCTTTACGGTGCAGAACCGGTTCTGCACAGCTTTAGCGGCTCTGATGGGTCGATTCCGAAAGGAGGGTTGATTCGGGATCAGAACGGCGTTCTTCATGGCACAACCGAGGAAGGCGGAGCCTTTGGATTTGGAACTGTCTTCGCACTCAGTAGTACTGGCTCATTAGCCACGTTGTACAGCTTCGCGGGTGGAACATCAGATGGAGAATACCCTTACGGCGGGTTAGCGTTGGACTCCGAGGGCAACTTGTATGGAACTACCGAGAGCGGCGGAGCCTTCGGCTTTGGAACTGTGTGGGTGCTTAGTTCAAGCGGGAGTGAATCCGTGCTGCACAACTTTTCAGGACCAGACGGATCAAGCCCCGCCTACGGGAGCTTGTTGCTGGACAAACTTGGAAACCTGTACGGAGTCACAGCTTACGGTGGTGCTTCGAACGATGGCGTCGTATTTCGAATTACAACCGGAGGCTCATTCACGATGCTGCACAGCTTTACGGGTGCGGACGGCAGTCTTGCTTATGGAACTCCGGTGGAAGACGCGGAGGGTAATCTCTATGGAACTGCTGCTGAAGGAGGAACGTACGGTGGAGGGACAGTATGGAAGTTGACTGCGGGCGGTGCACTAAAAGTCCTGCACGAATTCGCGGGGGGAACAGCAGACGGAGCATATCCCCTCGCCGGGTTGGTCCGAGATAGCAAAAGTAACCTCTACGGCGTCACGTACTACAGCGGGGTGTTCGGGCAAGGAACGGTGTTCAATGTGAAGGGCAGTTCTTTTGCGCTGCTGCACAGCTTCAACTGCGAATCGGACGGCTGCTACCCTGTCGGAGCGTTGGTAGAGGACAAGAGTGGGAATCTCTATGGAACTGGGAATGTCGGTGGTGCTCTCGGAATCGGAACCGTCTGGAAGCTTATCCCCTAATCTTCAAACGATCCGACGTAGCAAAGAAAGCGAGCGGCTTTCTATATAGTTGTGCGATCTGCTCCACCTCAACAAACTCAACCTGCCGCTTCCCGGATTCGATCTTCGAGATGAAGGATTGGTCCTGCCCTAGCCGCTCGCCAGCCTCGGATTGATTCAGTTTTGCCTCCTTCCTTGCCTGTTTCAGCAGTTTCCGCAGCAAGGGTCGCTGTCTGTTTGTGAGGCCGCGATAGTGACCCAGTCTTCGCTTGACCGCATAACTCTTCGGCTTCCGTTTCCAGTCGTCCTTCCAGAATCTCGACATGCCAATTAGTATGCGATTTTCGCATGTTGACGTCAAACAACAGTTTATTGCAAGTCTATGTAGCTTCTAATCAATTAGTTACAGAACACTTGGTGGTCCGTGCCAATAAACACATGTGATTTCTGGAGAATATACGTAGGACGCGATTTTCAGTTCGAAAAACGTGAGCCAGTAGTAACAACTAACAACTAACAACTTTCAGAGCAAGGATCGAGGAAAAAAAGTGAAAACAAACGAGCCGCGAATTCCAGGAGTTTTCCCGCATTTAGTGGATGCGGCAGCCTTCATAGACGTCGTCGACATCGCTGTGTGGGGAATGAGACGCACTTGGATTCTTGACTACATCGCCCCCCAAATAAGTAAGGCTATCGGAGGCCGCGGCAGAGCTTATGCCCGGTGCATTCCAGGGCGAAATAGTCCGACCGGGAATGGTCTGCAGTTCAAGTACGGGAAGATGGTGCCGTATGGAAATGTGAGCCCTTTCGTTGTCCACCTATTGGCAGACCGGCTGCCGGTGACTTGTGCGGATGCGCAGCTCGCTATTGATGGCTTCATGCGGGTGGGCTGCAAGGCGAAAGTTTCAAAGATCGAACTCACTTTCGATACGCAAGGCATCCCGCTGGAGCGCTTTACGTGGGAGCTCTGCGCTACGGCTCGGACGTTCAGAGAGTTCAAAGGCGCGCATGGTTCGACGCTTTATGTCGGAGGGGTCAACTCACCGTGGCAGCTAAAGATCTACCAAAAAAGCTACGCGATCGTCCGAATCGAGTTCACGCTCCGGAGCACGTTCCTCCGCAACCTTGGGATCGTTAAGCCACACGAACTATCACTGCTGAGAAATGAATGGTTGTGGGATCGCGTCTCGTTCCGAAAAGTTGACCAGTCCCACGGACATTTGCTCCCGTCGAGAATGCGAAAACACTGGGCCAAGGTCGGTCACGGTCTACCTCCCAACATGCCTGCATGCGTCATCCGCCAGGCGTTCAGGGAATCACGCATCGAGGGACGACCTCCAAAGCTCCCAAATGGCTCTCTCCAGTAGCAACCATTACAATTTCATGACAATCGGGCTTTTTGAGGGTTTGGCGAAGGCTCTTTCCACACATTGCGAGTGCTCACAACTCACTGCAAATAAAAGGACTGGCGGAGAGGGAGGGATTCGAACCCTCGGTACAGGTGTTAGCCCGTACAACGGTTTAGCAAACCGCCGCATTCGGCCACTCTGCCACCTCTCCGGCGTGCGGGAATGCACTGGTTTGCGCTAGTGCACTCTAAAGGCCAACTTACAAAAGTGTACCACTTCACGAACCGGTTGGAAAAATTGGCGATCGGTTCCGCGCTATGACCATCGACGGCGGGCCCCCAATCCTTATGTTTTCTTTGCACAGGGGTGGGCATTCCCGATTGCAATGTGTACTTCCCGTTATGGAGTGATATTTTCACTCTGCTATTCGGGCGGAATTGGGAGCTACTCCTGCATGGGCCTGCATGGGAATGATCTGGAATAATCTTCACAAGTGCGAGAAAATATAAAGTTTGCGCTTCTGGAGGTAGCCGGCCTAAATCACCGGTCCGAAAGCAGTGGAGGCATTTACTATGGCCAGTATTTCGATAGAGGTCGCGACAGCCACTCATAATCGCAGGCACCCCAGGCTCGAAAGTTGGGTGGAAGAGGTTGCCCGGATGTGCAAACCCGATCGCATTTACTGGTGCGACGGTTCGGACGAAGAATACCAGGCGATGCTGCGGATGTTGATCTTGAGCGGTACGGCGATTCCTCTGGATCAGGCGAAGCGGCCGAACAGCGTGCTGGTCCGGTCAGACCCGGCGGATGTCGCCCGAGTCGAGGATCAAACTTTCATCTGTTCACGAACCAAGGAGGACGCTGGTCCGACCAACAATTGGGAAGATCCGGCGAAGATGAAGCAGAAGCTTGCTGGGCTGTTTGACGGATCGATGTTGGGCCGCACCCTGTTCGTGGTTCCCTACAGCCTGGGTCCGATCGGCTCACCCATCGCCAAGGTCGGAGTAGAGATCACGGACTCGACTTACGTAGTTGCCAATATGCACATCATGACCCGCGTGGGAAGCCACGTGCTCGATGTTCTGGGCGAAGATGGCGAGTTTGTGCGCGGACTGCACTCGGTGGGGGATCCGCTTGGCCCCAATCAGCCGGACAAAACGTGGCGTTGCAATGCGGCGAATAAGTTTATTTGTCACTTTCCGGAGACGCGCGAGGTCTGGTCGTACGGTTCTGGTTATGGGGGCAATGCGTTACTGGCGAAGAAGTGCCACGCGCTGCGCATCGCCTCCGTGCAAGCGCGCGACGAAGGTTGGATGGCCGAGCACATGCTGATTCTGAAGTTGATCAGCCCGTCGGGCCAGGCGAAGTATATGACCGGCGCCTTTCCTTCCGCTTGTGGCAAGACGAATTTGTCGATGCTGATCCCGACGATTCCCGGCTGGAAGGTGGAAACAATCGGCGATGACATCGCTTGGATGAAGTTCGGGGCCGATGGCCGGCTCTACGCCATCAATCCGGAATACGGTTTCTTTGGCGTGGCGCCGGGTACTAGCGTGAAATCAAACGCCAACGCCATGCTCAGCATCACAAAGAACGCCATCTTTACCAATTGCGCCATGACGCTTGACGGAGACGTGTGGTGGGAGGGCATGACCGAGCAGAAGCCCGCCATGTTAGTCGATTGGTTGCGGCGGCGATGGACTCCGAATTCAGGACGGAGAGCGGCGCACCCGAATGCGCGCTTCACGACTCCCGCGGCGCAGTGTCCGGTCATCGCACCGGAATGGGAGGATCCGAAGGGCGTACCGATCGATGCGATCCTGTTCGGGGGGAGGCGAGCGGGGGTTGTTCCACTGGTGACCGAAGCATTCAATTGGCGGCATGGTACTTTTCTGGGCGCTACCGCCAGCAGCGAGACTACCGCTGCAATCACCGGAAGAGAGGGACGTTTGCGTCGCGATCCCATGGCCATGCTTCCGTTTTGCGGCTACCACATGGGTGATTATTTTGGACACTGGCTCAAGATGGGCGAGCAGTCAAGCACGACGAAGCTCCCGAAGATTTTTTATGTCAACTGGTTTCGCCAGGACGGGAGTGGAAAATTTTTGTGGCCAGGCTATGGGGAAAACAGCCGCGTGTTGAAATGGATCTTTGAGCGCTGCGACGGCAAGGTTCATGCGAACGACACTCCGATTGGACGTATTCCCGAGGTCGCCGATCTCGATACGACCGGGCTCGACATCAAGGGTGTGCACGTGGAGGAGTTGCTCAGCGTCGACCTCGAGGGTTGGCTGGCGGAAGTGCCGCTGATCAGAGAACACTTCAGCACCTTCGGCAGCCATCTGCCGGAAGGCCTGAATCTTGAAGTGAAAGCTCTTGAAGAGCGACTGCGAGCTGTAAAGAGCTAGACGGCTGGAAAAGGTCAGCCGGTTTGACACAAGGCGACCACCAGCGAGTGTTGGCTGTCGTCTGCAGTTTGCGCGAGAAAAGGAATGCAGACTCGCGCCAGCGTCCCGCGTTCGGGACAACTCAGCAGTTCGACACTCTGATGCTGGCCATACGGCGACCCGATCCGGTCGCGGGTAATTCCCAGACCCACACTCGCGGTTCACCTCGAGCTGGCGCTTGCTGTCTCAAGCGCAAGGTGATTCGAATCTCGCCTCCAGAAGTTGTCTGGCGCGCGGCATGGTAAAGTTCCCAGCTCCTTATACTTCGTTTACGCGCGCCATCAACTGCCAGCCTTGCAAGGAACCGCGTTGCAGTTGCCGAATGTCTCCGTGCCCGGCCATGGCCTCCAGTGTTTGTAGCAAGTCTGCGGTTCGGCACTTTTCGTTTGCAAAGGAAAAAGACCCTCGGCGCCTGATGCGGGCACAGATCTCGTCGAGCGACGCTGCTCCCTCCGCTTCCATCAGTGCAATACGGCATGCCCTCTGCAATCTGATATTCGCATTGGTTGACCCGCACAAGCGACTGGCGGGCGGACCGATGTTTCTACGATCGCTTGATGGTATAAGCACTTTTTCGCGCCCGGCTCGCGCGGCCTGTCTTGCCCAAAGCGGTGGAGAGGAAATCTCCTGCAGACCATGCATCACCTTAGGCAGACTCCGGATGCGCTGGACAATTTCACGGTGTTGCGTCACAAGGTCGAATAGTTCCGTCCGCATCTGCGTAATCAGAACGTCGACCGGGCCGGAAGGTACTTCGATGGAGTCGCCTCGATTGCCGGAGTATCCCATGTCCTTACTCATTGACGTTTTTGCCGGAACAAAATCTATGACATTGGGACGGCAACCCCGATAGCAGGGATGAGCAGACAATGCTCTGCTGCTAGCATTACTTTTGCTCGAAACAATGTCGAAATTCACCGGTAGACGTGGGCGGAGATTCTGCGTGGGCTGAAAAAACCGTGCTCCCTCGCCAGTTATACCGGGTATGCTGCTAGACTTTTAGCCTGGCTCCAACTACTCGGCTATGTTGACCAAGCGGAAATGATAGCGACTCAATCCCGCACTCGACTCGGCGCTCGGGTTCCAATTGAACCGAGGCTCGTTACCATTCCCGAAGACTGGTTTCGGATGGGCTCCGATTCTGGGCAGGACTGTGAGCGGCCCGTTCACCGCGTCTGGATCGATGGCTTTCTGCTGGCGGCCACCCAAGTAACAAACGCGGAATACGAAAAATTTGTCGGTGCGGCGGGAGCCCAGCTTCCGCCGTCCTGGAACGACCCGGATTTCAATCTACAGCAGCAGCCGGTGACCGGCGTCTCGTGGTTCGATGCCGATCGTTACTGTCAATGGCTCGCTGCACAGACTGGCCGCGACTACCGGCTTCCCAGCGAAGCCGAATGGGAGCGCGGTGCACGTGGTGGCCTCGACCAAAACAATTTTCCTTGGGGGAATGAACCGCCGCAGTCTCTACCGGATTATGCCGCCCGATGGCAGAGAGGGCCGGAGCCGGTGGCCCGCTACTCGCCCAATGCCTTCGGACTTTTCAATGTTTGCGACAACGTCCACGAATGGTGCAGCGACTGGTACGATCCCAATTACTACGCGGTCTCGCCCGAACGCAATCCGCGCGGACCCGACCACGGGCAAAGAAAAGCTTCACGCGGCGGGTCGTGGAGGCATCATGTGAAAGTGTCTCGTTGCTCCGCCCGCTCCAGCATCCCACCTGAATTCCAGTATGCCGATTACGGGTTTCGTGTGGCGTGTGGTGAGTAAGATAGCGCCAGACCCTTGTCGGCTGTCGCGCAGGCATCTGGTTCTCGACTCACAAGGGCCGCGCGCTGGATTGCATTTACAATCGGTTCTGCAATTTGAATTTGCGCCGAACGGAAGCGAAGCTCGATGTTTCAATCTGATCTTCTTCAACAGAAGCGCATCCTTGTTACTGGGGGCGGTACCGGTCTGGGCAAAGCCATGGCTCAGCGTTTTCTCGAGCTCGGCGCCATGGTTTATATCTGTGGACGTCGCGAGGAAGTGTTGCAGAAGACCGCCGCGGAACTTTCCCCCAAGCTTTCCACCGCGTCGAAAGGGTCGATCCATGCCCTTCCCTGTGACGTCCGCGATCTCAACGCGGTTGAGGCCATGATCGACTCCATCTGGAAAGCTGGACCTCTCGATATTCTCGTGAACAACGCGGCCGGTAATTTCATCGCACGCACCGAGGAGCTTTCTCCGCGCGCCTTCGAGTCCGTGATCGGCATCGTGCTCATGGGCACGCTTCACGCCACCATGGCCTGCGGACGGCGCTGGCTCAAAGCGAACCACGCTGGTACGGTCCTTAGCATTTCGGCTACGTACGCTCCGGTGGGCTCGGCTTATGTCGTGCCCTCGGCCGTATCGAAAGCTGGAGTCGAGGCGCTTACCCGCAGTCTCGCGGTGGAATGGGGAAATCGCGGAATCCGCATGAACGCAATCGCTCCCGGACCGATTCCTACGCAAGGGGCGTTCTCGCGCCTTCTGCCTCGGGCGGACCTTGAAGCGCTCGCCTTGGATCGAAACCCGCTCCACCGCTTCGGCACGGTGGAAGAATTGGCGAATCTCGCCGTATTTCTGGTGAGCGATGGTTCCGGCTACATCAATGGAGAGGTCGTCCGAATGGACGGAGGAGAATTCCTGCAAGGAGCTGGAGAATTCAGCAACCTGGGCCGAGTTTTAACGGATGAAGACTGGGAATCCTTGAAACCACGCAGGACGAAAAACTAGCCGGGAACAAGTTAAGTGCGCTGAAATCCAAAAGGCGCGTTTGTTAAGATCCGGTTCGTTCCCCCGGAGATACCAGCCACTTCAGCAACATGTTCACCAGGCTGAGTAAAATCGCGCCCAGAAAGGCCGCCATGAAGCCATGCACCTGGAAGCCCGGCGCAAGCAACACCGAAGCGAATTTCAGCATGAGCGCGTTGATCACAAACCAGAACAGTCCCAGCGTTACTAGGGTCAAGGGAAAAGTCAGAATCTTCAGCAGAACCCCGAGCGTTGCGTTGATGAAACCGATCACCAGGGCGGCAATCAGCGCCGCCACGGGGCCGCTAACGGAAATCCCCGGCACCACGTGCGCCACAATCCACACGGCAAGCGCACTTAGAACCCAGTTCAAGAGCATCCGCATTTCCGCTCCTTCGCGCCGTACTGGCCGGCACAATTCACCCGCCTCGGGAACTATATCAAGGAATCCGACTCATGTCCCCGGGTCACAGCGCCGCAAATAATTAACCTGGCATTCGCGCCATTGCAGTGGGCTGCGGTAGACTACACAATTCGACTTGCGCTTGGGAGGAACTCCGTATGTCTGAAACCGCTCTGAGCGGCTCTGAATTCAAAAAACAATTGCACCAGGGAATACCAAAGATGGGCTTGTTCATTAATTCCCATAGTCCCACGGTGGTGGAGCAGCTCGCTCACAGCGGTTACGACTGGCTGCTGGTCGATACCCAGCACGGCCCCATGCACAACGAAAAACTTTCGGCTATGCTGGGCGGTATTGCCAACGGCGGCGCGAAGTCGCTGGTCCGCGTGGGCGCGTACAATGACCGGCCCGGCATACAGCAGGCGCTCGATCTCGGGGCGGACGGGGTTCTTATCCCTTACATTAACACTGCCGAAGAGGCGCGCCAGGCGGTGAGTTGCACGAAGTACCCTACTGTCGGCACGCGCTCGGTTTATTTTCCGCAGCGCAGCATGAACAAAGCCGGGCTGCTCGGCTATGCCGGAAATTTCAACAAGGACGGCATCGTCGCTTTGCAGGTGGAGACCGCGTCCTGCATCGAGCACATGGCGGAGATTGCGGCCATTCCCGGTGTCGACATTCTATTTCTCGGCCAGAACGATCTCTGCATGTCCATGGGCCTCTACAACAAGTACGAGC
>Ga0181525_10004746_pt1 | contig 10304 bp, 9 predicted proteins | sample PEATcosm2014_Bin_48_FD_121100 | JGI IMG/M metagenome (GOLD analysis project Ga0181525, IMG submission 121100) | Peatland microbial communities from MTU Mesocosm Facility, Houghton, MI, USA - PEATcosm2014_Bin06_10_metaG | ecosystem: Environmental > Terrestrial > Soil > Wetlands > Peat | place...
GACTCTCGCGGCTCATCCAGGCGTAGGCACATGCGGCGATCAATCCAAACAGACTCATGCAAAGCGCGACGGCCGCAGCCTTGCCGACCTCGAACGTCCTGAACGCCAGCCCGTATGCAAGTGTCGAAAGCAGCTCGGTCGCGCGTGCTGGCCCACCTCCGGTCATCAGATAGACGTAGTCGAATGTCAGGAACGAGAAAATCGTGACCAAAACAAACATCAGGGCGATGGTAGGTGCAATATTGGGCAACGTGACGTATCGAAAAACCTGCCACGGACTGGCTCCCTCGAGGTAGGCAGCCTCAAGCTGATCCGAGGGTACCTGACGCATGGCCGCGAAATAAACTACCGTGAGGTAGCCCCAGAAATGCCACATATCCGCCGCTGCGACCGCGTACAGCGCCGAGCCGACGTGGCCCAGAGGATCGCGCAGCGGCAAGCCGTGCGCTCGCATAAATCCGACAACGCCTGAGATCTGGTCATAGATCATGTTGCTCCAGATGCTCGCATTGGCGATCGGGGAAAGCACGTAAGGCAAAAGAAAAATAATCTGATAGACCGCATAACTTCGGCGGCGCGTGCGCAGCAGTGAGGCTACCGCCAATGACAGTGCCATCGGCAAGGTCAGGAAGATCACACTCCATTTGACATTGTTGAACAGCGAGTGCCAGAAGGTGAAATCCGAGAGCAGATCGCGGAAGTTGTCCAGCCCAGTCCAGGATGGCACCGAGACCCCGTCCCAGTCGGTAAAAGCGACCAGCAGCGTCAGCACCGCCGGCAGGAGCACTACCGCCGCACTCAACAGCAGCGCCGGCAAGACAAACGGAATATAACGCCAGCTCGATTGGGAGCCGGCAAGACTCATAACTTGCTGCCCCGATGCGGGCGGGTGGCATCGGCAGGGCCAGGAGTCGCCTCGTCGATGCTCATCGAGGGCAACCAGGTGCTGCAAGCATGATGCCCGCGGATGCGGTCCATCTGCGCGAGAATGGCCACGCCCTCGAGTGCGATGTCGACCGCATCAGTATGGCCGGCGCCGGCGACGAAGCGCTCGCCCGTGACGATATTGTCCGCGACCGAACAACAGGCCCCCGCGCGCCTTCCAAACAGCGTAGCCATCGTCACGATGGCGGCGGCTTCGCGCTCGCCGTTGAGCACTCCGCTACGCCGGCACTCATCCACGAGCTGTGCCTGCTCGGGCCGCATGTAGCCGCCAACCGATGGACGACCGGCGCCGCACAGGTCGGAGGCAGAGGAGCGCGTGAGGCCGATGTGATGGCGCACGTTCAGTTGTACCGCAGCCTGTGTCAGGGCCAGCACCAGATCGGGGCTGCAGACAGCCGGCCAGCCCGGCTCGACGTATGCGGAAGTGAGACCGTCAGCGCGCACGATACCGGTGGCGATAACGACATCGCCCGGGTGCACGTGCGCGCTCAGGGCACCCGAGCCGCCCACACGTAGGTAAGTGCTCGCTTCGGTATGCTCGAGCAGCTCGTACATGCACAGCTCGGCCTCGGGCGAGCCGCTGCCGCCGCTGATTGCGGTGATGCGCGCGTCCTTATAGCGGCCAGACCAGCTGGTGAACATGCCGCCGCGACCGATGGACTGCGGTGAGTCCAATCGACGGGCAAGGCGCGTCGCGGGATCCTCTTCGTAGGCGCACAGCGGGTCGCGCACGAACAACATCACGTAGTCGCCGACGAGCTGCGGATCGATGCCGGTCAACGCCGGCCGGCCGTCGATCAGCAGGCCCCTAGCCGGTACGTTGTCGCGATAACGGTAGTCCGCCAGTACCTCGCCCTGAGCGGAGGCGCGAGATGCTTGACTTGTCGCGGCGCTGCTGCCGTCGTGTTCGTTGTTCATCGACCGATCACCTTCACGTGAACGGTTCGATGCCGCGGAGCATCGAACTCCCAGAGAAAAATCTTCTGCGAGGCGCTGAGAAGCACTTGTCCGGCGTCGACGCCAAAGGTGCGCGAATGCCCCACCAGTGCGGCCTTTACGTGCCCCGCGGCATCCTGCGGAGAATCGATCTGATGCTTGAAATTATCGCGAGTAGGAACCAGACGCCGGATCTCATCATCAATGTCTTGGAGCGCTAACGGATCCTGATGCGCGGCCACGGTAATGGCAGCAGTCGAGTGGGGTATCGACACCAACAGCAAACCATCCACGATGGATGATTCGGCAAGCGCCGCCTGCACGTCGGCGGTGATGTCGTGCAGGCCGTTACGTTGAGTGGCGAGCGCGAAGGTTTGCATGCGAGTCAATCCTCCTCGATGCCGGGGATAATACGGCTATTGCGCACCAGGGCGGCGCCTCGGGATGAACTCCAGTGGCCACGCTGACCCCGATAGTACTCGCTCCCGAGTCGATCGGCCCAGGCGGCGGCGAGCAGCGCGGCCGGTACCATCGCTAGCAGCGGAAGTAACAACTCGTCGATGGCTGGCAACGTCACTGAGAACGCAGTTGCTTGCCGGGCGGGTGCATCGCTTATCGACAGCACTGGGCGCCCGAGCTCTCCTAAAGCCGCGAGCAGCTCAGCGGCGCGGCTGGCACTCGCGGCCGACTTCGGAGCGAATACGACGGTCGGTAAAGAGGAGGGCTCGGCCATGAAGTAGTTGAGGTGAAAGAACTCCTCGATATCCTGCGCCACCGCGTGTATGCCGCTCGCCTCGATCAGCTTGGCCGCCCCATAGGCGGCGGCGGCGGCGGCAGGACCGCTACCCAGGAGGTCGGCGCGTGCATAGCCAGACCACGCCTCGCTGCAGCTTGCGCTGACGGACTCGCAATCGAGTAGGGCGCGTGCCATCAGCGCCGGCAGCTCGGTGAGGGTGCGCTTGACCGCGGCACGTACTGCTGCCGATTCGGGCGTGCGGCCTGCAAGTTCGAGCGCCATCATGTACAGACCGAGGAGCGACGCGCAGTAGGAAAGCGTGCCCGGCGCCGAGGCTGAGTCAATCGCGGCGACATTGAGCATGGCGGCACAGGCGCTTGCCAGACGGCTGTCGGGATTCGCACTCAGCGCAAGCGTCGAGATACCTGCCGCTCGCGCGCGTTGCGCTGCCTCGATCACTCGTGCCGCCTCACCCGAATGGCTGACGCAGATCAGGAGCGTAGACTGCCGCGAGCGCCTCCATGAGAGCGGAAATAGATAGCGCGCGGCTTCCATGGCGTTGAGAGCGGTCACGGGAAGCCCTGTCCAGGCACGCCACGCGGGGGCGGCACCCAGCGCGGCAATGTAGGAATCGCCGCTGCCCGTCAAGATGACCTGGTCTATCCCATCCAGCTGTATTACACGCGAGGTATGGGCAACCCGGGACTCGATGGCCTGCAGCAACTCTGGCATCCGCTGCGGCAGATGCCGGATTGAGTGCCGTAGCGAGTTGACCGGGGTACTCACGTGACAACACCGATCTGCTCGATCTGTGTCGCGGCGGCAAATCCGGCGAGCACGGCTGTGTTGAGGCTCCTGGGAGGGCCAAAATCAGCCATGCAACACGCGGCCGCTGCCGCAGCGGCGCGCCCGGCCTGCTCGAGATCGTGGGTGGCGCACCAGGCGGCGAGGAAAGCACCACAGAAACTGTTGCCGGCCCCGGTCACATCAATGATCGGTGCAGGGGGAGGTTGCAAGCGCAAACGTGTACGCCGATCCGCGAGCACTGCTCCCTGCGCCCCCATACGCAGCACTATCACGTCGGCACCCGCAATCAGCAGGTCACTGACTATCTGGTGGATCTCGCGCGCACCGAATAGGCGGCGCGCCTCGGGGAGGTTGAGGGAGAAAATGTCGATATGCGGCAGTAGGCGCTGTAGTTCCGGCCAACTCTTGGCGGTTGCGGCGCTGCCCTGTAGTTCCCACAAAGTGACACCAAGCTGCATCACCCGACGGATCAGCGCCTGCCAGAACGGCGGCGACAGATCGCGGAAGCAGTAGGTGCCGGCGGCGGGAAGCAGCGTATCCGGTACGTCATCCGGCGTAATCTGCATGCGCTCGAAGTGCTCGAGACCAAGCAGTGGCATCTCGCGCCGCTCGCCATCCGCCAGGTACTCGATGCGAGTACGGATCGTATACTCATCGCGCAACAGTAGACCCATGGATTCGGGGCGCAAGAACGGCAGATCCTCGACCGTGAACTGCCTTAGGTCGCGACCGACGCCGGCGACAATGGACACCAAGGGCCACCAACTCGCGGCACCGATCGCCGCGTACGTGCCCGCGCCCCCCAGCGCGGTGCGTGTTCCGCCGTCGGGCAGCACGATCTCGTCGACGATTACGTTGGAGAGCACGAGGAGGGGTTTGACGACGGCCACGAGATGCGCTCGGCCTCTCAGTGCTGGCCGTTGACCGGAAGCGCTTCCGGTCGCATCGGTCTGCTCTCGATGCCGATGAAGTGGCCGCTGTCGGAGGAGCGGATAAAAGCCTCGATGACTTCGAGCACATGAAAGGCCAAGGCGCCGGAGGCGAGATGGGGTCGCCGCGCCCGGATCGCCTGTGCCATGTCAGCGAGACCGATCGCACGGCTGCTCTGCTCGTCAGCTCCATGCTCGTTCGGCACCGCAATCCATTCCCCACCCAAAGTCGCGTGCTGTATCTCGCCGTCGAAGAGGTCCGGATCCGGTACCAGCAGCGACCCCTCGGTACCATAGATCTCGAGCGGCGTGTGCCGATGCTTGGGTACATCGAAGCTCATGGTGAGTGTGACGACGGCGCCGCAGTGAAAATGTAGCGTACCGGCGACGTGGGTCGGGACTTCGACGGCAATCACTGTACCGCGAAGCGGTGAGTTGCCGATCGTGCGCGTGGCATGGGGCTGGATCGCCATAGCCGCCACGCGCGCGACGGGGCCGAGGAGGTTGACAAGCACGGTGATATAGTAGGGACCCATATCGAGCATGGGGCCGCCGCCCCGCAGGTAGTAGAAGGCCGGCGAGGGGTGCCAGCGCTCATGCCCCGGACACATGAAGAACGCCGTGCCACCGATCGGCGCCCCGATGGCTCCTTGATCGATCATTCTGCGACAGGTCTGGTGGACGTCTGCCAGAAAGCTCGCCGGCGCACAGCCGACGCGACGTTTGCGGGCCTCGGCGCACTCGAGCAATTGCCGCGCCTCGACGGTATCGATGCCCAGCGGCTTTTCCGAGTAGACATGTTTGCCAGCCATGACCGCTTTTAAGCCGACCTCGACGTGCGCCTGTGGCGTGGTCAGGTTTAGTACGATTTCGATGGCAGGATCGGCGAGCAAATCCTCGACGCTCGCGACCGGTACGCTGAACTGCTCACCACGCGCTCTTGCCGCCACCGGATCGGTATCGGCCAGAGCTCGAATTTTTAGGATCGGAAAGGCAACGGCACTTTGCAGGTACGCCGGGCTGATGTTGCCGCAGCCAATGATGCCGACACCGACACGTCTACTCATTGCATGAGTCCTACCATGTCGCGAAACAGGACAAGATCCTCGCGCGCATCGGCAACGCTGGTCTTCGGTTGGCGTCGGTGACGGATGTCTTCGTAGAACGACTGCCACTCGAGCGCGAATGAGTCGCGTCGCGTCGAAAAACGCGAAGTGCTCGTGATGCCGGCCGTGCCGTATGTGCCCGTGATCTGCAGTTTCGCCGGGATGTGGCGGATGTAAGGAGTGTCGTAATCGACTCGCAGCACCTCGCGCTCCGTATAGACTTCGAGGTAAGTATCAAAGCGTGGTAGATGGTCGAGGGCTATCTCGATCTGGCACACGTAATGCCTATAATCGACCGCGGCGGTCAGAACGAACCCACGGTGTCTATGGGCCGCGAACAACACTCGCTCGGGCGTTCCCAATAGTTCCCGCATGGCGGAGAAGTCGTGGCTGCCGAGCCCGAGTAGAACCTCATAGGCTCTCGCTCGGCTTTCCGCGCCCTGCCCGATTGCCACCGCGATCGCAGCCGTCATCGCGGATCGCACCCGCGTTCTGGCATCGTCGCCCAAATCGGAACGCGGCATGGCGCCGCCAATGCTGTTGATGATAAGCGAGTTCATGCCGATGACATCGTGTACGCGCGCCAGCATGATCGAATCTCTGAGCGTTCGCACGCGCTCTACCGCCTCGGTGAAGGCGGGCGCGTAGCGGCGCATGAAGCCCACCTGGACCACAAGCCCGGAACCGGCCTCGGCCGCCTGTAGCAAGTCCGCCTCCCGCAGGTTGATGCACATGGGCTTCTCGATCAGGATGTGCTTGCCGGCGGCGATGGCATCGAGTGCCGTGCCCGCGTGATCGACACTATGATTTGCGATCAGGACGGCATCGATGTGCGCATCGGCCAGCAGCTCACGATGATGCATGAACCGTGTAGCGCCGATCCATTGCCCGGCAATTACATCCAACACGGCGCGGCTGACATCGCAAAGCGCGACGACTTCAAACAGCTGCGGTAGTTCGCGAAGCGTGGGCAAATGGATGCACTGCGAAACCTCACCGCAGCCGATAATGCCAAGACGCAGCGGTTGACTCACCTCGCTACAATGCGGCCCGGAATTGAACGCCCACGGTTCGCGGTCGCGGCACATAGGCGTTCTCAAGCAGCTCTATCGTCACGCGCTGGATGATTCTCTGATCATTCAGCAGGTTCTTTGAAAACAGCGACAGCGTGATGTTGCCGAAGGTGTAGCCACCGCTGGCATTGAAGAGCGTGTAGCTTGGATACAGATAGGCCGGGTCGGCCATGTTGTAGCTGCCATGGGAGGGGCCAATCCAGTCGTAGTCGCCGCGAATGAACGTGCTGGCGCCGCTGGAAATCTTCCAGCGGTACTCGCTACTCACCGTTGCCGTGTACGAAGGCACATTCAGGAGGCGCTCACCCTCGACAGCCCCGACATTCGGTACCACGGAGGTCAAACTGGCATGGGTGACGCCGCCCTCGACACCGACTGTCCAGCCGTGCAGAGGTTTGGCGAGTACTTCCAGTTCCCCGCCATAGCTTTCAGCATCGCCGAAGTTGGCTGTGTATGCCGAGCCGCAGGCAAGACTGAAGGTCTGCTGCACCTTTTTCCAATCGACGTAATACGTCGAGGCGTTGACCGAGAGACGGTTCTGCAGCCAGTTGGTCTTGGCGCCAATCTCATAGCTCCATAGACTGTCGGGGTCATAGCTGAATTTTGGATTTGTGATGCCGAAGGCGGCCAGCGAGGCGGGGCAGGTGCCAGTGGTCAGGTCGATCGGCGGCACATAGCCCCCGATGCGATAGCCCTTGGAGGCGGTCGCGTATAGGGTGGCATTGCTCGCGATGTCACCACTGATCGAGAATTTCGGGGTTGCCGCGTTGTAGCCGTTGCTTCCGGTCGTCACAGGCGCAATGCCCTGGGCAAAATATCCCCCAGTGTCCCAGCGAAAATTGGTCGTTGCACGTAGCTCACGCAAGCCGGCCGTCAGCCTCAGGCTCGGCAGGGCATACCAGGTCACCTCGCCGAAGCCCGCGATTTGGGCCTGAGTCTCCTTACCCAGGCTCCAGCCGGCCAGATCGCCATTGAAGGGGTCCGCAAAACTCGTATCCTGCGGCGGTACACCATATAGATTGAGAAAGGTCTGGCGGATCCCCGGGATGAAATCGTTCTCGTAGGTATGAATCACCCGGTCCGATGCGAAAATACCGACCAACCAGGTGAGCGGGATCCCGGATTCGGCCGGTAGTTTCGATGCGAGCCGCAGCTCTTCGGATGTGGTTTGCGTCTGCTCCCCGGACAAGGACGGACTGCCAAGATTCGCGAATGCTACGCCACACTGGCAGGCACCGAGATCGGGTGAGGTGTCGGCAAGGTACTGGATGAAGTCGCTATTGAAATAGGTGCCGTCGGTAGTGTGCGCATTCTGCCGGAAGAAATAGCTGCTGACGGAGGTGAGGTCTGCCCATCCGAAATCACCGCGGACGGTGAGGCTTGGCACCATCATAGTATCCGTGGTGGGCTGAGGAATCAGGTTGTCCTGCACGTAACGCCCGAGGTCTGGAGTGAAAACCGAGCTGTCGTCCGCGGAGTAGCGCTGAGTGAATAGCGCCGGCGTAATCGATAAGTGCTCGGTGGCAAGCCATTCGACGGCAATGCGCGCGGCAAGGGTGCGTTGACCGTTGATGCGGGTGTTCTCGAGCGTCGTCGGCTCGGCCTGATAGTCGTTTGCAAGCACATCGGCTTCGGTTAACGGCATCTGGTGGTAGCGGTCGATATAGCCGCTGAGCCATTCGACATCGGCACCGGCGCGCAGCGCAAGTACGCCGGGCACGAGGGGAATATTAACGACGCCATTTCCCTCGAAGTTGGTGCCGCCGTGCGCCGTATAGGACACCTCGTCGGTGGTTGCAGCCGAGAACTGATTGGGGTTGGGCGCGTTGGTGATGTAGCGCAAGGTTCCACCCATTGAACCTGCACCATAGAGAGTGCCCTGGGGACCGCGCAGCACTTCGACGCGATCAAGGTCAAACAGCTTGGGTTCGGCTGCACCCGAGGTCGGAGAAGGTGGAGCAAAGGAGCTCTGGGTGACGATCGGGACATCGTCCAGGTACTGTCCTACCGTGGCGTTGCCACCCTGAGAACTGACGCCGCGCATCGTGATGGTGTCCATGCCGGGATTTCCACCGGCGCCGAAAGATAGGCCGGGCACCGTGCGAGAGATGTCCTCGACGCCCTGGATCTGACGCTCCTCAATCTCAGCGCCAGTGATTGCCGAGACGCTGGCCGGCACGTCTTTGATCTGTTCGGAGCGCCGGTCGGCGGTGACGACGACCGTCTCCAAGGAATCGCCATAGGGGGTGGCGCCATTCGAACCACCTGCCTGCTGGGCGTCGGCCATGCCGCCGAGCCCCAATGCCATGATGAGCCCAATCGATCGGGTGGTGATCGTGCTGGCCATAATAATGCTCCCCGTTGACTTCGATGCGGTTCCCCCCGCTCTCAGCCATACCCTTCGGCATCTACCTCGACTGTCGGCGAGTAGTGGCAAACGCTTGAACTCGGTCTCCGTCGTGGATGTTCGAAGGTCTATACTACAATACCTAATTTAGGGCTCCGTCTGCAATGCGGCGATTGGTTGCTAGCAGAAAATTCCAGCGTTCTAAGTCAAGGAGATCACTTTGGGCTCGAGGATGGGATGGATCGAGCGCTTTACTGTGATACCTGTGGATTCAGAATCCCCGGTGCCCGCCTACTTGCAGCTGGAGCAGGATCTGCGGCGGAAAATCCAGTCGGGGCGGCAAGCCTATGGTGCGCGACTCCCGCCCGAGAAGATTCTCGCTCGCCTCTACGGAGTCAGCCGCGTCACGCTGCGCCAGGCATTGCAGCGCCTCGCCGATGCGGGCCTAGTCAGCCGGCGGCATGGTATCGGTACTACCATTACACCGTTGCCACAGGTCAGCCTCGACCTGCGGCCTATGCAGAGCGTGACGAGTCAGCTGCGCCAGGCGGGATACCACACGGCCGTCACCATTCTCGCCCAAGGCACCGAGCGAGCGCCGCCAGAGGCAGCACAGGCATTGCAGCTCACGAACGATCAGCCTACGGTGATCGTGCGCCGTTTGCTACGTGCCGAAGGATCACCGATCTCGATCATCAGCTCGTGGCTACCCAGGGTGTTGTTCCCCGGACTGGAGTCCGTGTCGCTCTCGCCGGCCGAGGATTCGCTGTGGAGCGTGCTCGCCACGACCTATCAACATGCGCCGGCGCATGGCAAGAACATGCTCGAGGTGATCGCGAGTACCGCGCAAGAAGCCGAACTTCTTCAAATCGGCTTGGGGATGCCCCTGATTCGGCTCAGCTGCATCGTGACTGACAAGAAAGCTCGACCGATCGAATACACGACGGCGCTGTGGATCACCACGGGCGTGCGGTTGCATTTCTGACCGACCGAATCACAGTCTCTGACCTCTTCCGATTGCGGATGTACGCGCTTGACGTTCACCTCGGCACCCTCGCGTCGAAGCAGCGCGTGGATGCGCCGATAGAAGCGTCGGCGCTGCGCCGCCAGTTCGGTAAACTGGGTGGTAATGCGGAAGTTAATGAAATCCCACGACCGGTGTTCCAGCAGCTGAGGATCCATTGGCTTCGTCAGCTGATGATCAAACCCTGCGCTCGTTGCTCATGAGACCTTCCATTAGTGAATATTCTGTCGAATCTCAGCTTTAGTGAGACCGCGATAAGCGACCGACTCCCCGCAGCTGTAAGTCGCTGATTTATAAGGTTAAAGTCCCCAAGTGGGCATCGCGTCGGACGCACCCATTTCAGTGCACTGCGGTCTTTTTCGGGCTACAAATAGGATAAATCTCAGTAAAGCTGAGACAGC
>Ga0181525_10004747_pt1 | contig 10303 bp, 5 predicted proteins | sample PEATcosm2014_Bin_48_FD_121100 | JGI IMG/M metagenome (GOLD analysis project Ga0181525, IMG submission 121100) | Peatland microbial communities from MTU Mesocosm Facility, Houghton, MI, USA - PEATcosm2014_Bin06_10_metaG | ecosystem: Environmental > Terrestrial > Soil > Wetlands > Peat | place...
CACGGCAACGCTGGACCAATGGGTTCCGCAGCTGATCACACAGCTTCAGCAGGCGCCGGAGCTCGAGAACGTTTCAACCAACTATCTCGACCGCGGGCTCTCCGCCTCGATGACGCTCGACCGCGCCACGGCCGCGCGCTTCGGCATCACGCCCGCCACGATCGACAATGCGCTCTATGACGCGTTCGGCCAGCGCATCGTCTCGACCATCTTCACCGAGTCAAACCAGTATCGCGTCATTCTCGAAGCGAGCCCCGAACTCCAGAATTCGATCAGTTCGCTCTCGACGATCTATCTGCCTTCCGCGGCCCAGGGACAGGTTCCCCTCGACGCCATCGCGAAGGTCGTCGAAACGCCGGTGCCGCTCGAGATCGACCATCTGTCGCAATTCCCGTCCGCGACGGTGTCGTTCGACGTGGCCTCCAATGCGTCGCTGGGTGCCGCCGTCGACGCCGTCCAGAATGTGGAAAAGAAGATCTCGAACTGGCCGAGCAGCCTGGTGACGAGCTTCCAGGGATCCGCACTCGCCTTCCAGTCCTCGCTGGGGAACGAACTACTTCTCATTCTGGCCGCCATCATTACCGTCTACATCGTGCTGGGCGTCCTCTATGAGAGCTACATTCACCCGGTCACCATTCTCTCGACGCTGCCTTCGGCCGGCGTCGGCGCGCTTCTTGCGCTCATGATCGCCGGCGACGACCTCAACATCGTATCGATCATCGGCATCGTGCTTCTCATCGGCATCGTGAAGAAGAACGCGATCATGATGATCGACTTCGCGCTGGTCGCCGAACGCAACGAAGGCAAATCGCCGCGCGATGCGATCTACCAGGCCTCGCTCCTGCGCTTCCGGCCCATCCTGATGACGACGGTCGCCGCCCTCTTCGCGGCACTGCCCTTGATGATCGGCAGCGGCACAGGTTCGGAGCTGCGTCATCCGCTCGGCATCTCCATCGTCGGCGGCCTTCTGATGAGCCAGCTTCTCACCCTGTTCACGACGCCCGTCATCTATCTCTATTTCGACCGGCTTTCGCGGCGCATGCGCGGAGAGCCCGTCGAGGACATCGTCGGGCCATGAACATCTCGGCGCCCTTCATCGCTCGCCCCATCGCGACCACCCTGATCACGATCGGCATAGCGCTTGCGGGTTTCGTCGCCTTCTTCCTGCTCCCCGTCTCGCCGATGCCGGACGTCGACATCCCTGCGATCTTTGTGCAGGCATCGCTTCCGGGCGCCAGTCCCGAGACGATGGCCACGAGTGTGGCCACGCCCCTCGAACGCCATCTGGGCGCCATCGCCGACGTCGACGAGATGACGTCGTCGAGTTCTGTCGGCTCCACGCGCGTTGTTCTGACTTTCGACATCCACCGCAACATCGACGGCGCCGCGCGCGACGTGGAAGCGGCGATCAATGCGGCGCGCGCCGATCTTCCCGCTTCGCTGAAAGCCAACCCGACCTACCGCAAGCTCAATCCCTCCGATGCGCCGATCCTGATCATGGCGCTCACCTCGGACACGCTTTCGCCGGGACAGATCTACGATTCCGCGTCGACGATCATTCAGCAGAAGCTGAGCCAGCTGGAAGGCATCGGACAGGTGCAGATCGGCGGCAGCTCGCTTCCCTCCGTCCGCATCGACCTCAATCCCGCGGCTCTCTTCAAATACGGAATTGGGCTGGAAGACATCCGGGCGGCGCTTTCGGGCACCAACGCGAACGCGCCCAAAGGCTCCGTCGACCAGAGCGGACGCTCGTTTCAAATCTATACCAACGACCAGGCGACGCAGGCCGCCCAGTACGCGCCGCTCGTCGTGGCATACCGGAACAATGCGCCTGTCCGGCTTTCGGATGTCGCCAATGTCTATGATGGCGTCGAAGACGTCCGCAATCTCGGCATGGACAACGGCAAGCCCGCGGTGCTCGTCATTCTCTTCAAGCAGCCGGGCGCCAACATCATCCAGACCGTCGACCTGGTGAAAGCGCAACTGCCGGAGCTTCAGGCGTCGATCCCGGCGGCCATCCACGTCGCCGTCGCCAATGACCGGACGGGCGCCATCCGCAAATCGCTCGGCGATGTGGAGCGCTCGCTGATCATATCGGTGCTTCTCGTCATCGGTGTCGTCTACCTGTTCCTGCGCGACGTGCGCGCGACCCTCATTCCGAGCATCGCCGTCCCGGTTTCGCTTCTGGCAACCTTCGGCGTGATGTATCTCGTGGGCTTTTCGCTTAACAATCTCTCGCTCATGGCGCTGACCGTCGCGACCGGGTTCGTGATCGACGATGCAATCGTCGTCCTCGAAAACGTCACCCGGCACGTGGAAGAAGGCATGCCGAAAGCGGATGCGATCCTCATCGGCGCGCGCGAAGTGGGCTTTACGGTCATTTCCATGAGCCTGTCGCTGATCGCCGTCTTCGTGCCCATCCTTCTCATGGGCGGGCTGGTGGGTGAGTTCTTCCGCCAATTCGCCGTGACGCTGGCGGCCTCGATCATGGTCTCACTCGTCATCTCGCTGACGACGACGCCGATGCTCTGCCGGTATCTCACGGAGCGGAAATCCGATCGCAAGGAGAATGCGTTCCTCCAGAGGGCCGAACGCGCCTTCGATGCGAGCCGCGACGCCTACGAACGCGCGCTTCTCTGGTCGCTCAGATATCCGGGCACGATCATGCTGATCCTGTTCGTGACCATCGGGCTCAATTTCTATCTCTTCTACGTCGTCCCCAAGGACTTCCTGCCGAGTGAGGATACCGGCGATCTGGTGGGCGGCATCACCGCGGACCAGAGCATCTCCTTCCAGCTGATGGAGAAGAAGTTCGAACAGTTCATGGACATCATCGGAAAAGATCCGGCCGTCCAGGACGTCGTGGGCTTCACGGGAGGCGGCGGCGGCGGACCGCGCGGCGGCGCCACGAATACCGGGTCGGTGTTCGTGCAGCTGAAGCCCGCCAATGTACGCGGCGCTTCGACAGATCAGGTCAGAGACAGGCTGAGCAAAAAGCTCATCGCGATCGCGGGCGCGCGGCTCTATCTTCAGGGTGCGCAGGATTTCCGCGCCGGCGGCCGCCAGAGCAACGCCCAATACCAATATACGCTGCTCGGCGACACGCTTCAGGATCTGAACATCTGGGTGCCCAAGATCACCGCGGCGCTTGAAAACGTTCCGGAACTCACGGACGTCAATTCCGATCAACAGGCCCATGGGCTCGAAGTCGAGCTCACCATCGACCGCCAAACGGCTTCACGCCTCGGCATCTCCGTCTCGCAGATCGATTCGACGCTCTACGACGCCTTCGGCCAGCGGCTTGTCTCGACGATCTACAAGGATACGAACCAGTACTACGTCGTCATGGGCGTCGCGCCGCAATTCTGGCAGAATCCCGACACGCTCAAGGATATCTACATCAGCACGTCGGGCGGACCGGCGAGCGGCACGCAAACCACCAACGCGGTGGCGGGAACGACGGTCGTTTCGAGTGCGGTGGTGCCCACCGCCGAGCAAATCGCATCCGATTCCGTGCGCAACCTTCAGCTCAACAGCATCGCCACGAGTTCGCGCGGAGCATCCAGCGGCGCCTCCGTCTCGACCTCGCTGGAAACCATGGTGCCGCTATCCGCCGTCGCCAGCTACGCGCCCGGCAACACGCCGCTGACGGTCAATCACCAGGGGCCGTTCGTCGCCACGACCTTTTCGTTCAACCTGCCCGCCGGCGAAGCGATCGGCCCCGCGACCGATGCGATACAGCGGACGATGGCCCAGTTGCACGTGCCCCTCAGCATACATGGCGGGTTCGCAGGCAACGCGAAGCTGTTCCAGCAATCGCTCAGCAGCGAGCCGCTGCTCATCCTGGCTGCGATCGTCGCCGTCTACATCGTCCTGGGCGTGCTTTACGAAAGCTACGTCCATCCGCTGACGATTCTGTCGACCTTGCCGTCGGCCGGCGTCGGCGCGGTTCTGGCACTCATCGTGACGGGAACGACGTTCACGCTCCTTGCCCTCATCGGCATTCTTCTTCTCGTCGGCATCGTGAAGAAGAACGCCATCATGATGATCGATTTCGCGCTCGAAGCCGAACGCAGCCGCGGGCTTTCGTCGCGCGAGGCGATCTATCAGGCGTGCCTGATGCGCTTTCGTCCCATCATGATGACGACCTTCGCCGCGATCCTGGGTGCGCTTCCTCTTGCGCTCGGTTTCGGCACGACCTTCTCGCAATCGCTGGGCGTGTCGATCGTGGGCGGGTTGATCGTCAGTCAGGCGCTCACGCTTTTCACGACGCCCATCGTCTATATTTACATGGACGGGTTCCGGCTCCGCTCCCGCCGGCTGTGGCAGCGCTGGTATCTGGGCATGATGGGCGACCCGGAAGGTCACGCGGGCCCGGCGGAGTAGATTTCCTCCCCGCACGCGTGGGGAAAGAAGGCAGCGATGGATATTCGACGCCTCCTCATCGTGGCTGGGGCGATTCTTCTCGCCGCGGGCCTCTTTTGGCCCTGGCTCGGCCATCTCGGCCTCGGGCGGCTGCCCGGCGACGTGGCGATCGAGCGGCCCAATTTCCGGCTCTATTTTCCGTGGGTTACGTGCCTGGTGATCAGCGTCGTTCTGACCCTTCTCTTTTGGCTGTTCCGGAAGTAAGCACGGGCGCCCCCCGGCGGAATCGGGTGGGCCTGCTCCGAGGATGCCATGTCGCTTCGCCCCGTCCGCCGCGCGCTCCTTTCCGTTTCCGACAAAACCGGCCTGATCGATTTTGCGACCGCGCTCTCCGCGCGCGGTGTCACGCTCATCTCCACCGGCGGCACCGCCAAGGCGCTGCGCGAGGCGGGGCTTGCGGTCGAGGACGTTTCCACGGTGACGGGCTTCCCGGAGATCATGGATGGGCGCGTGAAAACGCTGCATCCGAAAATCCACGGCGGCCTTCTCGGGCTCCGCGACAAATCCGAACACACCGATGCGATGCATGCGCACGGCATCGAAGCCATCGATCTCCTCGTCTGCAATCTCTATCCCTTCGAAGCGGCCGTCGCGCGCAATGCGGATTTCGACGAGACCATCGAGAACATCGATATCGGCGGCCCGGCGATGATCCGGGCGGCCGCGAAGAATCACGGTTTCGTGGCCGTCGTGGTCGATCCCGAAGACTATGCGACGGTCGTGGCCGAACTCGCATCCTATGACAATGCGACGACGGAGGGCCTGCGCCGGAGACTTGCGCAAACCGCCTATGCCCGCACGGCCGCTTATGATGCTGCAGTGTCGAACTGGTTCGCGGGCGAACTCGCAAAGACAGGCGACGCCGAGCCGCCGCGGCGGCGCGCCTTCGCAGGGCACCTGCGCCAGAAATTGCGCTACGGCGAAAATCCGCATCAGAAAGCCGCGTTCTACACGACCGGTGAGAAACGCTTCGGCGTCTCGACCGCCGAACAGCTGCAGGGAAAAGAACTCTCCTACAACAACATCAACGACACGGACGCCGCCTACGAGCTCGTTGCCGAATTCGACCCCAAGGCGTCTGCGGCCTGCGCGATCATCAAGCACGCAAATCCTTGCGGCGTGGCGCTCGGCGCGACGCTCGCGGACGCCTATCGCAAGGCGCTTGCCTGCGACCCGGTGAGCGCATTCGGCGGCGTGCTTGCCTTCAACCGCAGGCTCGATGGGCCGACCGCGGAAGAAATCGCGAAGCTCTTTACCGAAGTGATCATCGCGCCGGACGCCGACGACGATGCGCGGCGCATTCTGTCGGCGCGCAGAAATCTCCGTCTCCTGATCGCCGGCGGCTTGCCCGATCCTACGTCCGAGGGCCTGACCTTCCGGACCGTCGCGGGCGGCTTCCTCGTCCAGACGCGGGACAATGCGCGCGTCGAGCGCACCGGCCTCAAGATCGTCACCAAGCGCCAGCCGAGCGAACGGGAACTCGAGGACATGCTGTTCGCCTTCACCGTCGGCAAACATGTGAAGTCCAACACCATCGTCTACGCCAACGGTCTGCAGACGGCCGGTATCGGCGCCGGACAGATGAGCCGAGTCGATTCTGCGCGCATTGCGGCAATTAAAGCACGCGAAGCGGCCGAAGCGGCCGGCTGGAAGGAACCGTTAACCAAAGGTTCGGCCGCTGCGTCTGATGCATTCTTTCCGTTTCCTGACGGATTGCTTGTGGTCGCTGAAGCAGGCGCCACAGCGGTCATCCAACCGGGCGGATCCATTCGCGACGACGAAGTGATCAAAGCCGCCGACGAAACGGGCCTCGCGATGGCATTCACAGGTATCCGCCACTTCCGGCACTGACGCGGCCGGCCTCGACTCCCCCACCGGGAACTTTAATGGTAAAAGACTCGTTAATGGGGCTGATGGGCGTTGCGTCGGCAACCGAAGTACCGCCCATAGGAGTGGGTATTATGGTCGGGGGAGTTGACCGTGCAGAGTGGGGATCAAGGGCCGCATAGCTGGTTGAGAGGCGAAGCGGTTCTCTTCATAGCCCTGTTCGTCGCCGCGTGTCTGACCTTCGCCGGTCTCGACCGTCCGGCGTGGGCTGACTACACGGACGGCGTCATTGCCGCGAACAAGATCAGTCTTGAGACGGCCATTCGCGTCTGGCGCAAAGCCGCCTGGCAGGAAGACGATTTTCTTTCCGAAATCAAACTCGGCGACATCTACGGCGATGAGCGCGGCGACAACAAGTTCGGCGATCCCGTCGAAGCCTATGTCTGGTATTATCTCGCCTCCGTCAGCATGCGCATCGAAGATCATATCGGCGATCCGAATGCGCGCCGTGTCATCTCGAACGATTTTCACCGCGCGTTGAACGAGCAGCAGAAGCTGATGCTGCTTCTGAACGCCGACCAGCGTGAGCAGGCGCGCAACCGCATCGTCTACATCCTCGCCTGTCGCGGCGCCGACGGTTATATCCGGCTTGGCCAGATTCACTCGACGCTCCTGACCGGCGATCAGCCTTGGCGCTCCGGCAACGGGTATGGCGATGCGCCGAACGACAGTCCCATGACCTATGGCGGGCTGTCCGGCGTATGGGGTTCGCAGCGCGATTTCCGCGATCGCGCGCTTCACGAATACGACACCGGCGACGCGGCCGCAGCGCGCCGCATGATGGGAATTTCAAACAGCTCCGTCATCGTGCCAAGCGACGGCGAAGCGCTCGTCTACTTCCACATCGCCGACAACATGGGCCATCCGCTGGCCCGCGAATATCTGCGCAGCCTCGACCAGGCCGTGCGCAACGCCCGTTGGCTCGGCCCCCGCATCTCTCAGGAATCGGCGGAAAAGGCGAAATACTGGTTCCCGCCCTACGAATTCTACCCGATGGGCGACGCCGACAGCGGCGTTCCGCATACGGATGAGTGCTCGATGAGCTTCGAACGCCAGCGCGCGCTGGCGCTGGTGCCGGTGGCCGTGCCCTTCCGCGCGGTTCAGCAGGCGCTCTGGTTCCTCGGTCTGACCGGCGCGCCGCGCTGGGCCACGGCCGCGGGGCCCGTGGAATTCAAGGCCATCGCACGTTTCCAGGCGACGCTCGGCGATGCGCCGAACGGCCATCTCGAACCCTTGCAGGCGGTACGCCTCATCCAGACGGCGGCGATCCGCGGCGACGCGTCCTCGCAAAACACGCTGGGCGTGATGTACGCGAAAGGTATCGGCGTGCCGACAAATTATGTCCGCGCGGCGTACTGGTTCAGCAAATCGGGCGACCAGCGCTATGCGGCGGCCCTCTATCATTTGGGCGTTCTCTACAAGAAGGGTCCCGACGGCATCCGCCAGGATCTTTCGAAAGCGAACGACTACTTCACCGCTTCGGCGCTCGCGGGCTTCCGCCCAGCCATGAACCAGTTGACGGACCTTCTCGATAACGCCGAATCCGGGCCGCATCGCGACGGACATCATTGAAGGAGAACGCCGTGACGAAGGGGACCAACGTGGCGCGACCTTCCGGGAGCTGGTTCTGGCTGTTCGGGGCACTGACGATTGCGCTTTGTCTGATGCTGCACACACGCGCCGTCGCCGGCGAGACCGGCAGTACGGACGAATATGGCGGCGTGGCGCTCAACAATTCCGTGCTGCTCGATCCGTTCGATCCCGTGCCGACGATCGGTTTCCGCGAGGGCGGTTGCGAGCGGGACGGATGCGAACGCCGGGGAGAATGGCAGCGTTGCCATGAAGATTGCCGCTGGCACGGCTGGTACTGCCAGCACGACTGCTACGACATGCATCGGCCGCGCGAAGGCGCCTACAATGTCGGCTGGTGGCGCTGCGCCGACGAATGCCGCAACGGCGATTGGTGGTGCGATCACGATTGCCACCTCGAAGGCTGGCATTGCGAGCACGACTGCTTCATTCACCAGCCTTGCGACCGCGACTGCCGCGAACGCAGGCGCGGGCCGCCGCCGCAAATGATGGGCGAAGCCTGCGTCGGCGTCTGCTATGGGCGCCTCTTGCACGAATACGAGGAACACCTCGCCCATCACGACGAGGAAATGCACAAATACGACGAACAGTCGCGCTGGTATTTCGAGCACGTGATCAACGACCATCGTGGCTTCTTCGACCGCCTGTTCGACATTCACAGACATGACGGCCCGCCGCCTATGCCGCCCGGCCCGCCCGGACCACCGCCGGGCTATGGCGACCATCACGATGGTGACCATCACGACGGCGACCACCACGACGATCATTATGGCGGCCCCCCGCCGGGATCGGGCTACGGCCCGCCGCCGGGGCCACCGCCAGGACCGCCATCGGGGCCGAGCTACGGACCGGGACCGGGCGCCTACGGCCCGCCGGGACCGCCGCCCTCTGGTCCGCCCCCGTCGTCGTACGGACCGCCAGGGCCTCCGCCATCCGGCCCGCCGCCATCGGGACCAGGACCCGGACCGTCCTCGTTCGGACCGCCTCAGACCCCGCACTAAGCGGCGGAGAGACGAAAAAGTGCCGCGCGGTCAGACGGCGACCGCGCGCTCTTCTTTGACTTTGAACATCCAGAGGAAGCCCGCGGCGAGGAAAAACGCGACCGCGATCATCCCGCCGCGCTGACTGTGCGTCCACGTCGTCATCTGCCAAACCGCCACGGGTGCGAGGAAGGTCGCGGCCGTCCCCGACAGCGACATCAGCCCGAAGAACTCCGTCATTTTTTCCTGCGGTGCGATGCGCGCCATCATCGTGCGGCTGTTGGCGTAACCGGCGACCACACACATCGCGTTCAGATTGCCCAGGATGAGATAAAGAAGGCGCGGCCAGGTGTTGAAAACCGGCAGCGGCAAGACGGGCCGCGCCAGCGCCGCCGAATGCCAGAACCAGAGAATGCGGTCCGGCGCCATGGTCAATCCCGCCGCAAAGAACAGCGTGCAACCACCGATGCTGATGAGAAGCGCGGTCTTCGATCCGAAGCGATCGTCGAGCCAGCCGCCGAACAGGCCGCCCAGCGCCGCAAAGACACAGATCTCGATGCCATAGACGGCCATCTCCAATCCGCTGAGGCCGAACACGCCCGCCACATAAATGCCGGTGAAGTTGAGCACGCCGGTGAGACCGTCGTTGAAGAGTGTGCGCGCGCCCAGATAATGCGCGACGTTCTTATAGTGCTTGAGGCTCAAGACCGTGGCGATGACGGCGGCTATGCCCTGCTTCAACGATTGACGCCAGCCCAATCCGGATGCGCGATCGGGCGTCCAGAGAAACAAGGGAATGGCGAACAACAGCATCCACACGGCAGAGATCGGACCCGACAGCCGTTGCGGCACATCTGCCGCTTGATCGACGCCGAACAGAGGGTGCGCGAGAATGAACGGCGCATGCACGCGGCCGGGCAGAACGAAGCACAGGAAGTAGAAGATCAGGAGGAGCACGCCGGCGCCGCTGCCGAGCGCGAAAGCAAGACCCGACAATCCGCCCAGCCGCGCGCGCGGCGCCACTCCTGACAACATCGCGGCGTGGAACACGTTCGAGAATTCGAAGACGACGTTGTTGAGCACCAGCATCGCGGCCACGATGAAGATCTGCGTCGGCGACGAGTGGCGCACGCCGAACCACGTGCCGGCAAAGCTGAGGACCATCAGGCCGGCAAAGAATGCGAGCCAGGGTTTGCGCCGTCCGCCTTTGTCCGCGATGGCACCGAGAAACGGCGCGAAGACAGCGCCGATGAGACCGGCATAGGTGACCGTCTCGCCCCACAATTCCTGGCCGCGGATGGCATCCGACATCATCACGGTCGCGAAAAACGGCGAGATGATATAAATCTGGAAAATAACGTTCGGATCGCGCGCCGCTTCGAACAGCGCCCAACTCCATTGTCCGAGTTTCGACGCCGCCC
>Ga0181525_10004750_pt1 | contig 10297 bp, 9 predicted proteins | sample PEATcosm2014_Bin_48_FD_121100 | JGI IMG/M metagenome (GOLD analysis project Ga0181525, IMG submission 121100) | Peatland microbial communities from MTU Mesocosm Facility, Houghton, MI, USA - PEATcosm2014_Bin06_10_metaG | ecosystem: Environmental > Terrestrial > Soil > Wetlands > Peat | place...
GACTCCGAGACCGACCGAGCCCGTCGAAATGTCGACGTCGTCCGTATCCTTCGTGCGCGAGGGATAGGATTGTGCGCCGCCGAATGCGCGGAAGGCTTCGAGCTTCTCGCGCGTCTGATTGCCGAGAAGATATTGGATCGCGTGGAACACCGGGCTCGCATGCGGCTTCACCGCGACGCGATCCTGCGGTTTCAGGACACCCAGATAAAGCGCGGTCATGATCGAGACGAGCGACGCCGACGACGCCTGATGGCCGCCCACCTTGATCGCATCGTCTGCGCTTCGCAGATGATTCGCGTGGTGGATGGTCCAGGTGGAGAGCCAGAGAATCTTCCGCTCGAGTTCGATCAGAATGTCACGCACCGGTTACTGTCCTGATGGCGGCCGAGCGAAAAATCGCGGATCGGCCGAAATTCAAAGCCAAATTGCGGGCGCGCGGCGCATGGTTGTTGCTAACGGCCCGATTTTTCGCCTTTTGCATACGCGAGGGCGCGGTCTTTGGCTATGCTTGATTCGCATCAGGGACCGAGGAACCATCATGCCGGGTCAGCATCCCTTTTCGTCCGCCCTCGAACTGATCGGTTCGACCCCCATGGTCGAGCTGCGCCGCTTTGATACTGGGCCGTGCCGGCTCTTCGTGAAGCTCGAAAGTCAAAATCCCGGCGGCTCTATTAAGGATCGCATCGGGCTCTTTATGATCGAGGCGGCGGAGCGCGACGGGCTCGTGCAGCCGGGCGGCACGATCGTGGAAGCGACGGCGGGCAACACCGGACTCGGTCTCGCCCAGGTCGCCGTGCTCAAGGGGTATCGCGTGCTCCTCGTCGTCCCCGACAAAATGGCGCGCGAGAAAATCCAGCATCTGCGTGCGCTGGGCGCCGAGGTCCGCATCACACGCTCCGATGTCGGGAAAGGGCATCCGGAATATTATCAGGACGTGGCGGCGCGCCTGGCCCAGGAGATGGACGGCGCCTTCTTCGTCAATCAATTCGCTAACCCCGCCAATCCCGAAGCCCATGAGAAAACGACCGGCCCCGAGATCTGGGAGCAGATGGAGCACAAGGTCGATGCGATCGTGCTCGGCATCGGCTCGGGCGGGACGTTCACCGGCATCGGACGTTTCTTTCGCCGTGTCAGTCCGGAGACGGAGATGGTGCTTGCCGATCCGGTCGGCTCCATCCTCGCGCCGCTGGTGCGCACCGGCAAACTGATCGAGGCGGGCGCGTGGACGGTCGAAGGCATCGGCGAGGATTTCGTGCCGCCCAATGCCGATCTGTCGCTCGTGTCGAGCGCGTACTCGATTTCGGACAAGGAAAGTGTGGAGGCGGCGCGCGCGCTGCTGTCGAAGGAAGGCATTCTGGCCGGCTCGTCTTCCGGCACGCTGCTCGCAGCCGCCTTGCGCTATTGCCGCGAGCAGACGAAGCCGAAGCGCGTCGTGACGCTGGTGCCCGACAGCGGCAACAAATATCTCTCCAAGGTCTACAATGATTACTGGGTGATCGAGCAGGGCCTCGCCGACCGCAAATTGCTGGGAAACCTGAGCGATCTGATCGCGCGGCGTTTCGATGCGGGCGGCGCAGAAACCGTCGGGCCGGACGATACGCTTCTCATCGCCTATAACCGCATGCGCGCGGCGGATGTCTCGCAACTGCCGGTGGTGAAGGACAATCGCATCGTGGGCATTCTCGACGAGAGCGATATCCTGGCGACCGTCGAAGGCGACGACGCGGAGCGCGCGGCGCGGTTTCGCGACCTCGTGAAGACCGCGATGACCACCGAGCTCAATACCGTGCAGGTGGCGGAGAAGCTGAAAGCGCTCGCGCCGATCTTCGAACGCAACGAAGTCGCCATCGTGCTCGACGGGGAGAATTTCGTGGGCCTCATCACCCGCATCGACCTCATCAACCATCTGAGATTGAATCCATGACGGACACCAAGGGCTCGAACCGTCTCGCGTTCGCCACGCGGACGATCCATGCGGGCCAGCATCCCGATCCTTCGACGGGCGCCGTCATGGTGCCGATCTACGCGACGTCGACCTATGCGCAGGAAAGCCCGGGCGTGCACAAGGGCTACGAATATTCCCGCAGCCAGAATCCCACGCGGCAGGCGTTCGAGCGCTGCATCGCCGATCTTGAGAGCGGCAAGGAGGGATATGCGTTTGCCTCGGGGCTTGCCGCCATCGCCACGATCCTCGACCTCTTGTCGAGCGGCGATCATGTGGTGGCGACGGATGATCTCTATGGCGGCTCGTTCCGTCTCTTCGAGCGCGTGCGCAAGCGTTCGGCGGGCCTCGCATTCGATTTCGCGGATTTTGCGGATCTGGGCGCGATCGAACGCGCGATCCGGCCTGCGACCAGAATGATCTGGATCGAGACGCCGACCAATCCGCTGCTGAAGCTCGCCGATCTTTCGGCGATCGCCGCGCTCGCGAAAAAGCGCGGGCTCATCACCGTCGTCGACAACACCTTTGCGAGCCCCTATGTGCAGCGTCCGCTGGAGCAGGGCTGCGACATCGTCATGCATTCGACGACGAAGTACCTGAACGGCCATTCCGACATTGTGGGCGGCGTGGCGATCGTGGGCGACAACCGCGAACTCGCGGAACAGATGAAGTTCCTGCAGAACGCCGTCGGCGCCATTGCGGGGCCGTTCGATGCGTTTCTCGCGCTGCGCGGGCTGAAGACGCTCGCGCTGCGCATGGAGCGGCATTGCGCCAATGCGCTCAAGATCGCCCGCTGGCTCGAAGCGCGCGGCGACGTCGACCGCGTGATCTATCCCGGCCTCGAAAGCCATCCGCAACATGCGCTCGCGAAGCGCCAGATGAGCGCCTTCGGCGGCATCGTGACGGTGATCCTGAAGCGCGACCTCGCCGGCACGAAGCGCGTCCTCGAACGCACGCGCCTCTTCACGCTGGCCGAAAGTTTGGGCGGCGTCGAAAGCCTGATCGAGCATCCCGCGATCATGACGCATGCGTCGATCCCGGAAGAACAGCGCGGACGGCTGGGAATTTCGGATTCGCTGGTGCGGCTGTCCTGCGGCGTCGAGGACGTGGACGATCTTATTGCCGATCTGGCGCAGGCGCTAAACTGAGTTGTCATCCCCGGCGAGCGCGAACGGAGTTCGCGCGAGGGAAGGGGACCCAGGTGTCAAAGCAATCCTTTGTGGGCGATCCGGCTAGTCGCCAACGCCCATGCGCAATTCAATGATCCGCCCGGTGCGCGGTTCTATCTGCGCCATGCAATGCGCGTCCCTAGTGTACCAACCGGCTTCCCAGAAATAGCCCCGCCTGAGCGGGCTGTAAGACAGCCAGCCTCGCCACGGCGTATATTGAGGCGCGAAGTCGTGGCACGCGCGCTTTGCAATCGCAGTAGCTTGGCTTGGATACTCGACAATACCACCCGGGTATATCGGCGGATGAATTAGCACGAGTGAAGCCACGATCAAGGCTGCACCTGTCAAAAGTGCGATCCGTGCCAATCCAAGGAACATCGGGCAGTCCCGTCCGCAGGGTTCGGTCCGTCATTATAGCACGAAGCTTGCTTAGCCACCTGGGTCCCCTTCCCGTCGCGCTTCGCGCTCGGCCGGGGATGACAACATTTTCTTATGTACGCTAAACCGTGCACTCGCTGGTACGGCTGTCGCGCGGCGTCGAGGACGTGGACGATCTTATTGCGGATCTGGCGCAGGCGCTAAACTGAGTTGTCATCCCCGGCGAGCCGTGCGCAGCACGGCGAGGGAAGGGACCCAGGTGATAGTGCCGGTCAGCCGTGGATCAGCGTGATTCGAGGTCGCTCAAATAGCGATCGGCGTTCGACTGCGCCTTCTTGAGGTCGTCTTCGCCCCGCGTGCATTGAGGCTTATGATGCTCGTCGAGAGGTGCTGGCGATTTAGCATATGGGACACGCCATTTTGGGTTTGTAAGATAGCTCGGCCACGCGAATATGTTTGCCCACTCCTCTTTTGTTGTCCGGATCAAGAGCGATTTGGATGCAGAACATTCCAACTTGTAGCGCTCAAATTCCACAACGATGACGTTATCGAATCTTCGTCCTTTGAATACGACCTCCGCATCGTCCCACCCACCATCCGAGCTGTGAAAGCCGACGCTTGGGTTGCTGTAAGATAGATAGCCGAGGAACATGGCGATCGCGGCAATCGCAATGACATGATAACGTATACCCATAGCTTCAATATCCGTGCTGCTGCGCCATAGTTGGTGAGCATTCGGCATGCTCGACTACCTGGGTCCCCTTCCCCTCGCGCTGCGCGCTCGGCCGGGGATGACAACATTTTTATGTGCAGTTAGACCGTACAATCCTTCGGCGGCGCCATCGCGAAGTCCGGTGCCACTTTTGCGAAGTTCCAGGCGATCTGTGTTTTCGCGTCGAGCAGCGTCATGTGCGCATCGTCGAGGCGCGTGACGTCGAAGGCGTCCTTGATGAGGCTGCTGGATTTCTGGCCGTTCACGGTCTCGGTCATCTCGACATATTCCCTGCCGTCGAAAGTCCAGGTGCCGGTCTCGACCCAGCTCGTGATCGCCTGACAATCGGTGCCGTTGCGGATGTGCTTGGTGAATGTGCCGTCCTGATTGTTGTCCACGACCGATTGGATGTGCAGGCCGTCCTCGACGCCCTCCGTGTACCAGGAGCCTGCCAGGAGATTGTCGGCGCGCGCGGCAGACGCGATGGCGAGCGCGAGCAGCAACGTTGCAAGACCTTTCATCGGGAGCCCGTTCTTGGCGGCCCCTGACGCTAACATCGACGCGGGCCAGAATGGAATACGGCGCGGCCTGGGACAGTTTCGTGTCGAATTGGATTTAAAACCCGGGCCGTCCGGTCAGACTCAACGCTCGCCGATCTTCTCCCACACGATATCCCAGCTTTCGCGCCGTTCGACGAAACCCGTGACGTGGCCCGCGGCATCGCGCTGGAAGATGTTCCGGATGCGCGGATCGCCTGCGGCGAAGAACACGTCGGACGCCTCCGCATTCCAGACCACCGGCTTGCGGCCGTTGCGCGTCGCCGAGAGTTTTCCGTCTGCTGCCACGACCACGTATGTTTTGTCGGAACCTTTCAGCCTGTAGGTGCCCGTATATTGCGCGAGTTGCGCCGCGGGCAGCGCGATGGCGGGCGGATCGGTTTTCTCCGCCAGCACCTGCTCGGCGATTTCCTTCCAGCCTGAGGCCTTTTTGCGCCAGGTGGTCAATGTCAGATAATTCGCGTGGATGGTCTGCGCGAAATAATTCTCCGTCTCGACCTGGCGGAACAGCGCCACCGCGACGTCGCCCTCTTCGTGATAGGAAAGAAGTTCGACATGGATCGAACCGCCCAGGCCTTTCGGCAGCGGACGGACTTCCTTCAGCGCCTCCGCTTTGCCTTTGTAGCTGCCGTCTTCCTCCGCAAAGATGAAACCGGGATCGACATATTTGTCCCACACCGCAACGTCCCCGCCCGTCAGCGCGTCAGACATTTCCTGCCGTTGATGCGTGATGAGCGCGCGATCGTCCGCCAGCGCGGAACCGGCGAATAGCGTCACAATGACGGCGAGAAGAGTGAGCTTGCGCATGGTCATTTCCCCAATGGTCCGGACCACAATGCGGCATCAGCCGAGCGAAGGCAGATCAAGTCCGTGTGAACGCGCACATTCGATTGCGATGTCGTAGCCCGCGTCGGCGTGGCGCATGACGCCGGTCGCCGGATCGTTCCAGAGCACGCGTGCGATGCGTTTCGCGGCGGCTTCCGTGCCGTCGCAGACGATGACCATGCCGGCATGTTGCGAGAAGCCCATGCCGACGCCGCCGCCATGATGCAGCGACACCCAGGTGGCTCCGCTTGCGCAATTGAGAAGTGCGTTCAAGAGCGGCCAGTCGGAGACGGCGTCGGAGCCATCCTTCATCGCTTCCGTCTCGCGATTGGGCGAAGCGACGGAGCCGGAATCGAGATGATCGCGGCCGATGACGATCGGCGCTTTCACTTCGCCGCGTCCCACCATCTCGTTGAAGGCGAGGCCGACCTTGTCGCGCTCGCCCAGCCCGATCCAGCAGATGCGCGCGGGCAGGCCCTGGAAGCTGATCTTCTCGCGCGCCATGTCGAGCCAGTGATGGAGATGCTTGTCGTGCGGCAGGATCTCCTTCACCTTCGCATCGGTCTTGTAGATGTCTTCCGGATCGCCCGAGAGCGCACACCAGCGGAACGGCCCCACGCCGCGGCAGAATAGCGGGCGGATATAGGCCGGAACGAAGCCCGGGAAATCGAACGCGTTCGCGACGCCTTCGTCCTTCGCCATCTGGCGGATATTGTTGCCGTAATCGAAGGTGGGAATGCCTTGGGCATGGAACGCCAGCATGGCGCGGACATGTTCGGCCATCGACTGTTTCGCAGCGCGCGCAACACTCTCCGGATCCCTGGCGCGTTTCTCTTCCCACTCGCCAAGCGTCCAGCCCTTCGGCAGATAACCGTTGACGGGATCGTGCGCGGAGGTTTGATCGGTGACGGCATCCGGCTTCACGCCGCGGCGAACAAGCTCCGGCAAAATCTCCGCGGCATTGCCGAGAAGGCCAATGGAACGCGGCTTTCGCGCGCGCACCGCGTCGGCGATCATCGCGAGGGCTTCGTCGAGATCCATCGCCTGGACGTCGAGATATTTCGTGCGCAGACGCATGTCGATGCGTGACGGCTGGCATTCGATCGCGAGCATCGAGGCGCCCGCCATGACGGCGGCCAGGGGCTGCGCGCCGCCCATGCCGCCCAGACCCGCCGTCAGGATCCAGCGTGACGACAGATCGCCGCCGAAATGCTGTTTGCCCATCTCGACGAAGGTTTCATACGTACCCTGCACGATCCCCTGGCTGCCGATGTAGATCCAGCTGCCCGCCGTCATCTGGCCGTACATCATGAGGCCTTTGCGATCGAGCGCGTTGAAATGCTCCCACGTCGCCCAATGCGGCACGAGATTGGAATTGGCGAGCAGCACGCGCGGCGCATCCCCATGCGTGCGGAAAACGCCGACGGGTTTGCCCGATTGGATGAGCAGTGTCTCGTCGTCTTCGAGCCGTTTCAGCGTGGCTATGATGCGGTCGAAGCTTTCCCAGTCGCGCGCGGCGCGGCCGATGCCGCCATAGACGACGAGCTCCTCGGGACGTTCCGCCACTTCCGCGTCGAGATTGTTCATCAGCATGCGCAGCGGCGCTTCGGTCAGCCAGCTTTTGGCGTTGAGCACGTTCCCGCGCGGCGCGCGAATGCGGCGTGTGTTGTCCAGCCGGGTCATGATGCCTCCTTGAGCGCGAAGTCGAGGCTGGCCTGGAGGAGGCGCTGGAGCAGCGCGCGCAGCGGCGCCGCGCGATCGCGCTGATAAGGGCTTGGCCAGTTCTGCTCGGTGAGCACGGGCGGTTCGAGCATGTAGCTGCGCATGGCAAGCTCGAGCTGGACGGCATGCACGCCGTTCGCCGGTGCGCCGTAGTGGCGCGTGATATAGCCGCCCTTGAACCGGCCATTGGTCACGCGCGTGAATCGTGTTTCGGCGGAGAGCGCCTCAAACGTCTCGATCAGGCGCGGCGAGCACGTGGCGCCGTCATTCGTTCCGAAATTCAGATGCGGCAGTTCCCCTTCGAACAGGCGCAGGATGCGCGAGCGGATGGAATGCGCATCGAAGAGCACAACGTTCTTGTGCGCCGCCCTGAGCCTTGCGATTTCGGCGGCGAGATCCTCGTGAAAGGGTTGAAAAAAGATATCGCGCCGGCGCGCGATGTCGCTGTGGGTGGGCGCGTGACCGCCGCGATAGATCGGCTCGCCGTCGAAGGTGGTGGTGGGGCAGAGCTCGGTTGTCGTCTTGCCGGGATAGAGCGACTTGCCGCTCGGATCGCGGTTCATGTCGATGACGGTGCGCGAGATGGTGGTCCTGACGATGGTCGCATCGAGGCCGGTGGCGAAGCTGTAGAGCCGGTCGATCCAGAAATCCGCATCCTTGCGCGCCCGCCAGAGCGAGATGATGTTGGTTTCGTATTCCGTGGGAATTTCGGTACCGGCGTGCGGTATGGAAATGATGAGCGGCGCATTGCCGCGCACGATGATAGGCCGGTTCATTCACCTCTCCAGACGCGTGCGTAAAGCGGATTGAATCCCATCCGGTAGACGAGCTCGGCGGGCCGCTCGACGTTCCAGATGGCCAGATCACAATACTTTCCCACCTCAAGCGTTCCAATATCGTGAATGCGCCCAAGCGCCTGCGCCGCCGCGCGCGTCACGCCGGTGAGGCATTCCTCGACCGTCAGCCGGAACAATGTTGCCGCCATATTCATCACGAGAAGAAGCGACGTGAGCGGAGACGTGCCCGGGTTGCAGTCGGTGGCGAGCGCGATCGGCACGCCGTATCGACGCAGCAGGTCGATCGGCGGAAGTTTGGTGTCGCGCAGGAAATAGAAAGCGCCGGGCAGGAGCACGGCGGCGACGCCCGCTTTTGCCATCGCCGCGACGCCGTCTTCGCCGGTATGTTCGAGATGGTCGGCCGACAAGGCGCCGAAGCGCGCGGCGAGGGCGGCGCCGTGGAGATCGGTCAGTTGGTCCGCATGAAGCTTGACGCGCAATCCATGCGCTTGCGCCGCCTCGAACACGTGCGCCACCTGTTCCGGCGAAAAGGCGATACCTTCCACGAACGCATCGACGGCATGGGCGAGGCCTTCGCGCGCGACCGCGGGGATCATCACGCGGCAGACGCGATCGATATAGGCGTCCTTGTCGCCCTCCGCCTCCGGCGGCAAAGCGTGCGCCCCCAGGAACGTCGTCACGATTTCAACCGGTCGATGCGTGGCAAGCGCGCGCGCCGCTTTCAATTGCTTGCGCTCCTCCGCCATCGACAGCCCGTATCCGGATTTGATCTCGACAGTCGTCGCACCTTCGGCGATCAGCGCATCGAGGCGGGGAAGGCTCGCGCGGATCAGATCCGCTTCGGTTGCGGCCCGCGTGGCCGCAACCGTGGACGCAATGCCGCCGCCCGCGCGCGCGATCTCTTCATAGCTTGCGCCGGCGAGCCGCATCTCGAATTCGCGGGCGCGATCGCCGCCATAGACGAGATGGGTGTGGCAGTCGATCAGCCCCGGCGTGATCCAGCGCCCGGCGCAATCGATTCGTCTGGCCGGGTCGAAAGAGGGCTGTTCGCTCGCAGGTCCCGCATAGACGATACGTCCCGCTTCGGCCGCGACGATGCCGTCCTCAACAAGGCCCATGCCGCCCGCCATTGTCGCGAGGCGGGCATTCTCCCAGATAGTATCAACGCGCATCGCGGCTCCGGCTTGGCGCGGGCTATAATACCGTCTCTTATGACCAGCCGGAGAGGCGGGACGCAAGACAATGCTGTGGTTTCAATCCGCATTGCTGCCTGGGGGCTGGGCGCGCGACGTGCGAATCACCGTCGCGGACGGCCGCATCGCCGCGGTTGCGACGGACACTCAGCCTTTGCCGGGCGACGAGCGTCATGCGGTCGCGATTCCCGGTCTCGCCAATGTCCACAGCCACGCATTCCAGCGCGGCATGGCGGGATTGGCCGAAACCCGCGGTCCCGAAGGCGACAATTTCTGGACCTGGCGCGAAGTCATGTATCGCTTCCTCGACCGGTTGACGCCGGACGACGTCGAAGCGATTGCGGGGCTCGCCTATGTCGAGATGCTGGAACGCGGCTTTACGCGCGTCGGCGAGTTTCACTATCTGCATCATGATTCCGTCGGGCGTCCCTATGCGAATGTCGCGGAGCTTGCAGAACGCGTCGCGGCGGCGGCCAAAGAAACGGGCATCGGATTGACGCTCCTCCCCGTCTTCTACGCGCATGGCAATTTCGGCGGTGCTGCGCCGACGCCGGGCCAGCGCCGCTTCCTGAACGACACGGACGGCTTCGCGAAACTCTTCGAAGCCTCGAAGCGCGTCCTCGCCGGTTTGGATGACGCCAATATCGGCGTGGCACCCCACAGCCTGCGCGCCGTCACGCCGGAGGAACTGTCGCGGGTGATTTCGCTCGCGCCGGCCGGTCCGATTCATATTCACGCCGCGGAGCAGACGAAAGAAGTCGAGGATTGTCTTGCGGCAACAGGCGCGCGTCCCGTCGAATGGCTGCTCGATCATGCCAAGATCGACGGGCGCTGGTGCCTCGTGCACGCCACGCACATGACGGAAGACGAGACGAAGCGTTTTGCCGCGAGCGGCGCCGTCGCGGGGCTTTGTCCGATCACCGAAGCCAATCTCGGCGATGGGCTGTTTCCCGCCTCAGCGTTTCTGGAGACCGGCGGCCGCATCGGCGTCGGCAGCGACTC
>Ga0181525_10004751_pt1 | contig 10297 bp, 10 predicted proteins | sample PEATcosm2014_Bin_48_FD_121100 | JGI IMG/M metagenome (GOLD analysis project Ga0181525, IMG submission 121100) | Peatland microbial communities from MTU Mesocosm Facility, Houghton, MI, USA - PEATcosm2014_Bin06_10_metaG | ecosystem: Environmental > Terrestrial > Soil > Wetlands > Peat | place...
AAGATGTCGTCGCCGGTTGCGTCGCAGCGTCTGGCAATGTCGCGCGGGCGGCCGCGCTTCTCGCCAACCTGCCGGTGACGACCGCGGGCTCGACCGTCAATCGCGCCTGCTCGTCGGGCCTCAACGCCATCGCCAACGCCGCGCGCTACATCACCGAAGACGGGGCCAGCATCGTCGTCGGCTGCGGCGTCGATTCCATCACCTTCCAGGGTGGCGGCGGCGGCGGAAAAGAGCCGCGCCTCACCGAGATGTATCCCGATTTCTGGATGCCGATGATCGACACGGCCGACGTGGTGGCCGCGCGTTACAAAGTCTCCCGCGAATACCAGGACGAATATTCGCTCGAGTCGCAGCGTCGGATGGCGGCGGCGCAGCAGGCCGGAAAATTCAAGGACGAGATCATTCCGGTGAAGACCCAGATGAAGAAGGTCGACAAGGAAACGAAAGCGGAAAGCTTCGTCGAGTACACGGTCGATCGCGACGAATGCAACCGCCCCGACACGACGCTCGAAGGCTTAGCCAAACTCGAGCCCGTCAAAGGCCCGGGCAAGTTCATCACCGCCGGCAATGCGAGCCAGCTATCCGATGGTGCGGCGGCCGTTGTGCTGATGGAAGCGAAAGAAGCCGAGCGCCGCGGATTGCAGCCGCTGGGCGCCTTCAAAGGCTGGGCGATCGCAGGGTGCGAACCGGACGAGATGGGCATCGGTCCGGTCTTCGCCGTGCCGCGCCTCTTGAAGCGCCACGACCTTTCCGTCGACGACATCGATCTGTGGGAACTGAACGAAGCGTTCGCGAGCCAATGCCTCTACAGCCGCGACACGCTCCACATCGATCCCGCGAAATATAACGTCAATGGCGGCTCGATCGCCATCGGCCACCCCTTCGGCATGACGGGAACACGCCTCACCGGCCACGTGCTCATGGAAGGTAAACGCCGCAAGGCGAAGCACGCCGTCGTGTCGATGTGCATCGGCGGCGGCATGGGTGCGGCTGGATTGTTCGAGGTTTACTGACCGACCTCCGCCCTCTCCCCTGACTCGAGGGGAGAGGGCCGGAGAACGCCGAGCCTGTTCGTCGCGCCCATTCAGGAGGGGGAGATCCGAACTTCGCGAAGGTAACGGCCCGTGCGCATTCTTTGAGCCGCCGCTCTATCGTCCGGTCGTCGGCAGATCGCTGTCCGAGACGGCGGGCTTCGGCGAGACTCTGAACTGTCCGGTTTCGTAGCCATAGGTGGCCGCTGCGCCGATCGCGGCGATCACCACGAGCGCGGCGACGATCTTTCCGCCGGCACCGAACCTCATCTCACCCGGTGCGCGACTGCCGCGAAGGTCATTCATCTGTTGTGCGCTACTCATCTGTTAGTCCTCCCTGTGTTGTCCTCCAATGGGAACGTACGCACGCAAGGACGGTTTCCAAGGGAACAAAGATAGGCAGAAATGTGGCGTGCGCGTTTGCGTGTTCATATTACTGTGAGCGCGGGAACGCTCTTCGATTCGCAAGCCACCTCCATGCCAGCCGCAAATTCCGTCGCCCTCGCCAAATCGCAAGCCAGACGCGCATGGCTGAAAGCGCAGCGCCTCGACGAACGCGCGCCGTTCGGTGACGGGCCCGATGCCACGCCGCGCGCCGTCGCGCATCTGGGTTACGTGCAGATCGATACCATCAACGTGATCGAACGCTGTCATCACCACATTCTCTATTCGCGCATTCCGGGCTACGCCCGCGAACATCTCCACCAGGCGCAGACGATCGACAAGACGGTGTTCGAATATTGGGCGCATGCGCTGGCCTATATGCCGGCGCGCGATATCCGCCATTCCGTGCGCCTTATGCATTATCACCGCCGGCGCGAGACGGCCGTGACGCCTGCCGAACTGCGGAAGGTTCTGCGTCTGATAAAAAAGAACGGCGCGCTCACCATCCGCGACATCGAAGACGACGTGCTGGTCGAGAAGGATCACCCCTGGGCGAGCCGGAAACCCTCCGCCAGGGCGCTCAGGCTCGCCTTCTATCGCGGACAGGTCACGATCAGCGAACGCGTCGGCATCCTCAAGACGTATGAGCTCACGGCGCGGCATTTCGGATGGCAGCGTCCGCCCAGGCCCGCGCCGGAACGCGAGACGCTCAACTATCTCCTCGACCGCGCCCTGCGCGCGCAAGCCGTCGTGAGCCTCGCGTCCGTCTGCTACATGGACGCGCCGCGCAAATCCGCGATGCGGTCGCTGATCGAAGGCCGCGTACGGCGGAAAGAGCTGGTGCGCGTCGCCGTGGAAGATGCGGGCCCGGTGGAGCATTGGGCGCGGCCCGAGGCGCTCGAGACGCCATCGTCACCGGGTGGAGCGTTGGTCCACATCCTCTCGCCCTTCGATCCGCTGATCATCCAGCGCAAGCGCCTCAAATTCTTCTTCGGCTACGACCACGTGTTCGAGGCCTATGTGCCAAAAGCCAAGCGCAAATACGGCTACTTCGCCCTTCCCGTCCTCGTCGGCGACGAAATCGTGGCGGCGATCGACCTCAAGACGGATCGCGAGAAGGGAAAACTCCTCGTGCAGAAATGGACGTGGCTCGGTGCGCGCAGCCATCGCACATACAAGGCGGCCATCGAAGAGGAGCTCGATCGCTTCGAGCGGTTTCAGTTGGCGAAGTGAACAAAGCGGCTGCAATCGCGCGCGCGGATGCGATCGCCCGATTCCCTGGTAACAGGGACTTTATCAGGGCATTTAAAAAATTCCGCGCGCCGGAAATGCGTTTGAGTCCGAATTTTATGGATCGAAAGCCAGTCTCCATCCGGCACACGCGGACGGATGCAGGGAAATAACAGCGTAACGCCCGGCCGTGTCCGACACGCTTTCCGATGCACCGCACGCGCGCGCCGACGCAGAGTTCCCGCGCAAACGGCAACATTCGACGATCGAAACGAGGAAGAAAGCGAGACGGCAGACGCACATCTCAAGCGTGGCGAAATCCTACCACACTTTGATCAATCGGTGAAGCCAGCGCTTCGTACACGCTTTCGCCGAGGTTTGTTCGCAGAAATCGTCCGGCGCAACGCGCGTGCACCGCTACACGGCGCGTTCGGTCAGTCCGCCGCCGTTTGTAAGGTGGACGGCCGCGAATTGCGTGTGCGCGATGGACACTGCGGTTCCCGGATCGGCGTCGCCCACTTCGATGATGGCTCCCAATTGCTTTGCGAGCGCCTCGATGATGTTCGTGCCGAGGCCGCGTTTGGCCACGATGGCGCCGGGCGCCATCCCGACGCCGTTGTCGGTCACCGACAGCGTCCAGTCGGGTCCGTTGGAACGGTAGTCGACGACGATCCTGCCGTGGCGATCGTTCGGGAATGCGTGCTTCAGCGCATTGATGACGAGTTCGGTGACGATCAGGCCGAGACTCACCGAGACATCGGCTGTGGTCCTGCTCTCGTCGACCGTCACATCAAGTGACAACTGGTTGTGGTCGCGGATCATCGACGCGCCGATACTGTCGCAAAGGGCCCTGAAATACGGCCGCAATTCGACATCGCCGTCTCGCGATTCCGCGAGCTGCTGCTGCAGGGCCGCAACCGACATCACACGCTGGTGCGCATCGTAGAGATGGCCGCGCAACTCGTCGGACTGCACTCGGCGCGCGCTCTGCATCAGCACGCTGGCCACGATTTGGAGGCTGTTCGCGACGCGATGCTGCAGCTCGCGAAGGAGGACGGCCTTCTCCCGCAACATGTCATCCTTGAGTTTCAGGGCGATGCGCGCGTCGGTAACGTCGGATACGGCCAGGAGGAGCCGGACGCTTTCCCCGGCGCCATAATCGAGCTTCTGCGCATTCAAAACCAGACGGCGACTGTCCCGGCCGGGGCGATTGAGATCCATTTCATAGGCGTCGATTTCGGCAAACCCCGATGCCGTGGCGCGAAGGAGCGTCACGAGTTGCGGCACACCCCATTCACCGGCCCCGAGTTCGCCAAGCGTATGCCCGGCCACACTCTGCGGATCGATCTGGAATGCGCGACAAAACGATTTGCTCGCCGCGATCAGCGTGAGGTCCTCGTCGAGAAGGAGCAGAGGTGCCGTCGAAGAGGCGATGACCGCCAAAGCGAGATTGAGCGTCACATCTGGGTGAACAGGCGGTTGGGGAGCCATGGCTACCCCTTTCTGAAAACCGGAGGCTCGCGATACGAAAGCCTTACCCGCATAGATTTGGCGAACTCAACCGGGCCTTCGTCGAAGCCGTTTATCTGCCGTCAAGCCGCCTCTGCACTTTTGCAGCCAGTTTCGCTCGTCGATGGAGGTTTGTGGCCGAGCAGCTCATCCAACGCGTTCGTAATGTCTTCTGCCGTATATGGCTTGAGGATAAATCGGCCATTCTCCGGCAATTCGTCCTGCACCTTCAGCCCCGAAGCCACGATCAGATGGATCGGCGGCCAGCGGTTTCGTATTGCGTGGGCGAGTTTCAACCCGTCCATGGAACCCGACATATTGATATCGGTGAACACCACGCCAATATCGCTTTGCCTTTCCAGCATCCGGATAGCTTCGTCGGCGTTGCAGGCTTCCACGACCGTATAGCCGGCGTCTGCAATCATATGCACGGCGCTCATCCGAATGAGAGCGTCCTCCTCGACAACCAAAACGACGGGCTTCGCCATACTGAGTTCTTGTCTTGTATCTGTGGCGCCGTAACGAAACGCCCGAAAAGCCCGAAGTCCCTCAGACATGACAACGCGTGAGCCGCTCTTTAAGGCGCAACCGGGGATCGGTGTCCTCTACTCAGAGTAGAGCAATTTCGCACACTCTCGACGCCGGAATCGCGCAAACGCCCGCTTTCGATCCGACCGATAATCTTCGAAAGACCGCGCCGTGCCACCGGCCTGGCGGTAGAGCCGCCGGGCATTTTGCTGCCGTGCGTATGCCGCGCGTGTGATGGAAGGCGTCTCGCTATTTTGGGGCGCTACGGGCCGGCCGCGCGTTGTCTCAGAGGATGAGTGTGTCGGCGCGCTCACAACCCGACGTGACGATCGCGTCGAACAGGCCCCACCGGATTTTGGAGAACCCAATGGAGCTTCTTCTCATCATCGTAGTCCTCGTTCTGCTTTTTGGCGGTGGAGGTTTTTGGGGTTATCGCCGCTGGCGGTGACGACGGCCCGCGCCGGATGATTGCGCGCAGATGGCGCGTCGCGATATGCGGCCGGCCGCATCTTTGACCTGATATTCGGCGCCGATAACGGACACCGAACGCTGACGCAGCCAACCAAGGGAGTCTGCAGTGAATCTACACTTGACGAATTCGGAATACATCGCGATTGCGATTGTGATCGCGGCAATTCTTGTGGTCGGCGTGCTGGCGTGGCTGAACGCCCAAAAACGCAAAGCGACCGCCACTGGCCTGCGGCAGCGCTTCGGCACCGAGTACGACCGGGCCGTACAAAAGAGCGGCTCCGAGAGCAAAGGGCAGGCAGCGCTGCTGGACCGCGAGAAGCGGGCGGAAAAATTCAATATCCGCGACGTGGAACCTGCCGAACGCGAACGATTCCTGGAACAATGGAAGACCGCGCAGGCGCGTTTTGTCGATTCGCCGAAAGACGCGATCACGGACGCCGACGCGCTCCTGTCGTCTCTCATTCAAAGCCGCGGCTATCCCGTATCGGACTTTGAGCAGCGCGTTGGAAATATCTCGGTCGATTATCCTAAAGCGACGGAAAACTACCGCGCTGCCCATGCCGTCGCGCTGAAGGCCGGCGACAGCGCAACAACCACCGAAGAACTCAGAACGGCCATGGTTCGCTATCATGCCCTGTTCGAGGAATTGTTGAGGGCACGTGTCGTCGGTGCAAAGGTTGCCGCATAGCCGTATCTGGATAAAGCCTTCCGCGACCGCAAGCAGCGCACAGAGGGCACGCAGCAGATATAAGCGGAACAGCGATATGTTCATTGCAATCCGTTCTCCAAATCGTGCGCTCTGCGCAAGAACGCTCACGCGCCGCCAACGAGCGCTCGTTTCGACTCCTTGCCGAAGACGCTCACGCAATCCAATCACAACACGTGGCCTTGCTCGCATCGATCCAGTCATCGATTTCGGACATCGGCGCACGGCTTGGCCAGGTGGAAAGGATTCTGAGAGAGGTCGGCTGAAGATTCCGACGCACCACCGTTGGCGCAACGCCGAACGCGCGCCACGGGACCGCACGCTTCACAGCGACACCACCACCTTCTCGGCGGACATGCCTTTCTTCTGAACGTCGAATCCGGTTTCGATCGCTTCGAGTCCTTTGCCTACGACCTGGGCCGGCGGCGCGGCGATGTAGCGGCCCTCCGCCAGGGCCTTGGGCAGGAATTTTTCATAGATCGCTGCGCCCACCTCGTTGTCCACCAACGAGCCGCCGAAGATGAAATTCGTGCGGATGCCGCGTGTCCGGGATTTTACCCATGCGGAGAGGGTCGACCCCACCATTGTCGGCATCAGCCGCACGAGCGTGAGCGTCACGCTCGAACCCTTGGTGAATGCGCTCAGGGAGATCGGCGCGCCGGCGATGGCGACGAACTTGCGGCCCTTGCAGCGGCCGACGATGTCGAGACAGAGCGCAGTCGATCCCGTAGCGATCGCGAGCGCGCCGGCCATGGTCTTGCCCTTCAGCGCCTTGATGATGTCCTTGACGACCGTCTTGCTGTGGTAATCGAAGACCTGCGCGGCGCCGAGTTTTTTCAGATATTCGAAATTGCGCGGCGAGGCGGTGGTGAAGACCTCATAGCCGGCCGCGGCGGCCAGTTGAACGGCATTGCAGCCGACGCTGGTCGCCCCGCCCCAGATCAGCAGCGTTTTGCCGGTCGGTTTGGCATCGGCCGACGGATGCTGGAGCGCCAGGAAATCTTTCTGGAAGAGACCGCAAGCCGCCGTGGAGAGACCGAGCGGAAGAACGGCAGCCTCCTCGTAAGTCATGGCATCGGGTATCGGCGACGCCAGGTTGACCGGAACGACTGTATAGATCTGGAAGGCGCACTCCGACAATCTGTTGCGCTCCGGATTGAGCCCCACGCCTTGGCCGAGCACGCGGTCGCCGATCTTGAAGCGCGTCACGCCCGGTCCCACCTCGGCGACTTCGCCGGCGAGGTCTTCGCCCAGGATTACCGGAAATTTGATCCAGCGAAATATCAAGGTGCCGAGAATCTGCAGCACCCAGTCCACGGGATTGATGGCGACGGCACGATTGCGCACGACGATCTCGCCCGCTTTCGGGGCCGTGTAGGGCGCGGGCCTGATCTCGAGTTTGGTTCGTGTTGCGACAAGCCAGGCGGCAGTGTTGTCGGGCATTGGAGTCTTCCTTCCGAAGAGGGCGGTTTGTCGGACGGCACCGGCCTGAAGCAGCTTCAGCGCGTTTCCGCGACCGCTTTGAGATTCGCCAGGCCCTGCTCGAAATGCGGGCCTATCAGGCGGTCGGGACTGACGAACACGCTCATGACTTTCATCATATACGCGTTTGTGCCCTGTATGGACCATGTCAGCCGCCTGCCGCCGCCCTCGGGTGCAAGCTGAAAATCGTTGCGGTTGTGCGCGACGAAGGGCTTGCGGAACGCGACCTGCACGACGACCTCGCTGTCCGGCACGGATTTCACGATCTCCATGCGGCCCGCGCCCGCATTGCCGCGGCTCGTCCAGTCGGAGACGGCGCCTACGCCTGCCGGCGCGCCGCTGAGCGCGCGCGTCATGGTCGCATCTTCACGGTCCTGCGGCGCCCAGCGTGGCCAGTTGTGAAGATCGTCGATCAATGCGAACACGGCGGCCGGCGGAGCGGCGATCACCACGGAGCGTTGCACGGATATCCTGTCCGGCTTCATCGCCGCCAGGGCGAGTATCAGACCGGCGGCAAGCGCAAACAGGGCGACGCAGATCAGAACGATTTTCATCGGGCTAACCCTACGAGCGTTTGAGCGTCATGTCCGCGAAGGGGCGGATCTGCCCCTTCGCGTTCTTCTGGCTCATCAGCCAGCGCCAGTCATTCTTGTCGGGTTCCCAGCGGAAGACCGTGTGGAACGGGCCATCCGGATATTGGAAATCGAACCGGATCTCGTTGCCCGTGCGCACGCCGTAGCCCAGCGTTTCGGAATAGCGCCCGCCGAACACGTCCAGCCAGTGCGCGACGTAGCGCTTGGTCACGTCGTCATAGCCGATGGTCGGCATCGCTTCGTATTGCGGCGGCGTGTGCCGGTCGACTTCGTGAATCTGGAGGAAGTGGTGACCCAATATCCACTGGACGTCGACCGTGTGAGCGAACGGTTTGCCCACGAGCGTTCCCGTCATGGTCCAATGCCCGACCATATGGTCGAGCAGCGTGTCTTCGAACGCCGCGGGCGGCGCGGCCTCGGCCGTCAAGGTCAGACCGAACATCGCGACAGCGACAATTCCGAATGTCACGCGGCGCAGGACGCTTGGCGCGATGGCTACTATTGGCACCTATTTCCCCCTAAACCGCACGCGCATCGTCTTCGGTCCCGAGATGAAGTTCGAGGGGAGCCATTCGGGCTCGCCTGCGAGTGCCAGATCGTTCATGCGGGACAGCACTTCGACCAGGATCGCGTCGATTTCGACGCGGGCGATGTGCTGGCCGAGGCAGCCGTGCGGGCCGGTGCCGAAGGCGATGTGTTCGTTGGGCGTGCGCGCGAGATCGAGCGTGTCGGGGCGCTCGAACTTCGCAGCATCGCGATTGGCCGCGCCGAAATACATCACGACCTTCTGGCCTTCGCGGATTTCTTCGCCCGCCAGCACGACATCATGCTTCGCGGTGCGGCGCATATAGATCACGGGGCTCGTCCAGCGCAGCAATTCCTCGCGTGCGGCGCCGACGCGGCCCCGCAAATCGGCTTTCAGCCAGGCGAGCTGTTCGGGATTCTCGAGAAGCGCGATCAGGCCGGACGAGAGAAGGTTGCGCGTCGTGTCGCCGCCGGCATCGACCAGCAGCAGAAAAAACAACAGGAACTCGATATCGTCGAGCCGCTTGCCGTCGACTTCCGCCTGCAGCAGCTTGGTCGCGAGATCGTTTCCCGGACGCGCGCGCTTTTCTGCGATCACGCCGCGGCCATATTCGAACATCTTCATGACGGCGGCGCCGCCCGCGCCCGGCGGCAAGGCTTCGGGTGCGGTGTGGATGATCTCGGTCAGCTTGTAGAGCTCGCGTCCGTCGGCGAGCGGCAGGCCCAATATCTCCGCGATAACATAAGACGGCATCTCGCCCGCGACGTCGTTCACGAAATCGCATTCGCCTTTTGCGATCACGGCATCGACGATCTGCCGCGCCAGCGCCTGCATGCGCGGATTCAGCTCCTGCGCGGTCGGCACGGTGAACTCCGCGCGGATGAGCTTGCGGAACGCCGTGTGCTGCGGCGGATCCATCATCAGCATCATCTTGTAGCCGCCAAAGGGCAGCTCCGAGAGCGGATCCTGGATCATGATCGTCGGCTCGGACGAGAACGCCTGGAAATTGCGGTCGACGTCGTAGACGTCCTTGTAGCGCGTTACCGCCCAGAACCCCGGCCCGTCCGGCTCCTCATGCCAGAAGACGGGCGCGTTCTCCCTGAGCCAGCGATATTGCGCGAAAGGATGGCCCGCCGCGAAGTTTTCGGGCTTCAGAAGATCGATATCCATGGGGCCTCCCGCCGGCGATTTTTCGCTCTGGAGGGAGTGTGCCGCGTTTTCTGTCACCCGTCACTACTGAGCGGGTGGATAGAAAGATTTTAGCGCGGAGGACGCGGTGGTTACGCAGAGGACGCGGGGGAAGTGAGACTGCGCGCGAAGCGCGCAATAAACCCCTACAGCCAAAAGTGTCTGCGCGCTGACGCGCGCGAAGGTGCTTCTGCGTCCTCTGCGCATCCTTTGCGTCCACTGCGCTAAAAACTTAGCCGCGTCGCCGCTTCAGGCGATCACGACGGCATATGCACCGTGACCGGCGTTTCGCGGTAGAGCGCGGCGTCGAAGCGTTTGAGGTTCTCGATCTTCGGCAAATCGTTGTAGACGATGTAGCCCGAGTCCGGATTGTGGATCAGGTAATCCTGATGATAGCCCTCGGCCGGATAGAACGCCGTGAAGCGATCGACGCGCGTGACGATGGGCGCGCCGAATACATGCGCCGCCGTCAGCTGTTTGATGTACGCCTCGGCGATGCGCTTCTGCGTGTCGCTCGTGGCCCAGATGTCGGAGCGGTATTGCGTGCCGTCATCGGGGCCCTGGTGGTTCAGCTCCGTCGGGTCATGCGCGACCGAGAAATAGACGCGCAGGATCTGGCCGTAAGACACTTGCCGCGGATCGAACGTGA
>Ga0181525_10004754_pt1 | contig 10293 bp, 9 predicted proteins | sample PEATcosm2014_Bin_48_FD_121100 | JGI IMG/M metagenome (GOLD analysis project Ga0181525, IMG submission 121100) | Peatland microbial communities from MTU Mesocosm Facility, Houghton, MI, USA - PEATcosm2014_Bin06_10_metaG | ecosystem: Environmental > Terrestrial > Soil > Wetlands > Peat | place...
ATGTCGTAATATACCGCGCCCGGAGTATCCTTCTTGCCCCACACGTCGAGCAGAACCAGATCGCCCTCGCGAATGGGAACGGGACGGTCGGCACGCGGCTCGTAGTGCGGGTTTCCAGCGTTGGAGTTCACAGCGACGATCGGCGGATCGTCGGTTAGCAGGTTCTCGCGACGAAACGCTTCCATGAACCAGTTCTGAATTTCATGTTCCGTCGTCCCACCGTTTCGCGCGCGCTGCCCGATTTCCTTGAAGGCCGCTGCAGTAATCGTATCGATAGCATCGCGGGCTGCGAAATGCGTCTTGATCTGCTCGTCGCTCCAAGTGGCCTCGAATTGTGCGACGAGGTCGGCGGAACTCACAACATTCTTGCCGAGGCCGCGCAAAAGTTCGACGGTGCCGGCATCGACCAGGGAAATCGTAAACACAATATTGTTGGGCGAGTACTGCATCGCGATATCACGATAAGGAGCGAGAATCGACTTCAAGCTGTCGAATAATTCCTGCCATCCCGAATACTGGCGCTTGCTGCCGGGCAGTGAATCGAGATGGCCGGCTTCGATTTTGTGAACCAGCTTCACCGGTTCGCCCTGCGCGGGTATCAGGTAAAACCAGCGCCGCGTAACCATCAGGCTGGCGGGCAAACCGAGCACGCGGTAGGCGATGGGATCGCGATGATGGTGATCGTAGAACAGCCACGCGTCAATGTTACGTTCGCGCAGCGCAGATTGGATGGCAGCCAGGTCCATGGGCAAACCTCTATTGTAAACAATGCCAGTGATTTGGGCGAATCAGGCGCAGGCATCCTGCTCCAGAATGCGATTTATTTGCCGATGACTCCTTGCTACACTGTCAGGCCATATGGCTGCCGTCGCCGAGCCCGTCGTTGCGTCTGTGGTTGCGAAGCGCGTCCGCATCGAATCGATTGATGTAGTTCGCGGCGTGATCATGATTATCATGGCGCTCGATCACGTGCGGGATTTTTTCGGCAATTCGGGCTTCAATCCCACCGACCCTGCCACCACGACGATCCCGCTCTTCTTCACCCGCTGGATCACGCATTTTTGTGCGCCAGTTTTCTTTCTGCTCACCGGTACCGGCGCTTATCTTTCGCTGGCCAAGAAGAGTAAACGCGAGTTATCGCGCTTTCTATTTACGCGCGGCCTATGGCTGATCTTTCTGGAACTCACTGTCAACCGCTGCCTCGGTTGGCAGTTTAATTTCGACTACCACCTTACGATGCTCATCGTTTTGTGGGCCTTGGGTTGGGCGATGATTACACTGTCGGTCCTGGTCTACCTGCCAGCTTGGGCCGTGACAGCGTTCGGCGTGGTGATGATCGCGACCCACAATCTGTTGGACTCTGTGGATTCCGCAAACCCTCTTTGGTCGATTCTGCATTCGCCCAACATCATTTTGAATCATCCTGGGCGCATCATTTTTGTGACGTATGCACTTATTCCGTGGGTCGGAGTTACCGCGGCTGGATACGGCCTCGGACAGATCTACCGCTGGTCGTCGGAACGTCGGAAAGCATTCCTGCTGCCGCTGGGCATTGGCTTGTCCGTGGCTTTCGTCGTTTTGCGCGGCATCAACATTTACGGTGATCCGCTTCCCTGGAGTGGACAGAGGTCCGCAGCTTTTACCGTACTTTCATTTTTGAATACGACAAAGTATCCGCCCTCACTTTTGTATCTACTGATGACGCTGGGGCCGGCGCTGGTTTTCTTGTGGGCGGTGGACGCCGGAACCCCGCGATGGCTGCGGCCGGCGCTCACTATCGGCAAAGTGCCGATGTTTTATTATCTGCTGCATATTCCTCTGATCCACTTGCTCGCAGTCGCGGTTTGCTATGCGCGGTACGGCCAGGTGCATTGGATGTTCGAGTCGCCGGGGCTCGGCGAATTTCCGATGACTAAGCCGCCTGGGTGGGGATACTCTCTGCCGATTATTTATCTGATCTGGATTTTTGTCGTGCTTACGCTTTATCCGCTTTGCCGCTGGTTTGCGGGATTGAAGCAAAGGCGCAGCGATAACTGGCTGAGTTATTTCTGAGCTTAATCTCGCGTCAGAATCTTTTTTCTGACCGCGGGAGGCAGAGTCTCGCATGCCGTTCGCAACACCAACCTCGGCACCCGTTCGCGAATCTTCATCAGATACGGGACGATGCGCGTAGCGTCGTGCTTTGCCGTCTCCCGCAGCAGCCAGCCTAAACCTTTTTGCACCATGTCATCTTCTTCGTTAAGAAGCGAGTTCGACAATTTCGTAATATCTGGAAAGAACATTTTTGCTCGCGCTCCGCGGATCAGCGCTACGCAGGCGGCGCGGCGGCGCCAGCGGTTGGGCGACTTGGCCCATCGGAAAACCGCTTTTGAGCGCGCAGCCTTGGATGCGACCATCGGAGCGATAAGGGAGTGCACGACGGCATCGTGATCGGCCCAACTGCTGATGCGGTCAAGCCAGGAGTCGAACAGCTTGAACTCGCGGTCGCTGAATTGAGCGTCGAGTTTTTCCAACAGAAAGACGGCGGCAACTTTTTCTTCCAGCACCGAGCCTGAGAAAAGATGATCGGCGACATCGATAAGAAAATCGAGCCCGCGTTCTTTCTTCAATTCTCGTCGAAAGCGAACCGCAGCTCGGCGCAGGTCCGCCGTATACCATCCGTGCGACTTGATCACATCCTTGAAGAACCATTGCACGCCCGCGGCATGTTCGGCGGAGCCTCCATTTTTGAGCGCGTGTCGAATCTGTCCGGCGACTTCTGCCGAGGTCTGACACGATTGCACCGTCAAAGACACGACTGGAGGTTGAGACGTCAATCGACCAACGCTGGCGTTGCGTTTCATTTTGCTGGAGCTGGAACCACTCTGAAATATCTGTCGTATATCCACAGCAGCGCCGTTGTCATCACGCCTACCGCGGTCACGCTCCACCAGATTCGTTCGGGCTGGTGCGTGACTTCTCCGAAGTGATGCATCAGCGTTCCGCCGAACCATCCGCCGATCAGCGATCCGATGCCGATCGGCATGAATGCAAAGCCCATGTAAGTTCCCTGCTGGCCCGGAGGCGCGAGCAGCGCGATGTATTCGTAATAGCGTGGTTGCTGGATGATCTCGCCGAGCGCGAGAACAAATAACGAGAGAATTGCTCCCCAGATTGTGGGCCGGAGGATGAGAATGATCCACGAAACCGAAGTGATCAGCGTGCCCAGAATTACGGCTTGAAAAGCAGGAATCTTCCGCGTCAGAAAATTTATTGCGAGGGTGAGACAGATGACCGCGACTCCGTCGGTAACCAGGATGATCTCTACGTCCGCATGAGGATTGATGAAGCCATGAATGTAGCCGGGCAAGCTGATGTACTGCTGCCAGAAGACAATCCAGAAGCCGGTGAAGAGCACGAGGAACCACATGAAGCGGCTGATACCGATGAGGACGAGCACGAGGAGTCCAACCCAGATCCACCACCGCACGTTGAGGGTGGGATGAATCCACAGCGCGATGCGAAGCAGCAGGGCGATCATCAGCACGGGCAGAACCAGCCGGTAGTTGCCGAGTACCACGCAGAAATTCCGCGCGACGGTGGCGATGGATGGGGGAGGCGCATCGCCAGGCTTGCGCGGCTCGCGGAAAAAAATCAGAACTACAAAAAACATTGCGAAGACAAAAAGCGCCGAAACCCGGTACACGCTCTCAACGCCTAAGTGACGATGAGCCCAGGACGCGAACAACGGCCCGGCCGCACCGCCGATGTTGACCATCGTGTAGTAAATGGAATATCCGATGGAGCGGACGTTCTCTTTGGAAGCGCGGGCTGTGGTGCCGACGACGCACGGCTTAACCAGCGAGATGCCGAGTGCGGGTAGCACAAGAATAAAGCCGACAAACAAGCTCAGCGGAACGGCATTGCGCACGGGCGCGAGCCACGACGCGCCAATGGAGCCGATGAGGAAATACGCGGCTGCGAGAATGAGATACGCTATCGACAGCGCGCGGCGAAAGCCCAGGCGGTCGGCGGCGGCTCCGCCGAAGATGGCGAGAAACCATACCATGCCGCCGAAAATGCCGGTCAGAGTTCCGGTTTGCTCAGCGGAAAAATTCAGCCGCTCCTGCAGATAGAGCGCAAGAGAAGCAAACGCCCCGTAGTAAGAAAGGCGCTCGAAGATCTCGCTGATATTAGCGACCCAGAAAGGGCGTTCGAACCCAGTGCGAATTTCCTGCAGGCGTTCGGAGAAGCTCAAGAGTGGCTCCCTGTGGCGGCGCTAGCAATCCGTTTGCGTACTTCTTCGGCCGAGAGTCCTGAGACACGAATCATTTTCTGGCGGCTGGTCTGGCCGGAGGCAATGGTAACGGAAGATCGAGGCAGCTTCAAAAGTTTCGCGAAAAATTCGATGCAGGCTTCATTGGCGCGACCGTCCACGGGCGGCGAGGTTAGAGAAAGCTTAAGCGCGTCGCCGAGTTCGCCGGTGATGGCATTCTTCTGCGCGCGAGGATGGACTTTGACCGCGAAAGTCAAGCTCGCGGACGTTTCTTGAATAACAAACATAAATCTCACCACAGAGACACAGAGTCACAGAGAAAATCTAAGGCGGGAGCTGTTTTTGTGACTCGGTGACTCTGTTGTTAAGGTTTTATCCTTTCCCCGAAGATAGCAGTGCCCACGCGCACGCAGGTCGATCCCTCTTCTATCGCTACTTCGAAATCGTGCGACATGCCCATGGAGAGTTCGTTCATGGCTGCGTTGGGAAGCTTGCGCGCGGCGATCGTATCGCGCAGATCACTCAGCTTGCGAAAGTAGGGACGTGCGCCTTCGGGATCTTCGGTAAAGGGAGGCACGGTCATCAGTCCTCGAAAAACCAGCGCTTCGAGGCGAGGCGCTGCGCTCAGCAACTCTTCGAGCGCGGGCGAATCTGGCGCCACGCCGCTTTTTGCGGCTTCACCGCCGACGTTGATTTCAATCAGCACGTCGAGCTTTTTGCCGAGTGCGCGTGCGGCTGCATCCAATTTTTCCGCCAACCTCAACGAATCGATTGAATCTATAGATCGAAATAGTTCGACGGTCTTTGCAGCTTTGTTCGTCTGCAGGTGGCCGATCATGTGCCATTCGGCGGCTGGCAAGTCACGGAGATCCTCGACCTTGCCGGCGAACTCTTGCACTCGATTTTCTCCGAATACTTTCAGGCCAGCTTCGTAGGCTTCGCGGATGCGCTCCGGCGGCTGAGTCTTGCTAACGGCCATCAAAGTAATTTCGTCGGCGTTGCGTCCGGCGCGGCGCGCGGCCGCGGCAATCCGTTCGCGCACCGCAGCCACATCTTCGAAGATCGACATAGAAGCACTAAACCACGAAAGACACGAAGTTTCGCAAAGAAAATTTCGCAATCTCTTCGTGACCCAGTGTCCCTCGTGGTCAACAAACTACATCATCGCCACAGGTGGCGCAGGCTCGTTCGGATCGCCCGCGCTCGATAACGGCAAGAAAATCATGAGGCCCGCCAGCAGAACCATCACGACAATTCCACTAAGATACAGGGGATGATCAAATATCTGCGCCGTCTTGATTTTCGCAGCCCACACCGAGAGCAAATGCAACCAGGGTTGCTGGGCAAAAGATAATGCAATAACGGCCGCCCACAGCAATCCGCAGATGGCTTCACCCGCGATCAAGCCGGAAGCGGTGAGAACTCCGGCATTTTCTGCTCGCGCCGTCTGCGCGGCGTTCAAGCCGCGACGTTTCGCGATCCAGTCGCCGATCGCGCGAAAGACTCCACCGAGGAAAATCGCAAACGTGGTTTCAAAAGGAAGGTACATTCCCACGGCAACCAGCATCGGACTTTTCACCTGCATCATGATCAGCCCGATTCCGAAGCAGACTCCGACCACCACCAGCGGCCACGGCATGTCGCCGCCCACAATGCCGATTGCCAGGGTGGCCATCAGCCCGGCTTGCGGAGCGGAGAGATCTCGGCTGCCGAACCCGAATGCAGTGTGAAGCAGATAAAGCGGCCAATACATGACCAGACTCGCCACCACCACGGCAATCAGTTCGGCACTCTGAATTTTGCTGGGAGTGCCGCCGAGAATATAGCCAACCTTGAAATCCTGCAACAGTTCGCCCGCAACCGCCGCCGAAACGCAAACTACAGCAGCGACTCCTAATACAGTGGCCACTCCTTTGATTCCGTGAACCCCCAAAGCTACCATCAGAAGCGCAGCAATGATCAAGGTCGAAAGCGTCAGACCGGATATCGGATTATTGGAAGAGCCGATGAACCCGACCAGGTTGCCCGAGACCGTCGCGAAGATAAACCCAACCACAAGCATCACCATCGCCGCCAACACCGCCGGCCAAACCAGTCCGGAAATATGTATGTACAGAAAGCACATGAGCACGAACATAACCGCGATCAACCCGAACACGATCTTCGAACTCATGTAGCGCTCTGTGCGCGAAAGCTTCGCCTGCTGTTCGGCGGTTTGTCGAAGGTCGGAAAATGCTTTCCCCAATCCGGCGGTAAGGCTCGTGCGCATTTTATAGAGCGTGTAAGCCGCGCCCACCAACATGCCACCAACCGCGATCGGCCTCACAATAAACCGCCACACGGCCATCGCCATCGAAGCCCAGTCATCCGGCGTATCCGTGGGAACGTATTGCTTGAGCTGCGGACCTAGAAAATACATGAGTAGCGGAACCATGAGGCCCCATGCCAGCACGCCGCCTGAAAACTGAAGCGCGGCCAATCGAAGCCCGATGATGTATCCCACTCCGAGGTACGCCGGGCTGACGCTGGGTGCCGAGGCCATGCTGGCCGCGCCAGTCGCCAGCACATTCGTGGTTCCCACTCCCCCGAGCCGCACCTGACTGCGGCCAAGCGATCCGACTCCAAAGTGAAAGTCTTTGTCTGCGGCAAAGAGACCAAAGCGGCCCAAGAGATAAACGAAGCCGCCAACGCCGATATTCCAGAAAAGATACTTGGCGGCCTGCGCTCCGCGTTGCCCGGCCTTATGAATCTCCGATGCTGCCAGCGATTCAGGAAAGGGGAGCTCCGGATCTTCGACCATGCCGCGCCGCACCAATGAAATGAAGAGCACTCCTAGAATGCTGCCCACCATGATCAGCGCGGTCGACTTCCAGTACGCGACTCCGGGCTCGAACGACGGCCACGCCTTTGCGATCAGAAACGCGGGAATCGTAAAAATCGCGCCGGCCGCGACTGACTCTCCAATCGAGCCCGCAGTACGCGCAATATTTTCTTCGAGCAGTGATCCCTTCCACGCCCGCATGGCCGCCATCGCAATCACTGCGGCCGGATACGTTGCGGCGATCGTGATCCCAGCGCGAAGCCCCAAATATGCGTTGGCCGCGCCCAGAACAATGGTCATGAGAAGTCCCAGCAGCACTGCGCGAAGGGTGAACTCCTTCATCTCCATGTTCTCGGGTACGAAAGGGACGTGTTTCTTGACAACAGTTCCTGGTCCGGGGACTGGACTGCTCATAGATGAAAACCTCGCAACGCGTGGGATGAAAGCAATTTTGAAGTGTAACTCATTCAAAAGATAGGACGGCGGCACGTTAGCATGCGGACGGGCTGGAATACAAGTGGGGCGCGGGTTCCAGCTTAGTAACGACCGCAGAACTTTCGATTGGCTTGCGTCACAGCTTCGAGTAGAATGGTTTCAATCGGTCTGTGAGCCCCTTCGTTGTTCATTTCCCTGAGAGGTGTAACGTGGCAAATAACTCCCCCTACCAGCTTGGGCTTCAGCATTACTTCGAATATCAGTGCGACGATTGTGGCAGCGACACCGGCTTCCGTTCGCGACCCCGCACATTTTCTGAACGCTATCTTCTGCCGGTTTTTCTGCTGCAGCCGGTTCGCTGCTCGGTATGTTTCCGGCGGGATTACCGTTTGTTCTTCGTGCCCGTGAAGGAGCGCGAGGCTGAGCCGGTCAGAAAGATGGGAACCCCGGTTCCTCGCCCCGATCGTAACGCTGCATAGCCGAGCGTGCGCGGGCGTTGCTTCGCAAGTCAGGCGTCGATATACTCTATCCAGCAGGCAATTGCAGATTGGCCCGCGCCAAGCTAGGATCCTGCGGGCAAAACGGAGGCCGTCTTCAGCAGTAGCGAGGACAGAATTCGGGCTAGCCAGGCCAAAGCTGGAGTGGCGAGCCCTCCTATTGCTTCCAGCAGCGGGGCAATCCAGTGCGGCGGAATTCAGAACGATTCAGTCCGGTTTGAGCGAAGTTGGTTCGAACGAGTCTGGGTTGAACGAGTTTGGACCAAACCGATTGCCGAAAGTCTTTTCGCCGTTTTGTTTCCCTCGGATTGCCGAATCTGCAGCACACCGCTAGTCAGCATCTCGCGTCTGCCAGTTTGCCAGGAATGCCTCGACCGCATGATCCCCATTGCAGGCGGAGTTTGCGCGACATGCGGCGAGCGTTTATTTTCGCCTTACGCGGTCGCTGATAACCAAAACCAGCCGCGATGCGGGATGTGCCGCCGCATCGAACCTCTGTTCGCGCGCGCTGCCGCTTACGGCAGCTACGAAAGCGGACTGCGCGAACTGATTCATCTGCTGAAATTCAGCGGCGTGCGCCCCGCGGCGAACGTTCTCGGACGAATGCTCGCCGAAGCGATTGCGAGGTTGGAACCCGAGTTCCCGGCGGACGGCGTGGTTGTGGTTCCCGTCCCTCTGCATCGCGCCAAGCTTCGCCAGCGGGGCTTCAACCAGGCAGAAATGATTGCGCGCGCCGCGACGAAAAACAATCCGGCACGCGACCGCTTGCGCTTGTGCCCAGATGTAATCGAGAGAACGCGCGAAACCGCATCGCAGATCGGCCTAAGCAGTCATCAGCGCCGTGAGAATCTGCGCGGCGCTTTCCGTGCGGCGCAGCGCGAACTGGTGCAGGGACGCGAAGTGCTGGTGGTCGATGACGTTTTCACTACGGGCGCAACCGTTTCGGAATGCGCACGTGTTTTACGCCGCGCCGGCGCAACTAAAGTTTGGGTCGCGACCGTGGCGCGCACCTTAAAGATTTCGGCGCAGCATGTCGAGATTCGCCCGCAGGAAGATACCAACGAAAACACAGAACCCGTTCCATTGGCCAAGGCCGTAGGAATCTAATATGCCAGGCAGGCTCGAATCCGACGCAGGACCAACAGGCCGGCACGCCGCCGGGCTTTTTGCCGCGGCGGCCATGCATCGCGACAGCAACGGCAACGCGCTGCACGCGCCGGTGCTCGTTCTGAATGCGTCCTATGAACCCATTAATGTCTGCGCCGCCCGCCGCGCCCTGGTGCTGGTGCTCAAGGGCGTGGCCATGACCGAAGAAGAGAATGGGCACTTTCTGCATGCGGCGCGCGTCGCGATGCGCGTGCCTTCGGTGATCCGTTTACTCGAATACCGGCGCATCCCGCATCAGAGCCGCGCGCTGTCGCGCAAGAACATCCTGCTGCGCGACCGCAATACCTGCCAGTATTGCGCCACTGTGCTGCCTTCCGGGGAGTTGACGCTCGACCACGTCATCCCACGCTCGCGCGGAGGTTCGTCCACATGGGAGAACCTTGTCGCCTGCTGCCATCTCTGCAATCGCCGCAAGGGCAACCAGTTTCCGCTCGAAGCCGGCATGAAGCTGATGCGCGAGCCCCGCGCCTTCAATCTGCATACCAGCCGCCACATCATGCGCTTGATGGGCCGGAGCGATGATAAGTGGCGGAAGTATTTGTTTTACTAGACTGAGAGCTGACAGCTACTTCTGCGGCGACTGCGGATTCTGCGGTGCATCCGGCTTCTGCTCCGGCGCCTTCTCATCCTTCTGATCCGCCTTCGGAATTTCCTGACCCTGATACAGAATCTTCACGCTCGATCCAAAACGTTTGTAGTCCTCATACTTCACAACTTCACGAATGTGAATGTCATTCAGGTTGAAGTGCAGCGTGTCATCGGCGCGCGTGTAGCTAGGAAACCAGTATTTGCCGTCGACTTGCGCCCGCCAGGTTGTGAACTTGGGATAAAGATGTTCTTCTTTGCCCTTCTTTTTCGTGTCGCGCGTTTCCGGCACAGCCTGCCCGTACGTCTTCACGATTTGCAGATCGTGATCGTCCACCCAGATACGCCCCTGAAAATATCGCTTCTTTCCGACAATCTGTTTCGGAGCGATGTCGAAGACGTAGCAGTGCAATTCATCTTCCTTCTGCTGGCCCACATAGAGGATGTTGTATTCCGGAATTTCGTCGCTGGTGAGCACAAATGGCAGGCGGTTGCGAAAGTCCTGCACGTCGCCTTCATCGAGCGACAAGCCG
>Ga0181525_10004755_pt1 | contig 10293 bp, 11 predicted proteins | sample PEATcosm2014_Bin_48_FD_121100 | JGI IMG/M metagenome (GOLD analysis project Ga0181525, IMG submission 121100) | Peatland microbial communities from MTU Mesocosm Facility, Houghton, MI, USA - PEATcosm2014_Bin06_10_metaG | ecosystem: Environmental > Terrestrial > Soil > Wetlands > Peat | place...
GACACCGTCTTCACCCTTTCCCAGGGCGGCGACCGCGAGGCGATCGAAGCCTCCATCCTGGCGATGGAAGCGGAAGTAAAAAAATACGTGCCCGGCTACCGGCTCAAGCAAAAGGTGCAGTTTGAAGTCATCGGCGACAACGCGCCGGTGCGCATCCCCGGCATCGGTTTTGCCACCGGGTTGAAGACCACCATCCTGCTGGAAGTGGAGGGCGCTGCCCATTACTTGCCAGCCTATGCCGGCAATCTTGACATCATGACCTCCGCCGCCCTGGTCACTGCCGACCATTGGGCCGCTCAGGCACTCACCAGGGAGGCCGCATAAATGGCCCGCAAGAACCCCAACAAACTCTACGTGCAGGATGTGACGCTGCGCGACGGGATGCACTCCATCCGCCACCAGTACAACATGGAGAGCGTCGTCGAAATCGCCCGCGCGCTCGATGCGGCGAAGGTGGACGCGATTGAAATCAGCCACGGTGACGGCATCACCGGCTCGACCTTCAACTACGGTTTCGGCGCGCATGACGATGCCGAGTGGATTGCCGCCGTTGCAGGCGTATGCACGAACGCCGTCGTCACCGTGCTGCTCATCCCGGGCATCGCCACGGTGCATGATCTGAAGAACGTGTACCAGGCCGGTGCGCGCTCCGTGCGCGTCGCCACGCATTGCACCGAGGCCGATGTTGCGCGCCAGCATATTGAAGCCGCGCGCAAACTCGGTATGGATACCGTGGGCTTCCTCATGATGTCGCACATGGTGCCGGTGGAAAAACTGGTTGAGCAGGGCAAGCTGATGGAGTCCTACGGCGCGGAATGCGTCTATGTGACGGACTCTGCGGGCGCGATGCTGCCGGAGCAATATGCGGAAAAGGTGAAGGCGATGCGCGATGCGCTGCGCCCGGAAACCGAGATCGGTGTCCATACGCATCATAACCTCACGCTTGGCGTGGCTAACGCCGTGGCCGGGATTAAAGCCGGCGCCGTGCGCGTGGACGCCTCCCTCGCCGGCATGGGCGCTGGCGCGGGCAACGCGCCGCTTGAAGCCCTCATCGCCGTGCTCGACCGCGAAGGCATCGAGACCGGCTGCGATCTTTTCAAACTGATGGACGCCGCCGACGACCTCGTGCGCCCCTTGCAGGACCGCCCGGTGCGCGTGGACCGCGAATCCCTCAGCCTGGGCTATGCCGGCGTGTACTCGTCCTTCCTCCGCCACGCGGAAAATGCCTCGAAAACCTACGGCGTGGACACCCGCGAAATCCTCACCGAGCTTGGCCGCCGCCGCATGGTGGGCGGACAAGAAGACATGATCATCGATGTCGCCCTCGACATCCTCAAACACCGTAAGGACGCCGCATGACCAATCTTTCTGAACTGGCCTACGGCCTGGACGAAGCCGCCCGCACCGCCACCGCCGTGCCGCAGCTCACCGACACCTACCCGGACCTCACGGTCGCCGACGCCTACGCCATTCAGGCGCTTTCCGTTGGCCGCCGCTGGGCGCGCGGCGAGCGCCGCGCCGGCTACAAAATGGGCCTGACCTCGCGCGCCAAAGCGCTGCAAATGGGCGTCAAGGAAGTCATCTGGGGCCGCCTGACGGACCACATGCGCCTGGAGGAAGGCGGCTCACTCTCCCACGCCGCCTACACCCATCCGCGCGTGGAGCCTGAAATCGCCTACATCATGCGCAAGCCGCTCTCCGGCAAAGTCTCCCTCGCCGAAGCGCTGGACGCTGTGGAAGCCGTCGCTCCGGCGATGGAAATCATCGACAGCCGTTACAAAAACTTCAAATTCGCCCTGGCCGACGTGATCGCCGACAACTCCTCCTCCTCGGGCTTCTACCTCGGCACCTGGGCCAAAGCGTCCACCGATGTGTCAAATCTCGGCATCATCATGGAAGTCAACGGCCGCCCCGTGCAGATCGGCTCCTCCGCCGCCATCCTCGGCAACCCGATCCGCTCGCTGGTCGAAGCCGCGCGTCTGGTCTCCGTGGTCGGTGAGAGCCTGATGCCCGGCGACATCGTCCTGGCCGGCGGCGCCACCGCAGCCCACGCGCTCACTGTGGGCGACTTCGTGCGCACCAGCTTTCAGAATCTGGGGCATGTATCGTTTAACGTCGCCGCCTAAAAGAAAGCAGCGCTTTTTTGCAAAAAAGCGCGCAAAAAACTCTTATAAACTGGAACATGGGCTTTGACGCCGTCACAGCCCATGTCCCAAATTAACAAAAGTTTTTTGGTTCTTTTTTTTTTAAAGAACTGCTTCTCTTCACTAAAGGAAAACCAGAATGCCTGTCGTCGAAGTTACCATGATTGAGGGCCGCACGTTCGAGGCCAAGGTGGACATGGTCGAGAAAGTCACGGACGCCATTGTCACCTCGCTCAGCGTCAAGCCCGAGGCGGTGCGCGTCATCATCCGTGAAGTCCCGGCCTATCACTTCGCGGCGGGCGGCGTCCTCAAGGGCAAGCCACCGGGCAAATGAGCGCGTCCGCGAGCCCGGAGATCGGCCGCAGCCTCCAGGCCGGCGCGATCCTGACCAACTACCATGACCAAGGCTCCGGCCGGCCGGTGGTGCTGATCCACGGCTCCGGCCCGGGCGTGTCCGCCTGGGCCAATTGGCGCTTGAACATCGGCCCGCTCGCCGAACATTTCCGCGTGCTCGCGCCGGACATGGCCGGTTTCGGCTTCTCCGAGCGCGTACCCGGCATCACCTACGACAAAGCCCTCTGGGTCCAGCAACTGCTGGACTTCCTGGACGCGCTGGGCCTGGACAATGTCGACCTCGTCGGTAACTCCTTCGGCGGAGGCTTGGCTTTGGCCTTCGCCATCGCGCACCCTTCGCGCGTCGGCAAGCTCGTCCTCATGGGCAGTGCGGGCACCAAATTCCCCCTCACGCCGGGGTTGGACGCCGTCTGGGGCTACCAGCCCTCCTTCGAGTCCATGCGCGCCTTGCTCGACATCTTCGCCTTCAACCGCGCCCTGGTGAACGACGAACTGGCAGAATTGCGCTACCAGGCCAGCATCCGCCCCGGCTTTCAGGAGTCGTTCTCCGCCATGTTCCCGCCCCCGCGCCAGAACGGCGTGGACGCCCTGGCCTCGGACGAAACCGCCATCGCCGCCCTGCCGCACCGCGCCCTCATCGTGCATGGCCGCGAGGACCGCGTTATCCCCCCCGCCGCCAGCCGCCAGCTGTTCGAGCTTATTCCCCAGGCGGAACTGCACATGTTCGGCCAATGCGGCCATTGGACGCAGATCGAACACACCGCGCGGTTCAACCAGCTGGTCATCGACTTCCTGAAATGAGGCATACCGGGAGCGTATGGACATCGGTCACAAAAAGTATTTTGATCGCTGACGTGAAAAACAGATAACCATCGCGCCGAACCGTAAAGCAAAAAGAGGAAACCAGCGGCGCTTCAATAACCGTCAAAACCGAGCTTCGCCCGCCGTGGCTGTCTATATTTTCCAAAATCTCGAAATTTTAATTGACAGCGAAATAAGCCGCGCATAATAAAAACTTAGAAACAAAGGAGCGCCAAAAAGCGCGTTCCACATGGGAAGGAGAAGTTCTGGAGAACGGCAACAGCCGGACACTCCAAATGTAAACGCCATACGAGCGTCTTTCACGCGCCAAACCCGCGTGTGCCTGCGTCCAAAAAACAACCCAAAAGGAAACGGCCAATGAGCAAAAAAGTCACAACACCGGATTCAGTCTTCGCCACCCCGCGCCGCAACGTGCTGAAGGGCGCGGGCGCCCTTGCCGCTGCCTCGCTGGTGCCGGCGGGTCTGGCGCGCGCCAGCAGCAACACCATCAAAATCGGCTTCGTCAGCCCGCAGAGCGGCCCGCTCGCGGTGTTCGCCGAATCCGACCAGTTCACCATCGACCAGGTCAAGAAATCCCTGGCGAACGGCATCACCATCGGCGGCACCACCTACAACGTCGAGATCATCTACAAGGACTCGCAGTCCAACTCGAACCGCGCTTCCGATGCCACTTCCGAACTGATCCTCAACGACAATGTCGACCTCATCGTCGGCGCCTCCACCCCGGACACCACCATTCCGGTGGCCGATCAGGCCGAACTCAACGGCGTGCCCTGCATCACCACCGACACGCCCTGGCAGCCCTACTTCTTCGGCCGTCACGGCGACCCGAAGAAAGGCTTTGAGTGGACCTACCATTTCTTCTGGGGCGCGGAAGATCTCATCGGCACCTTCGTCAGCATGTGGAGCCAGGTGCCCACCAACAAGGTCGTCGGCGGCCTGTGGCCCAACGACTCCGACGGCAACGTGTTCAGCTCGCCCAAGCTCGGCTTCCCGCCGGTGCTGGCGGCGCAGAATTTCAAGCTGGTCGACCTTGGCCGCTTCCCCACGCCGAACGACAATTTCTCGTCCTTCATTGAAGGTTTCAAGAACAACAACGTCGAAATCGTCACCGGCGTGCTGCCGCCGCCGGATTTCGCGAACTTCTGGAACGAATCCGGCCAGCAGGGCTTCCGTCCGAAAATCGTCACGGCCGCCAAGGCCACCGAATTCCCTGAAGCCATCAAGGGTTTTGGCGGCCGCGCCGACGGTCTCTCGGTCGAAGTCTGGTGGTCGCCCGCGTATCCGTTCTCGTCCAGCCTCACCGGCCAGTCCTCCGCCCAGCTCGCCGCCGACTACACGGCGACCACGGGTCATCCCTGGACCATGCCGCTCGGCTTCCGCCATGCGTTGTTTGAAGTCGCCGTTGACGTGCTGAAACGTTCCGCCAGCAACAGCGCCGACGACATCCGCGCGGCGATTGCCAGTACCAACCTCAACACCATCGTCGGCCCGATCAACTTTAACAAAGGCCCGGTACCGAACATTGCCAAAACCCCGCTTACCGGCGGTCAGTGGCGCAAGGGTGCCAACGGTCTGGATCTGGTGATCGTCGATAACAGCCAGGCGCCGATGGTTACGGTGCAAGACAAACTCAAACTGCTGAGCTGAGCTCACCATGACCACGCTGCTTTCACTTGATTCGGTCGCAAAATCCTATGGATCGTTGCAGGTGATCGATAACCTCACCCTCGGCTTAGCCGGGGGTGAGGCGCTCGGCATCATCGGCCCCAATGGTGCGGGCAAGACCACGATGTTCAACCTGATCTCGGGCAACGTGACGCCCGGCTCGGGCAAAGTGTTCTTCCAGGGCCACGATATTTCCAAAAAAGACCCGGCCACGCGCTGCCATCTCGGCATCGGGCGGACGTACCAGGTGCCGCATCCTTTCGGCGGCATGACGGTGTTTGAGAACGTGCTCGTCGGCGCTTGCTTCGGCGCCGGGCACAACCAGCACCAGGGTGGGGCAATCGCCCGCGCCGTGCTGGAACAAACCGGCCTCTCCGATAAAGCCAACCGCCTCGCCGGCGCCCTGCCGCTGCTCGACCGCAAGCGCCTTGAGCTTGCGCGCGCCCTGGCAACCTCGCCCAAGCTCCTGCTCCTCGATGAAATCGCAGGCGGGCTCACGGAACATGAGGTGCACGACCTCATCGCCATCATCAAACAAATTCGCGCCAACGGCACGGCCATCATCTGGATCGAGCATGTCGTGCACGCGCTGCTCGCCGTGGTGGACCGCCTCGCGGTGATCAACTTCGGCAAACTCCTGGCCGAAGGCGCACCGGACTCTGTAATGAACGATCCTCAAGTGCGCTCGGTGTATCTTGGCGTGGAGGCCTCGGAATGAACCTGCTCGAAGCTGAAAACCTCACCGCGTTTTACGGTGACTTCCAGGCGCTGTACGGTATTAACCTGCACCTGAAGGAAGGTGAGGCGGTCGCCCTCATCGGCTCCAACGGCGCCGGTAAATCCACCTTCCTGCGCACCATCACCGGGCTGCTGCCCGTCGGCGGCGGGGACATCCAGTTCGCGGGCGAATCGCTGGCCAAGCGTTCAGCGCACCGCATCGTGGCGCGCGGCGTGGCGCTGGTGCCCGAAGGCCGGCGGCTGTTCCCCAGCCTGTCGGTGGAGGAAAACCTGCGCATGGGCGGCTACGCCAAACGCAAAGGCCCGTGGAATCTCCAACGGGTTTACAACCTCTTCCCGATCCTGAAAGAATTCGCCAAACGCCCCGGCACCGCGCTCTCCGGCGGCCAGCAGCAGATGGTGGCCATCGGCCGCGCGCTGATGTCCAACCCGCGCCTTCTGATGTGCGACGAACTCTCGCTCGGCCTGGCGCCGATTGTCATCCGCGACATCTATGCAGCGCTGCCCAGCATCCGCGCCGAGGGCATTTCCATGCTCATCGTCGAGCAGGATACTGGCCAGGCGCTGCGCGTCGCCGACCGCGTCTATTGTTTCCAAGAGGGCCGGATTTCCCTGGAAGGTCGCCCGGCAGACCTCACCCGCGAGCAGATTTCGCTTGCCTATTTCGGAGTCTGAGCATGGCTGACTGGATCAACACCCTGCTGCAAGGGCTGCTCGCCGGGGGGCTATACGCGCTGCTCGCGGCGGGCCTGTCGCTGTCCTTCGGCGTCATGCGCATTATCAACATCGCGCACGGGGACTTTGCGATTCTCGCAGCCTACGGCGCCATCTTCCTGGTCGGCTCGTTCGGCCTCAACCCGGTGGAGGCGATGATCATCATCGTGCCGCTGATGGCGGGCCTCGGCTTCGCCCTGCAGCGCGGCATCCTCAACCGCACGCTGGGCTCGGATGTGCTGCGCCCGCTGCTCGTCACCTTCGGCTTTTCCATCATCATCCAGAACCTTTTATTGCAGGGCTTCTCGGCGGACTCCCAAAGCCTCACGGCGGGCAGCTTCGGCACCGCCAGCATCCCGCTGGGCGGGGACATCGCCATCGGCCTCATGCCGCTCACCGTGATGGCCACCGCCGTCGCCGTGCTGGCGGGCATGCAGTGGATGTTCAACCACACCATGCTGGGCCGCGCCTTCCGCGCCGCCGCCGATGACGCCGAGGCCGTGCGCCTGATGGGCGTCAACCACCGGCATATTTACGCGATGGCCATGGGCCTGGCCATGGCCATGGTCGCCATCGCCGGCGTGTTCCTCGCCCTGCAAACCACCATCGCCCCCACCGACGGCCCGCAGCATCTGCTTTACGCCTTTGAGGCGGTGATCATCGGCGGCCTCGGCTCGCTCTGGGGCACGCTGGTCGGCGGCGTCATCCTCGGTGTGGCCCAGGCCATCGGCGCCAAGTTCAACCCAGGCTGGGGCATCCTCGCCGGACATCTGTGCTTCCTGGCCGTCCTCGTGGCCAAGCCGTCCGGCCTCTTCCCCACCACCCGTGACCGCTAAAGGCCTGACCATGAACCTCCCCGCCCCCATTCAGCGCCACGCCAGCCTGGCCTTCGCGATCATCGCCGCCCTCGCCATCCTCACCATCGCGGCGATGCCCTGGTGGGCGCATCGCGCCTCCGAGCAGCTGCTCATCGAGTTCCTCTACACCCTGGCGCTGGCGCAGGGCTGGAACCTGCTGGCCGGTTACGGCGGCCTGCTCTCTGTCGGGCAGCAGGCTTTCGTCGGCCTCGGGGGCTACTCGCTGGTCATTCTCGGGCTTAACATGGGCCTCAATCCGTTCCTCATCATCCCGCTGGCGGGCGTCTTCTGCCTGGTCGTCGCGGTGCCCATGGCGGCGGTGCTCTTCCGCCTGCGCGGCGCGAACTTCGCCGTCGGCACCTGGGTGGTGGCGGAAGTCATCCGCCTGATCATCGCCAGCAACACTTCGCTCGGCAGCGGCTCCGGCACTTCCATCACCGACACGCTGGTCGGCATCCCCGTGTGGTGGCGCGTCTCCACCACGCTGTGGATCGCGCTGGCGCTGGGCGCCGGGGGTACGCTCATCGTCTACGCCCTGCTGCGCTCACGCCTCGGTCTGGCGCTCACCTCCGTGCGCGACAGCGAAGCCGCCGCCGCGAGCCTGGGCATCTCCGTTCGCCGCATTAAATGGTACGTCTACCTCGCCGCCGCCTTCTGGGCGGGCATGACCGGAGCGCTCATCTTCATCACCAAGCTGCGCATCGCCCCCGACTCCGCCTTCTCGATCGACTGGACCACCACCATCTTCTTCGTCGTGGTCATCGGCGGCATCGGCACCATCGAGGGTCCGATCGTCGGCACCCTGGTCTTCTTCATCCTGCGCGGCCTGCTCTCCGATTACGGCAGCTGGTATCTTATCGCACTCGGCACCATCGCTGTCCTCTTCATGGTTTGGGCGCCGTCCGGCCTGTGGGGAATGTTCACCAAAAAGTTCGACCTGCACCTCTTCCCCGTGCAGCGCCGGGTTAAATCATCATAGTTTCGTAATCTTGCGTCCATATCTCCCGTTGCAGCCATCCGACCGCATAGGGTAATAAAATCACATGCGGATTCTCAAAACTCTCCCCGCCCTCGCGGTGGTCCTCGCCTTCTCCTGTGCCCACAGCGCCGTTGCGGCCACGCTCCCCGCGCGTGCGCCGGGCCTGTGGCAAAGCACCACCACCGTCACGGGGGCTAACGGCCAGCCGCTGCCGCATGCGGACAACGTCGTCACCGTCAGCTGTGTGGACCCGGCGACGGACATCAAGTTCTTCATCAGCGGCCAGAGCGCCTGCTCCACCATGAACATCTCCGGCTCCGGCAGCAGCTACGCCATCGACGGCACCTGCACCGACCAGGGCAAGCCGGTGAAAATCCAGGAAACGCTGACCTACGCCAGCGCCCAGAACGTCACCCTGACCGCAGCGCTCGACTCATCCATGGGTCCGGTCACCGTCACCTCCCAGCTGCAATGGCAGGGCGCCTGCCTGGACGGCATGCAGCCCGGTGACGAAGGCAACATCGTCAACGGCGCCTTCAGCAAGGCCGACAACATTACCGACTCCGACAATCAGTAACTCAGGCAAAAACCTAGCCCTCATCACGGCGCTAGGTTTCGCCTCCGGCCTGCCGCTTGCCCTCTCGGGCTTCACGCTGCGCATGTGGCTCTCGTCCGACCATCTCGGACTCGGCGTCATCGGCCTCACCGCCAATATCGGCCTGGCCTACACGTTGAAATTCCTCTGGTCCCCCATCTTCGACGAGGTCAAACCCCTCTTCTGGGGCCGCCGCCGGGGCTGGCTCCTCCCGGTCCAGGCCGCGCTCCTCCTCACCATCGCCGCCCTCGGCCTGTCCAACCCCGCCACCCATGTCGGCCTCACCCTCGCCATCGGCGCGGTCCTCGCCTTCATCTCCGCCAGCCAGGACATCCTTATCGACGCCTGGCGCATCGAAACCTTCGCCCCCCGCGCCCAGGGCTCCGCCCTCGCGGGTTACATCTGGGGCTACCGCTTCGCCCTGCTCATCTCCGGTGCGGGCGTCATCGCCCTCTCGGTCAAAACCGGCTGGCACACCGCCATCCTCCTCACTGCTGCCTTGGCGCTGGTCGGCCCGCTGGCCACGCTCCTCGCCTCCGAGCCCGCCGTGCCGCGCGAGGCCCTCCCCCCCGGTTTCGCCGCCCGCTTCGTCACCGCCGTGCGCGAACCCCTCACCGAATTCCTCTCCCGCCGCGGCGCCCTCCTCATCGTCGCCTTCATCATCCTCTTCCGCCTGGGCGAAGCCCTCGCCGGCGTCATGCTCCCGCCCTACTACACGTTCCTCGGCTTCAACCGCGCCGCCATCGCGCTCGCCAACGGCCCCATCTCGCTCGCCGCCACGCTCGCGGGTGCGGCGCTGGGCGGCCTCCTCGTCGCGCGCCTCGGGGTCGGCCGAGCCCTGCTCATCACCGCCTTCTTCCAAACCGCCGCGCTGCTCATGTACCCCGCCCTCGGCCTCTTCCCCCACCACCCGGAAATGCTCGTCGCCACCTCCGCCCTCGAATCCTTCGCCGAAGGCTTCGCCGACGCCGCCTTCCTCACCTACCTCTCCGGCCTCTGCGCCCCCGAGCACACCGCCACCCAATACGCGCTCCTCTCGTCCCTCGCCCCCATCGCGCTCCGCACCATCGGCGGCCTCTCCGGCTTCATCGCCTCGGCTTTGGGCTTCATCCCGTTTTTCATCATGTCGGCGTTTGCCGCGCTGCCGGCCATGGGGCTGATGCTCATCATCCTGCGGTATTATCCCCCCGTCGAGCAGCGGGTTTTCAGCGAGCAAGAGCCTCCGGCGGCTGGGGCCTGAGGCCCCAGACCCCCACTAATTGGGGATTGGTCGATTTTGGTTGCACGGATGTCGTACGTACGCTATAGTAAGCGCACGTATTCGGAAACTCAAAACTCAAAACTCAAAACTCAAAACTCAAAACTCAAAACTCAAAACTCAAAACTCAAAACTCAAAACTCAAAACTCAAAACTCAAAACTC
>Ga0181525_10004756_pt1 | contig 10292 bp, 11 predicted proteins | sample PEATcosm2014_Bin_48_FD_121100 | JGI IMG/M metagenome (GOLD analysis project Ga0181525, IMG submission 121100) | Peatland microbial communities from MTU Mesocosm Facility, Houghton, MI, USA - PEATcosm2014_Bin06_10_metaG | ecosystem: Environmental > Terrestrial > Soil > Wetlands > Peat | place...
AGATGCGCGACCGTTTGCCGCCCGGGAGCCAGTTGCAGGAACTCGCCGCCGGCAGCGCGGCCGTGGTGGCCGGAGAAGCAAAGCTGGCGACGGCAATCGACCAGCTGGTGGCCGGAGGTCAACGCCTCGATCAAGGGGCCGGACAACTCCGCCAGGGCGCCGCCCGGATACCCTTCGGCGGCCGCCGTCTTTCCGACGGCGCGGCGCAACTTGAAACCGGTATTGCCACGCTCGACACCAACCTCCTCCTCGTCGCGGCCGGCAGCCAGGAATTACACGGGGGATTGGAAAAGCTCAATGACGGACTCCAGCCGCTGACCCGTGGCCTGATGGAGCTCGAATCGGGCATGCAACGGATGATCGATCAGCTTCCCCCGGCGGAAGCACAGAACGGAGTGACCACTGAAGCCGGGCAACTCCATAATGGCGGCGCTGAATTGACCAATGGGCTCGCCCGTTTGAGCGACGGTTCGCACCAACTCGCGGAAAGCATCAAGGAACTCGAGGCCGGGTCCGCCGTGATGGCCGATGGTCTCGACCGGCTGGACGCCGGTTTGACGGAGGAACTCGGCGATGCCGACGCCGACGGGCTGGCCGCTTCCGTCCATGTGGACGTTGAATCCTATGCCGCGGTCCCGAACAACGGGACCGCATATTGTCCATATTTTGCATCCCTGGCCCTGTGGCTGGGCGGAATCATGATCACCTTCGTCTTCCATTGCCGCCGGCTCATTGAACCGCTCAGGGACGCGCCGCGTTGGGTGTGCTGGCTCGTTAAATCGGCCGTGCCGCTGGGCCTCGGCGTGCTGCAAGCCACCGTCGTCGTCGTGGTGCTGCGCCTGGCTTTTGGCATCGTGTTCGTCCACCCCTGGCTCGTCTGGCTGGCCGCCACGCTCGGTTCGCTCACCTTCGTCTCGATCATCATTCTCCTCATCGCCGTGCTCGGTGATGCCGGACGGCTGCCGGCCGTGGTGCTGCTCATCCTGCAACTGGCGGCGGCGGGCGGCATTTATCCCGTGGAACTTTCAGGCCGGTTCTACGAGGCCATCCATCCGTTTCTGCCGCTCACCGCGCTGGTCAATGCCTTTCGCGCCACGATGTTCGGCGCCTTTGATGGCACGTGGGCGGCGGCAGCGGCACAACTGGCGGTCACCGGCATCGGCGCGGCGATCCTCACCATCTGGCTTGCCCGATGGAAATACGTTCCATCTGAATCCTACGGTCCGGCAGTGGAATTCTCTTGAAGTGACGTGAAGGGGTTATGAAGTGAAGGGGTCAGTCCCGCATTTTGAACAATCTTTGCCTTTGCCGGGCGGTAGCAGAAAGAAGGCTGCCCGTCCTCCGCAGCAGCACTGCTACGGAGGGTGAAAAGGCTAAAGGAGAAAGCTAAACAGAATCAAAATCCTGTTCATCCTGTCCGTGTAAAGAGCCTTGGCCTGAAAATTACCTTAGAATTTAGCGTTCGGCCTTCAGCCTTTCGTGCCACGAAGCCGCAGGATTTGAGGTGCCAGGGTGGCAGAAAGAGGAAAATGGAGTATATTTGGCCGGCTCTGATGGCAGACAGATCTGTGCATTTGGTTCCTCCGATGTTCGGGTTCTCAACCTGTCGTCAGGGCCATCTGTCATGGAAGGCCGAAGGCTAAGTTCCAAATGCTAAATTATTTCGGCCTTTAAGCACACGGCGCATGAGCGAACGCAAACGCATTCCCACCGACGGCGGATCAGGTTTGAGTCATCACCCCTTTGCTGCCTTGTCCAGCGAAGGGCTTCCACCTGCACCGGAACATCTGTCAATGGATTCCGCGCCGCCAGCGAAACCGGTGCGGAAGAATCGCGGACGCGTGGACATCATCCGGCAGACGGCCGGGCGCGGCGGCAAAACCGTGACGGTGGTGAACGGTTTTGCCGGCATCGGGCTGCCGGAAAAGGAGCAACTGGCCAAGGCGATGCAGCGCGCCTGCGGCACCGGCGGCACGGTGAAGGATGGTCAGATCGAGATTCAGGGCGACAAACGGGCGGAAGTCGCCCGCATCCTGGCCGAGGCAAACTTTCGACCGGTCTTTGCCGGAGGGTAGCAGCAAGCTGAAAGCTGAAGGTCAAAGGCTAAAGGCTGAAACAAAAATCTCAGACAAGGGCAGAACCGGATTCAGGTGAACACCCCATGGCGGGCGCGCCGTTGCCAGTCCATGGTAGCTGCATGAAACACAATAAAAGTGTTTATGACCAATACCAACCGCCGGACAGTGACGACGAAGGCCTGGACCGGATTCACGCGCGCTTCGACCGGCTCGCCCGGAAGGTGAGAGATGCGTCGGGCACCGGCCGGACAAAATTCATTCGCCCGGCGAACCACGCGGAGGCACCGGGCTTCCCACAGTCCGAACAGGGCCTGTTCCCCATGATGGCAAAGTAACCAGTCGAGCATTGGGCGTTGACGTTTGAAGACAAAAGCCGGAATGAGAAAATCGTTCGGGCCGTTTTGTTTTGGAAAGAACAACTTCTTCGCATGGGGACACATGCCGCTACAAGTTTGCTAGGGAGATCTGCCAGCCAAGCTTTTCCAGATGGCGGTGCCAACCATTAAAGTGAATGCGATGGTTACCACCACCACCGCATAAGCCGGAAATTCCACTTCCACAAGCCGTGTTTTATCGTTCATCGCCAGGAATATCACCCGAATATCGCGGGTCTGCCATGGGGCGTTCACCCCTGTAACGTGATAAGTCCTTAACTTTGATATCCGGTTGCAGAAATGATTTGAAGCTCGCGCTCCCAGACTGAAAGCAAGGGTTTTCCTGGTCGCGGTCCGCCCAGTTGAGACGTAGCGTTATCCATGCAAACCATAGCTGAACAAACTTTTGGCCGTTTGCGCCTGGAGTTCTCGAAGCGCGGATCCTCATCGTACTTCCATGAAATCGTCGCAAAGCTAAAAAATGCAATAAAAAATCCAACGGGTTATCAGGATAAAGCCGGTTTCCACTTTGGTGTTGAACGGTATGCGTCTGACGGGCCGCGACAACTGGTGCTGGCCCTTTTCCACCGAAGTCGGCGCGGACGCAATGCCATCCTGACCAGCATGAGACATCAGGTGGTCCAATCATGAAACGCCCGTAGTACATTTGTCCTACAAGGAAATCCGGTTGGCCGTTCCATTTTCCGACAAGCCGGGATTGACCATCGCCGGGACGGAGCGGCCTGGTTCCGGAAGTTCAACCAGCTTTTTGTAGAGATATTCGGATTCGGTGATTTGTTGTAAAAACCGGACATCAATCTCCATTCTCTCCCTGCCGGCCACCTCCTTGGCGTCGCTGAGCCGGGAATCATAAATCACTGCAAATGCCCGCTGGCTTTCGAGTTCCAATCTGGCCGAAATAAATGTATTCCGGGCACGAATTATTACTCTAAACCCATCGACATTCATTATTCACCTTGAAATCTCTTACGGTCTGTACGTTCACGGCGGTTCCGGCCGGGACAGCCGCCGCATATTTGTCGCCGCAACTGTTTGAACTAAAATGGGTCACCTGCCGAAATGTCCCATTCACCCGCCACCGGTTCGCCCCGTACCTGCCAGGGCAAACCACTGGAGCCGTTGGTCCCGGCTATTTCCGGTCGTGATCCGGTCCGGAATCCTTCACATTTTCCTTACCATCCTGATGCCCACCATCGGGCCGCCAATTTTTGGGATACTTCCGAAGCATCTCCGCGTGATGGTTTGCCGGGGAATCATGGAAATCCATCCTCACTGACGGTGAAGCCAGCAACACGCCAACCTCGACACCCTGCGGTGCCGGCTGCATAACCCACACGCCGTTTTCCAAATTGGCGTATTGATGCCGCTGGCTGTTGTAATAGATGCCATAGTCGGGGTAATAAACGTAGTCGTCCTGGACCACGACCACCGGCGGCGCCACCACCACCACGGGCGGGGACACGATTATCCCGACGTGCAGCCCATCAGCGTAGCCCGTGTTTGCGGTCAGCATCGTCAGGAGCGCAGCACCCAATACGAATCCAACCCCGTTGGTTTTGAAGAAAAGCTTTTTGTTTTTCATGGGATGAGCGTAACTGGATAATCGTGCCCGTGCCATGGGGTGTAACCCTAAGTACAATTCCCGACGGAAATTGGTTTAATTTTGCGCCGCGGAAAGTTGTTCGAGGTTCGCGCCTTCACGTTGCTGGAGGACGGCTTCAACCCGGGGCACATACATCTGCGTTTCCGCGGGCAGATGTTCGGCGATGTCGTCGTAGCTGTGCGTTTGGTAGCGGTCGAGAAGTTTTTGCACCGTGCCTTCCCCGGCGTTGTAAGCCGCCAGGGCCAGCCGCCAATCCTTGAAACGGTCGTAAAGAACTTTCAAATACTGCGCGGAAGCGGTCGCGCTCGGTTCCGGCTGATAACGCTGGTCGCGCGGCCACAGGGAAAGGCCGAACCGCTTGGCCGTGTCCGGCATCAGTTGAAACAATCCCGCCGCGCCTGACGGACTCAGCGCCCGCCGGTCAAAGTCTGATTCCACTTCCGCCACCCAGACCAGATCCGGCGGCACCTTTTGCGCGGTAAAAATCGGCTTCAACTCCGGCACCAGTTCCCTGGCTGAAGCCGGCCAGGGAACGACGGACACTTTTTTAATCCAAAGTTCGCGTTCCTTTTGCGGCGGAGGATTGGGCACCGGCGGAGGCGGCTGGTTGGTTTCAACGTTGGGCGGCGTTATCGTGAGCCGGATTTCATCCGCGACATCCAGGTAATCCATCTGCGCCCTGAGCCACGCGGCGTAAGGCTGGGTGTCCTCGCTGCTTTCCAGCACCGACAGGACGGACCGGGCCGTTTGCCGCAGCGACGCCAGGTCCACCACGTAGTCGCCTTGATAGCGCTGCTGCAGTTCGCGGAAGAATTGTTGCACCGCGGGGTCGTCCACCTTGGGCAGGGCATTGAGAACGTTGGTGTCGAGATTTTCCTGCGCCCATTGCTGCGCGCCCTGAATCAGGTCCGGCATGGTGACCGTGTCGTCGTCCGCCCGCGCCACCAGCGAACCCGCCAACAACATTGCAAAAATGCAGCCGAATAATTTCATTGGCAGAAATCGCGCTTCCATCCTTCAATTAAAGGGGTGTGGCGCTTGCCCCACCATTCAAGACAACTTCAATTTTTCCGGGCCGCCCAAACTTCCCTGCGCGGTTTCGACCAGCTCACGGATGCGGCGCGCGTCCGCCTTCCGGTGGCCGTGACTGGTCAACGGATCGCTGCCGCCGGACGATTCAATCAGAATGTCCGACCAGATGAGGCCGGTCCGGATGTGCACGGAAGCCACCTTGGCGATGCTGATGCTGATTTCGTCGCGGCTGAACCACGACCGCTTATGCCGGACGACCGACCGGTCCGTCACCTCGATGACCGTGCGGAAAAGAAAATTGCCGCGTGTCCACCGGCTCGCTTTAAATGTTTCTGAAGGCACGATGACACTGTGATTCAGAAAGAGGTTTTTATCAACTGCATTTGAATTCCGGCAGGGGTGCGTTTTGAATCCGTAAATTCAACATTTTAACAAAAAACACACAAATGATGACAATTTGTGATTAACGGCTGTTCTTGGCCGGGGCCAGGATTGAGGTGATGAATTGCCCCGTTAAATTTCGTCAATCGAAAATGGACCTGTACCTGACGACACCGCCAGCCGAAGAAACGCATTGGGTTCAATGCAATGGGCACAGGTGTCTGGCGATCGTTGACAAAAATGGAAAATGGAAGTGCTTTGCCACCGGCCTGGAATTGACTGACGTTGTCAAGATACAGGCCTTCTAGGTAGTGGTGCGCCGGGAAAACCCGGGAGTGCCCTTAAGGAATATAAAACGGCTTGGGCATGAGCACCAAAATCATCGCTGGTGCCTGTCCTCAAAGAGACCAACCCGCCGGACCGCCGACCGGACGTGGGTATTATTTACGGCTGCTCAACAAAGCCAGAACGGTGAGGATGACAATGAACCCGGCCCCACTGGGGGCAACCCAATCGTCAGTGGCCAGAAGCGGCGCGATTAATAACAAGTGCATGGTTTTGCCTTTCGTTTGTTTGACGGCAATACGTCTGCCTTTAATGGGTGACGCTTATAACTAACTAAAACGATAATAATTAGCAAGCCAAATGTTCCGTTTCAAAACGCGCCCAAACCTGGATTTCAGGACAAAGCAAACCACGAAAAGGACTGGAGGGCGTCGAACCATTCCCCAAAAGCCCGGAAACCGTCGCATTTTATTCACACTCCGTTGCGAATAAATTGTGAATAAAAGTTAACCTGCCCGTCACACAGCCGTAACATGTTTAAACTAGCGTTTAATTGTCCGAGGACGTGCATGAAGAAAATCCTGATATTGACGGCCGGATTCGGAGACGGGCACAACGCCGCCGCCCGCAGTTTGCGCGACGCGATTGAATTGCTGGACGAGGACGCGCGCACGGAGGTGGTTGACCTCTTCGCCGACAGCTACGGCGTGTTCAACACCTTCGCCCGAAAAACCTACCTCGGCGTTGTGCAATACGCCCCCCGGCTTTGGGGCGGCATTTACTCGCTGCTCGACAAATCGCCGCTCGTCGAAAAGCAGCTTGGCAATTTTACCCGCCTGCAAGGCACGCTCGAAAAAATCCTGGCCGAAACCCAGCCGGACTGTGTCATCTCCACCTATCCCGTTTACGGCCACGTCATCCGGAAGATTTACCACCACCATCACGAGCGGCCATTCCGGCTCATCACCGTCGTTACGGATTCCATCACCATCAATTCCGCGTGGTTCCGCGCGCCCAGCGATCTGTTCTGCGTGGCCAACGAGGCCTCCGCCGAAGTCCTGCGCAAAGGCGGCGTTCCGGAAAAACAAATCAAGGTGCTCGGATTCCCGGTGAACCCCGTGTTCGCCGAACCCGTGGCGGAATTGCCGGCGCCGGTGGGAGACGAACCGCGTCGCGTGCTGTACATCATCAACACCGGCAAGAAAAAGGCCGGCAAGGCCATTGACCGGCTGCTCGAACTTGACCACGTGCATCTCACCATCACCGCCGGACGCGACGCCAAACTGCGCGCCGAGTTGATTGAGCGCACACGCAAACAATCCGAGCGTGTGCGGGTGCTGGGCTGGACGAACCAAATGCCTGAATTGATGATGTCGCACCATCTGGTCATCAGCAAGGCCGGTGGGGCGACCGTGCAGGAAGCCATCGCCGCGCGTTGTCCGATGATCGTCAACCAGGTCATTCCCGGCCAGGAGGAAGGCAACGCGGAACTGATCTGGCGCTTTAACCTGGGCGCCATTGGGGAAAAGAACCGCGAGGTTGCCGAACTGGTGGAGAAGGCCTTCACCAAACGCGCCGCGCTCTGGTCGGAATGGCGTAAAAATCTTCAATCGGTCAGCCGCCCCGACGCCGCCCTGCGCATCGCGGAACTCATCCTGGCCGAGGCTGGTGACGACACGCCCGGCCGCAAGGCGGTCAAATTGTTCGAAACCGCGCCGGAGCGCGTCATGCGTTCCACCCCGGCCCGGAACGGAAACAGCGAGCAGGCGCAGATGTTGCTCTGCGATTTTCACATCCATTCCAATTATTCCGACGGCAAGCTGAGCGTGCCGGAGATTGTGGATTTCTACGGCGAACGCGGTTTCGATTGCATCTGCATCACCGACCATCTGGCGGACCCCAGCCGCCTGCTCGGCAAGTTGTCGGAACTGGCCAACTGCACGCTCGGCCAGGAACAGGTGGAGGAATATTTCACCGTCATCGAGCGTGAACGCCAGCGTGCGTGGCGGCGTTACAAGATGCTGGTGATGACCGGCATTGAGTTCAACAAGGACGGCTACACACGCAAGACCTCCGCCCACCTGCTTGGGATTGATTTGAAGGCGCCGGTGGATCCGGCACTGGACATTCCCCAAATCATCGAAAAAATCCACGAGCAAGGCGCGCTGGCCGTGGCGTCGCACCCGCACATCATGAAAAGCGAGTGGGGCAAGAACACGCTCTACCTGTGGGAAAATCAGGAAAAGTTCGCACCGCTGCTGGACGCCTGGGAAATCGCCAATCGCAACAACATTTTCAACGACATCGGCCTCAAACGATTGCCGTTCATCGCCAACAGCGACTTCCACAAACCCAAACATATCTATTCCTGGAAAACGCTGATTCATTGCCAGAAGGATGCCGAAGCCATCAAGGATTGCATCCGCCACAACGAGCACGTCGCCATCACGCTCTACCGCGATTTCGCCGGCGCGTTGCCCAATCAAGGCCGTCACAGCTTCGATTCCCCCGCCACCATTCCCTATTTTCAGGACCGATTGTCGGAGCACGTCGTCAATTCGTAAGCCAAGCCGGGAGCGCCGGCATCCTGCCGGCGAGTTTAGTAATTCAACTTCCAACTCGCCGGCAGGATGCCGGCGCTCCCAGAAATTGCGGCGTAAAAATTGATGGAAAAAAAAGCTGGAATTGTGGAATATTGATTCATGGCAAAGCCAGACACAGAGAACGGCACCCGCCCGCCCACTTCAATGGAAGAAATCCAGCAGGGATGGCATGGTCTGGCAACGCGCGTGGACCAACTGGAATCCGAGCGCAGCGCACTGGAACAGGAGAACAAGTCGCTGCGAACGCTCCTGGAAAAAACCATTGAATACCGGCAAAAATCGCACGGCGAATTGGTGAACCTCATCGCCGGGCTGGTCAGTAAATTGCCCATCAACGATGTCGGCGTCATGGTTACCCGGCTGGTCGAGCACAACGCACACGTCAACGAGGTCTGTGCCGCGCTGGTCAACGGCAAGATCGAAGGCAACGTCCTGCAACCGGCGATTCTGAAGGTGTTGGAGCAAACCAAACGCGACCTGCTGGCGGCCGTGAAGCCGGCAGTGGAAGAATTGATCCGTCTGGACACGCCCCTCGAAACCAAAATGCTCCAGTCCCTCGTCACCCAGCCGGACCTGTTCTTTTCCCCGGAAAACGTCCGGGCCAGCCGTTGTTTCGTCAAAGGCCACGTGCCGCGCGAACGCATTGTGCGCGAATTCGGCGAATCCGCCCTGCCCGGCTTCAACGATTTGACCACCGACGCGAAACTCAATCCGCGTCCGAAGCCGGATGAAATCGTGCTGGCCTTCAAAAGTGATTTCGAGTCGGTGCTCCCCAAGGACGCCCTCGCTGCCGACAAACGGAAGGAACTGACGACCCTGCACCAGAAAATCCAGCGCAGCAAGGCGTCCACCCCTGAAGCCCAGGCGCAGAAAAACGCCTTCCTGAAACTCTCGTTCATCCTGGAACTGCTCCATTACTACAACCATCAAAACACCGAAACGCCCGAGGGTATTTTCGCCCAACGCCTGCCTGCGGTGATCGAGCAACTGGTGGTCACCAACGACCAGGATATTCTGGATGAAAAACTGATCAAACAGGCGGAAAGCCTGATGGCCTTTATCGCCGGCGCCGACCAGCGCCTGATGGTCGTCAACAACATCGGGAAGGTCGGCCGGACGGGCCGGACCCTGAAGTATGTGCTCACGCTGCGAATGGAAAAGGTTTCCGAACTCGAGGGCGTGATGGCCACCTTTGTCAAACATCTCATCCCCAATCAAAAGGCGCCGCCGTCTCAACCCACCGCCGCCATCCTGCGTTTAGTCAAACCCGACCTGCAGCGGCCGGTGGTGAAGGCCATCATGGCCTCGACCCGGATTCGCAAGAACGAGGCGGAAGCGCTCGGCCTGGCGGTCGGCAAGGAACTCGGCTTGAAAGACCTCGAAGCGGAATTGAAAAAGTCCGAGGCCGGAGCCTCTCCCGAACAGGCGCAGCACGTCGCCTGGGACAACATCAAGGCCCGCCTGGCGCAGCGGACCGCGCCCAGCGAAATTGCCACCGCCATCCGCGACCGGTTGCACGCCAAATACGATGCCGACGAGGTCAAACAAAGCTGGCTGGTGTTGATTGAAGCCGACCCGATGGCCCTGGTCCGCATCTTCTGCCTGTTGCCCTATCTGCCCGACGGACAAACCGATCCGATTGCCCAGGCCGTGATGGAATCCTACGTCTCCCGGCTGATGCACGAAAAATACGCGGACACATACAACAAGGTGGTGCACGCCCTGCGGAATATGTTCAAAGTGAAACCCGACAGCCCGGCGCTGGTGAACTTTATTTCACTGGTGAAATGGGTGAACCCCGAAGCCGCCGCCAAATTGAGCCAGGACATCGGCCTGCCTGCGAAATAAAGGTAGAAGGACGCTTCGCCGAAGTGTCCGAAAGACGATGCGGAATCAACCGCCAAAATGCAGAGAC
>Ga0181525_10004757_pt1 | contig 10290 bp, 11 predicted proteins | sample PEATcosm2014_Bin_48_FD_121100 | JGI IMG/M metagenome (GOLD analysis project Ga0181525, IMG submission 121100) | Peatland microbial communities from MTU Mesocosm Facility, Houghton, MI, USA - PEATcosm2014_Bin06_10_metaG | ecosystem: Environmental > Terrestrial > Soil > Wetlands > Peat | place...
CAAGGCTGGAGTACAGAAATGGATGGATTATCTGATTTCATGTATAAGTTCGCATCTATAGTTGTGAATAGTGCTGGAGCGTATCCATTCTTTGGAGAAAACGATGGCAAAATTATTTCGACTGGAATGCTACACATCCACAATAATATAGCGCTGCTTGCAGGTACTAGCACGATTCCTGAAGAACGAAATCGGGGCGCACAAAACGCAATGCTCAATACACGATTAAATTACGCCGCTGCTCAAGGTTGTACGCTAGCAATGATGTGTGCAAGCCCGGGTAGTCAGTCACAAAGAAATGCGGAGAAAAAAGGATTTAAAATTGCATATACACGCACGAAATGGAAATTATAGCGAAGCAGGTGTGTGATTGGCGGAGAGCAGGTGTGTCATCCCCGCTCTCCGCCAACCATGAACGGTTACACTCCATCTAACCTCTCGGTCTTTTCAGACTCATGCTTCTCATGCTCTCCGTACAAAGCGTCATCCCAGCATCCTCATTCTGAGTGTTTCCGACTGCTGCCAAATAAGGCTGCCAAAATGGGAAGGCAGGCAAGGTACGTGGGTGGCTTACAGGCGGCAAACCTCTTTTGACAAGATTACTATTCAATACTTCATTCAATTGATGCGACTGCTCTTCACTAAGATGTTTTCTTTTTTCAAATATCTTTGTACCCAGGATATTGGTCGATGAAATCCCTTCACAGAAAATAGGCCACACTTCTTCCGAAAAAAATGGCCCGTCAAGAGAATCAGAATCAATATGAATCTCCATGCAAACAAAAGATGAATCCTTCAATGCGTTAAATAACATTGTCCACTCATCTTTAGTCATAAAGGTCAAACACAGACTCAATGAGAAACCCTGATTTTTTAGCGCATTGATTGCCGTTAATATTGCTGGGAAATACAGCACTCCATAATCCTCGGCGAAATAGATAGAAGTACTGGATAAATCGAGGCAAACAATTCCCGAATACTTAAGACACTGAGAAAATGTTTCGTACTGTTCCGGGTAATGCCAACTATTAGAATGAACATCCACCATGGTTGGTTCACTCACAGTAAGCTGCTTGATGCCTGAATCATTTAGCGCCTGAAAAAACTCCGCCTTGCATGGCGCTGGCAAATGCGGAAAGCTCAAGCAATCCATTGATATGGATTTGATATTCGAATCTTTTAGCCGCGCAATCTGCAAACAAAATTCTTGCCAATTCATGACTGCATCAAAAATCGGAAAAGGCATGGTCTCATCAACCTGATACTTATCGGGATACTCGAAACAATAATTATCAACAAGATTAAGAGACTTGATATCCGACGCTATTAATCCTGAAAACCATGAATTCATTTCTTCAAAAGATAGTTGCAGGAAAAGATTAATATCCAGGCTTACATTTTTTTCCACTTCATTTACAGAGTAAAACTCCACTCGAGCTTGCATGATGACACTCCACTAAATATTAAAAAAAATCCCGCCCACACTGGACGGGAATATCTGCACAGGTTTACTTACGCGGACTACGGCTATCCGTCGATGGTTTCTCGATCGGACGGTTATAGCCCATGCCGCCGACATGCTTATATTCCACATCAAAATCCTTGCCTGCATCTTTCTGCACTTTGTCATGCATCCTTTTTTGCTCGACAAAGAAACTTGCTCCAGAAACGGAAGCAACAACCGCTGCACTCGCTATATTTCGTCTAAACATGGCAAATCCTCCAATATAAAGTTAGTCAATTTCGCGCCGCATCCGACGCTTAATTCATCATAACAATACGAAAGAGGAGAATGATTGCGAATATGCCACGTAATAAATAATAAATAGCATGCAATACTAATATTAATAATAAATATGGCATATTATGCTAACATTGAAAATTGTTACCGAGAGGATGCTTACATGGACAAGATAGATAAAAAAATTCTGGGCTTGCTGCAAGCCGATGGAAAGATGAATAACCAGGAACTGGCGGACAAAGTTGGGCTCTCTCCCTCACCCTGTCTAAGACGAGTCAAGCGGCTGGAAGAGGAAGGTTATATAAAAAAATATACGGTCTTGCTGGATCCTGAAAAAATAGGACTCGGCCTCACCATCATTGTTCTCGTCGGTCTTAATTCTCACGACCCCAAACTCATGAGCCGCTTTGAAAGCGTGGTAAAAAATCTGGATGAAGTGATTGAGTGTCATCTGATTGCAGGACAAGCCCAGGATTATATGCTGAAAGTGATAGTTCCAGGACTCAATGAATATCAGTCTTTTCTGCTGAAAAAACTGACTCAGATTGACGGTGTCAGGAATGTTCATTCAAGTTTTGTATTGCGCAGCGTAGTGGATGAAACAACCTTACCCCTTCCGAAGTAAATACAAATGCCCGCGCACTTCCTCTTCATTCTGCGAGCGCAGGCGTGTCACTTGATAATCCAGCACGGTGAAGCGCAACTCGTGCAGCAATTTATCCAGATAAATCTTGCTGTGCGAGAAGCGGCCTGATTCAGTCAATTCAAAATTTTTCTCGTGATTGATTTCTGCATTGAAAACAAATAAGCCCTCAGACTTTAACGCCTGATACACGCATGAAAATAATTCCTGCAGATCGCCAAAATAGACGATCACATCACCCGCCAGAATTAAATCGTAAACTGCATGCTGATCTTTTAAAAAATCATCAATCTCAGCTTCAATCAGTTTTTGATAAATCTTTTTTTGCTCGGCTGCATCCAGCATCTTGCTGGAAATATCCACGCCTGTCAGCGTTGAATGTTTGCCTTTGAATAACTCACCGCACAAACCCGTGCCGCAACCCAAATCAAGAATATTTCCGTGCAGACTAGCCACATCAATATGCTTATTCACCATGGTAAATAATTGCTGCGGCACATCGTATTTCAAGGTATTCACCAGATGCACATCGTAATGATCGGCGTAAGAATCAAAAAGCGAACGTATGTATTCAGGCGGCGAACCTGTCAACTCTTTGTCTCTCGCGAGTATATCAACCGTATGCTGCAGCGCTTTGTTATCCGGCTGAAGACGCAGCACTTCACGAAAATGTTTGACCGCATTTTTTCTGTCTTTAATAAATAAATACGCCACACCCAGATTATTATGTGCTTCGCAAAAGTCAGGATTAATGGCCGCTGCGCGCGCATAAAATTCTATGGCATCAGAAAGTCGTGATTGCTGCACAGCAATCACGCCGAGATTAAATAATACTTGTATATCATCAGGCATGATGTTTAATGCTTTCAGATAATGCTCTCTCGCCTGATTCAATCCTCCCAGCTTCAAATAACTGGTCGCAAGATTGGTTTGCGTCTCAACATGAAAAGGATGATTTTCTTCAAGACTGGAAAACTGCCGAATAGCTTCCTGATATTTATTTTGCTGCATGTACAAACGTCCAAGCTGAAACCTTGCACCTGCGTGATCGGGAGCAAGCTCAAGCAAAGATTGATACGTATTCATCGCTTCTTTCATACGATGGGCTTTTGTCAGCACAAGACCAAGATTGTAATAAGCATCTGCGTAATTTGGCTGCAATTTGATGGCGGCATGATAAGCGAGAACAGCATCATCCCATTGTTTTTTTGCATCGTAAATTGTTCCCAGATTATTGAATGCTGCGGGTGATTCCGGATTCAACGCTATCACTTCTTGCAAGACAGTGATGGCAAGATCAAATTTTTTTGCTGATTTGTAAATACTGGCAAGATGCAGACGCAGGGATAAATCATGAGGATTCATTTGCACAGCATGCGAAAGACAGCGGGCAGCATTTTCATCATCACCTTCTTCTGCATAAAGAATGCCAAGATAGTGCAAGACTTCTGCCTGATTTTCTTTTACTTCAAGAAGAGCGAGATAGGCTGATTTTGCTTCTTGCAAGCGGCCTTCACGATGTAATTGCTGGGCAGCGGCAAATGATAAAGCGGTTTTTTTCACTGACTACAGCTTCTTTTGACGAACTCTGTTGAGCCATTGATGATCTTGCCTGCTACTTCAGAATCACCTGTGACTTGAACCACACCTGGTTTTCCATCAAACATTACCGCGCCTTTTACGACTGATCCGCATTGCACTTGCACGTAAGGCGTTTTATCAGGAGAAGTCACAATTAGCATTCCATTGACACTCGTATGGTTTAAAAGAATATTGCTTGAATCAACCGCCACACCTTTTTTAAATTGCACATGATCGGCAGAAAGATCGCCGGATATTTTCACTTGACCATCTACTTCTGAATCAGAAATTTCTGTTGCGCCTAATACTGTCATGGCAGCAGCCACAGAAATACCTTCTGCGTGCAGCGCACCGGTTACATTCATATTGCTCTTTACGGTTGTCTGTTTTAAAACAGCCGGCCCATTACACATGACAGAATCAATGGTTTCATTACCGTGATTGCAAACACCCATGCCTGAATACGCATGCGCAAGCATCGCACCTGATGAAAGAGCAATAAATAATAAATGTCGAATCATGCCTTGATCTCCTGAAACGCTTGCACACCATCCTTGACTGGCAAAGCTGCAACCAATTGCAATAATAATCCGCGTAAATCTTTTATATCGCGCACAAAGGCGGTCACCAGCAAAAACATCGGTGACGCCGACAAAATACTTATATTATCCGGCATGGCGCGATGCACAGCTTTCTCAAGCTCAGCAATATCACTGGTGAAATCCGAGCGCGTAGGCGTGATTTTTCCTTGCATAAAATAGGCAGACAGAATGGATAATAATTCCTGATTCCTATCCATAACATTTTCAATACTGGTCTGCAGCGTGCGCATTAACTGACGATCCAGACCGCGCGCACGAATATCATCCATGGAAAAAAGCACTTCAGAAACACGTTCAACATGAATCAGAAAAAACCGAAAACCTGAACGCAGACCGCGGTTAAATCCTGTTTCATAAATCCAGGAAGGATACATGGTCAAAAGCGCATTCTCGACTCGCTGTCTTTTTTCCGCGATGTTTCTATCATCAACAATCGCACCGGCGTATTCGTGCATGGCTGTTAAAATAGGCAAAATCCCACTGCTAAATTCAGCATCCCATTTCACAGAAAAAATAAGCGTCCCGCATGACAAGCCGATAAACGCGCCTATCCCTGCATCAAAAATACGGCCGCTCATCATGTCGAATGATGCATTCGGTGAGAAACTTGCGATTAAAAAGCTGATGGCAAATAACAGAGAGATAAAATACATTTTGCTGGACTGCGGTCTGTTCATGAATACCCAGTAACTGTATGTCATAAAAATAATGGCGCACAGAAAATACAGGATACCCGCATGATTCACACTCATCACCAACAAGGAAGAAACAATAATGGCTGCTGCCATGTTTAGAAAAATTATCATGCCTTGTCTAAGCGGCGTGCCGCACGTGGTCTGACTGACAAGAAAGGCTGAGAGCACCATCCAGTATTCACTGCTAAAGGTATAAACATACTGGATCATAAAGGCGATATAAACAGAAACAGCAATGCTGACTGTCTGCCGAAAAGAAAAAGATTTTTTTATACCCTGCTTAGACATTTCTCACCTCAGGATAAATGACTGGATACGGGAAGGTCATGAGCATACAAGGCCTTCAATTTTTCACTGAATGCATTCAGGCTTTGTATAAATAATAAAAATGCAAACGGCTCGGGTGATGCGACTTCTAACACATGGTGATAATTATCTTCAAGATGATTGATCTTCGTATTCAACTGATCTGAATAAGCTATGTATTTTTTATTTTTCACATGCTGGATAACCGCCTCAAAGCATTCTTCAATTTCACTTTCGATATTTCGCAACTCATCTGAACACACTGAAAAAGTATTGTAATCTGTCACGCGCCTTCGAAGTTCGGCATAATCCATGATGTTGGTGAATAAGGCATCCAGTTGCACCAGCCACCATTCGTGTGACTCTTTTTCCGCAGGTGATAAGCGTTTTTCAGCAAGCTGTGTTATCTCACGCAAGCGGCAGATGGCGTATAGAAAATCTTTTTTGCGAAAATGCAGACGTCTTTCGTAAAGATACAGATTGCTGGAATATTCGGCATCAAGAAAACAAGTGAAGATTTCCTTGTTTAATGCGCTCAGGCTGCGCAGCGAAATCAACAGATACGGCTTTAATTCATTGCGGATAAAATACGGGTAAAAAACAATTTGCAGCAATCCTGCAATGGCAATGCCTATGCAAATTAATTCGAGATAACCGGGCTTGCTTGGAAGCGTATTTATGCTTCCGGCCAGAATCACAAATAAGTTAACAAGACAGGCTTCAGTAAAAATCGCGGGAAAAATCTGGCCAGCCGCAACGCAGATGATGGTGGCAAATAATAAATAAAAAGAAAGAAAGAATGGATCGGAACTTAAATCAGCTGCTGCAAATGAAGCAAGAGCAATGGCGGCACCTGTAATCAGAATGGCTGTCAGCCGGCGTCTGAATGAATCACCCACTAACACTAGCGATAATAAAAAAGCCGGCCAGATCAGCCAGCAGGCTTGCGGCGGATGAAGGATGAGGATGACTGCATAGACAGTTAAAACAACGAGGGCCAGATAAGCTATTCGCTTGATGGACAAGGGGGAGAAAAGTAAATCCATTTTGGGTGGTCGCCTTCCTGTCGTGCAGAACTTGTATAGTATGTTTTCGGGCAAAGATTGTAAACGCGACGAAGAGCGCTCCCTCTCCTCCACGCTTTTTGTGGAGGAGAGGGCTAGGGAGAGGAGGGCTTTTTTAAAAAGATACCTCCTCTCCCTAACCCTCTCCTCCACAAAAAGCGTGGAGGAGAGGGAACGCTCTTCGTCGTGAAGAATATATCGTGAAGGACGTATCGCGAAAAACTATTCGCGATGCCGCTCCACATCCTTCCAATACTCTTTCTTGAGCATATACATCAGCACAAACAGGATAACGAGGAAACCCAGCACCCAATAGCCAATCGTCTGCTGTTCCTGATGAAAAGGTTCAGCCGCATACGCAAGGAAATTGACGAGGTCAGTGACTGTCTCATCAAATTCTCCCGGCTTCATGCTGCCTTGCTTAACCGGTTTCAAGACATCAAACCATTGCACGTGATGCGTGAGATCATACATGGGTTTTTCAACCATCACTTGCTCGCCCTGTAAAGGCGCGAGTATGGCTGGCATCGCAGTGCCAGGAAATACCAGATTATTAACGCCGGATGCAGTGGAAGTATCTTTATAAAAACTCTGCAAATACGTGTAAACCCAATCCACGCCTTTTGCACTGGCTTCCAGCGATAAATCTGGCGGCGTCACACCATTAATGGCGATAGGTTTATTGTTGGTTGGAATGCCCGCTTCTTTCGCCACTTTGTCGTAACGCAAATAAGTGAGGGTATGACAGCTCGCACAAGTGCCTGCAAAAAATTTTGCACCGCGCTTGATGGAATCCATGTCATTACGATTGATAGGCGCGGTGGAAAGTTCAAAACCTTCTATCGCCGTTCCTTCTGCCCAAATCTGTGTCGTGCATAACGTCAGTAAAGCTGCTGTAAGAATATAACGTTTCATCATCCAGTGACCCGTTCCGGTAAAGGTTTAGTTTTTTCGTATGCAGAATAAAATGGCATTAATAAAAAGAAGCCAAAATATCCCACTGTCAGTATTCGCGCCATCAAGGTACGCAAGGGTGAAACGCCTTCATGACCGAGATAACCAAGGCCAGTAAAGCAGATGATAAACACCACAATCGCGATTTTTGAATAGCCGCCTTTGTAGCGGATGGAACGTACACGGCTGCGATCCAGCCACGGCAGCATAAACATGATGGCAATGCCTGCTGCCATCGTCATCACACCCATCAGCTTATTGGGAATCGCGCGCAGCATGGCGTAAAACGGTGTCATGTACCAGACAGGTGCAATTTCAGGCGGCGTCACCATGGGATTGGCCAGCACGTAGTTATCCGGCTCAAGAAAAAGACCGCCCATTTGCGGACTGAAAAACATGATGGAACTGAAAATAAACAGGAATACAACGACACCAACCAAATCTTTCACCGTGTAATACGGATGAAAAGGAATACCATCCAGCGGAATGCCGTCTTTGTTTTTATGCTTTTTGATATCAATGCCGTCAGGATTATTCGAGCCCACATGATGCAAGGCCACCAGATGCATGAAGATTAATACAGCAAGCAGCAATGGAATGGCAATCACGTGCAGCGAGAAGAAACGATGCAGGGAAACGCCGGTGACGCTAAAACCACCGCGCAGCCAAGTGAGGATCAGATCACCAATATAAGGAATAGCGCTTGCAAAGGATGTGATAACCGATGCACCCCAGTAAGACATTTGCCCCCAAGGCAGCACATACCCTGTAAACGCCTCCACAAGAAGACAGAAATAAATCACCATGCCTATCAGCCACACCAACTCACGCGGCTTTTGATAAGAACCGTAAATCAATCCGCGGTACATGTGCAGATAAACGACGGTGAAAAATGCTGATGCGCCTGTGGTATGCATGAATCTCAGCAGCCAGCCGTAACGCACTTCACGCATGATGTGCTGCACGGAAGAAAACGAACCGTCTCCTGTCGGCGTGTATTCCATCACCAGCCAGATGCCGGAGAGAATCTGCATGACAAAGACCAGCAGGGAAAAAGAGCCGAAAAAATACCAGAAATTAAAATTACGCGGCGCGTAATATTCGCTTAAATGTTTTTTCCAGAATTCCGTCCAGGGATATCGTTTGTCTATCCACGTCATAAAACTGTTTTTTTTAGTCGTCAATTCGTTTTCGCTCATTCTTCTTCTCACTTCTTCCGTGCATTAGCTAATGGAAATAGCACCCTGAACCCCGTCTTTATCTTCGCCAATCACAATTTTGGTATCGCTTGTATACATGTGGCGAGGAATCTTGAGGTTAAGAGGAGCAGGAACATTCTGATATACCCTGCCAGCCAGATCATATTTGGAGCCGTGGCAAGGGCAATAAAATCCGCCCAGCCAATCCGGTGAAATGCTTGCAGCATCCGGGCGATACGTTGGAACACAGCCCAAATGCGTGCAGATACCAATGGCAACAAAATACTGAGGCTTGATGGAACGATTGGTATTCTTGCAATAATCCGGCTGCTGATCCTGCTCAGAAAGCGGATCGCGCAGAACAGAATTGAGCTTGTCCAACGTGCCCAGCATTTCATCGGTGCGATAAATCACCCACACAGGCATGCCGCGCCATGGAACAGTCAACTGTTCGCCCGGCTTCATTGCACTAATATCAATTTCCATTGGCGCCGCTGCCGCTTCAGTATCTGCGCTTGGCATCCAGTAGGAGAAAAAGGGAACGGAAGCTGCGGCAAGACCAATTCCGCCAACAGCCGTAGTGGCAGCGCGCAAAAAACAGCGCCGGTTTTTATCAATTACATCCTTCACGCTTATGTCCTTACTTTGACTCTTTTTGTTTTGGGGTAACTTTAAGGGTGCTAAGTTTACTCATTCAAAAAAAAGATAGCCAGTAGTTTTGATGGGAAAATTATTCGCCTGGAAATATCACGAGCTTTTAGCATGGTTTCTTGAAACATGCTGGAGCATCAGCCCTGTCGGATTTGCGATAGAACTGATGCAGCGTCATTTAGAAGGTTACATGCAGAGATGTCTGCTGCCTCGCGGGCATGAGTTCTGCAAGTTTGATGTTTTTGTTCGACGTAAGTTTCCCATAAAGCGGCCTGGGTCCAGTCCCGGCAATCGCGGCTTCTACGTCTATCGCCAAATATATCTACGAAGAAATGAAAACCAGGAAGAAAACCCTCAGTACAACGAAAATAAGATGAACCATTAAAAAGAATACAGCCCGCGTCATTCACCTTTTGTCCTTTTTTAACGACGTTATGAATACCCTGACAATGCGCGCGCAAGTAACCTGTCGAAAGGAAGATAGCAATCATCTCTTCCACACGAATACACCAGAAGGTGCGACGGTTCCAACCCACAAAGGCATAGAAGTTATCGTCATAACAGTCCAAGGCTTGCTGATAAATCTTCACATCACACACAAGGCCAGTCTGGGCGGATTTATCAGGATTCAGATAGTCATGCAGTGCCTGCAAGGCTTTTTGGGTTTCATCATTCATCAAACTCATGTTGCGTATATCAATCACAGTATCTTTTATGACTGCATCAAATACATTTTGCAGAAGCTGTTTTGCTTCATCAAAGTTCCAGTTATGCTTGATGAGTTCGCCATTCGGAAATATTTCATCAAACTGCTTCTTCTGTTCTTCAGGCGATAGGAACTTGTTCATTTCGGC
>Ga0181525_10004758_pt1 | contig 10287 bp, 4 predicted proteins | sample PEATcosm2014_Bin_48_FD_121100 | JGI IMG/M metagenome (GOLD analysis project Ga0181525, IMG submission 121100) | Peatland microbial communities from MTU Mesocosm Facility, Houghton, MI, USA - PEATcosm2014_Bin06_10_metaG | ecosystem: Environmental > Terrestrial > Soil > Wetlands > Peat | place...
ATCATGCTCGACGGCAAGTACGTGGGCAGTACGCCATCTCAAATCGAACTCATTACCGGGACGCATGTCGTTATTTTTTCCATGCCGGGATTTTTGGAGTGGAAGCGGGAGCTTACCGTGATGCCGGGATCGGCACTGACGGTAAACGCAATTTTGCAGAAGGGTGAGTAAAAAAAGTTACAGCGGGTAAACGGAGGAAGTTATGGCGAACGCAGCAGTGGCTGTGGCAGGAAAAGGTACCCCAGAGTACAGCATCTGGCGCGTGATCATGGCTTCGTCGGTCGGCACCATGATCGAGTGGTACGACTTCTACATTTTCGGCAGCCTGACGTTGATCCTGGCCCTGAAGTTCTATCCCCAGGGCAACGACACGTTCGCTTATCTCGCTTATCTCGCGACCTTCGCCGTCGGCTTTCTGGTGCGGCCATTCGGCGCGCTGTTCTTCGGCCGCATCGGCGATCTGGTGGGGCGGAAGTATGCGTTTATCGTAACCCTCTCCATCATGGGATTTTCAACGTTTGCCATCGGCCTGTTGCCGACCTTTAAGACGGCAGGCTGGTTCGCACCCATCGTGCTGCTTGGAATCCGCGTTTTGCAGGGCCTGGCGCTGGGCGGAGAATATGGCGGCGCAGCGGTTTACGTGGGCGAGCACGTCCCCGACAGCAGGCGCGGCTTCTATACCAGCTTTATCCAGATCACGGCTTCGTTGGGCTTTTTCCTCTCGCTCGTCGCAATCCTGGGTACGCAATACTCGATGTCGAAGGACGACTTTTCCGCTTACGGTTGGCGCATCCCCTTCCTGGTCTCCATCCTCCTGGTGCTGATCTCCCTCTACATCCGCATGAAGATGAAAGAATCTCCCATCTTCGCTCAGCTCAAGAGCACAGGCATGACTTCGACTCAGCCGCTCAAGGATGCCTTCGCCAAATGGGCGAATTTGAAACTCGTCCTGATTTCGCTCTTTGGAGCGACGGCTGGGCAGGGCGTGGTCTGGTATACGGGACAGTACTATGCGCTGTTCTATTTGGGCGGAATTCTGAAAATAAATGCCAAAACCGTTAATGAGGTAGTAGCGATCGCCGTGCTGATCGGGATGCCATTCTTTACCGTAGTGGGCGCACTCTCCGACCGAATTGGCCGGAAGAAGCTGATGATGGCGGGATGCCTGCTTGCGGTCATCACCTATATACCGATCTACAAGGCGATGGAACGCGCTGCAGGGAACAACATTGTCACGGTAACTTCCACCAGGGACAAAGTGACTGGTGCGACCAAACTTACCCCTATGACCATGGGAGCGAACGGTGTACTGGTGGCCGCTAAGGAGGCTGCGAATCCGGACCTGCCCATGTTGGTTCTGCTCGTGTTTATACAGGTCCTTTATGTGTGTCTGGTTTACGGACCCATCGCGGCTTATCTGATTGAGGCCTTCCCGGCAAAGATCCGCTACACGTCGGTCTCTCTGCCTTATCACATAGGGAACGGCGTGTTCGGCGGTTTGTTGCCGTTGATCGGCCTATGGAGCGTGGCGGCTACGGGCAACATCTATGCCGGGCTCTACTACCCGATGATTGTCGCTGGCGTAACTTTTGTTGTGGGCAGCCTGCTGCTGAAAGAGACGCGCGGTAATCGCATCTGGGATGAAGCAGCCGGGCGCGCGTCGGCGGCGGACTGACGGCTTCCGTTCCTCTGACCAAATTGGCTCATTCTTCGCAGTAGATGCCATTCGTGTGTTATTAAGTCATCTTAGGAGCTTGCTGACATGGGAGTGGTTCGGGCTGGGTTGCTGATGCTTTTTGCTCTCGGTGTATTGCCGCTGGAAGCGGCGGAGACCTCATCGCGGAATCTGGATTCAGGTTGGCAGTTTCGCGCCGTCGCGAACGCAGACAGGGCCGACGTCAAGGAATGGCATCCGGCGCAGGTTCCGGGAGTGGTGCAGACTGATTTGCTGCATGGCGGACTGATTCCTGATCCCTTCGATAAAGATAACGAGTTCCATCTGCAGTGGGTCGGACTGGCGGACTGGGAATATCAGACCACGTTTCAAATGGATGCGGCGGGGCTGGCGCGCGAGCATGTCGATCTGGTGTTCGAGGGACTGGATACGTTTGCGGATGTCTACCTTAACGACCGTGCGATCCTGCATGCGGATAATATGTTCCGCCGCTGGCGCGTTCCGGCGAAGGCCGGGCTGAAGCCGGGCGCGAATACGCTGCGAATCGTTTTTCATTCGGCGATCGAGAAGATGCTGCCGTATGTGAAGACGCTGCCTTACGTTTTGCCTGCGATCTCATCGCACACTTACGGGAACGAAGAGGATATTGCAACCGCTCCTTACACGCGCAAGGCTCCGTATAACTACGGTTGGGATTGGGGGCCGCGCTACGTGACCGAGGGGATTTGGCGGCCGGTGCGGATTGAGAGCTGGGATGAGCTGCGCATTGAGAATTTTCATATCCATCAAGAGAACGTGAGCGCCGATTTGGCGAACGTTGCGGCGGAGTTGGAGATCGAAACTGGACGGGCTACTACGGCGGTTGTCACGCTGGCTCACGATGAAATGGCGGGAGCCCGGACGGCCGATGGAACGGCGGCTGACGGAACGCAGACGGTGCAATTGAGTGCGGGAATCAATCATCTGTCTTTCCCGGTGCGGATTGCTGCGCCGAAGCTGTGGTATCCGGTGGGATACGGGGAGCAGAGCCGCTACCGGTTTTCGGCACAGATCTTTGTTGGGCCGGATCGCGTTGGACCGGATCGGATCGGCCGTGAGAATGCAGCGCGGGCTGAGACCAAGACTGGACTGCGGTCGATCGAGTTGCGGCGCGCGGCCGATCAGTGGGGGAAGAGTTTCGAGTTCCTGGTGAACGGAATTCCTGTATTCGCCAAAGGCGCGGACGTGATTCCGTTCGACAGCTTTCCCAACCGTGTTACGCCGGAGATTCATCGCAACATTTTGCAGGCGGCGCGCGACGCGCACATGAATATGGTGCGGGAGTGGGGCGGGGGATACTACGAGTCCGACGATTTCTACGACATCTGCGACGAACTCGGCATTATGGTGTGGCAGGAATTCATGTTCGGCGGGGACATGATTCCGGGCGATGCTCCCTTCCAGGAAAACGTGCGGCAGGAGGCGATCGACCAGATCAAGCGGCTGCGCGATCATCCGAGCATTGTGGTGTGGTGCGGAAACAATGAGGTGGAAACCGGATGGTGGCACTGGGGTGATCGGCAGGAGTTCAAGGCGTCCATCTCGCCGGATACGCGGGACCGCGTCTGGCAGGATTACGTTGTCATGTTTGCCGACATTTTGAAGAGCGCTGTGGCGGAATATGGCGATCCCGTGCCTTACACGCCGAGCTCGCCCAGCGCGAATTTCGAAGAAATTCCCGACAATCAGCACAACGGCGACATGCATTACTGGGCGGTGTGGCACCAGCAGGCGCCGGCTTCGGACTACACGCTGCAATTTCCGCGCTTCATGTCGGAGTATGGATTTCAATCGTTTCCGGAAATGCGCACGATCCGCACGTATGCGCACGATCCGGGGGACTTCGATATTCGTTCTACCGTGATGCAAGCGCATCAGAAAAATAAGGGCGGGAATGAACGGATTCTGACCTACATGCTGCGCGAGTATCGCGAGCCCAAGGATTTCGCTTCGTTCGTTTACTTGAGCCAGGTGCAGCAGGCGGAGATCATCAAGATCGGGGCCGAACATTTGCGCCGGCAGCGGCCGCGGACGATGGGCTCACTGTATTGGCAGTTGAATGATTGCTGGCCGGTGGCGTCGTGGGCGAGCATCGATTACTACGGACGCTGGAAGGCGCTGCATTATTACGCACGGCGCTTCTACGACGATGTGCTGATCTCGCCTTTTTTGAAGGATGACAAGGTCGATGTGTACGTTGTATCGGACAAGCTGCAAGCGCTTGCGGGGACGATTCACACGCGGCTGCTCGATTTCTCGGGGAATGTTTTGCTCGAGCAGACGAAAGACGTGCAGGTTCCGGCGCAATCGAATGCGATTTATTTCAGCGTGGATAAGGCGGCGCTTGCGGCCAAGGGCGATCTGCGCAAGAGCTTTCTCGTGTTTGACCTGGATGTGGCGGGGAAGAGAGTGTCGCGGAATCTTATTTTCTTCGATGCCATGCACAGCCTCGACTTACCGGTTGCGCCCAAGATTGACGTGATTCTCAGCAAGGCGGGTGAAGATTACACAGTCACGCTGAAGTCGGCGAAGCTGGCTCGAAATGTGTATGTATCTTTCGGCGATCTCGAGGTGCAGAGTTCGGATAATTACTTTGATCTGCTTCCGGGAGAGCCGGTCACGATTCGGTTGAAGACTTCGGCGACGCGGGAGCAATTGAAGGCGGCGCTGACGACCATGTCGCTGACGGAGGCTTTCAATTCGAATTGATCGGCGTGGGAAGGGGTGCGGATTCGGAGAACCTGCGACCCATGTCTTAGCGAGGGCGATAATGGCCCAGCCCCAGCACCTTGCGGGAATTTCCGTACTTCGCGGCCGAATCACTTCACTTCAAAGCTGTAGGAGCCCGACCCGATCTGGATTACGTAAGATCCGTTTTCCGCATGCGACTCTACCGGATTGCCACCTTCTGTAACGTGCGCTCCTTCGATCGTGGGCAAGAAAATCCTTGCTGAAGTATTCGCCGGGATAGTGACACTCAAAGAAAATGGGCCCGTGGACGTTCCCCTCCAGTCGCTGATGATCTTGCCGTAAATCGAGTCATACTCCGCGCGCGCCGAGGTCATGCGCGCGTCGAGATGCGGATGAATGACAATCTCTTTGAATCCGGGAGAATTCGGTGACGTGTCAATACCAGCAACGTAACGGTAGACCCAGGCAATCACCGAGCCGAACGCGTAATGGTTATAGGAATTCATAGCGGGATCGCCAGTGTCTCCGTTCCAGCGCTCCCACCATGTCGTCGCGCCTTTCGATAGCATGTAGCCCCACGACGGATAGGTATCGTTCAGCAACAGACGATAAGCCACATCGGTGCGTCCGTGATCGGCCAGCGTAAACAGAAGAAATGGCGTGCCCAGAAATCCTGTGGAGAGATGCCAGTCGTGAGCTTCGATGTCTTTGACTAACTTGTCGACCAAGGCCGGCTCCAGCGCTTCGGGAGCCATCCTGGTGTAGAGGGCAACAACGTATGAAGTCTGGGTTGCGGTTCCGGTTCCGACTGTTCCGTCGGCACTGATGTACGCCTTCTGGAACGCTGAGCGAATATTCTGCACGACATCTTCATAGCGTTTCGCGTCAGACTCTTTGTCAATGGCGTGCGCCATCTGCGCCATCATGTCCGCGATCAGAGCCCAATAGGCCGTGGCCAACAGATCCTTGCTCGTATTCTGGTCCGGCGCCAGCCAGTCCGCGAAGTTCGGGCCGACCCCGTTTTTGCGTAGAAAATTGGGATTACGGCTCTGGATGAAGTCCATCCAGTGCTGCATCGCTTCCCAATTCTCCGCGATGACGGCCTTGTTCCCGTACTGAATCCACGTCGTCCATGGAACGATGACTCCGGCATCGCCCCAGCCGGGGGCGCCAATCCTATCGCTCTCCGGCGGAGGATCTTCGGATTTGTCGGCACTGGAAGGAAGCGTGTTGGGAGAAACATTGGTGAACGCGCCCTGTTTGGATTGGGCATCGGCTATGTCTTGAATGAACTTCTGCGAAAATGCGGCGATGTCGAAGTTGTAGCTTCCCGTTCGCCAGAAGACTCCGGCGTCTCCCATCCATCCCAAACGTTCGTCGCGTTGCGGACAATCGGTTGGAATGCTGAGGAAATTGCCGCGCTGCCCCCAGGTGCCAATCGTCCACATTTTGTTGACCAACTCACTCGATGTAGTAAGTCTGGCCGATGGCTCGCCACTAATGCTGCTGACTACATTTCCCTTCAACGCATCGATGGCCGGCGTTCCGGGATAGCCAGCGACTTCCACGTAGCGGAAACCGTGAAACGTGAAGTGCGGACTAAATGTCTCTTCGTCACCGCCTCGCAAGATATAAACATCGGTGGCATCGGCATTGCGGAGATTGGCGGTATAGATCGTCCCATCCGGATTGAGAATTTCGGCGAAACGCAGTTGGACCTTGGTGCCGGAGCTGCCTTTCACCTTGAGCGTCGTCCATCCCACCATGTTCTGCCCCATATCGAAGATGTAAGCTCCGTTTGCCATGGGAGTAACCTTCTTGGCCTCGACGGCGGCGATAACTCGTGCGGGCGTAGTTAGCTGGCTGGAGACAGCGATGGAGGGTGGATCCGAGACCGTCGTGGACTTCCATTTGGAGTCATCGAAGCCGGTGCTTTGCCAGCCGTCCTGCTCCAAACGCGCGTCATAGACCTCGCCACCGTAAATCGAGGACTTAACAATTGGGGATGCCGAGCCTTTCCACGAATCGTCGGTGACAATCGTTTCGTGAGTGCCGTCAGAGTAAGTAAGTTCAAGCTGCGCCATAAGACGATCCGGAGGCGTGAAGAAATGCATTCCGGCCCAAGTGAGAGGGCTGCCGTACCAACCGTCTCCCAAAATCGCAGCGATTACATTTTGTCCATTCACTAACAAGCTGGTCACATCGTAGGTCTGATATTCAACCCGTTTGCGATAGTCGGTGAAATTGGGCGTCAGGACATCGTTCCCCACGGGATGCCCGTTTAGAAACACACGATAACTTCCCAGAGCAGTTGAGTAGAGCCGAGCCCTCTGCACCTTCCTTGGAATAGCGACAGCGCGCCGTAGATAAGCCGCTGGCTGCGGAAACGGCCCCGGGTCTCCCAGTCGTTGATCGGTCAAGTCTGCTACGACCTGAGCAGGTTGCCAGTTCGATGTTCCGTCTGCGCTCGCCTCCCATTGTTCTCCGGTTGGGAATCGCATGGTCGTGCCGTCGCGGCGGTGGATCACGACCAGCGCGGCCAGACCCGCCGCGCTGGTTTTGGCCCCTGCATCCGGTCCGAAGCGAGGCGTCGGCGGGGTTGCAACCTTCACTTCGATGGAGTTCATTCCGACAATCAGCTGTTCGGAAATATCGCGGCGGTCGAAGGCTGCCCACTCATGCTTTGCGTCTACTTCGTGGCCATTTACAGTTGCGACTAAGTTGCCCCGTGCCGAAAGCACGAGGAACGCATCCCGTGGCTGCTCGGAAAGGTTGACGTTGATGCGAAAAGTTGCGGCTGTCTCTGAGGGTACGACCCGCGCATCTTGACCTGCCAGCCAGATCCAACGGATGGAATGCCGTTCTTCATCGTCGGAGCCTTTCAAACTGATCCACTTCGCCTTCCAGTCCGTGGCGTGAAGAAGGCCCATCTCCCACCAAGCCAGTTCCACCGACTCGGATACTTGCCCTCCCGCGTCCCACACCCGGACCTTCCAGTAGTATCGCTGCCGAGATTCCAGTGCAGGTCCGCGATAGGCAATCCCGATCGACTCCGCAGAAGTAGTTTTCCCACTGTCCCAGATGTCGGCTTTACCTTCCTGAAGAAGTTCGGCACTACTCGCTACCAGAATCTCGTAGGCCGATTGTTTCCAGTCGCGCTCGGTGTTATCGCTTTGCCAAGACAGATGAGGGGAAGCCTTATCGATTCCCAGAGGATTTTCCAAATATTCGCAGCGCAGGTGGAGCGGCGCGGCAAAAGCAGTCGACGTGAACATGGCAACAACGAACGCGCTCAATCCAATGAGACGCTGCATAGGATCCTCCCGGAGTTACAACGCAGACGGCGGGGATGGTTGCACCTCGGCAACACCCGTGTCAACCCGCGCACGCAGGGCGCCCGGCGTTTCGCAGTGCGAAAGGCGATGCGATAACCCTAAACCAGGAGGAGGCGTCTGCGCACCCCGACTCTTGTCACCCAGCTCTGGGCGGGAGAACTCTGCAAAATATTCTTGGCGAAGACTCACTGTTGGCGCATAGGATTGTAAACTTCGATGCCAGAGAGGGGTCCCTATGGATGTACACCAGACTGAGGGGATTTTCAGTGCGCTTGAGTCCTTCCGCATCGAGGTACCCTCTTGGGGCTTCGCCAATACCGGCACGCGCTTCGGAAAATTTATTCAACCTGCCGCAGCCACCACCACCGAGGAAAAGTTCAGCGATGCCGGGCAGGTGCACTTGCTCACGGGCGTCTGTCCGACCATAGCTTTGCACGTCCTGTGGGATTGCCCTGAGGGCATCGACAGCGCAGACGACATCAGGAAGTTCGCCGAACGTTATCGAGTTTTGCCGGGCTCGATCAATCCCAATCTCTTTCAAGGTCAGGAATACAAGTATGGTTCGTTCGGCAATCCCGATCCAGCGATTCGGCAACGCGCCTTGCAGCATACGAAGGACAGCATCGAGATCGCCCGGCGCCTGCACAGCAGAGATATTTCCATGTGGTTTGCGGACGGCTCAAGCTACCCCGGAACTGCAAATATCAGGCAACGCAAGGAATGGTTCAAGGAGGTGCTGAAGGAATCGCATGCCGAGCTGTCTTCCGGGCAAAGGCTTCTGATTGAGTACAAGCCATTTGAGCCCGCTTTCTATCACACCGATATTGCCGATTGGGGCATGGCTCTGTTGCTGGCGCGCGCCGCCGGCCCGCAAGCGAAAGTCTTAGTTGACACCGGACATCATTACGCGGCGCAGAACATCGAGCAAATCGTTGCCTGGCTCCTGTCGGAGAACATGCTGGGAGGCTTTCACTTTAACGATCGCCGCTACGCGGATGACGACCTGACCATAGGCTCTATCGATCCCTATCAGGTTTTCCGGATTTTCCACGAGATTCGCTACTTCGAATGGGAGACCGGTAAAAGGGCCGACATTGCGTACATGGTGGACCAGAGTCACAACCTCAAAGGGAAAATTGAGGAGACGATCCAAACCGTAACCATGGCGCAACAGTTATTTGCGAAGAGTGCGCTGGTGAATCACGAGAAGCTGTCACGAGCGCAGAATAACTGCGATCTGATCGGTGCGGAATCCTTGTTACAGGATGCTTTCAACATAGACGTCCGGCCCGTAATTGAGGAGTGGCGTGATTCCAAGGGGCTGCCTCGCGATCCGCTCAAAGCCTTTCGGGAGAGCGGCTACATAGAGCGAATCACAAAAGAACGAGCCGCGAGAAACTCACAGAGTGTTACCTCGTACGCGTGAGGACCTTCGGGCCTGTCATCTCCTATGACCGAGTCTCGGCAGAAACCTTATTTAGCTTTCGACTTTGGTGCGCAAAGTGGCCGTGCCGTCCTGGCGCATCTTCAGTCGGGAATTCTTAAGACCGAAGAGGTGCATCGTTTCGCCAACGAACCGGTTGAATACGGCGGCTCTCTCCACTGGGACGTGGCCAGGCTCTGGCTCGAAGTGCGGAAGGCTCTCTCGCAGTTGGGCGATGTTGAACTTGAGGGTATCGGGGTAGACGCTTGGGGTGTGGATTATGCGTTGTTGGGAGAGCGGGGCGAGTTGCTCCAGAACCCTTACCACTACCGCGACCGCCGCACCGAGGGAATCATGGAGGAAGTCGTCAGGAAGGTCGGCAAGGAGGAGATCTACCGGGCAACTGGCATTCAATTCATGCCGATCAACACTTTGTATCAGCTCTTCGCGGCTCGACGTCAAACCCCGAAGATGCTCGAAGCTGCGAAATGTCTGCTCACGATCCCAGATCTGTTCAACTACTGGCTGACCGGAAATGCAGTCTGCGAATTCACCAATGCCACAACCACCCAAATGGTGGACCCAGTCAAGCGCGCGTGGGCTGTCGGCCTGATGCAAAGCCTGGAACTTCCGGCTCACTTGCCCGCCCCCATCGTAGAACCGGGCTCGATCATCGGGACTCTCCTGCCAGACCTCGCAGGTCATTCGGCTCTTGCAGGCGCGACTGTGATTGCTCCAGCGTGTCACGATACGGGCTCGGCGGTAGCTGCCATATCGGCTCGCGACGGGACGGCATTTCTCAGCTCCGGAACCTGGTCGCTACTCGGGACGGAACTGGATTCTCCTGTGATCACACCCGATGCGTTGCGTATGAACTTCACCAACGAGGGCGGCGTGAATGGAACGACGAGACTTTTGAAGAACATCATGGGCTTGTGGATGCTGCAGGGCTGCAGGCAATCCTTGACCGCGCAGGGCCACGGTTACGACTATCGGGAATTGATCGACCTGGCGGCCCGTGAGACGCCGTTCCGTCACCTTGTCGATCCCGATGACGAGTCCTTCTTGCGCCCTCCGGATATGCTCGCAGCCATCGACAAGTTCTGCACCCGGACGCACCAGCC
>Ga0181525_10004762_pt1 | contig 10281 bp, 8 predicted proteins | sample PEATcosm2014_Bin_48_FD_121100 | JGI IMG/M metagenome (GOLD analysis project Ga0181525, IMG submission 121100) | Peatland microbial communities from MTU Mesocosm Facility, Houghton, MI, USA - PEATcosm2014_Bin06_10_metaG | ecosystem: Environmental > Terrestrial > Soil > Wetlands > Peat | place...
ATCAGCAGCGACGCCGCGCGCAGGTTGATTCGCGCGAGGGAGACAGAGCGAAGCCAGGGGCGCGTCACGCGCGCTCCATCTCCGGCGAAGGGATCATCTTCTCAAGCAACGGGTAGCGCTCATACGCGGCATCGAGCGTTGCTCTGCCGGTGCGGGTCAGCCGGTAGTATTTGCGAGGCGGGCGCTGCTCCGCGTCGGCAATGGCCTGCTGCTCCCATTTGGAAACGATGAGCCCGTGGCGCTCCAGACGGCGCATGGCCGGATAGACTGTGCCGCTGGGCAGCCCTGTCATCTGCATCACGCTGAAGCCATAAATGTGGCCAGCATGAATGGCCTGAAGAATCATTGCCGCAGTATGGGAGAGCCTGGCGTCGACCGGCATGGCCGGAATTATACCCTATGTAGCATTCTGTTGACATGCCATACAGCAGTATGCTACATAGGGTAGAGAAATCTCCCCCATGCTCGAACTCCAGCACCTCTCGCGAAGCTACCGTGGCATCCCCGCCATCAGCGATGTCAGCTTCCGGGTCGGTGCCGGCGAGATCGTCGGCTTCCTCGGACCCAACGGGGCAGGGAAGTCGACAACCGTAAAGATCATTACCGGCCTCCTGCGGCCCAACGACGGAAGCGTGCTCTTTGAAGGCAGAGATATTCACGCGGACCTCCTGGCCTGGCGTGCCACCTTCGGCTACATCCCGGAAGAAGCGCACCTGTATGCGTGGATGTCGGCCCTCGAATATCTCCAGCTGGTGGGCCGTCTGCGCGGCATGCGCGAGCGGCTGATCGAAGAGAAAGCGACAGCGATGCTGCAGTTGCTGGGCCTCGAATCGTGGCGGCATTCCCCCATGACGGCGTATTCGAAGGGTATGAGGCAGCGGGTGCTGATGGCGGCGTCGTTGATGCATGATCCCAAAATGCTGGTCTTCGACGAGCCGCTGTCGGGGCTGGATGTGCTGTCATCGCGCCTCTTCCGCGATCTGCTGCATGAGCTCGCCGCAGCGGGCAAGGCGGTGCTGTACATCTCGCACGTGCTCGAGATTGTCGAGCAGATTTGCGATCGAGTCATCGTGATCGCTCAGGGCAAGGTTTTGGCAGACGCCCCGCCCTCGGACCTGACTCGGCTCATGGAGTTGCCGAGCCTGGAGAAAGTCTTCGCGCAGCTGGTGCGCCAGCAGGATACGCGCAGCGCGGCGAAAGAGATGGTCGAGGTGATGAGGATCGGCGATGGCTAGCGTGGTGCGGGCATCGAAAGCCGAGCGCGACGAAGTGCTGTCGCTGGAAGTGCTCGCGCGCCAGGGCCCCGCAGAATTTGAAGACGAGCCCTCGCAGTTTCGAGCGCTGGTGCGGCATTTCCTTCAGCGCTTTTTCACCAACGAGATGGCGTCGAACGACAGAGACACAAAGACGCTGCTGGTGCAGGCGGCTTGCACCATCGGAATGCCCGGCTTCGTGGTGGCGCTCTACCTTTACACGCCCTACCACATGCCGCATCAGGTGCGGTCGTACTGGGCGCAGGTGGGCGATCACTATTTCTACGCGCTGTATTCGATGGTGGCGATGGGCATCGTCACCATCTTCGAGTGGGATTTGCTGTTTCCGGATCTGCTGGACGTTTTTGTTCTCTCCCCGCTGCCGACGCGAACCAGCAAGATGCTCGGCGCACGCGTGACGGCGATCTTCCTGCTGATGGGTGCGGCGCTGTTCGACTCAAATTTTCTTGCTCCCATCGTCTTGCCGGCAGCCGTCGACCCGCCCCACCTTCTGCGATTCTGGGCCGCTCATCTGCTCGCGGTTGCGGCCAGCGGCGTCTTTGGCGCGGCGTTCTTGCTGGCGCTCGAAGGGGTTCTCCTGGGACTGATGGGCGACCGATTCTTCCGGAGGATTTCCCTCTGGCTACAGGGATTTTTCGTCGTCGCGCTGCTGACTCTGTTGTTCCTGTATCCAGCGACTGCGTCATCGCTGGGAGCGGTGCTGCAATCGAACAGCCGGCTCGTGTCGTGGATCCCGTCATTCTGGTTTCTGGGAATTTATCAGCGCATCCTGGATGGATCGTCGACGGCGCCGGTGTTCGTTTATATCGCTCGCATCGGCTGGATGGCTCTCGCGATCGCCGTGGCGCTGGCCGTCGCCTCCTATCCCCTGGCGTGGTGGCGGAAGACCCGCGGCCTCGTCGAAGGCGCCGCAAGGCGCGAGCGGCAGAGCTGGATCCCCAGGCCGGCGCGCCGTGTTTTGCACGCAACATTGGCGCGCACGCCCGTGTGCCGTGCCATCTGGCAGTTCATCGGGCAGAATCTGCTGCGCGTGCCCCGCTATCGCATGGTGCTGGTGATGTACGGAGGCATGGGGGCCGCACTGCTGCTGGCGACGGTGACGCGCGTGAGCCTCGCGCACGGCGGGATCCAATTCGTTTTCTCGCCCGGGGAGTTGCGCGCGACCATCCCCATCGTCGCGTTCTGGACCGTTTCCGGCCTGCGCAGCACGTTTCTGGCTCCTGCGGATCAGCGCGGCCGGTGGATCTTTCTCGTCATTCTCGGCAAGGCGGGACGGGCAGAGGTCAGTGCGGCCAAGCGATGGGTCTTTCTATGGAGCGGACTGCTGAGCCTCGTCGCCGCCGGATGCGCGTGGGCCTTGGCGACGCCGTCCTCGCATCGCTGGTTATTCGCAGCGGGGCAGGCCGTGGTCGCGGTGGGATGGAGCATGGTGTTGACCGATGTGTTTTTCCTGAACGTGACCACGATCCCGTTCACCGGTGCTCGTTCCAACTCCGCCACGAATTTTGCGCTGTTGCTCATTCCGTACCTGGGCTTCTTTCCCGCCGTCGTCATGTTCACCGTCGCGCTGGAGCCGATCATCGAAGCCAGTGCTGGACATTTGGCACTGGCCTGTGCCATTTTCGCAACGGCCGATGGGATCCTGCGCGCGATGCATCGCAGCCGCATGGCCGATCATCTTCACCGCATCGACGCAGACGACGATGAGGAGGAGTTCCCGCTGCGTCTCGGCTTGCGTTATTAGTGCGATTTCCTGGATGGCTCGCTCGAAGAGCGCAGCGCGTCGAGCACCAGCAGAATGCCACCGCAGACGATTGCCGAATCTGCCACGTTGAAGTCGGGCCAGTGGTAGTGGACGATGTGGACCTCGAGGAAGTCGGTGACGAGGCCAAAGCGGAGACGGTCCCAAACGTTGCCGATCGTACCGCCCAGGATGAGGGCCAGCGCGAACATGGTCGGCGTCAGACGCCGGCCGAAACGGAGGATCACGAAGAGCACGACGACCGCGGCGACCAGGGAGAAGACCGTGAGGATCCAGCGCGTCAGCTCCGGGCGCGCCGATTCGGTGAACATCGAAAACGCCGCGCCCGGATTGCGCACGTGCGTGATGCGGAAGACGTGGCGGATGACGACAATCGCGTCACCCTCCTGAATGTGCGCGCTGACCCAGAGCTTCGTCAGCCTGTCCACGAGAAGCACGATGGCCGAGACCAGCAGCAGCCAGAGACGGCGATCCGGCGTTGGGGCGCTCGCGGGAGTTGGGGACTTGCTCACTGTGCATCCCCGCTGTAGCCCATCTGGCGCAGGGCGTCTGCGCAACGGCCACAGACATTCGGCCAGGGGCCAAATTGTCTGACACGCTGTTCGCTCTCGTCGGGATAGTAGCGCCAGCAACGATCACAGCGGTGGCCGGAAGCAGGAACGACCTCAATCTCGAGTTTGTCCTCCTCGGTGACTTTTGTATCACCCGCTGATCGAACCTCGACTTGGGAGACGTTGAACAGTTCCTCCAGTGAATCAGCCAACAATTGCAGTCGTAGGAGCGTAGACCCTGAGGTGGAAACAATGACCTTCGCGTCGAGACTTTTTCCAATTTGCTTGTTTTGCCGTGCGGTCTCCAGTGCCTTCAGGACGGTTTCGCGAACGCTCGTCAAGGTCGTCCACCGCTCAGAGTCGTCGAGCGGATTGAGTCCATTGGGACCTGGTACATAAGGTCTGCCAGGTCCCAGTTCGTCCGCTGCGGGGAACCACGCCAGATGCACGCTGGCTGGTCTGTCGGACATGGGCGGCAGATACTGCCAAACCTCGTCCGACGTGAAAGTCAGAATCGGCGCGACGAGCCGAACCAGGGCATCGGTGATTCTCCAGAGAACGGTCTGGGCGGAGCGGCGTTCGACGCCTTTCGGCGCGAATGTGTACAGGCGGTCCTTGAGCAGATCGAGATAAAACGCGCTCAGGCCGACAATGCAGAACTCGTTGACGGCGTGATACACGCGGTGAAACTGAAAGTCGCCGTACCAGCCGCCCTTCCCGTCGGTCCCACACACTTTCTCGACCAGCTCACGGCAGCGCGCCAGCATATACCGATCCAGCGGCAGCAACTCCGTGTCCGACACGGCGTCCGACACGGGATCGAACCCTGCGAGATTCCCCAGCAGGAACCGGAAGGTGTTGCGCAGCTTGCGGTAATTGTCTGCCAGGCGCTGCATGATGGCTTCGCTCGAAACCACGTCTTCGCGAAAGTCGACGCTGGCGACCCACAGGCGGACAATCTCCGCGCCCAGGCGGTCGGCGATGTCGACCGGATCGACGCCATTGCCGAGGGACTTCGACATGGCGCGGCCCTGCTCGTCGAGCGTCCAGCCCGCCGTCCCCACCATGCGAAAGGGCGCCTCGTGCTTTTGTCCGACACCGACCGATGTGAGCAGCGAAGTGTGGAACCACCCGCGATACTGGTCGCCTCCCTCGAAGTAGAGGTCCGCCGGCGGAGCCAGGCCCGGTTCGGTTTCGAGCACGGCGTGCCAGCTGGAGCCGGAGTCGAACCAGACGTCCAGGATGTCCGTTTCGCGACGAAATGTCGATTTGCCGCAGTGAACGCAGACCGTCCCTGGCGGCAACAACCCATCGGCAGCCTCTTTGTGCCACGCCTCGAGCCCTTCCTTCTGAAACAACTCGACGATCCGCCGATTCAGCGCGGAATCCATCAACGGCCGCTGGCAGCCCTCGCACAAAAAGACCGCGATGGGCACACCCCAAACACGCTGGCGCGAAATGCACCAGTCCGGACGCGTCGCGATCATGTTGGCGATACGCTCCTCGCCCCACGCCGGGTCCCATCGCACGCTGTTTTTGATCTCGTCCAGCGAGCGCTGCCGGAAAGTCGTCTCCGACCCATCCGGATTCGTCATCGGCGTATCGATGTTGATGAACCACTGCTCCGTCGCACGGAAGATGACCGGATGATGGCAGCGCCAGCAATGCGGATAGCTGTGGAAGATATCCGACCGCCCCATCAGCGCGCCGCGGCTCGCGACCAGATCGATGATCGGCTGGTTCGCCTGAAAGACGGTCTTGCCGTCGTACTCCGGCAGACCGTCGCGGATGCGCCCGGCATTGTCAACATGAGACGTCTGGTCGAGCCCGTAGCGAGTGCCGGTCTGGAAGTCGTCGGCGCCATGAGCGGGCGCGGTGTGGACGGCCCCCGTTCCCTGGTCGGCGGTGACGTATTCGGCCAGCACGCCCAGCACGGACCGGTCCAGAAAAGGATGCTGGAACGTCACGCGCTCCATGCGCGATCCCTTAAAGCTCGCGATGGGAACGGCCGCCTCAAGATTGCACGCCTCCCGCACCGCTGCGGCCAGCGCCTGCGCCACGATGTAAACCTGGCCATCCTGCTCCAGCGCCACATAGTCGAAATCCGGATGAAACGCTACAGCGAGCGACGCAGGCAGCGTCCAGGGGGTCGTGGTCCAGATGATTGTGGCGACCTTCTTGCCGGCAAGCGCGGGATGGATCGCCGCCGGATCGCTGGTCAGGTCGTAGCGCACATAAATGCTGGGGCTGGAGTGCTGCTCGTACTCGATCTCGGCATCGGCCAGGGCTGTCCGGTCGTGGATACACCAATAGACCGGTCTGAGCCCGCGATAAACAAAGCCGTCTTCGAGGAACCCGTAGAAAGTCTCCAGGATTTTCGCCTCATATCCGCGCGACATGGTCGAATAGGGATCGTCCCAGCGGCCAAAAACCCCCAGCCGGACAAACTGAGTCGTCTGCAGATCGACAAATTTCTGCGCATACTCGCGGCAATGGCGCAGGAACTCCACCGCCGGCATATCCAGCTTCTTGCGCCCCAGCTTCTCGTCCACCTTGATCTCGATGGGAAGGCCGTGGCAGTCGAAGCCCGGCACGTATGGGGAATCGAACCCCGCCATCGTTTTGCACTTGACAATGAAGTCCTTGAGGCACTTATTTAGCGCATGGCCTAAATGCAGGGGTCCGTTGGCGTACGGCGGACCGTCATGCAGAATCCAGCGCGGGGCGCCACGGCGGGTGTCGCGAATCTGGTCATAAAGGCGGGATTCTCCCCATGCCCGCAGCCGGGCTGGCTCACTCTGCGGCAGATTGGCCTTCATGGGGAAGTCCGTACGAGGCAGGGAAAGTGTATCCTTCAAGGCAACAGGCTTTGGGTCGCCGGATGGCGGCGCAGCAGACATCGGGTCTCCAGCTCGGTCAGGTAAAACTTCATTGTATCCGCCGGAACGGCAGTAACTTCCTGCTGGATCAAGCGTCTATCGATGAAGGGAGGCGTGCAGGCGATTTTTGGGGCTCGGCCCGCATCTCAGCAAGTGCAGCAAAGCCCCGGACGCGACAGAGAGGGCCGCTGTCATTCATAATCAGGAGAAGCTGGGCGGCAACGCCCGGCCAGGAAACATGGGGAATACGGTTTTGACGTCTCCGAACCTTGTACCGGACTCAAATCGGGGTAGAGAACCACAGCCGCCGGCTTTGCACTTCGCCGGGCTGGATTCGATTGTCGAAGAGCCGATCTGGAAGACGCTGTTCGCCAGCGTCGTCGACGTGCTGTTCCCAAAGAAACTGCCGCCGCTCAAATTGAGCTCAGTGCCCATCGCGGTGCGCGACCCCATGGCGGTCAAGCGCAACCCGGCATCGAGCGCCGTTTCGTTCGTCACGCATGCGGTCATCATCGGGCTCATCCTGCTCTTCACGCTCCAGCAATGGCGCGAGCGCGCTGTTACGAAGAAGGCCGTGGTCACACCCATCGATGTCACTCCGTTTATTCCCGCGGCGCCGGCCAAAGACGTGATGGGCGGCGGTGGCGGCGGCGGCAATCACGAGCTGGTCGAGGCCTCCAAAGGCAAGCTCCCGAAGATGGAGAAGGCCCCGCTTGCGCCTCCGCAGATTCTCAAGATCGATCATCCGAAGCTGGCGGTCGAGCCGGCCGTCCTGATGCCGCAGCAGATCAAGCTGCCGGATAACCCGAACATGCCGAACATCGGCGTGCCGCAGTCGACGCAGATCGCGCTGGCGTCGCAGGGCGGCGGTTCCGGTTCAGGCTTTGGCAGCGGTTCTGGCGGCGGCATCGGTTCCGGCAACGGCAACGGCATTGGGCCAGGCACCGGAGGGGGATACGGCGGCGGCCTCTATCATCCGGGCGGCGGCGTTTCGAACCCGGTTCTGGTTTACGCGCCCGATCCGGAGTTCTCCGACGAAGCGCGGCGCGCCAAGTATCAGGGCGTTTGCGTCGTCGGTTTGATCGTCGACGCGCAGGGCAATCCGCAGCGCGTGCGCATCGTGAGGCCTCTGGGGATGGGCCTCGACGAGAAGGCTCTGGAAGCGGTGCGCCAGTACAAGTTCAAGCCGGCTATTTTCAACGGGAAACCGGTTCCGGTGGAAATCAACATCGAGGTTAACTTCCGGATCTACTAATCCGTTGGTCCGGAAACGTAAAAGGCCTTCGCTGCAATACTCGGCGCGAAGGCTTTTTTTGCGCTCCAATGAAGAATTGAAGGGCCAAATCGGTCGGGAACCTACCTGGTCCAATCCCGCGTATAACACCTTTGAAGGAGAATCACGCATGACCCCCCAGGAAGCGCAGATGCTGCAGGACCTCGTCCGCAAGGTCGAGGGAACCCAGCTCACCGAGAAAGATCCCGATGCTGAGGCGCTGCTCAACGACGGGCTGGCACGCGACCCCGATGCCCTCTACAAGCTGGCGCAAACCGTGCTCATCCAGAACATCGCGCTCGAGCAGGCGCGCGCGCAGATGCAGCGCCTGCAACAGCAACTCGCTCCGCCGCAGGCTACCAGCTTTTTGGGCGGGGCCGTGCGTCCGAATCAGCCGCAGTACGCTCCGCCGCCGCCGCAATACCAGGCGGCGCCGCCGCGGTATACTCCCCCTCCTGAATACGCTTATCAGTCGGCTCCCAGCGGAGGCGGTGGCTTCCTGCGCTCCGCAGCCAGCACGGCGGCGGGAGTCGCCGGCGGAATCCTGGCGTTCGAAGGGGTGGAGGCGTTGCTGCACCACGGTGGGGGTGGCGGGTGGGGTGGATTCGGCGAAGCTCCCCAGGAGACCGTCATCAACAATTACTATGACGACCCCTCCAGGGGCGGAGCATATATATCCGGGCCGGACGAACAGCCGCAGGGACCCTACGATGCATCGGCCGACCCTGGCGGGCCCGACGAGCAACCACAGGGACCCTACGACGCCGGATCCGATGCAGGCGATACGCAGGGTTATCTCGACGACTCTGGCGGTGGAGACTTTGGCGCCGATCCAGGGGGCGATCCCGGCGGTGGCGACTTCGGCGGAGGCGGTGACTTCGGCGGGAACTAGCCGTTTGGTGGGACGGCGCTGCGGCCTCATTGCGAGTGACCGGACCTGAGATAGTTGTTAGCGCAACGCCTCGACCACCGCGTCGTGAAACAGGGGCCGAACGCGCCGGATCGCATCGTTCGACCGATCCGGCCACGTGCGATTCGTCAGCAGCACGACCGCGAGTTCCTGATCCGGATCGATCCACAGCGAGCATCCCGAGTAGCCGAGGTGCCCGATCGTCCGCGGTCCGAAATAGCGTCCTGACGATGAGCCCTCGGTCGGAACATCCCACCCCAGCGCGCGGAATTTTCCATCCGGCGTGCTTTGCCGCGTCGTGAAGTGCTCAACGGTAGAAGCCTGAAACAGCGCTCGGCCATCGCGCGTTCGTCCCTGCGCGAGGATGCACTGCGCAAATCCCAGCACATCTCCCACGTTGGCAAAGAGGCCCGCGTGTCCCGCGACTCCGCCGAGGACGAAACAGTTCTCGTCCTGTACTTCTCCCTGAATCACGCGGCGGCGGAAGGTGAGGTCATCCTCCGTCGGAGGAATCGAAGGCCAGCTCTCCTGCGGCGGACGAAAGCGGGTGGTCCCGAGGCCGAGGGGCCCGAAGATTTCGCGCGCGCAGAAAACGTCGAGCGGTTGCCCCGACAAAACTTCGATGGCTTTGCCCAGCAGGATATAGCCAAAGTCCGAATATTCCGTCCGCATCCCCGGCTTCGCTTCCAGAGAAAGCTGCAGCGTGGCCCGCACCAGTGCATCGGGCGTTGTGTGCGTGCGAAACAGTGGAGCGTAAGCGGGAAGACCCGACGTGTGCGCCAGCAGCATGCGAAGCGTCACGCGTTCCTTGCCGCTGCCTGGCTCCATGCCAATCACGAATCCCGGCAGAAGGTCGCCAACTGGCGTCTCGAGATCGAGCACCCCGCGATCCACAAGCACCATGGCTGCGGCCGTTGTGGCCAGCACCTTGCTCACGCTCGCGAGGTCGAAGACCGTCTCCTCCGCGACCGCGGGTGCGTCCGTGTCATAAGTGAAGCGGCCCACAGGACCCAGCGCAACCACAGCGCCGCGATGCAGCACCCCATACGCGGCTCCGGGGAAGGCCCGATCCGCGACGCCGTTCTCCAGAACCTTCCGCGCTGCTGCAAGACCACTTCCCAAGCCCATTTTTGACCCCGCAACCACCTCCAATGGCATGGCAACAGAGTACCGCGAGGATCGCCGGGCCGATGTATCGGTGGTCACGAAAACTGTTTTTCCGCGCTGCGGCCTGCCCCGTCCGGCAATGGGACATTCACAATCGACCGTACCGTCCGCACGATTCTTCAATCTTCCAGGCAGGCCAGCCGATATCTTCATCAGAACCCGAAGGGAGCCCTATGGCATCAGGGGAAGAAGATCGCAGACAGCATCCTCGGTTCCTGTGCGCCGGTGAGGCGGAGATTCGCAGCTTACCTTCCGGCTACAACCGCCGTGGAAAGATCTCGAATTTGAGTCTCAGTGGATGTCTGCTCGATCTGGGCAAGGGGCACAGCTTCATCCGGGCCGAAGCCGTCGAAATGACATTTACCGTGCGCCAACTTCCTCTCCGTGTCCAGGGCGCCATCGGCGCACATCACGGCGAGACCGCCGTTGGCGTTGAGTTCACCCTGCTCACCGAGCGCGGGAAAC
>Ga0181525_10004763_pt1 | contig 10281 bp, 10 predicted proteins | sample PEATcosm2014_Bin_48_FD_121100 | JGI IMG/M metagenome (GOLD analysis project Ga0181525, IMG submission 121100) | Peatland microbial communities from MTU Mesocosm Facility, Houghton, MI, USA - PEATcosm2014_Bin06_10_metaG | ecosystem: Environmental > Terrestrial > Soil > Wetlands > Peat | place...
CGTTCTGCACAGCGCCACCAAGTATCTCGGCGGCCACTCCGATCTCATCGCGGGCGTCGCGGTCGCAACGCGCGCGCTCGTCGATCGCATGTGGGAAGTCCATCACATTTTGGGCGCGACGCTCGGACCATTCGAAGCCTGGCTGCTGCTGCGCGGGCTGCGAACCCTCGAAATGCGCGTCGTGCGTCATAATCGTAACGCGCTTCGTATCGCCCAGTATCTCGACGAGCATCCGAAAATTGCCCGCGTGTACTATCCCGGTCTGCCCTCCCATCCCGGTCACGAGGTCGCGCGCGCGCAGATGCGCGGCTTCGGTGGGCTCATGAGCTTCGAGATCGAGGGCGATTTCGACGACGCGGCAGCATTCATCGCGAGACTCCGTCTCGTGCACACGGCCGTCAGCTTGGGCGGGGTGGAATCGTTGATCGTACAGCCGGCGGCCATGTGGCCCTGGCGAAAGGACGACGCAGAGGTTCGAGCCATCGGCGTGTTGCCGTCGATGCTGCGCTTTTCCGTCGGCATCGAACGTGATGACGATCTCATCGCCGATCTCGAACAAGCGTTACAATAAATCATGCCGGCATGGACGCCCGAAATACCCGTCGACGAGGAGCTGGCCAAGCGGCTGATCTACTCGCAGTTTCCCCAATTCGATGGCGCCGTCGTCCGCGCCGTCGGCGCCGGTTGGGACAACGCCGCCTATCTCGTCGAAGAGCATTTGATCTTTCGCTTTCCCCAGCGGAAAGTCGCCGCGCCGCTAATGGAGCGCGAAGCCCGCTTGCTGCCGCTCCTCGCGCCGAAGGTCCCAATCCCGATTCCGACGCCGCGTTTCATCGGGACGCCGCAGGACGACTATCCGTGGGCATTTGCGGGATACGAAATTCTGCTCGGTGTCAGCGCCTGCACGCGCGAACCGAACGAAGACGAACGCCGGGTGCTCGCAGTAGATCTCGGACGTTTTTTGCGGGCCCTGCACGATGTGGATCCCGAGCCGCTGCGCGAAGCGGGCCTGCCGCAAGATCTGATCGGACGCCTCGATCCGTCACGCTTGAAGATCGACGAGGCACCGCTCGACGGCGCGCGCTGCGTCGTTCACGGCGACCTCTACGCGCGCCACCTCTTGCTCGACACGGGCAAGCGGCTCAGCGGCGTGATCGATTGGGGAGACTTGCACTACGGCCATGCCGCCGTCGATCTCATGGCGGTTCACCAACTCATTCCGCCTCGGCATCACCACGCGTTTCTCGAGGTTTATGGGCCGGTCGACGAACGAACGTGGCGCTTCGCGCGCTATCGCGCGCTGCATCACGTGCGAATGGTAGAAGAATATAGCAAAATCATCGACGACCGGGCGCTTGCGAACAGCGCCAGGATCGCCCTGGCTTATCTCAACGGCGGGCTTTCCTGACCCCAGCGCGAAGTTTCCGCCTCACGTCTCCCATGCAGATTCGCAAGCATTTCCGCTTTGAAGCGGCCCACGTGCTCCCCTACCACCCTGGCAAATGTGCCCGGATGCACGGCCACTCCTACAGGCTCGAAGTTGCGATTCGGGGTCCCATCCGGAGCGCCGGGCCGGCCAACGGCATGGTCGAAGACTTCGACACGATCAAATCGGTCGTGAGAGCGAGCGTCGTCGACGTGCTCGATCATCAAACGCTCAACGACCTCATCGAAAATCCCACCGCCGAGCGCATCGTCATGTGGATCTGGGAGCGCTTAGCGGGCGCCCTGAGCGGCCTGGACGAGCTGGTGCTATGGGAGACCGCCAATAGTTGCGCCGTGCTTCGTAAATCGGATTTCGGTACGTGATGCTGCAGCTTTCCGAGATCTTTTATAGCATTCAGGGCGAAGGCACGTGGTCCGGCACTCCGGCGGTATTCGTTCGCCTCTCAGGCTGCAACCTCGCCTGCGATTTCTGCGATACCGATTATGCGTTAAAGTTCATCGCGTCGGTCGACGACGTCGTACAGCAGGTTCGCGATCTTGGCGGGGATTGCCCGATGGTGATTCTCACCGGCGGCGAGCCCCTCGCGCAGAGCGAAACCATCGCGCTCATCGACGCGCTTCGTCGCGACGGACGTCGCGTTCACATCGAATCGAACGGCTCCATTTACACCGAGCTGCCTGCCGACGTATGGCTGTGCGTGTCGCCGAAGGAACGCGTGGACGAGCGCATGGCCAAGCGCGCAAACGAGGCAAAGCTCATCGTCGACGAACGGGTGCCCGAGGAACACGTGATGTTTTTCCCCGATCTTCCCGTGATACTTTTGCAACCCGAGGGGAACAAGAAACGCAACGTCGATTTGGCACTCGGCTATGCGAAATCGCACCCGGCCCGCTTCCGGCTATCACTTCAGACCCATAAATTGATCGGAGTTCCATGATTCTCATCGTCTGCGCGGTCGCCGCCGAAATCGATTGGCTCGGGACGCGCGCCGGAGTCGAAACGCTCGTTACCGGTGTGGGTCCAGTCGACGCCGCCGCGCGTGTTGGGCGCGCATTAAGCGAGCGCACGTACGAGGTCGTGCTCAACGCCGGAATTGCCGGCGCGATGCCGGGTATAGCCGTCGTCGGCGACGGCGTGGTCGTAGGCGAGGAGCTGATGGAAATCAACGTTGAAAACGGCGAACGGCTCGCGCTTCCGCCCGGCAACATGGTCGCCGATCGGGTTCCCTCCGACGGCCAACTCGTCGAAGCGATTACGTCGCTCGGTTTCAAGCTCGTGCGCGGCATAACGGTTTCGCGCGTGACCGCGACTGAGGCCACCGCGATGCGTCTGCGCGAACGCGGCGCCGAGATCGAGTCGATGGAAGGGTTTGCCGTCCTGCGCGCGGCGCAGCTTGCCGGCGTCCCAGCCTTGGAGGTACGCGGAATTTCGAATTTCGTCGGCGATCGCTCCAGCAGCCAATGGGACTTCGAAGCCGGCCTGCGCGGCCTTCGAACCGTCGTCAACGCTACGCTCGACGTTCTCTATACGACGCCGGCCAATGCCGACTGACCTAGCAACCGGGACCTACACGCTCGCCTATTCGCCGTGTCCCAACGACACGTATATCTTTGCGGCTCTGACGAACGATCTACTGGACGGCGCGCCGCACGTTCGCGTCCGCCTAGCCGATATCGAGGAACTCAATGCGTCGGCGCTGCGCGCGCAGGACGCGCTCACCAAGGTGAGTTACGGTGCGATTCCCTATCTCATGCGCGACTACCGCATCCTGCGGGCCGGCGGCGCGCTTGGGCGCGGATGCGGACCGCTCGTGGTCGCGCGGCCGGGACGCTATTCTTCGCTCGCCGGTCTGCGTAATGCACGAATCGGAATTCCCGGCGAACGCACGACCGCGTTCATGCTTCTGCAGTTGGCGTTAGGCCATCGCCCCGCGGCGGTTCAGATGCGGTTCGATTCGATTATCCCCGCCGTCGCGGCGGGCACGATCGACGCTGGGCTCATCATTCACGAGTCCCGTTTCACCTACCACGAGGCCGGGCTCGAAGCGATCGCGGACCTCGGCGAGTGGTGGGAAACGCAATCCGGTATGCCGATCCCGCTCGGCGCGATTTTGGTTCGCAAGGACGTCGACGACGACCGAGCCACCGAAATCAACGAAGCGATCCGCGCCAGCCTGCGCTTCGCACGGGCTAACGAGCCGAAGATCATGCCGTACGTGCGCGAGCATGCCTTCGAAATGAACGACGGCGTCATGCGCAAGCACATCGAACTTTACGTGAACGAGTATAGCGACGACGTGGGCTCCGAAGGGATCGCGGCTGTGGAAGAACTCTTCCGGCGTGCGCGCGTCGCCGGAATCCTGGATGCCGATGCAACGCCGCGCTTTTCTCGCTAGCCTCGCGGCCGCCGGCGCGGCGACGAGCGTGCCGCTTCGCGCCGCTTCTCTGCCCCCCGCAAAAATCGCGCTGGGCGACGAAGTCTTCCTCTCGAAAACGTGGGAGGCGCTCCGCGGTCGCGGTATCGGCGTCATCACCAATCAAACCGGCGTCACGTCGAGGCTGCAAACGATCGTCGACGCGTTGCGCCGCAATCCGGCAATCGAACTGCGAGCGATCTACGCGCCCGAACACGGCTTTCGCGGCGACCGGACCGCCGGTTCCTACGTGCCGTCGTACACCGACGAGGCGACCGGGCTGCCCGTCTACAGCCTTTACGGGCCGACGCGCCACCCGAACGCGGAGATGCTACGCGGCGTCGACGCGCTCGTCTTCGACATTCAAGATGTCGGCTCGCGCGCGTATACGTTCATTTCAACGATGGCGTACGCGATGCAAACCGCCAAGGAATTCGGCAAAGAGATCTGGGTTCTCGATAGGCCGAACCCGGTTGGCAGCATCGTCGAGGGTCCGGTTCTCGAACCGGAATTCAAGTCGTTCATCGGGCTCTACCCGATCGCGATGCGCCACGGGATGACGATCGGCGAACTCGCCAAAATGTTCAACGACCACTTCGGTATCGGCGCGGCGCTCACCGTCGTGCCGATGGACGGCTACCAACGCTCCATGATCTGGCCCGACACCGGACTGCAGTGGGTACAGAGCTCGCCGAATATTCCCACCTGGGAGACGACGTTTCCGTATTTATGCACGGGGCTCATCGATAACGCCGGCGTCAACGGCGGCGTCGGCACGACCAAACCGTTCTTCTTCGCGGGCGGATACAAACTCAACGGCGATGCGCTGGCGAAACGACTGAACGACCTCTACCTTCCCGGCGTGTATTTTCGTTCGGCGTCCTGGTCGCCGGCGAGCGGATTCTGGAGCGGTAAAGATCTCAGCGGCGTCGAGCTGGTGGTTTTCGATCCGCGGACGTTTCCCGCCGTGCGCAGTGCGGTTGAGATACTCTGCGCGGTGCGCGAGATCGCGCCGCACGCGATCGAGGTCAAGGAGCCGTCGGAGCTCGACCGCGATTGGGGAACCGACAGCTTGCGTAAAGGCCTACTTGCCGGCGACTCCGCTCAAACGATCCTCGGACAATGGACCTCGGGCACCGACGCCTTCAAAACCCTTCGCGAAAAGTATCTGCTCTACTAAGCTATTTCATCGACTCCGCGCGCAACCGTATCTGGTGTAACTGCCAGAGGTGAATGAAGCGCGTCAGTTCTTCGCGCGTGCCGTCGTCGACTTCGAAAAATTTCGTTCCGTGCGCCAACTGCTTTGTCGCGGGAACGTAAAAGGTCGATAGGACCGTCGCCGAAGCGCGCATCGGTTCGAAGGGCGGCGGCGTCGTTTTAACGGATTCCGGGCGCAGTCCGAAGGGCGTTTGCTCGAAGACCTCCTTCTCGACCGTTAGATCGGCCAAGAAGTCGTCCGGCAAACGAAACTCAAGATCCAACTGCGATCCCTTTATCAAGTCCTCGTCAGTCGAGATCCGCAAACCGCCGGCCGAGAGGTCGTTGGCCCGCGCATGACGCCGGCCCTGGCGACCGCGCAAGGCATAGATCACATCGAATTCAACCGGCATGCGAAACGCCGCACGCTTTTGCGCGTGCGATACCGCCGCTTTTTGAGAACGCTTCTGGTCGGATTTCTTATTGCGCCAAAACGAGAACACGGGATGAGGGCGTTGGGCGGGCAGGCCTGGCTTCCTGCTGCTCCAAACACCACATGGCTATGCTGCTTTCGCGCTTGGTCGAAGCGCTCGGCGCCGATGCGGTCAAATCGCAGCCCGAAGACCTCTCCGTCTACTCCTTCGATGCCTACACCGAGGGCTCGCTCCCGGCCGCGGTCGTGCTGCCTTCGAGCACGGCCGAGGTGAGCGCGGCCGTGAAAATCGCGCGTGAATTCGGCGAGCCGATCGTTCCGCGAGGCGCCGGAACGGGACTCTGCGGCGGCGCGAGTCCCATGCGGGGCGGCGTGGTGGTCGCGTTTACGCGCATGAACCGGATCGTCGAACTCGACCTCGCGCACCGCCGCGCCCGCGTACAGCCCGGTGTCATTAATGCCGACCTTTCCGCGCACGTCGCCGGCGATCGGCTCTTTTATGCGCCCGATCCGTCGTCGCAAAAGATCTCAACCATCGGGGGCAACGTCGCAACGAACGCGGGCGGACCGCACTGTCTTTCGTACGGCACGACGATGAATCACGTGCTCGGGCTTGAGATCGTCGACGATCGCGGCGAGGTCTTTACAACCGACGTCGACCGGGCTGGATACGATATTACCGCAGCAATGGTCGGCAGCGAAGGAACGCTAGGAATCGTCACGTCGGCATGGGTTCGACTGATGCGGATGCCGGAATCGGTTCGCGTCTGGCTCGCCACCTTCGGCGACGTCGAATCGGCTTCGAGCGCCGTTTCCGCGATTATTGCAGCCGGTATCGTGCCGACCGCACTCGAGATGATGGACGCGGTGGCGACGAGCGCGGTCGAGCGTGCCTTCCGAGCCGGGTACCCGACCGACGCGGGCGCGGTGCTGCTCATCGAACATGCCGGCCTCGAAGACGACATGAACGCATACGAATCGGCCATTTCTGCAATCGCGCGCGATCACGGAGCCAGCTCGTGGCGGGCCGCCCGTTCTCAAGCCGAGCGCGACCTGCTATGGGCGGGGCGAAAAGGCGCTGCCGGCGCGATGGGGCGCCTCGCGCCAAACTACTACTTGCAAGACGTGTGCGTTCGCCGCAGCACGCTTCCGAAGGCGCTCCATGCCGTGAGCGATATCGCGCGTACCTATGACCTCACGGTCGCCAACGTCTTTCACGCAGGCGACGGAAACTTACATCCGATGCTTTGCTACGACCGGCGCGACGCACGACAGGTTCAAGCCGTCATCGAATCGGGAAACGAGATTCTCAAGGCAGCCATCGCTCTTGGCGGAACCGTATCGGGAGAACACGGTATCGGATTCGAGAAACGCGAGGCGATGCGCGAGGTGTACTCGACCGCCGACCTCGCGACGATGGCACGCGTCCGCGAGGTATTCGATCCGAAAAACATGCTCAATCCCGAAAAGATCTTCCCCGCCGGCGCGCAATGCGCCGAGGTTCGTGCGCCCGGAAACGTTGCATGACCGTCGAGGGCGTCTCGCATCTTTTAAAGAACGCCAATGAGAATGGCGAATGCGTGCTGGTCGCCGGTGGGAATACGCTGCGAGGAATGGGGCGCCCGCCGCTCCGCGTCGACGTCACCCTCTCAACGCTCGGCCTGAATGCCATCGTCGAGGACGCTCCCGCCGATCTCACGATCGCCGTCCAGGCGGGCCTCACGCTACGAACGCTCGCGCACACGCTCGCACCGCACAAGACGCACGTTCCGTTTGATGCCCCGCGCGCGGCCGACGCAACCGTCGGTGGCACGCTTGCGGCGGGATGGCTCGGACCGCGACGGCATCTCTACGGACGGCCGCGCGATTTCGTCATCGGCTCGGTTGCGGTTCTCGCCGATGGAACGATCGCGCGCGCCGGCGGGATGGTCGTCAAGAACGTTTCGGGTTACGACATGAGCCGTTTGTACGTCGGGTCGTTCGGCACGCTCGCGGTCCTCGTACAGGTCAACCTCAAGACCGCCGCGGCGCCGCCGATGCAGCGCGTCTTTTCCATGCGACTTCCGGAGGGCACGCGCGAGCGCGCACTTTCGGTGCTCTCGAATCTCAACGTCACGCCCGCGGCCGCCTTCTGGATCGACGGGTTCCGCGGAACGATCGACGGCGACGAGGGGCAAGAGGGTCGCATGATCGTGCTGCTCGAGGGCACCGCTCACACGATCGAGCGCCTAACCCGCGAGGTGCGTTCGGCGCTCGGACGCGCCGGCGTTCCGGAAACGCGCATCGTCGATGCGGGAGCCCGGGAGTCGTTCGAGCGCGTCCTCGATGCCTACGTCGCCTGCGTCGGCGAGCGCTCGATCACCTATAGAATCCCGGCATTCCCCGACGAGGCGCTCGCGTGCGCGCGCGATCTCACCGCCCTTGCAACCCGCTTCGAACTGCGCCACGATGCGCTCGTCGACGCTATGAACGGCGACGTTATCTTCCGCGTCAACGATCTTGACGCCATGGCTCTTGGTGCAAAGATCGAGATGTTCGACGACGCGTTGCACGACCAGCAGCCGAACGCGATCGTCATCGCCGGGAATCACAGCCATCGCCCGTTGCTCGCGGTATGGGGCGCGCAGCCCGACGCGATCGAGCAGATGCGTGCGCTAAAGTCCCGCTTTGACCCGAAAAATACGCTCAATCCCGGTCGCTTCGTAGCCGGCATTTAGCGGCCATGTTCGACGACATTGGATTCGCGCTGCGCACCGTATTGCGCAGCCCCGAACGACTTCGCGCGCTCTTCGCCCAGGGGCCCGCGATGCCGATCGATATCGTACGGTTTCTCACGCACGTCGTGCCGCAGGCGGCGAGAGCGCTGAATTCGATTCGCGATGGCGCCCGCAGCATTCCCGATGCAAAGCTGCGAGCCGAGGCGCTGGCTAGCGCCGATACCAAGGCCTATCACGTGGCCGGAGCGGCAATTTTGGCGACGTTTCTACCGCCCGATCGCGCTCGAGCCTACGTTGCAATCGTCGCTCCGCTCGAAACGATCTACGACTACCTCGACAACCTATGCGACCGCCATCCCGACGTTGCGCGCGACGCCTATCCGGTTCTCCACCAGGCGATCGCTGACGCTCTCGATCCCGAAGCGCCGCCGCGAAACTATTACGCGCTCGGGCCGGCCGGCGACGATGGCGGCTATTTGCGCGAGCTGGTAGAGCGCACGCAGTCGGCGCTCGCGCGAGCTCCCCATCTCGCCCTCCTTCGCCCGCTCTTTGCGGAGGCGGCCGGCCTGTACGCGCAGATGCAGACCTTTAAGCATCTTCCGCCGGGCGAACGCGAGCGTGCGTGCGTCGAGTGGTACGAGGCGCAGGGGTCGCGCTTCTCAGCGCTCGATTGGCACGAGTTCGCGTGTGCCGCCGGATCGCAGTTCCAGGTCTACGGGCCGCTGTACGCAGCCTTTGCCGAGCGGCCCGACGAGATTGCGGCAACGTACGACGCCTATTTTCCGTATGTGTCGGCCCTGCACGTCTTGTTCGATTCGTTCATCGACCAGGCCGAAGATGCCGCGCACCACGAGCTGAACTTCGCCCGCGTCTACGGCGGCGCTGCGGCGCTGCGCAAGCGCGTCGCGTTCATGGCCCATGCCGCGCGCGAGCGCTTCGACGCCCTGCGCGAACCCTATCGGCATCGTTTCGTCCTCGACGTCATGGCGCTCTTCTATCTGAGCCATCCTAAAATCGCCGAACAACGCCTGGACCGCGAGGCGCGCGCCTTGCTGCGCGCGAACGGGACCGCATGATGCGAAGCATTGCCGCGCTGCTGTGCGCCGGACTTCTGATGAGCTCGGCGGGCCCGGCTCGCGCCGACGACCGCGCCCTGGAGCAGTATCTGCTTGGGGTGCCGACCGCCGACTCGGCCCTCCGGGACGCGACGCGGATCAACCAGGAGTCCCACTACGCCGGCACCCCGGGCGACTATCACATCGCGATGTGGATGCGCGACCGGTTGATTAAAGCGGGCTTCGACGCAAAACTTGAGGCGTTCCCATACGACGTTCCGTTTCTCTTGCGAGCCGAGATTTCGATTCAGAACGGCAAGCATCCGACGCACATCTCGCTCGCGGAAACGCCGATTCCGAGCGACCCCGACGGCTCGCGCAAGGACGCCGGACAGCCCTTCAACGCTTGGAGCGCAAGCGGCGACGTGCAGGCCGCAGTGATCGACGCGGGCCACGGGCTCGACGCGGACTACCGCGCGCTCGGCGCGCGCTCCATCAACCCTCGCGGTTCGATTCTTTTGATTCGCTACGGCCGCGAGTTCCGCGGCCTCCTCGCAAAGCGCGCCCAGGATCACGGCGCGAGCGGCGTGATCTTTTTCTCCGATCCCGCCGACCGCGACGGATCGCAACGCGGCCCCGCTTACCCCGATGGCCCCTATCGCCCCCTTGGCGCGGTGCAGCGCGGCAGCCTCGAACAGGGACAGATCACGATTCCCACGCTTCCGGTTACCGCCACCGCGGCCGCGCAATTGATTGCCAACATGCGCAACGGCATTTCCACGGCGCCCGTTCGCTTCACCGTGAAGATGGTTCTCAAGCACGCAACGCTGTGGAACACGGTCGGCCTGCTCGTCGGCAAAGATCCGACCCACCAAGTTATTATCGGCGCGCATCGCGACGCGTGGGTCTACGGCGTCACCGATAACGGCGACGGAATCTCCAACGTGCTCGAAGCAGCGCGCGCGCTTGGGTACATTTATCAATCCGGCTGGCGCCCGCAGTATTCCGTCGTCATCGTC
>Ga0181525_10004764_pt1 | contig 10280 bp, 14 predicted proteins | sample PEATcosm2014_Bin_48_FD_121100 | JGI IMG/M metagenome (GOLD analysis project Ga0181525, IMG submission 121100) | Peatland microbial communities from MTU Mesocosm Facility, Houghton, MI, USA - PEATcosm2014_Bin06_10_metaG | ecosystem: Environmental > Terrestrial > Soil > Wetlands > Peat | place...
ACGGTGTACGAAGCCGTTACGATCGAGTTCCCTATTCAACTTGAACCCGACTCAAAACACCGGGAGGGCCGGACATGGATTACCTGAACAACGACGAGTTGCAACGACTGCGCGAGAAGAACATCGAGCCGTTCTACGAAGTCATCATCGGGCTGGTGCTCGTGCTCTGCGCGACGCTCGCCTTCGCGCTGGCGACAGCGCCGAACCTGCCGAAGCTGCCCCCGAAGCCCGAGGCGCGCTCGAAGGTGCACGAGCTGCCCAGCGTCGAAGTCGACGGCTCCCGCCAGCCGCGCGTCGTCCACATTCCCCGCGATCGCGCGGAGTAGTTGCAACCGTCTCGAAACCTGATAGGATGCCTGACCCATGACAGACGAAGCACAGACCACGCCCCCGGCCGCCGAGCAGCAACAGCTCTCGAACTGGACGTGCGAGCACAGCGAGTCGGAGCATGACGCCGAGGCGAAGCAGACCATGATCGCCTACGTCCTCCGGCACCGCGACACCGGGCACGAATTCTTCGTGAGCATCGCCGGCCCGTCCGAGGCGCAAGTCGCCCGGTACATCGAGGCGTTCATGGGCGCGGCTCACGCCACATCAATTGCTGCGGGAGGCACCGGGATCCCCGGGGCGCTGACCGCGGTCGGACGCGATCACTAACCACGACTGGAGAAGTCAATGTCACTCGAAGACGCACTCACTGCCCACACCGCCGCTGTCGAAGCCAACACGAAGGCGATCCTGACCGCACTCAGCACGCTCGCCGGTCAGGCGGTCGCGCCCGCTGCCCCGGCCGCGGCTGCAACCGCCGAAGCCAAGCCCGCGAAGGCCGCGAAGACGAAGGCCGCCGCGCCCGCCGCTGCAGCTCCCGTTGCCGCTGCCGGTCCCACCGCGAAGACCGTTACCGACACGCTCATGGCGATCGCGAAGACGAACCGCGCGGGCGTCACCGACTTGCTCAAGAAGTTCGGCGCCGAGCGGATCTCGGGGCTCAAGCCCGAGCAGTACGCTGAGGTGATGGCGGAGGCCGCGAAGCTGAGCGCGCCGGCCCAGACTGCGGCGGCCGAAGACTCGTTGATCTAACCGGTTCCTGAGTCGGGGCGGAGAGCGAAACCCATAGTGGCACGCGCGGTAAACGCGACAAACACGGGACAACTTCGCCGCCCCGACGCAGGGTCAAACACAGGACACGAACCATGCAACCGAGACCTGAGTGCAGACTGAACTTCGGCGACCCGATCAAACCCAAAGACGTGCGCAAGCGGCACACGTTACCGGTCGATCGCCGCATCGCGCCGTCCACCGTCTGGCGAATCACCGAACGGGCCAAGGGGCCGAGGGATCTCAAGTGAGCGGATCACACTCGCGACTCAGCCCTTCCGGCGCGCATCGCTGGGGTCGCTGCGTCGGCTCCCTCGCCATGTGCAGGGACATCGTCGACAAAAGCGGCAAGGACGCCGCGCTCGGCACGGTGCAGCACTACATCGGTGAGCAGTGCCTGTCGCGAGACTGGGAGCCCGAGAAGTTCCTCGGCGATACGCTGAGCATCATCAAGGCGCACGATTCGGACGAGGAGCTGGTGCTGCTCGGCGAGTCGACGAATGCGCTCTTCTCGTTCAAGGTCACCGCCGAGATGGTCGAGAACGTCCGCACCTACGTCAGCGGCGTGCGACGCGTGCACGGTACGAAGATGTACGAGCGCAGGATCGACACCTCGCGCGTGCTCGGTGTCGAAGGCGAGAAGGGTACCGCCGACGCGGCGATCCTGAACCACGACGAGAAGCTGCTCGAAGTTCACGACGCGAAGTTCGGTTTCAACAAGGTCGACGCCGAGGACAACGAGCAGGGGATCCTGTACCTCGCCGGGCTCCTCGACGAGTTCGAGCTGATGGACGACTGGAAGGGCCTCAAGTTCGTCATCCACCAGCCGCGCATCAGCCACTACGACGCGCACACCTACACGCCCGAGCAGGTGAAGGCGCGCGCCGCGGATCTCGCCGAGGCCGGGCAGAAGGCGCTCGCCCTGCTCGACGCGCCGCGCGAGGAGGTGCTGAAGCATCTCACTCCCGGGCCGAAGCAGTGCGAGTGGTGCCCGGTGCGCGGCTCCTGCGTTGCGCGCTCGAACCGCGTCAAAGACATGTTCGAGACGCTGGCCGGCGACAAGGTCGAGCCCGGCGTCCTCACCGATAACGACATCGCCGACTCGGTCCGCCGCATCGACGAGATCGAGGGCTGGTGCAAGGATATCCGCGCAGAAGCGCTGCGGCGCGCGCTGCTCGGCCACCAGCTCAAGGGTCAGAAGGTCGTGCAGGGCAAGAAGGGGGCCCGCGCGTGGCGCGACGAGGCCGCTGCGGAGCAGGCGCTCGATCTCCTGCTCTCGCCCGACCAGCTCTACGAGCCGGCGCAGATCATCTCGCCGACCGCGGTTGAACGACTGCTCGGCAAGGATGTCTACCAGACGGTCGCCGACTCCGTAATTCAGGCGGAGGGCGGCCTGTCACTGGCCCCGGAGAGCGACAAGCGCCCGGCGGTCAAGATCACACAGCCCGAGTTCCACTAAGCAAACCATTGAGTCACGCGGAGATTCAACATGACTGAGAAGAAAGAGCACACCGTCCTGATGACCAACGTCCGGCTGAGCTACGCGTACGTCTTCAAGGCGTACGAGGGCGACGACGGGAAGAAGTCGTACGGGTCGCACATGATTTTCACGGCGGAGCAGCCGTACGAGCCGAAGGTGCCGCTGCCGAACGGCGAGAAGATCACGCTCAAGGCCGCGCTGCAGCGCGCGATTCGCGAGTGCGCCGTCGAGAAGTGGGGCGACAAGGCGGAGGAGGTGCTGAAGACCTTCGCCGCGCAGGATCGGCTCTGCCTGCACAAGGGTGACGTCAGCAAGGCCGGGCAGGCCGCTTATGCTGGCAAGCTGTACGTCAGCTCGAACAACGCGGCGAAGCCGAACGCGTACGACAGCAAGGGTCGTGCGGTCACGGATCCGACACATCCCGAGGCGGTGTACAGCGGTTGCATCGCGCAGGTGGCGATCAACATCTGGGCGCAGGAGAACAAGTTCGGCAAGCGCATCAACGCCGAGCCGATGGGCTTCAAGTTCACGCGCCACGAGGAGCGCTTGAGCGGCGGCGGTCGCGTTGCGAGCGCGGACGAGTTCGTCGACAGCGGCGAGGCGGACGGCGAGGCGCCGACCGGGAGCGACGACACGGACGGCCTTATCTAACTGAGTCCCGCCCGCGGCTGCGCGGCCAACGGGTCGCGCTCGTGAAAAACTACCCTCTGGTTGAAAGGGTACTACGCGCAGCCGCGGGAGATGGGCGAATTCACGAACCACGGAGACCACATGAGCACGATCACACTTCTCGACCCGATGATCCGGCAGCACCGCAGCGAGCGGCTGAACGTCCGGCGCAACTTCGAGGACCGCGGACGGATGGACACACCGCACGGGCGGCTCGTCCTGTTCGTCCTCGGGCAGCTCGAACGCCTGCGGAAGAACCCGCGGATCGACGGGCGCCAGAAGGACATGCGCGAGCGCTGGATCCTCGCCGGCTATCAGGAGAAGGCCGCGACCGTTCCGGACGACAAGACCTACCTGCAGTCGCTGCGCCAGCAGCCCCGCAGTCTGGGTCGCTCCCGGCCGGATCGGCCCGACGTACTCGCAGCCGCCGTTGCAAAACGTGCGCGCCGCGCTCACCTTTCAACCCTACAGGATGCGAGACCATGAAGGCATTTCAAGTCGTCATCGACAACGTCGAGGGCGTCACGCTGAAGGACGGCAAGCCGACGCCGACCCTGCGACGCGTGACCGAGACGTTCATAGCGAACAACATCGCCGACGTCTGGGAGGCGACCGCGCCGATCCGCAGGCCAGACTCTGGGCGGTTGCTCTTGGCGATCGGCGAAACGGCGGACAACGTGAACGTCGTGCAGTACGCAGCTCCGCCGGACAAGGAAGCGCCGACGAAGAACCGCGGCACGATGGCTCCCGCAGCGAACGGCCCGGTGCCCCCGATGAGCGGGACTGACGACATCTGATGGACCCGGTCTTCTTCGACACGGAGACGCGCAGCCGTACACCGATCAGTTACGGAACTGATCGGTATACGCGCGACGCGGAGTGCATCATCGCGACGTGGGCCCGGGGTGACCGGCCCACGCAGTGCTGGGATGCGCTCGATGACGTGCGGATCCCGAACGAACTCGACGACATCCTGCGCGACGATCGCGTCCCGCTGATCGCGCACAGCGCGAAGTTCGATCGCAACATCGTGCGTCACGCGCTCGGCATCAGCACGAGCATCTACCGCTGGCGCTGCACGATGAGCCAAGCCTACGCGCACGGCCTGCCCGGTTCGCTTGATCTGCTCGGGCTCGTGCTCAAGGTCGCCGCCGAAGAGCAGAAGATGGCCGAGGGCCACGATCTCATTCAGGTATTCTGCGTGCCGAAGGACGACGGCACGTTCTGGCTTCCGCACGAGAAGCCGGAGCTGTGGGAGACGTTCAAGCGCTACGCGGTGCGCGACACCGACTCGCTGCGCGCCGACTATCGCAAGCTGGCGCAGCACAACTACTCCGGCGAGAACCTCCGCTTCTACCACGTCGACCAGCTCATCAACGAGCGCGGCTTCGGGTTCGATGCGAAGTTCGCAGCCGCCGCGGTGCAGTTCCTCGCCAAGGCGAAAGAGCGGCACGACATGGAGATCGCGCAGGCGACCAACGGCCGCGTCACGGCCGCCACGCAGCGGAACCGCCTGCTCGACTACCTGCAGAAGCAGCTCGGGCTCGACATTCCGAACATGCGCGCCGCCGAGCTGCGCACGATGCTGGAGTCGGATGAGCTGAGCCCGGAGGCGCGCTTCCTGATCGAGACGCGGTTGGAGGCCGGCAAGTCGAGCGGCTCGAAGTATCGCACCGGGCTGCGCAACGTCGGTCCCGGCGCGCGTATGCGCCAGACGCTGCAGTTCAACGGCGCCGGCCGCACCGGGCGCGAGAGCGGTCGCGGCTTCCAGCCGCAGAACATGACGCGCCCGGTCGTCATGGTGCAGAAGGAAGACGGCACGGTCGAGCTGCAGCCAGTCAAGGCGAAGTATATCGACGAAGTCGTGATGCCCGCGGTCTACTCAGGCGCCGCGCTCGACGGGCGCCTAGCGTACGGCGGCCCCAACGAGGCCGGCGCCCTCTGCATGCGCCACACGATCAAGGCCGCGCTCGGCAACGAGCTGGTGGCCGCGGACTACTCGAACATCGAGGGCCGCATCGTCGCGTGGATCGCTGGCGAGGAGTGGAAGCTGGCAGCGTACCGCGCGCAGGACGCGGGCACGGGCAAGGACACATACAAGCTGCTGTTCGCGGAGTTCTTCGGCGTCCCGGTGGACGCGGTGAACGACACGGAGCGCCAGTCCGGCAAGGTCGTCGATCTCGCCTGCGGCTTCGGCGGCGGCGTCGGCGCGCTCGTCACGATGGCGGCCAGCTACCAGATGCCGCTGGAACCGCTCGTCGACATCGTCCTGCCGCGCGCCACCGAAGACCAGCTCCGCAAGGCCGAGAAGGCGTGGCGCCGGGCGTTCCTCACGGGCGAGGACTACCTGCTCGAATACAAGGTCTTCCTCGCGTGCCACGTGCTCGTGCAGCTCTATCGCACCGCGAACTCGAAGATCAACCAGCTCAAACACGACGTCGACAATGCGGTGAAATTCGCGGTGAAGAACCCGGGCTCCGCCGCGATCAAGGTCGGCAAGTGCCTCATCTGGAGCACGCCGTCGTGGCTCATCATTCAATTGCCCTCGGGACGCCGCTTACTGTACGCGGCCCCGAAGGTACATCATGCCATCGAGACCGATCCGGACAGCGGCAAGCCGATCCACCGCGAGTGGATCAGCTACTGCACCGCACGTGGCAAGCAGTGGCGCCGCGAGCGTTCGTGGTCGGGCTTGTTCATCGAGAACATCGTGCAAGCGATCGCCAACGACTGCCTGCGGGTTGGGATTCTGCGCGTCCACGACGACACGCTGACGGTCCCGGCTATCGCCGCCTACCTCGCCAAGCTGCCGCCCGAAGAGCGGACCGCCGTCTGTCTGCACGTGCACGATGAGATCGTGCTCGACGTGCCGGTCGGCTCGTACCCGAAGGCGCGGCTGATCGAGCTGATGATCAAGCGAACCGACTGGAACGAGGGCTTGCCACTGGCAGCCGCCGGTTGGGTCAACCCACGATACGGAAAGAGGTGACGCATGCGTGAAGTCAGGGTGGAAGATTATCTGCGCGAGCAGGTGGAGCTGCGCGGCGGCCTGTGCGAGAAGCACGTGAGCCCCGGTCGCAAGGGCGTACCTGATCGGCTCATCACCATACCGTACACGACGGGACCCGAGCCCGCGCGCATGGAGCTGGTGGAGACGAAGGCGCCGGGCAAGAAGCCGCGCAAGGATCAGGAGCGCGACCACGCGCGCCGCGCCAAGCTGGGCATCGTCGTGCGCGTGATCGACACGAAGGCGAAGGTGGACAACTACGTGAGGATCGTGTTTGGCCGCTGAGCGCAAAATCTTCATTCCGCGCGAGTATCAGGATCTCAGCGCGGGGTTCATCCTCGACACGCCGCGGTGCATGCTCGCGGCGCCGCCGGGCTTTGGCAAGACATCTATCGTCTATCTGGTACTCGACATCCTGAAGCTGGCCGGCAGCAACTTCTTCCCGGCGCTCGTCGTGGCGCCGAAGAACGTGGCGAAGAACGTGTGGACGAACGAGGGCACGAAGTGGGACCGGTTCGAGTGGCTCAAGGTGCGGACTATCACCGGAACGCGCGAGCAGCGACTCGCCGCCATGCGCGCCCCGAAGGCGGACGTCTACACGATCAACTACGAGAACCTCGAATGGCTGATCAGGACGCTCGGCCCGGGAAACTGGCCGTTCAAGATCGTGATCGCCGACGAGAGCACGAAGCTGAAGAATTTCCGCATGAGCGCTGGTGCTGCCGGCGTGCGCTCGCAGGCGTTGTCGCACGTCGTGCAAGAAACCGGGCGCTGGGTCAACCTGTCCGGCACGCCGGCACCGAACGGGCTCAAGGATCTCTGGGGCCAGTTCTGGTTCGTGGACTTTGGCGCGCGGCTCGGGCGCACCTATACCGCGTACATGGACAAGTGGTTCCTTGAGAACAAGTACACGCGCAAGATCACGATGCGCGAGGACGCGGACACCGAGATCCACGAGCGGCTCGCCGACGTCATGCTGGCCTTGCGCGTCGAGGACTGGTTCGACATCGACAAACCGGTCCGCACGGTGAAGTCCGTGACGCTGCCGCCCGAGGCGCGCGCCGCGTACGACGAGATGGAGCGGCAGTTCTTCGTCGAGTGGAAGAACACGCCGATCGAAGCGTTCAACGCCGGGGCTAAGTCACAGAAGCTGCTGGAGTTGGCGTCGGGCTCGATCTATGACGAGCACGGGACGGCACATGAAGTGCACGACGCGAAGAACGAGGTGCTACAGGAACTCGTCGACGAGCTGCAGGAGCCGCTGATGGTCGTCTACTGGTGGAAGTTCGACGCGCCGCGCATCAAGAAGGCGTTCCCGCACGCGCGCATCTATCGCGGCGAGCAGGATCGCCTCGATTGGCAGGCTGGCAAGATCGACATGCTCCTGCTCAACCCGGCCGAGGGCGGCCACGGGCTCGACTTCCAAGACGGTGGCCGCGCCATCTGCCACTACTCGCAGATTTGGGACGCGGAGCTGCGCACGCAGGTGAACGAGCGCATCGGACCGGTGCGCCAGTTCCAGTCTGGTCACGATCGCGGCGTGCTCGAATACTATCTGGTCGCTCAGGGTACCGTGGACGAAGAAGCGGTTGAGCGTGTTGACGGGAAAATCTCGGTGCAGGACGCGCTCATGCTCGCCCGCAGCCGTAGACACTAACGGAGATCACATGGCCCTTCCATTGAGCAACGAGAAGCTGCAGGAGGCGCTTGACGCCTATGCAAAGCACGGTAACCAGCGACAGGCGGCGGCGGCGCTCGGGATCCCTCGGGTCACGTTCCAAGCCCGGCTCGACTCCGCCCGCGTCCGGCTCAACGTCGGTGGCTTAACGAGCAAGATTGACGCAACACTGCAGGGGCAGGTGAAGCGGCTGGAGGCGGAGCTGAAGCGCGCCAACCAGCAGAGCGCGGACGCAGCCGCGATCAAGGCGATCATCGGCGGCCTGTGCGAGCGCACGGCGACGCTGGAGGCGCCGCGCTGGCTCAACTCGAAGCTGTCGAAGGCGTCGTCACCGGGCGTGCCGACGCTCTTCCTGAGCGACTTCCACTGGGGCGAGGTCGTGCACCCGGGGCAGATCAACGGCGTCAATCGGTACAATCTCGCGATCGCGCGCGATCGCTTGCAGTACACGGTCGAGACCGGCATCCACCTCTGCAAGATCCTCGACCGCGACATGGACTACCCGGGCATCGTCGTGCCGCTCGGCGGCGACATGATCTCCGGCAACATCCACGAGGAGTTGGCCGCGACGAACGAACTCAACACGATGCCGACCGTGCTCGATCTCTACGGGCAGCTCATCGTGGCGATCGAGCGGCTGGCTGATGCTTTCGGCCACGTGTTCCTGCCGTGCGTCACGGGCAACCACGGACGCGACACGCGCAAGACGTGGGCGAAGGACCGGCATCACACCAGCTTCGACTGGCTGCTGTATCAGTTCCTCGCGAAACACTTCGAGCGCGACCGGCGCATCACGTTCTTCATCCCTGATGGTTCGGACGCTGCATACCGGATCTACGACTACCGCTACCTGCTCACGCACGGCGATCAGTTTAGCGGCGGCGACGGCATGATCGGCGCGCTCGGTCCGATCATTCGCGGCGATCACCGTAAGCGCTCGCGCAACATGCAGATCGACATGGAGTACGACACGCTCCTGCTCGGGCACTGGCACCAGCTCATGATGCTCACGCGGCTGATCGTGAACGGGTCGCTGAAGGGCTACGACGAGTACGCCTATACCGGCAACTTCCCGTTCGAGCTGCCGACGCAAGGGCTCTGGGTGACGCACCCGCGGCATGGCATCACGTACCGGATGCCGGTGTACGCGACGAGCCAGCCGAAACCGAAGTCGAAGGATTGGGTCAGCATTCAACGCTAGGAGAACGCGATGCCTTACATTGAACCGGCGCGGCGCCAATGGCTCGACGCACGCACGGTGATCGCGCAGGAGTTACCCCAGACGAAGGGGGAGCTGAACTACGTGATCACGCGTGCGATGGTTAGCTTTGTCGCTCGGCGCGGCAAGACCTATCACACGATCAGCGATGCGATCGCAGCGGCGCAGGACGCGGCGGACGAGTTCAAGCGGCGCGTGCTCGCGCCGTACGAGAGCGCGAAGATTGCCCAGAATGGCGACGTCTACACGGAGATCCTCCCATGAAGTGGTACCTCGCCGGGCCGATGTCCGGCATTCCGCAGTTTAACTTCCCGGCGTTCGAGGAGGCGGCGAAAGTGCTGCGCTCGCGCGGCATGCACATCATCTCGCCGCACGAGGAAGATCCGCCGGAGATGCAGGCGGCGGCGTGGGCCTCGCCCGATGGCAAGCTGACCGCAGAAGCGCTTGCCGGTCATACGTGGGGTGAGACGCTGGCGCGCGACGTCAAGCTGATCTCCGACAACGTCGACGGCATCGTATTCCTCGATCGTTGGTGGTATTCCCGCGGCGCGCGTCTCGAAGCGTTCGTGGGGTTGCTCACCGGGAAGAAGTTCGCGAAGGCGTCCTATGTCACTTTCCGCGACTTCCTGAAGGACGTGATGGTCACCCGCTTCTCGCATATCGTCGACGCGGACGACCACTACGTGCGCCGCACCCTAGAGGAGAACATGCCATGAGCCTGCTCCCCACCGACGACAAGGCCCGCAAGCGTCTGCAGGCGTGGGCCTACCTGACGGAGTATTTCCCCGACGCGTTCATGGCCGAGGTCGGCGTCGCCGTCGCCGGCAACGAGCAGCACAATCCGGGGCAGCGGCTGCACTGGGCGCGCGAGAAGTCCACTGACCAGATGAACACGGCCTTTCGTCACCAGCTCGACTACGCGAGCGGCGTGAAGAAGGACACGGACGGTCAGTGGCACCTCGCCAAGGCAATCTGGCGGCTGAAGGCGCAGCTCCAGCTCGACATCGAGGCGGAGCGCGCTGCGCAGGCCGAGGAAGAGCGGAAAGTGGCCGAGGCCGCGCAGGTGTACCCGCACGCTATGCGGGGGAACCCACCGTCATATTCGCTCGATGCCGCCCCCGCGATCTCA